>Ga0207671_10004563_pt1 | contig 13156 bp, 10 predicted proteins | sample KBSC24metaG_FD_184352 | JGI IMG/M metagenome (GOLD analysis project Ga0207671, IMG submission 184352) | Corn rhizosphere microbial communities from Kellogg Biological Station, Michigan, USA - KBS C2-4 metaG (SPAdes) (version 2) | ecosystem: Host-associated > Plants > Roots > Rhizosphere > Soil... | reverse complement strand
CCGGATCTATGATCCGCAGGCCAAGAGCGGCTACCGCCTCGTCGGTGACGTCGATTTCGAGGCAGTCCGGCAGGTCGCCGGGGCCATCACTCCCAACCCGGGCGGCGTCGGCCCGATGACAATTGCCATGCTCCTCAGCAATACCGCCCGCGCCGCGGAAATTCAGGGTAACTATAGCGGCAACGGCTAAAGTTCTAAATGCCTGCTCCCTGCTGCACCTCGTGCAGGCCGCACTCGCGCTTGAGGCCGAAAAAGCGGGTCTCCTCTTCCGTCATCCCCGCCGTCAGCGGACGCGTGGTGTGGACGTCGCCGATGGAAACGTAGCCCTTTTCCCAAAGCGGATGGTAAGGCAGGTCATGCTTGGTCAGGTACTGATAAACCTGGCGGTCGGTCCAATCGATGATTGGCTGGATCTTGATAATGCTATCCTGCGACTGAAGCACCCCCAGCTGAGCCCGCGATTTCGATTGCTGTCGGCGCAGGCCAGTGATCCAACCCCGGATGCCGAGTTCACGGATCGCCCGTTTCATGGGCTCAACTTTGTGCAGCTGATTATACTGGGCGATTCCCTCGACGCCTTTTTCCCAAAGCTTGCCGTAACGCGCCTCGCGCCAGGCGGGGCTAAGCTCGGGACGATAAACCTTCAGGTTCAATTTCAGCCGCTCCGTCAACTGGTCGGCAAACTGGTAGGTCTCCGGAAAAAGATAGCCGGTATCGATGACCACCACCGGAATTTCCGGCCATTGTTGTGTGACCATGTGCAGCGACACGGCCGCCTGCGCGCCGAAACTGGTCGAAAGCATAATCTCGGGCCGGAAACGCTCCAGCGCCCAGCGCACCCGTTCCTCCGCTGAAACCTTTTCCAGTTTCGCGCTGATTTCGTTAAGGACTTCCGGCTGTCCCAAGGATTCGGTAGAGGGACTCATAATTAAGCTCCATAAGATAACTGCCGCGGCAGCCCCGTCAATTCTTTCACCTGAGCCGCAATTCGATCCAGTTCTTCGTTGGAAAGGGCCGTTGCCCAATCCATCGGTGTGGGCCGTGCGACGGTATAGAGCTGCAAGCCGAGGATCTTGCCGCCTGCCGCCTGGATCTCGCGCAAACGATCGGCGTAAGCGTGAATCTCCTTCTCCGTCGGTGGCGCACCGAAAACGCGCAGGAAAAGCGACTGGATGACCAGCGGGCACCAGCGGGCGGTTTCGGTGATGTTCTTCAAGATGCGGGGAAAGGGAATGCGGCTGCGGTTCACCACATTATAATACTCGTCTGTTCCCGCGTCCAATTTCGCCCAAATTTCATGCGCCCCTCCCTGCATCCGGCGCAGGCCCCGCTGCACGCCCGGACGGTCGAGGCAGGCGGCGTCGGTAATGAGGACGAGCTTGGCTCCCTCAAGACCCATCTCTGCGCGCACTTCCCAGGCGACTTCCACCGCCTGCTCGAAGACCGGGCAGGTTGTCGGTTCGCCATCGCCACTGAAGGCGATGTCATTAAGCCGCCGCCAGGATTCAGGCGCGCTGGCGAACGGCTCGCGCTGGAAGAGCGTGCCGTCCTGGAAAATCCGCAACATCTCGCGCAGTTCCTCCCGCAACACATCGAGGTCGACGTCCTTGCGGCGGCCGGGCGCGGTACGATCCACTTCGCAATAAACACAGTCGAAATTGCACACCTTGTCGGGATTGAGGTTGATGCCGATGGAAACGCCCTGCGACCGCCGGGAGATGACGGGGTAGACGTAATAAAAATCGTCGTAGGAGCGGCGGTGATCGAGGTGCGCCGCGATAAGATTCGCGTCGGACATGATGCTAAACCTCCTTCTTCGGAAGCGCGGCGGGGCCGATCAGCGCCAGCGAGGCGGTATAACCGTGCGCAAAGCTGCGATCGCCCACCGGTCCAATTTCACCACTGGCAAAAAGTCCCGCCAGCGGAAGACCAGGGAAAAATTCATTCACCAGATTCACGTCATGGTTGGGGCGTCCGAAAAGACCGCGCCCCCGCCCAGTGCAAGTGCAGAGCAGCCCGGCGAAGGGGGGCGAGGGAAACCGATCCGCCTGTTCGCGCAACAGTCGCCGGAGTTCCTCGCTGGCTGCGCTCGAGTCGCGCAATTGATATTGCAGCGTCTGCCCGACCCGCGGCACCGCGTTGATCGCGACTGCGCCGCTCTTCGGATCTGCCCCGATAATATTGCGGACCAGGAAATCGCCCCGCTTGTATTCCTCGAGATATTCGCTCACGGCCAAGCCCGCAAAAAGATGCCCCCGCGCCTGCTCGCGCTCGGCGTCGCTCAGGTCCTTATAGACGTCGCTCAGCACGTCGTAGGCGGGACGCGAGCCAAGCGTGAGGAGCACGTTGCGATCGGCCTGCGTCACCGTCAGCGGCTCCCCGATCGGCTTGCAGCCCTGCGAAACGACGGAATGAACGGCAATATCGCCTTCGAGTCCCAGCGCCACGCCTCCCGGCACGATCCGATCGTTGCAAAAAACCCACGCTTCCGGATCGCCCGGCACGCCGCCGGCCATGGCTCCAAAAATCGGAATGCGCGGATAAGCCTGGTTCCACTGCTTAAGCCAGAGCTCCATCGTCACCGAAAAAGGATTCAGAAAAACGAGCCACGCCTTCATTCCCTCGGGCCGCAGCCCGGTCTTCGCGTACCAGAAATCATTGCCGCCCGCTTCCTCCACTTCATTCTGGTCGAAGGCAAAGGCGGTCGCCTTTCCGCCGGGCAGGGACACCATCATCAGCGAGAAACCGGAGCCCTCCTCCTGTTCCTGCGTCGGGCCGATCAAGCCCGTGGCGCTGCAACCGATTAGCGTCGGCACATGGCCGTAGACCCGGATCAGTTCCAGTAGCTCGGTGCTCTTCTCCGCATAATCGGGCGTGACGAAGACCATGCCGAACGTCGGCTTGCCGCTAAGCTGGTCCCGCAGCTCCTCCGCAGTCTCACGAACCAGTTTCTCATCAAAAGAACCGGTGACGAGCCGTGATGCCGCGTAAGTGGACATACCTAAATCATCCGATCCAATCGTGAAAAGTCAATGGGGCTTAAGCGTTTCTCCCGGTCTTATTCCTCGCCAAGAAATATCTGCGGCAGGCAACTAAATCGGATCAAGTGCTTCCGCCACTGGGTCGGTGAAGGAAGACCCGACGGCGAAATCGGTGGCCCAGAGTTCCTGTGCCATCCGGAAACTTTCCGGCATCAGGGTGTAGCCGACATGCCCCTGCGGGAAACAGGCGAAGTGGGAACCGGGCCACCGCTTTTGCAATTCGCGGATTTCCCCGGGCGGCGCGATCCGGTCGTACTCGCCCGCCAACAGAAGAATATGTTCGCCACGCACAAGTGGCTTTTGCAGCGCGGGACAGACTAGACGCAGGTTCGCCGCCGTATCCTCCGGTCCCAGCCCCACCTTGCGCAATCCGGCGCGCAGTGAAACGGAACTTGGCGCATGCCAGATGGCATGGTCAACGTCGAGGATCGGCTCGACCAGGATCAGCCGCTGCAGCAAGGGCTCGAAACAACCCGTCAATGCCATGATCCAGCCGCCGTAGCTCGTGCCCCAGCCCCCGAAAAGTTTGCCGCCTTTTTTTTCCAATTGTTGAAGGACGACGCGGCACTCCACCACCGCCTGCCGGATTCCCGCCGCCGTGCGCAGCAGTTCCCCGCCCACACAAAGCTCGCCGTGGAAATGCCAGGGCAGCCGCCGCGAGTAGTGGTAAGGCAGGTGAACGAAAACCGCATTCCAGCCCCGCGCATTCAACCGTCGCGCCCAGAGCCGGTAGCCAAAATCGCTCACCGACATCAGTCCGTGAGCCAGGAGCATCGTCGGCGCGCTCCAGCCTTGTGCGCAGGGAAAGAAATCAAAGGCGGCCCGGTTGTTGATCTCATGCTCGCCGGGATAGGGACTCGGGAAGAAAAGCCGTCCCCGATCAGGCAATTCGGGTGGCACGAAACCGGCCGGCACGCGGTAGAAATCGGCGACGGGACGGTCCGCCCATTCCGCGGTGAAGCGATCCCAGCGCGCGCGAAAATCGGATGGCAACCGGTGCCGCGCCTGCAGCAGGTTCACAAAGCCAAAGCTGGCCGCATCAACCGCCAGGGCACGGGCCTGGTCGAGTCGGGAAAGAAGCGTAGGCGATTTCGGGTTCATGAAGCGGCCTTTTTTACCACAGACCCCGTCGCCTTCGCCAATATCTCTCTTCTCAAAGCGGCGATAACAGACTTAAAGTGCCGCTGCATTTTGAAAAAAGTCCTCGTCATCGGAGCCGGCCTGGGAGGCCTGGCCGCAGCCGTCCGTCTCGCGCGGAACGGATTTGCCGTCGAGGTCTGGGAGAAAAATGCTGGCCCAGGCGGCAAGGCAAAGGAACTGCGCCTCGACGGTTTTCGCTGGGATACCGGCCCTTCACTCCTGACCATGCCTTACGTCTTACGCGAGCTCTTCGCCGCCGCGAACGAACGGATGGAGGATCACCTCGACCTCGTCCGGCTCGAATCGGCTTGCCGCTATTTCTGGACCGATGGAACGGTGTTCGATGAAAACGCCGCGTTCTGGTCACAGCCCGAAACGGCGCGGTTCCTTGAGTACGCGCGGGGCATCTACGAACTTTCCGGCGAAGCTTATCTCACCCGGCCCCCGGGCGATTTCTGGCGCGCCTTCACCCCGCGCAACTGGCCAAAGCTGCGGCACCTCGGCAAGGTCGCCACGACCCGTAGCCTCGCTCGCGAAGTGGAACGACGCTTCACTGATCCGCATCTGCGCCAGATTTTTCTCCGCTTTGCCACCTACAATGGCTCCTCGCCTTACCTCACTCCGGCCACCTTCAACATCATTCCCTATGTCGAGGCCGAGTTCGGCGCCTGGTACGTGCGCGGCGGCATGGCCCGCATTGCGCAGGAACTAGCCGCGTTGGCGGAACGCAACGACGTCGCATTCCGCTACAACACCACCGCGACCGGCTGGAATGGACGCGAAGCCACGGCGCACGATGGCTCCCGCACCCGTGCCGATTCCCTCGTCTGCAATGGCGATGCGCTCAGCGCGTGGAACGGATTTCTCTCCCCGCTCTCCAGCCCCGCACGCCGTGAGAAAATGCTTCAGCCGCCGCTCTCCAACTCGGGTTTCATCCTCTTCCTCGGTGTACGAGGACGCGATTCCCGACTGGGTCATCACAATATCTTCTTCTCGGACGATTACCCCCAGGAGTTCGCCGAAATCCACGAGGAAAAAATCAGCCCCCGCGAACCGACGATCTACATCTCCGCCAGCTCGCGGACCGATCCGGACCACGCGCCCGAAGGCCATGATAATTATTTCATCCTCGTCAACGCGCCCGCGCGCGACCCGCGTCGACCCTGGAGCGAGGCCGAGGGCCGGGATTACCGCGATCTTGTCGTGAAACGACTCGGACGTTTCGGCTTCGACGATTTGGCGGAACGCATCGTCACGGAACGGATTTTCACACCCACCGATTTCGCCTCGCGCGATCTCGCCCATCACGGCGCGCTCTACGGCTGGGCTTCCCACTCGATCCGCGCCTCGCTCTTCCGTCCTCCTCTGCGCGCGCCGGGTCATTCGAATCTCTTCTTCACCGGCGGCACGACCCACCCTGGCGGTGGCATTCCGCTCGTTCTTTTGAGTGGCCGGATGGTCGCCGAATTGATTCAACGGGAGGCGGCATGAGCAACTGGAACCGGTTGGAAAAGAGTCTCTTCATCGCTTTCCTCCTCTGGAGTACAGCAGGACTAATCTTTACCGTCCTGGGCGTCACCCCCGACGCCATCGCCCGCTGGCCCGCGCCGGAAGCCCTGCGCCGTTTCGTCGCTTTCTGCGTAGGCTTCGGCGATCCCATCCTCATCCTGCTCGCCTTCGCCAACACGCATCTCCATGCCGCGCGGCAATGGACGCCTTCCACCGCCCGCCGCTGGGCTTTATGGATCCTGGCCTGTTCATTCACCGTCGAGACCCTTGGCGTGGCGACCGGATTTCCCTTCGGCGCCTACCTCTACACCCATCGCTTCGGCCCCTGGCTCGGCCTGGTGCCTGCCACCATTCCTCTCGCCTGGTATGTAGTCGTAACCAATGCGCTGTTCCTTGTCCGCACTGTGGCACCCCATCGCTCCCGGCTGGCGGAGATAGCCTGGACCGCCCTGCTTTGCACATTCTACGACCTGATCCTCGAACCATTCGCCACCCAGGTGAAGCTCTACTGGATCTGGGTCGGCGATGCGGTTCCCGTCCAGAATTACATCGCGTGGTTCGTCGTCAGCAGCCTGCTCATTTGGGCCTTTGCACCCACCGCCGCCACGCGGTTCCCCCGCGACGCGAGGCCCGCGGCCATCCTCGGCGCTACGCTGCTGATCTTCCTCGCGGGAAGGTGGCTTGGCGGAAATTAGGGCAAAAAAGAAGGCACATCCCCGCCGAAGCGAAGATGTGCCTTCCAAAGGCTGTCCCTAAAAATTATTTGGGAGCCGGCTCGTTGCGCCAGGAGCGAACGTCGACTTCCAGGGTGCCCCAACCGAACCAATCCTGGTCGATGCGGCCGCGGATGACGATCGGCTTGCCGACGGGAAGCTTCTTTTCGCTGTCGAGCTTGACGGTGCCGGTACCATCGGTGAACCAATAGGTCTCGTCGCCTTCCTTCTTAGTCACTTTGCCGCAAAGCACAACGTAGCGGTCATCATGATCCCAATTTTCCTTCGTGGACGTGATCCAGCGAATGGTAGAGATGTGATAACGGTTGGAATCGGGGTCTCCCGACGCCTGGACCATCTTCGAGGGAAGAGCCATCAGCGCGAAAACCGCGAGAACGGGGAGCAGGTTATTTTTCATGGCCTCTTTTATGGCAGAGACTTCTCGCTGCACAATAAATATCTAAACGCATTAAGCAGAATATTTCTCATTTAAGAATGCTTGGAAATCGATAAAAGTAATCGCGCTTCACCATGATGGTGAAGAGGTTGAGTCATTTGAGCTTCCTTTCGGGTCTTAACTCCAAAGAAATATTCCGTCCTTTTTTATTCAGGAAGAAGGACAAAAAGTACTCATATTCTTTTTTTCAGGTGGATAAATATGGCGAGCCGCCGATGTTTTTCAGAACTCATGTGAACGTGTTGTGAATTATGAAATTACAATTTTTTCGTCCAACTTTATATCGAATATTTCACACTAAATCGAGTTTGGTTGACTTTTTAAGTAACTTTTGCTTCTATTCGTGTAGTTTTGAGGGCTCAAAGGGGGTACTATGATGGCGGCTTTTTCCAACACCAACGATAATTTTGCCGAGCGGCTGCGGTTCTGGAGAGTCAGCCAAAACTTCACCCAAGCCGAGGCGGCCCGACAACTCGATATCGATCGCAGTTATCTCTCCCAGGTTGAGCGGGGCCGTTCACCTGGTAATGCGCTGCGCACCCGTTTCCAACTCATCGAGAAATCGTCCTCGGTCAAGGCCAACGGCAATGTGGCCGGGACCTATGGCCTGCGTAATCTGCCGGTTCTCTCGTGGGCACAGGCCGGACAGGCGACCGACTTCAGCGAAATCCCGCGCGACTGGGACGAGGTGGTGCCCAGCGATGTGGCCGACGAACGCGCCTTCGGCGTGCGCCTGCGCGGCGACTCGATGGAGCCGAAATTCTCCGACGGCGACATCGCCATCCTGCTGCCCAGCATCGCCGCCACCAACGGCGAGATCGTTGTGGCCAACCTCAAGGATGAGGGCGTTTTGTGCAAGATCATGCACGTCCAGCTCGACCGGAATCTGATCCAGCTTTCAAGCTATAATCCGGCCTATCCCCCGCTGGAACGCCACCGGGACCAGTTCCACTGGATCTTCCCGGTGATGTCGATCGTGAAGCAGTTGCGCCGGCGCTAAGTATGCAACTGTAGCGGCGGTCCATGACCGCCGATCGAAAAGAGAGCCAAGCTGGCTGCCCTCGGCGGTCATAGACCGCCGCTACAGACTGAACGTTCTTACGCCTTGGCCGGTTCACCCGAGGTCGAAGGCGTGGGCGAAACCAATGCCCCCGCCGAGGCCGCAGCAGCCGGAGCCAGCGAGGCAGGCGGCTGAGGCGAGACCTTCCAGAAGAGCGGTTCGAAGCGCACCCAGTCGCCGAGGATTTCCTTGGCGAGAGCGCTTTCGGTCATCTCGAGATGCTTGTAGATGAGTCCCTTCAGGGCCGCGATCTCGTCGGGATTGGAAAGACGATGCAGGCCGCACATGGCGCGGTTGCACCGCTTCTCGAAGGTGCCGTCCTGGTCGAGCACGTAGGCGACACCGCCCGACATGCCCGCCGCGAAATTCTTGCCCGTCTCGCCCAGCACGACGACCTGGCCGTTGGTCATGTACTCGCAGCCGTGGTCGCCGATGCCTTCCACGACCGTAGTCGCACCGCTATTGCGAACGGCGAAGCGTTCACCAGCCCGGCCCCGGATGTAGAGCGCGCCGCCAGTGGCGCCGTAGAGGACCGTATTGCCACAGATGGAATTCTTCGCCGGGTCGAACTTGGCCGCGGGTGAAGGCACGAGTATGATCTCGCCGCCGCTCATGCCTTTGCCTACGTAATCATTGCTCTCACCCGTCAGGGTGATGCGGACGCCCTTTACCAGGAAGGCGCCGAGACTCTGGCCCGCGCTGCCGCTGAGGCGCAGATCGAGCGTGCCCTCGGGCAGGCCCTCGTCGCCGTAGCGGTAGGCAATTTCGCCGGAAAGGTTGGTGCCAATACTGCGGAAGGTGTTCTTCACCTTGTAGCTCAGGGTCAGCTTGGTCTTGTTCTGCAGGCAGCTCTTGGCGTCCTGCAGGATCGCGTCGTCGACCGTCCGGTCCTCGAGCTTGTCGTTGCGCTCCCAGGTGTGGAACCGGGGCGTGGTGACATCGTCGAGCTTCGGCATGGCCAAGAGGCGCGAGAGATCGAGCAGATTGGCCTTGGGATGATTCGGCACTTCGCGCTGCTCGAGGTAATCGGTGCGGCCGATGACCTCGTTCAGGGTCCGGGCGCCGATGCTGGCGAGGTATCGCCGCACTTCCTCCGCCACCGCGTTGAAGAAGTAGACAACATTTTCCGGCGTGCCCTTGTACTTGGCGCGGAATTTCTCGTCCTGGCTGGTAATACCTACGGGACAGGTATTGAGATGGCATTTGCGGACGTAAACGCAGCCGGTGGCGATGAGTGCGGCGGTGCCGAAGTTGAATTCCTCCGCGCCGAGCATGGCCGCGATGAGAATGTCCATGCCAGTCTTCATGCCGCCGTCAGTCCGGAGAGTGACGCGATTGCGCAGGCCGTTGAGGAGAAGCACCTGGTGCGCCTCGGCAAGGCCGAGCTCCCATGGGCCGCCCGCGTTCTTGACCGAGGAGAGAGGGGACGCGCCGGTACCGCCATCATGGCCCGAGATGAGCACGATGTCGGCGTAGGCCTTGGCCACGCCCGCGGCGATGGTACCGACGCCTGCCTCGGCCACGAGCTTGACGCAGACTTTGGCGCGCGGATTGACCTGCTTGAGGTCATAGATGAGCTGGGCGAGATCCTCGATGCTGTAGATGTCGTGGTGCGGCGGCGGCGAGATGAGCATCACGCCGGGAGTGCTGCGGCGCAGCTTCGCAATCATGACGCTCACCTTGTGGCCGGGAATCTGGCCGCCCTCGCCAGGCTTGGAGCCCTGGGCCATCTTGATTTCGATCTCGGCGGCGCTGGCGAGGTATTCGGCGGTGACGCCGAACCGGCCCGAGGCGACCTGCTTGATGCGGCTGTTCTTCGAGTCGCCGTTTTCCATTGGCGTGAACCGGGAACGATCTTCGCCGCCTTCGCCCGAATTGGATTTGCCGCCGATGCGGTTCATCGCAATGGCGAGCGTCTCGTGGGCTTCGGGTGACAACGCGCCGAGCGACATGCCCGCGGTGGTGAAGCGGCGACGGATCTCCTCGATCGGCTCGACTTCCTCGAGCGGGATCGGCGTTCCCTTCTTGAGGGCGAGACACTGGCGCAGAGCAACGGGAGAGGCTTCCTCAATGGCGGCCATGTACTTCTCGTAGTCCTCCCACTTGCCAGCCTTGTCCATGCCCTTGATGCCGACGTAGGTGTGGAAACTCTGGAGAACCTTCGGCGTGTAGGCGTGCATTTCACCGTTCTGGCGGAAGCGGTAGTAACCCTCGTCGGTCAGCGCGGCATCGGGCGAGAAGGCGCGGTGATGCCGCGCCAGCGTTTCTTCCGCTATCTCGCGGAAGCCGAGCCCCTTGAGCTGAGATGGCGTGCCGTCGAAGGCGAAGTCAATGACGTCGGGATGGAGGCCGATGGCCTGGAAGATCTGCGCGCCGCTGTAGCTGGCCAGCGTGGAGATGCCCATCTTCGACATGATCTTGAGCAAGCCCTTCTCGAGCGCGGCACGGTAATTCTTCGCCGCGACAGCAGGATCGGTCGCGGTCAATTCCTTGCGCGCCAGAAGATCGTTCAACGTCGCAAAAGCAGCATAGGGATTCACCGCCGAGGCGCCGTATCCGAGCAGGCACGCGAACTGGTGCACATCGCGGCACTCGGCCGTCTCGCAAATGAGGCTCGTCTTGGAGCGCTTTTCGACGCGGATCAAATGATGGTGGATCGCTCCGACCGCGAGCAGCATCGGAATCGGCGCGTAGGCAGCGTCGACCTCCCAGTCGCTCAGGATCAGGATCGAAGCGCCGCCGTCGACCGCCTTTTCGGCTTCCTGGCAAATGCGGTCGAGATGCTTCTTCAGGCCGTCGGCGCCTTCGCTCACGGGAAACTTACAGGCGATGGTGCTGGAACGGAACGGTCCCTGGTCGAGGGCGAGGATCTGCCGGATCTCGGGATTGGTCAGCACCGGGGACTGAAGGCGGAGGAGCCGGGCATGTTCCGGCGTTTCCTCGAGCCAGTTGCGGCGCTGCCCGGCGAGGACCTCGACCGACATGACCAGTTTCTCACGAATCGGATCGATCGGCGGATTGGTCACCTGCGCGAAGAGCTGCTTGAAATAAGTGTAGAGAAGCCGCGGCTTCTTCGAGAGGACGGCCAGCGGCGCGTCATCGCCCATGGAACCGATCGCCTCCTCGCCCGAGTCGGCCATCGGCTTGAGGATGATGCTGATTTCCTCCTCGTTGTAGCCGGCGGCGAGCTGCTGCTGGAGCAGGTTCGCGCCCGGCGCGGGCTGGGCCTCGAGCGAAGGGGTGGCGACGATGTCCTTGATGTTGTCTCGGAGCCATGTGCCGTAGGGCTGCTTCTTGGCGTAGGCCGCCTTGATCTCGTCGTTCTTGAGCAACTTGCCGTTCACGGTGTCGATGGCGATGATCTCGCCCGGGCCCAGCCGGCCCTTTTCCACAACCTTGGCGTCGTCGATTGGAAGCAGACCCACTTCGGAACCGAGGCAGATGAGGCCGTCCTCGGTGATTTTGTAGCGCGAGGGGCGGAGACCGTTGCGGTCGAGACAGGCGCCGACGGTGCGGCCATCACTGAAGACGAGCGCGGCGGGACCGTCCCACGGCTCGTTGAGCGTCTGGTGATATTCGTAGAAGTCCTTCACCTCGCCGGGGACGGAGGAATCGCCCTGCCACGCCGCCGGGACGAGCATCATGACCGAATGGAGCAGATCGCGTCCGCCCATGACGAGCAGCTCGAGCGCGTTGTCGAGGCTCGACGAATCGCTGCCGCCGGGCTGGATGATGGGGCGCAGCTTCTTGATCGCGTCGCCGAAGAAGGGGCTCTTCAGCTCCGACTCGCGCGCCCGGGTCCAGAGCCGGTTGCCCTGCACGGTGTTGATCTCGCCGTTGTGACTGAGCATCCGCAGCGACTGCGAGAGGGGCCAGGTCGGGAAGGTGTTCGTGCTGTAGCGCTGGTGGAAGACGGCGAGCGCGGTGGTGTAATTCGGGTCCCGCAGGTCGAGGTAGAACCGTTCCAGCGTGGGCGCGGCGAGAAGACCCTTATAGACGATGGTGCGGCTCGAAAAGCTGGAGATGTAGAAGTCCTTGATCCCCTCGCTCTCGGCCTGGTCCTCGATTTGATTGCGGCAGAGGAAGAGCTTCCGCTCGAACTCGTCGTCGCTCATGACCGAAGGATCGGGACGCCCGACGAGCACCTGCTCGATATCGGGGCAGGTCCGCAGCGCCTTGTCGCCCAGGACCGATTTGTTGATCGGCACCACGCGCCAGCCGAAGAGGAAAAGCTTGTGCTCCGCCAGCGCCAGCTCGGTGATGTGACGGCAACGAGCCTGGGTGTAGGGATCGTTCGGCAGGAACATCATGCCGACGCCGAGGTCGGCGTCTTGAAAAAGCTTATGGCCGGTCTTCTCCACCTCGGCCCGGAAAAGCTTGCAGGGAATCTGGGTGAGAATGCCCGCGCCGTCGCCCGTCTTGGCATCGGCGTCCATCGCGCCGCGGTGGATCAGCGAGCAGACACAGGTGAGCGCCTTGCGCAGGATCGCGTTGGACCGCTGGCCCTTGATGCTGGCGACGAAACCGACGCCGCAGGCATCGTGCTCAAAGGCGGGATCGTAGAGTCCGTGGAAGGACTCCGTGCGGTCAAGAATGGCTTGATTGAGAGACATTGGGACTAAAATTTAGATCGAAGGAAAAAAGTCACAAGGGTTATTTGAGGTGAATTCGAAAAATTTCTTCCATGGAGAATAGCTCGATAAATGCGCAAAAAGGCCTTCTTCGCAGCTGCCGCTATCCCAAGGCGGTCGAGGGATGACGGATTGTTGTTTGGCCCATCATCCGATAGTCTCGTCCCGGGATGAAATCGCGCCGGCTTGATGTGGAATTGGTCGAGCGCGGCCTGGCGGAATCGCGCGAGCAGGCCCAGCGGCTGATTTTGGCGGGGGAGGTATGGGTGAATGGTCAACGGTGGGACAAATCAAGCAAGCCTTGTGCCGCGGGTTTGTCAATTGAGGTACGCGGCCACGACCGCTATGTCAGTCGCGGCGGGCACAAGATGGAAGGTGCAATCACCGGATTCGGCCTCGACGTGACTGGCTGGCGCTGCCTCGACGTGGGCGCCTCGACGGGAGGCTTCACCGACTGCCTTCTGCAGCATGGCGCGCGCGAGGTCGTTGCCCTCGACGTGGGACACGGCCAGCTTCATTGGAAATTGCGCCAGGACCCACGGGTGAAGGTCTTCGAAGGAGTGAATGCGCGCGATTTGGCCGACTTCGCGCGGGACCATTTTCCC
>Ga0207671_10004562_pt1 | contig 13160 bp, 14 predicted proteins | sample KBSC24metaG_FD_184352 | JGI IMG/M metagenome (GOLD analysis project Ga0207671, IMG submission 184352) | Corn rhizosphere microbial communities from Kellogg Biological Station, Michigan, USA - KBS C2-4 metaG (SPAdes) (version 2) | ecosystem: Host-associated > Plants > Roots > Rhizosphere > Soil... | reverse complement strand
AAACGCTTCCGAAAGAAACCGCTGTTAGGGCGATTATACAAAGTGCCTTTTTCATAGTTGTTACGTTTTAATTAAATAGTTTTATTTATCTATAACAAATCAAGCACAGATTGTTTGTATTAATTTTTAATTAAATAATTGTTCCGTCTGGTATAACTGCCCGTTTTTTGATCACCACAATACCATCCTGCACCGTGTGGGTGTCAAAATCACCATCAGGTAATGTTTTACCCATGTTTATTTTAACATTGTTACCGATGTAGGTATTTTTATCAATAATGGCATTCCTGATCTGACAATGTTCACCTATACCCATTATCGGCGAATGACTTAGTTTCAGTTCGGCTATCTGCTCCAGGGTTTGATAACTGTCGTTACCCATTACATAGCAGTTTTCGATAATTGTTTCTACACCGATACGGGTACGGATCCCGATGAGCGAGCGTGTAATTCGCTTGGCGTTAATGATACAACCATCGGCAATAATGGATTTTTCCATCGTTGTTCCTGATATTTTTGATGGTGGCAGCATACGCGCCCTGGTGTAAATATGGTTTTCGCCAAAAAGGTTAAACTTGGGTATATCATCTGTTAAATCCAGGTTGGCCTCAAAAAACGATGGGATAGTACCAATATCTGTCCAATAGCCCTCATATTGAAAACTTGCCACCTTGTATTCGTTGATGGATTGCGGGATGATCTCTTTACCAAAATCGGTACGGTCGTTGCCTTCCAGCAGCTCATACAAAAGCTTACGGTTAAAAATATAAATACCCATCGAAGCCAGGTAAACCCTACCTTCGGCTTTCATTTCATCGCTTACCTCTGATGCCCAGCTTTCAAAATCCGATTGTGGCTTTTCAATAAAAGCGGTCACCATGCTGTTTTCATCCGTTTTTAATATGCCAAAGCCCGGAACATCGGCAGCATCAACCGGAATGGTGGCTATGGAAATATCGGCACCTGTATCAATATGATGGTTGATCATTTCCTCAAAATCCATTTGATACAACTGATCGCCCGACAGGATCAGTACGTACTCAAATTCATGCACGGCTAAATGATGCAAACTTTGCCTCACTGCGTCGGCTGTACCCTGAAACCAGGCCCCGCTTGTTGGCGTTTGTTCGGCTGCCAGAATATCAACAAAAGCATCACTAAAGCTACTAAAGTGATAGGTGTTTTTGATGTGCTTATTTAACGATGCCGAGTTAAATTGCGTTAATACATAAATACGGGTAATTCCCGAGTGTAGGCAGTTGGAGATAGGAATATCAACCAACCGGTATTTGCCGGCAATAGGAACTGCGGGTTTAGAGCGTGTTGCCGTAAGGGGGGATAAACGACTGCCCTGGCCACCGCCAAGTACAATTGAAATTACTTTAGATGTCATATCTCGTAGGGTTTAAACTTTCATACAGATCAATATATTCTTTTGCCGAACGGTCCCACGAAAAATCGAGCGCCATCATGCGTTTGCGCAACTGTTGCAATTGAGCCTGGTTTTGATAAAGTGTATTGGCACGGAAAATAGCGTAGCCAATGTCGTCAACGCTGGCATTATTAAAACGGATGCCATAGCCATCCTCGTCGCCAAAATCAATTACCGAGTCTATTAGACCACCGGTACTGCGCACCAGTGGCATAGTGCCATATCTTAAGGAATATAACTGGTTAAGACCACATGGTTCAACACGCGAAGGCATCAGTAAAAAATCAGCACCGGCATAAATCAGGTGGGCCAATGCTTCGTCATACCCGATAAACACATTGCACTGACCGGGATATTCCTCCTTAAGTTCCAGCAGGGCGGTTTCCATCTCTTTATCACCCGAGCCCAGGATCAGGAAGCTGGCTTGTCCCTCATTATCTTTGATACTGCGTTCAATGGCTTCCGGAAGCAGATCGGCTCCTTTTTCAACTACTAAACGACCGATGAATACAAAAAGAGGTTTATCAGCATCCAGACCAAACCTTTCGCAGATCACATTTTTATTAGCTTGTTTTCCTTTAGCTATTTGTTTGGCTGTAAATTTTGTGGCTATCATGGCATCTGTTTGCGGGTTCCATACGTCGGTATCGATACCGTTGATAATGCCATAGCCCTTACCGCTTTCTACCCAAAACAGGTACTCCAGCCCATTGGAATTTACCGTAAGCTCATGCAGGTAGGTAGGCGACACCGTGGTATATTTCCAGCAGCATTTTACGGCCGCCGCCAGTGGGTTAATGCCTCCGGCCCAATCCAGCAAGCCTGTTTTTGTGAGGTCGATCTCGGGCAGGTACGATAGGTTGTCCCAACCAAAAGCGCCATGATACTGCCCATTATGAATGGTGAATACGGTAGGCGTATTAGCCAGCCGCTGGTATAATTTGGAGTGGTACAGCAGAAACGGCACCAGGCCGGAGTGATGATCATGACAATGGATCACATCTGGCGTTTGCCCGCTATAGCTTATCCAATCTAAAAAAGCCAGCTGAAAAGCGATAAACTGCTCGCGTTCATCCGGATAGCTGTATACGTTTTCCCGGTCAAGCAATCCGGGTATTTTTACCAGGTACAATTCAAAGCCCAGCTTATCCGTTTTTTCTTTTAGTATCTCAAAAAAAAGCCTGCGGGTGCCCAGTAAAGTAGCCGCGCTGAAAACCACTTCAAATTCATTTTCACGGGTGAATTTGCGATCGTAAAAAGGCATCACAACAGCCGCCTGCAAACCCGCCTGATTTTGGTATTTAGGCAATGCCCCAACCACATCAGCAAGCCCGCCAACTTTGGCAACGGGGTAACATTCGGCACTCAGATGGAATATTTTCATTAAGGTTTTATTGGTTCAATTTAAGCAAAGATTGCTAAAAGAGAAACCTATCTGAATTAATATAGTTTTTGAAATTTAGACAGATTATTGTAAAAAACTTATTAAGATTTTGCGTCTTAAATTGCGGTATTTGCACCAAAAACGAGGAAAAAGGCAAGTACTGGCTTGGGCCTCCGTATATACTAAGCGTGCATTGTGATTCTAAAAACTCTTATATTTTATCCTATCCGTAAATAAATTGTCGTTAACATCTAGGATGGTCTGGTCTCTGCGGCCGGAGGCCGGGTAATAATGGTCACTCGGCAGGAGCCGAACGACTGCGAGAGGGTGTCACCCTGAGCTCCGTCGAAGGGTAGAGCGCAGAGGCCTGCCCACCATGCTTCGATGAAGCTCAGCATGACAGCCTTTTAGAAAGGTCTAACCATGGCCATTCCTTTCCCAAGGGAGGGAATTAAAAATGCAAGGAATCTTATTTCTTGACTCTTATCTCTTGATTCTATTTAATGCGCTTCCAGCCAGTTCAATCCCGTACCAATTTCCACCATAATAGGCACTTCGGTTTTGATGGCGGTTTTCATGTTGTGCATAATGATGGGTTTAATGAGCTCAATTTCGTCATGAGGTACATCAAACACCAACTCATCATGCACCTGCATGGTCATTTTGGCGTCCAGTTTCTGGGCTTTCAGTTCGCGGTGAATGTTGATCATAGCAATCTTGATCATATCGGCTGCGGAGCCCTGTATCGGGGCGTTAATGGCATTTCGCTCGGCGAAACCCCGTACGGTAGCATTAGCCGAATTGATATCGCGCAGATACCTGCGCCTGCCCATCAGCGTGGTTACATAACCGTTTTCGCGGGCAAAGTTCATGGTATCTGTCATGTATTGCTTAATACCCGGAAACTGCGCGAAGTACTGTTCGATAATATCGGCAGCCTCTTTACGCGGGATACCCAGGTTTTGCGACAAGCCAAATGCCGACTGGCCATAAATGATACCGAAGTTAACCGCTTTCGCATTACGGCGCTGTTCGCTGGTTACCTCATTCAGGGCTATGCCGTATACATTGGCTGCTGTAGCGGTGTGGATATCCAGGTTATCAATAAAGGCTTGCATCATGTTAGGGTCTTTACTGATCTCGGCAATAATGCGCAGCTCTATCTGCGAATAATCGGCAGATACAATGCTGTGCCCGCTATCGCGTGGAATAAAAGCTTTCCTTACTTCACGGCCACGCTCGGTACGGATAGGGATGTTTTGTAAGTTGGGGTTCACGCTGCTTAACCTTCCGGTTGCCGCCACCGCCTGGTTGTAGGAGGTATGCACACGGCCCGTTTTAGGGTTCACCATGGTTGGCAACGCATCCACATAGGTTGATTTGAGTTTTTGTAACTGGCGGAAATCCAGGATGTCCCTAACAATATCGCTTTTGGCGGCCAGGGATAATAACACATCCTCGCCGGTTTGATACTGACCGGTTTTGGTTTTTTTGGCTTTTGGATCAAGCATCAGCTTTTCAAACAGCACCTCGCCCAGTTGTTTTGGCGACGCGATATTGAACCGCACACCTGCTTTTTCATACACCGTTTTTTCAAAGCCGGCAATATCGGTTTCCAGCTGTTTGGAGAATTCGCGCAGGGTATCATGGTCGATCTTTACACCCTCAAACTCCATATCGGCCAGCACATATATCAGCGGATGTTCAATTTCATTGATCAGTTTTTCGCTCTCTACCTGTTTTAATTTAGGTTCAAAAATGGCTTTAAGCTGGAGAGTGATATCAGCATCTTCGGCCGCGTATTCTTTTATTTTTTCGATCTCCACATCGCGCATATTGCCCTGGTTTTTGCCTTTGGGGCCAATAAGCGTAGTGATGGAAACTGGTTTATAACCCAAATAATTTTCCGAAAGGATATCCATACCATGACGGGTATCCGGATCGATCACATAGTGGGCCATCATGGTATCAAACAGGCTGCCTTTTACCTGGATACCATACCATTTCAATACCAGGACATCATATTTAATGTTTTGCCCTATTTTGCTGATGTCTTCGTGCTCCAGTACCGGCTTAAATTCGGTCGCGATACTCCTGGCATCATCCTGATTTTCCGGAACGGGCACATACCAGGCCTCGCCGGGTTTTATCGCGAATGAAAGGCCTACCAGCTCGCAATTATTGGCATCGGTACCGGTGGTTTCGGTATCAAAGCAAATGGTTTGCTGTTTGAGTAATAAGGCTATCAGTTCCGCACGTTTCTCTAATGTATCCGCCAGGTGATATTCGTGTGGTACGTTGTCAATATTTTTAGCGGCGGTAACCGGGGCTTCATAAATGTCTTCCACATCAACCGTCATAGTGGTGCGGGCGGTAGCAACCGGGTCGCCAAATAGGTCGGTTTGAACTGAAACAGCCTTCATTTCGGTAACGCTGAAATCATCGCCAAAAACCCGGCGCCCTAAAGTACGGAACTCCAATTCGGCAAAAAGCGGTTCCAGCAGGTCTTTGCTTGGCTCGCCCATTTGCAGTCCTTCTTCATCCAGTTCCACAGGCACATTCAGCAGGATAGTAGCCAGCTTTTTGGATAGCAAACCCTGCTCGGCATATTGCTCTACGTTTTCGCGCTGCTTGCCCTTTAACTCGTGGCTGTGGGCAATGATCTCCTCCATCGAACCATATTGTTTGATGAGCGCTTTGGCCGTTTTTTCGCCAATACCGGGGATGCCAGGGATATTATCAACCGCATCACCCCATAGGCCTAAAATATCTATAACCTGTTCTACGCGTTCAATTTCCCATTTCTCCAGCACTTCCTTAACGCCCAATATCTCCATTTCGTTACCCATGCGGGCCGGTTTGTAGATGCGGATATTTTCGGATACCAGCTGCGCGAAATCTTTATCGGGGGTCATACAGTACACCTGGTAGCCTTTTTGTTCGGCTTTTTTGGCCAGGGTACCTATAATGTCATCGGCCTCATAACCATCAGAAGTGATCACCGGGATATTGAAACCCAGTATTACCTTAATTACATAGGGCAAAGCTTTGGACAGATCCTCGGGCATGGCCTCACGATGGGCTTTGTAGGCCTCATAATCGGTATGGCGCTCGGTAGGTGCTTCGGTATCAAATACTACGGCCATATGCGTTGGCTTTTCTTTTTTCAAAACATCCAGCAGGGTATTGGTAAAACCCATTACAGCCGAGGTGTTCAAGCCGTTTGATGTAAACCGCGGACTTTTACTTAATGCAAAATGCGCCCGGTAAATAAGGGCCATGCCATCCAAAAGAAATAGTTTTTTCATTGATATTTTACACTAATTGCACCTATTCATCCGAATTACACGAATTTAGGGTACAATGGTTATATGCAAAAATAGTATTTATAGGCACAAAGGAATCATTTATCAGCTCTATAATTAATTCGTGTAATTCGATCACATTCGTGTAATTAGTGCTATCTAAAATCGCAGCTCGCCAGGTGGTCGTTCACCATACCTGTTGCCTGCATATGCGCGTAGCAAATAGTGGTTCCGAAAAATTTGAACCCCCGTTTTTTCATATCCTTACTAATAGCATCAGATATGGGCGTACTGGCAGGTATATTTCTTTCGGGATGATTGATCAGGGGTTTGCCATCGGGCATAAAGCTGTACAGGTATTTATCAAACGAGCCAAACTCCTGCTGTACTTTGATAAACAGCTGGGCATTGTTAATAGCTGCCAGTATTTTCAGCCGGTTACGGATGATACCGGTATCCTGCATCAGGCGCTCCACATCATCATTGGTAAAGGCGGCTACCTTTTTTACGTCAAAGCCGGCAAATGCCTTGCGGTAGCCATCTCTGCGCCGCAAAATAGTGATCCAGCTTAAACCGGCCTGTGCCGATTCCAGTACCAGAAATTCAAACAGGGTTTTATCGTCGTGAACTTCTTTGCCCCATTCCTCGTCGTGATATTTCATGTACAAAGGGTCTGTACCTGCCCAGGAACAACGGATTAAGTCAGAAGTCGAAAGTTTTAAGTCAGAAGTCATTTGTATTGTTTTTAAGAAAAACTCTAATTGGATTAACCTATTGGAATTTTTCTGGGTTATTCATCATATAAATTAACAAATAAGATATTTCTTCGCTTTGTTTATTGAGTTCCTGGAATTTTTCGTCTGTAATATATTTGCAAGCTAATGATGCATCAAGCCATGCTTGCGTTTCTGCATTTTCCATTTCCGCATCCGTAAGTTTACTTATAAAATGATTAGGATATTTTCGTTTCTTGTGAGATTCAGCGATAGAGGCAAACACTGATCGTGATGATCTTCTGATTTGATCAATCAGGCTATAAGTTTCCTCCTTCGGAAAAACTTTCGTTAGCCAAAAAATTTCCATCGATAAAGCAAATGCTTTTTTGTAAACTATCAGATCTCGGAATGAGGACATCTTTGCAATAATTTAGTTTCTGAACTTCAGACCCTGGACTTCAGACTTAGGACTCAAAATTCAACTCATCCCAATACTCCACCGCTCTGCGGTAATGAGGTATTACGATGGAGCCGCCTACCAGGTTAGCTATCATAAATATCTCGTTCATTTCATCGCTGTTCACACCCGCTTCATAACATTTGCCCAGGTGGTATTTGATACAATCGTCGCAGCGTAAAACCATACTGGCTACCAAGCCCAGCATTTCCTTGGTTTTAACATCCAGCGCGCCATCGGCATAGCTGGTAGTATCCAGCGCGAAAAAGCGTTTAATATTGGTATTGGCGGTTTCCATGATCCTGTCGTTCATTTTGGTACGATAGGCGTCAAATTCTTCTACAAGTTTTCCCACGGGATTTTAATTATTGAGTTTTGAATTATTGATTGTTTAAAAACTTTTTAAAGTTATTATTTTAACACTTTTCAGCCTAAAAAGGAACTCAAAACGGGTCAAAAACCACTCAAAACGCATTCAAAATCATCGATTTTAACAAATTTTTGGTATGTCCTAAAAGACTTAAAAAGCATCAATAAATTGACAGTCAATTACATACATACCAAACGACATATTCTGGTTACCTTTTTGCCTTAATTAAACAGCCCTGCTTTCCGTAAAAAGCAGGGCTGTTATCAACACAAATTTACTAAATTAATTAGTATTTTCATCTGTAGGTATATTAAATTTTTCAGACAAATTTTCGTGCCCAACACTTCTGTTATTTTATTTGATATTTTTGCATACCTAATTCTTATTAAATGAAACAATTATTTTGCCTGCTGCTTTTGTTATCACAGGCTCCGCTTTTTTTACACGCCCAAAGCAATTACAAAACCGGCTACGTTATTGACAGTAAAAACGATACCCTTAAAGGCTTTGTAGACTATCGCGAATGGGTCAGAAACCCTCGCGAGATCACCTTTAAACAAACGCAGGCCGCCCGACCGCAAAAGTTTACAGTGGCAAACGCCAATGGCTTCGCGATAACGAATGCTGAGTATTACGACAAATTCACAGTTAATATAAGTACCAGTACGATTGAACTGGCTCAACTAAGCCATGCGCTGGATACCGCTTACACTATCGATACCGTTTTTTTAAAAAATCTGGTTAATGGTAAAAATGTTTCGCTTTATGTATGGACCGACAACGTTAAATCCAGCTATTACCTGTTTAACAAGCGTACCCATACTATTGAATACCTGAGACAATACCAGTATTTTAATGATGAGCGCCAGTCTGTTGCCAGTGTTAATGGCTACATCAACCAGTTATTAAGACTAGCTTATCAATATCTGCCAGGTGATACTAAAATTCTTACCAGGATACAGAAGGCCAATTATGCTGAAAGTGACCTTACATCGGTTGCCATCGCGCTAAACGGAGGCAAGACTACCCAGCAGATCGTCACCACCAGTTCTGGTGTCCGTTTTTTTGCGGGGGCAGGTGTTCGTTACAGTAAGCTTCAGTTTAATAGCTCTAACGGTGCGGGCCCGTTTAGTAATGGCGTGCATGACAATGTTTTTTCACCAGTGATCGCAGCGGGGATGGATATCCTGGTTAATAAATATACAGAAAAGCTGCTTTTCAGACTGGAACTCACAGGGGCTATTAATCATTACCTGCTTTCTGAAGCCTTAACCGGTCTTAATTCTACCGTAAACACGCTTGATGTTAAAATATATCACTTTGCTGTCATACCGCAGGTAATGTATAGCTTTTACTCTACCGATAAGTTGAAAGCTTTTATTGACCTGGGTCTGGCCATGAATATTTATAAATACAACGATTACAATTATTCAACCACTTACAACTTTGGCTCTGTTGTAAATCAAAGCAATTACCCCTCTTTTCAGAGTTTTGAATTTGCAGTGCCGGTAAAAGCAGGGGTACAGATCAATAAGCGGATAGAAGTTTACGGAACTTACTGGCTGCCATCGTCACTCACCAAATACATTTATTATTCGGCAGATCAGTCTGCATTGCAAGCGGGTGTAAATTATATTTTCCGATAGCGACTCCATATTCAGGGCCGTCTTTTTTATCTTTGAGCCATCCGGGTAAAGAAGGCGGCTTTTTTATGCCTGCTGAATCTCTATCAAACATCAACCATGATCAAGTTTAAACGTGCCGACCATATACACATCTGTGTTCCGCCCGAAAGGCTGGAAGAAGCCCGGTTATTTTACACCAATATTATTGGACTGGAACAAATGGAGCGCCCCGATGTATTTTCATCAGCCGGATATTGGTTCAGCATAGCGGATATCGAACTGCATATCGGGGTAGAGGAAAGCCTTCCACGCTCTATCAGGCATACCGCCTTTGAGGTTAGTGATGTATTAGCTGTGCGCAAATATCTGGAAAGTCACGGATTAGAAATAATGGAAGAGCCCCTGATCGCAGGTCGCGAACGGTTTGCCTTTATCGATCCGTTTGGTAACCGGATGGAATTGTTGCAGATGCTATAAAGCCAGCTCGATGTTCGGATCCCAGAACACGGTTTTAAAATCCTGCACCTGGTCGTCCTTTACCTGCACGCCCTCGCTTTCCAGCAGCTCGGCCATCAGGTTGCCACCGAAATGAAATTTAGCCGTGAGCAAGCCCTGGCGGTTCACTACCCGGTGCGCGGGTACTTTGGGCACTACTTTACCCGCCGCCTGCATGGCATAACCTACCATGCGCGATGAGCCTTTGGTACCCAGATAGCTGGCAATAGCGCCATAGGAGGTTACCCTGCCTACCGGGATGAGCCGGGCCACCTGGTATACTTTATCGAAGAAATTGATATCGTCCATTATCTATAGGTGTATTTGATTGCGGTCTCAAAACTACGTCATTGCGAGGTACGAAGCAATCTCTAAACTATACAGAGCGACTCTGCTAATCGGGGATTGCTTCGCCCCTCGCAATGACGCCTGAATTGGGGTTCTTTATCCTACAGTTGTCTCATAATCCCACGGTCCCCAAGTCCCCTTACGCAAACGAAAATTTAAGGTAGTTAATGTTCTTATTAACTTTTAAATATTTTTTTTCGTAATATGTTTTAATGGAGAGTACCTCATCTGCATAAGGCGAATGATACAGATCTTCGGTCCTGATGTGGAGCTTGAGTTTTAGTTCTTCTATCTTTTCGACGGTATAAGCATGCAGGCCATCGTTATCGGTTTTTAAATTCACACAACCGCCTGGTTTTAATATTTCGATATACTTGTTTAAAAATCGGGGAGAGGTGAGGCGTTTCTTTTCGCGACTCAGCTGGGGTTGTGGATCGGGGAATGTTATCCAGACCTCATCCACTTCGCCGTCAGCGAAATAGTCGAGCAGGTTTTCTATCTGGATACGCAAAAAGGCCACATTAGGCACATTTTCTTCCAGCGCGGTTTTGGCGCCCCGCCAAATGCGGTTGCCCTTATAATCAATACCAATAAAATTTTTATCAGGAAACAGCGTGGCCAGGTTCACGGTGTATTCGCCTTTACCGCAGGCCAGTTCCAACACTACCGGATTATCGTTCTTAAAAAACCCTTTGCTCCACTCGCCTTTAAAAGGTTTACCGGCATCTAACTGTAATACATTGCTAAAGGTATCAATTTCAGCAAAGCGTCTTATTTTATCTTTTCCCACTTTTTTAAATAATTGCAAAAATAGGCTTTTCTGCAAACTATGAAAATTTGGGATGTTTTAACAGGATCGGGGAGCCGGTTGCAGGTTGCCGGTAAAAACAGGAACCACGAAACACTACATTACATCACCACAGGTGGCGGTACATCGGGCATGCCACCTTTACGAGGAGCTTCCGGTTTGCTTTTAATAACCGAAAGAACTGCTGATTTTACGGTGTCCCATAAACCATGGATCGAATCGCCGCTGATGTAGTTAGAGGCTTTTTGAGATACCAGCCCAACCAATGTTTTAACTAAAAAGTTGGAGCGTTTGAACAGCGTTTTATTCAACGTAACCGGTAATACGATCCTGGATAACAAACCAAAAAAGTCCTGGTTAAAAATCCCTGGTTGATCATCGCCGGCATTTCTGTTACCTGAATTCAATAACGACATGACGCTGGCAAATATGGCCGAAGGGCTACTGAAGCGCTTGGCTAATTCGGTACCTTGTTGCGCTTCAATAACGCGTATCCTCGCGATCTCTTCCTGCAGATCTGTAATATTTTTTATTGAAACGTCCATACTTTATTTTTTAAACAGTTTTTGTATGAAAAGGTTGATAAGCGGCTTTTCAATACGCTCCTTATTGAGCTTAATAACGATAGCGATTATTAAATAAATAAGCGCAACGCATCCAAAGCCCTCCCAATCTGAATTTAACAAATAGGCCAAATAAAAAGCTAAAGTAAGACTGGCAAACATAAAGGCCAGTACCATGCTTATAGCGGTAATAGCATCCGTGATCATACTGGCTAAAACTGAAGTTCCACCTTCAATTGCCTCATATTTCAAAAGCTTAAAACGCGTTTCGGCATATTCCTTCAGCTGGTCAACAATGGGAGGTAGTGGTGGTGGTGTTTCTTTTTTGGCTTCCATAGATGTTAGTTTAATCTCCGTTAAAGAGTCAAGAATCAAGACGAACAGTAGCGGGCTGCTTTGCCCTTGTCTTGTATCTTGATTCTTGATTCCCAATATTCGGGAATGAGGTAAAATTAAGCGTGTTCCAGATCGTCCTGATACTCTTCTTCGGCTCCCCTGATCTTTGATTTTATATTTTCAACCACTTTATCTTTTAAACCTACCAGGTTATCAATTTCGGCCGCTGCGGTATCTTTTATTGATTCGCCCAGGTTTTTTAATGATTCGGTAAGCTTGTCGCGTGTTTCGTTACCTTTATCTGGTGCAAACAAAATTCCCAGGGCTGCTCCTGCTGCCAAGCCTGCAAGCAATGCAACAACTACTTTTGTGTTATCATTCATTGTAATATAATTTTAAGTTGAACATTTGTTGTATTTTATTATCTGTTTCGGGGTTTGAGTTGCCGGGTTCCGGAAGCTTCAAGCACCCGAACCCCGAGCCTCACTACACGACCCAATATATAGATTAAATATCCTGCCAAATATTACAGATCGGTCAATTTTTCTGCAATTTCTGTATAATTTATTTTTTTAACTCCCGATAGTGCTTTGTTCCTCTGTTCACAAAAGTATTCAATTCAATCTGTCAGTTTTCGGGTGTTGTATGTATCCGTTCCAATCTGTCAGCTGCCATTCTGTTCGTTTCGTATATCTCCAGCAATAATAAAAAATAGGATAATAACACCGGTCCGAAAACCAAACCCAGTATCCCAAAAAGCGGCAACCCAATAAACACCCCTATCACGGATATAATAGGGTGCGTATTGGCTATGCGCTTGTTAATGATCATGCGTAAAACATTATCAATATTACCAATAACCAGCAAGCCGTAAATCAGCAGCAAAACCCCTTTTAGCGTATGTCCCTGTGCAAATAATAAAATACTGGCAGGTATAGAAAGCGTTGGCGCGCCTACCACCGGCAAAAAGGATATAAAAGCCCCTATTACGCCCCAAAACACGGCATCGGGTATCCCAAACGCATAAAAGCCTATGGCCAGCAACGTACCCTGTATAACGGCTATTATTCCCTGCCCTAAAACGTTAGAATAGGTAGAATCGCGTAGGGCCGATGCAAATTTTAAGGCATGCTGTTCGCGGAAAGGGGCATATTTTAACAAACCTGCCTCAAATTCACGTATTTGCGTGAGCATAAAATACAACAGAAAGTACAATACCAGCAAGGTGATAATGATATTGGCCGCGCTGCTTAAAATGGACGGAAAAAGCTCGGTACCAAAAGATCCCAGCTTTTGAAGTGTATCTTCGGCAAAGCGGGGC
>Ga0207671_10004559_pt1 | contig 13162 bp, 9 predicted proteins | sample KBSC24metaG_FD_184352 | JGI IMG/M metagenome (GOLD analysis project Ga0207671, IMG submission 184352) | Corn rhizosphere microbial communities from Kellogg Biological Station, Michigan, USA - KBS C2-4 metaG (SPAdes) (version 2) | ecosystem: Host-associated > Plants > Roots > Rhizosphere > Soil... | reverse complement strand
AGACGGGAGCCGGACGATGCGGAGGGGGCGGCGGTGGCGGTGGTCATGGGTCGATGCCTTTCGCTGGTGGCGGGTCCCGGACGCGGTGGTGCCGGGGCCTGGCGGTGGGGGCACGGTGGGGTGGTGCTGTGGTGCGGCTGTGCAGGCGGTGCAGGTGGTGCGGTGGTGCAGGTGGTGCGGTGGTTCAGTGCTGTGCAGCGGTGCGGTGCGGTGCGGTGCAGTGCTGGTGTGGTGCGGTGCGGTGGAGCTGTGCGGTGCGGTAGCGCTGTGTTGCCGTGGTGCGGGCGCTGCAGTGGTCCAATGACCCCGCAGCCTTACTCGTCCAGCTTCGACAGCTGCCGATTCCGAGCCGTCCAAGCCGGCATCGGCAGGTTCGCGTCCTTCTCCTGCTCCTCCCGCAGCGGCGCGTACATCGCCGACCCGGGGTTGTAGAGCCCGGCGCGGAAGTAGTAGATGTTGGTCGCGACCTGCAGCACGATGAACAGCACCGCGTACTGGATCCCGTTCAGCGCCGGCACGGTGTCGACCGGGAGCGTGTAGGCGAAGACGAAGCGGACCCCGGCGTCCAGGATGGTCGCCACGCCCCAGATCACGCTGGCCACGCGCCAGATGCGCCGGAAGCCGGGCAGCTTCTTCCACATCACGTCCCAGTTGGCGCCGTTCGGCCCGATGTGGCCCTCCATCAGCGGCCGGGCGAACATGAACACCACCGGCGGGTTCGCCTTGGTGGTGGCCAGCAGCCAGGCGCCGGCGATCGCCGTGACCCAGCCGTCCTTGGCGAGCAGGAAGCGCGGGTCGCCGCCGATCAGGGAGGCCAGCGCCGAGACGATGGTGATGCCCATCATGAAGATCGCCAGCGGGTCCAGATGCCGGGTACGCAGCACCTGGTACACCGTGCTCAGACCCGGGATCACCGCGCTGAGCAGGAGTGACAGGAAGCTGCTGTACCCCAGCGACCGGAAGATGTAGAACGCGACGATGGGCCCGGCCATGTCCAGCAGCAGGAGCAGGAACCCCTGCAGCCGGTTGGCGGGCTTGTGGTCCGGATGCTGCCGGTCCTGCTGCTTGTTCTTTTGCGGCTTGTCAGAGCTCATCTTTCCCGTATCCATCATCAGGTGGCTTCCGACTTCGTAGCGAGCTCGAACAGGGTGGCCATCTCGGCGGCGCAGGCGGCCAGGTCCAGGTCCGGCCGCATCTGGAGGAGCATCGGCACGGCGTCGATGCCCCGCTGGATGCAGGCCGCGACGACCATGGGGTCGAAGTCCCGGAACTCCCCGCTCGCCTGGCCGTCGCGCAGGATCTGCTCGACCGGCCCGACCGAGACCAGGGCCGTGGTCGGCTCCCCGTCCGAGAGCACCCCGGACAGGAAGATGTCGAGCAGCGCCTTCATCTGGTGGCGGTGGGTCGCGATGTATTCGATGTTCCCCTCGATGTATCCCCTCAGCGCACCGGACGCACTGCGCTGCCCGATCAGCCGCTTGGTCATGAACTCGGCGATGTCCTGGTACAGGTCCGCGGCCACCTGGGCCATCAGCTCCTGCTTCCCGGCGAAGTGGTACGAGATCAGCCGGGTGCTCGACAGGTTCGCCTTCTCGGCGATCCGGCCGAACGAGGTCTGGGCGTAGCCGAACTCGGCGATGGTCTCGATCGTCGCCTGGACGATCTGGGCCCGCCGGGCCTGCGCGGTGAACGACCGGTCCTTTCCGGCCGGCTCCGGTTTTATCTGCATGAGTAAATTCTGCCTCACGCAAGTAACTCGGCGCCAGCGCGGCGTTGAGGTCGGCCGGTTCCACCGTCAGCCCGCGACGCGCTTCAGGGCCTCGGCCCGGTCGGTGCGCTCCCACGTGAAGTCGGGCAGGTCGCGGCCGAAGTGCCCATAGGCCGCGCTCTGCTGGTAGATCGGCCGCAGCAGGTCCAGATCGCGGATGATCGCGGCCGGCCGCAGGTCGAAGACTCGCAGCACCGCCTCCTGGATCTTCACGTCTTCGACGACACCGGTGCCGAAGGTCTCCACGAACAACCCCACCGGCTCGGCCTTGCCGATCGCATACGCGACCTGCACCTCGCACCGCTCCGCCAACCCGGCGGCCACCACGTTCTTGGCCACCCACCGCATCGCGTAGGCCGCCGACCGGTCCACCTTCGAAGGATCCTTACCCGAGAAGGCGCCGCCACCATGCCGCGCCATCCCGCCGTAGGTGTCCACGATGATCTTCCGGCCGGTCAGGCCCGCATCACCCATCGGACCGCCGATCTCGAACCGGCCGGTGGGGTTCACCAGCAGCCGGTAATCGGACGTGTCCAACTCCAGCGCCGCCACCTCCGGAGCCACCACCTGCTCGCGGATGTCGGGGGTGAGGAGGTTCTCCAGGTCGATGTTCGAGGCGTGCTGCGTGGACAGCACCACAGTGTCCAGCCGCACCGCCTTGTGGCCGTCGTACTCGATCGTCACCTGCGTCTTGCCGTCCGGACGCAGGTAGGGGACCGTCCCCTCCTTTCGCACCGCCGCCAGGCGGCGCGACAGCCGATGCGCCAGCGCGATCGGCAGCGGCATCAGCTCGGGCGTGTCGGTGCAGGCATAACCGAACATCAGCCCCTGGTCGCCGGCGCCCTGCCGATGCAGTTCGTCGTCGCCGCCTTCGACCCGGGCTTCGTACGCCGTGTCGACGCCCTGAGCGATATCCGGGGACTGCGAGCCGATCGACACCGACACGCCGCACGAAGCGCCGTCGAAGCCCTTGTTCGACGAGTCGTAGCCGATGGTCAGGATCGTCTCCCGCACGATGCGCGGGATGTCCGCGTACGCCGCGGTGGTCACCTCGCCGGCGATGTGCACCTGCCCGGTGGTGATCAGGGTCTCCACGGCGACCCGGGACTTCGGGTCGTCCTTGAGCAGGGAGTCCAGGATCGCGTCGCTGATCTGGTCGGCGATCTTGTCGGGGTGGCCTTCGGTCACCGATTCGGACGTGAACAGACGGCGGATCACGGGCGTCTCCTTGGCTCTGTCGGGCCTTGGCTTTGTCGGGTCAGGGATGGTCGACGAGGGCCGTCACCACAGCGTGTGCAGGCAGGCGAGCAGCGTCCGGGCCTCGACGTTCAGGAAGTTCCCGAACTGCTGCAGCGTCATCAGCTGGTGCGCGGTCAGCCACAGGTGGCCGTCGGGCAGCTCCAGCGGGAAGTCGTCGTCGACCTCGATGATCCGGTAGCTGTTGTCGGCGTTCAGGAACCGGCCGCCCTCCTCGGACAGCCGGGCCTGGTAGCGGACCCGGTCCTCGGCGGCGCCGAGCGCGTAGTCCAGGTACCGCGGCCGCTCGTCGGGGTCCAGCTGCCGGTAGGTGTGCGGGGTGCAGTGCACCGTCGGGCCGACCTCCACGATGTCCAGCGCGCCGGCCGCCGGCCGGGTCTGGAGCAGCACGTGCAGGACCCCGTTGATCCGCCGGGTCAGCAGCACCAGCAGGCCCGGCGCCGCGGGCAGCAGCAGCGGCTGCATCCACGTGCCGACCTCGCGGTTGCCGGCCTGGATGTCCACACCGACGATGCTGAAGTACTCGCCCTCGCGGTGCGCGATCCGGTCGCCGTCGCGGTGCCAGTCGGCCGTGTCCAGCAGCGGGATCAGCCGCTGGGTCAGCTCGTACCGGGCCTTGCTCTCGGTGATCCAGCTCAGCACGTCGGACAGGCTGTGCAGGGCCGGAGCCTGGGGGTCCAGCGAGCGCCGAAGCGCCTCGGTGTACGCGTCGTCGGCTGTGGCCCGCGGCGGGGCGCTCGGCGGGGCGAAGGGCATGATGGACAGCACCGTGCGCGCGTCCATGTTGACCACGTCGTCCAGGCGCAGCAGCTCATGGATCTGCTTCAGCGTCAGCCAGCAGAAGCCGTCGCGCAGCTCGACGTCCTCGGTCGTCTCCACCACGATGTTGCGGTTGCGCTTGTGCAGGAACCAGCCGGCCTGCTCGGACTGCAGCGAGTCGACCAGCACCGTGGTCTCGCGCGGCGCGGTGAAGTACTCGAGGTAGGGGATGGCAGCGCCCTGATGCACCCGGGTGTAGTTGCTGCGGGTGGCCTGGACCGTGGGGGAGAGCTGGACCAGATTGCTGTTGCCGGGCTCCATCTTCGCCTGCATCAGGCAGTGCAGGACCCCGTCGAACTCCTTGACCAGGATGCCCAGGATGCCGATCTCGCGCTGCACGATGATCGGCTGGTGCCAGGCGGTGGTGCGGGCCGGGGACAGGTTGACGCGCAGACCCTCGATCGTGAAGAACCGGCCGCTGCGGTGGGCCAGGTTTCCGGTGTCCATCGCGAAGTACCAGCCGTCGAGCTCCTGGAGCGGGACCCGCTCCACGGAGTACGACCACTGCTCGCGGTGCGCGTCCAGCCAGGCCAGGCACTGGGACGCGGTCATGAACGCACCGTCGCCGGACGCCGATTCGGTGAACCGGCGCGCGGTACGGGTGTCGTCGTCGGGCTTCGCGCGCTGCGCGAAAAGTGACGTCGGGGACATTGCCCGCCTCCTCGTATTCGGACCGGTTGCGAGGCTAAGGGCGCTCGCGGGTGCCGCAGGAGGGCGAAGGCCGAGGTCTGGTCAACCTCGCAGGGGTTCGGCCCGGGTCTTGACGCCGGCCGTCGCCGGCGCGTATCGCGCGCGGGATCTGGTCACTGTCGAGCGATGTCCGGCGATGACGCCCGGCCGGACGGTGGACTAGTGAATCACCCAGACCCGCGCTGTGACACTGAACGTCGTAGCGAGGGGTGTGTGACGGCCGCGCTCTGTCAGGCCGGCCGGTCCGGCCGCCCGCACCGTCACCGTCCGGCCCACGGCAGGCGGAGGTGTCGGCAGTGCTTCACGGTCACGATCAGGGCCACGTCGGTGGCGGAACCGGGGACCCGGATCCCGCCATCCGGATCAGGGGCCTGGTCAAGGAGTACAAGGGCCATCGGGCGCTGCACGGCGTCGATCTGGACGTCCACCATGGCGAGGTGTTCGCGCTGCTGGGCCCCAACGGCGCCGGCAAGACCACCATGGTGGAGATCATGGAGGGCTTCCGGTCCCGGGACGGCGGCAGCGTGGAGGTCCTCGGAGTGGACCCGGCCCACGCCGACTACGCCTGGAAGGCCCGCATCGGCGTGGTCCTGCAGTCCACGTCCGAGTTCGAGGACCTGAACGTCGGCGAGGTGCTGCGGCACTTCGCACGCTTCTATCCGAACCCTTACGGCGTCGACGAGCTGCTGGAGATGCTCGGCATCACCGAGGCCAAGAAGAAGCGCATCGCCAAGCTCTCCGGCGGCCAGCAGCGCCGCATGGACGTGGCCCTGGGCATGATCGGCCGGCCCGAGCTGCTCTTCCTGGACGAGCCGACCACCGGCTTCGACCCGCGCAGCCGCCGCGACTTCTGGGACTTCATCCAGCAGCTGGCGCAGCACGGCACCACCATCGTGCTCACCACGCACTACCTGGAGGAGGCCGAGTTCCTGGCCGACCGGGCCGCGGTGCTGGTCAAGGGCCGGATCGTCGACGTGGCCACGCCGGCCACCCTGGGCGGGCGGGACCTGGAGGCCGCGGTGGTCGGCTGGGTCGACGCCGAGGGCCGCGAGCAGACGATGACCACCACCACACCGGGCGAGGTCGTCGCCGGGCTGGTCGCCCGGTTCGGCGGCGAGGTGCCCGGCCTGACCGTGACCCGGCCCTCGCTCAACGACGTCTACCTGGAGATGATCTCCTCCGCCGACGCGGCCGCCGTGGCGGACGGCGACAACGGCGATGACGACGACGACCGTTCCGCCGGCGACGACCGTTCCGCCGGCGACGACCGTTCCGCCGGCGACGACCGTTCCGCCGCCGACGGCGATCGCGGCCGGGGCAAGAAGAACCGGTCCGCCGCGCCGGTCCCGGCGGTCGTGACCGCCGCCGGCGAGGACACCGCCAAGCAGGCTGTCGCCGACATCCTCGTGGATCAGGGAGCTGACGCATGACCGTGATGACATTGGCGCCGTCCCGGGTCTCCCGGGTCCGCCGGGCGCTGGTCCTGGGCTGGGCCCGGGGCGGCCTGGAGACCCTGCAGTTCTTCCGGGGCCGCGAGGCGGTGGTGTTCTCGCTGCTGTTCCCGGCCTTCATGATGATGATCATGAACACCCTGTTCGGGTCGGTCATCACCCCGGGCACCAGCTACGCGCAGTACCTGATCCCCGGCATCATCGCCTCCGGCCTGATCACCGGCGGGTTCCAGACCCTGGTGATCCAGATCCCGCTGGAGCGCGACCGCGGCCTGCTCAAGCGGCTGGCCGCCGCCCCGATGCCGCAGTCGGCGTACTTCATCGGCAAGGTGCTGATGGTCCTGGCCACCAGCCTGGCGCAGCTGGCGTTGCTGCTGTTCACCGCGGTCGTCTTCTACGACGTGCACCTGCCCTCGACGCTGCACGCCTGGGGCACCTTCGCCTGGGTCTACATCCTGGGCATCACCGCCTGCACGCTGTGCGGCGTGGCCTTCTCCTCGCTTCCGGAGAACGGCCGGCAGGCGCCGGTCATCGTCGCCCCGGCCAGCCTGATCATCCAGTTCATCTCCGGCGTCTTCACCGTCTCCAGCACGCTGCCCGGCTGGCTGCGCGTCCTGGCCGACGTGTTCCCGCTGAAGTGGATGTGCCAGGGCATGCGCGCGGCGTTCCTGCCGCAGTCCTTCGCCAACCGGGAGACCGGCGGCAGCTGGCAGCTCGGCACCGTGGCCCTGGTGATCGGGGCGTGGATCGTGGTCGGCATGCTGATGTGCCTGCGCGGGTTCCGCTGGACGCGGAGCCGCCACGATGGCTGAGGCCGCCGCCGCGCCCCGGGTCCTGCTCGCGTGCCTGCCGGCCACCGGTCTGATCAACCCGCTGCTCGCGGTGGCCGCCGAGCTGAGCCGCCGCGACGTCGCAGACCTCTGGTTCGCCACCACCGACGAGGCGCGGGCCGGGGTCGAGGGCGTCGGCGGGCCGCGCCGGCCGGCCTTCGTCAGCCTGGGCCGGTTCCACGAGGACTGGCCGGACATCTGGAACGAGGCCGACCTGGGCCGCATGAGCCGCGGCGACCGGCTGCGCGCGCTGCGCCACTTCCTGGACCTCACCATCGACCACGAGTTCGACCGCCGCCAGTACCGCCGGATGCTGGAGGTCATCGACGAAGTGCGGCCGGACCTGATGGTCGTGGACGCGAACTCCGCCTGGGCCCTGGACGCCGCGCAGACCCGCGGCGTCCCGTTCGTGCTCAGCATGCCGATGCCGGCCAGCAGCGTCTTCCTCGACCGGCTGCCCCAGGACTACCCGACGCCGTTCTCCGGCCTGCCGCGGGAGATGGACGCCGCGCAGTTGCGGCAGAACCGCAAGTTCCGGCGCGGCGTGAAGCTGACCTTCTTCCGGCCCAAGACCCTGCGCTCCATGCTCGACGCGGTCAACCAGCGCAAGAAGGCCGGGATCGTCAACGTCAACGGCACCCCGAGCAAGTACGCCGACGCGGCGCGCGCCATCATCGGCTACTCCACCTTCGACGTCGAATACACGTTCCCCGCGGCGCCGGAGCACCTGACGATGGTCGGGCACGCGGTCACCGCGGAGCCGGACAAGCGGCTGCCCGGCACCGAGCTACAGGAGTGGCTGGACGCGCACGAATCCGTCGTCTACATCGGGTTCGGCAGCATCATGCGGCTCACCGCCGGTCAGGTGCGGGGCGTGCTAGACGCCTGCCGGCAGCTCGGCGAGCGGCACGCGGTGCTGTGGAAGCTGCCGAAGTCGCAGCGCGGGCTGCTGCCGCCGGACGCCGAGATCCCGGCCTCGGTCCGGTTCGAGGACTGGGTCCCTTCGCAGACCGAGGTGCTGGCGCACCCGCATGTGCGGATGTTCTTCCACCACGGCGGCGGCAACGCCGTCCACGAAGCGCTGTACTACGACCGGCCCCAGCTGGTGATGCCGTTCTGGACCGACTGCTACGACCTGGCGGCCCGCGTGGTCGACCGGGGGGTCGGGCTGGAGGTGCCGAACGTGGAGAGCCCTGATTCCTCGCAGATCGCGGCCTCGCTGCTGCGGGTCCTGACCGAGGACCGGTTCCGGGTCCGCGCCGCCGAGCTGGGCGCCCGGATCAGAGCCGCCGGCGGGCCGCCCGCCGCCGTCGACGTGGTGGAGAAGGCCCTCACCGCGAACCGCTGACAGGAAGCCGCTGACAGGAAGCCCTCGCCATGAACGCGACCGCACGTGCCGCCGGATACCGCCGCCCGATCACCGCGATGGACCGCTGGTATCTGGCCCACCCGCGCACCATTCCCCCGATTCTGCAGGTGGTCGTCGAAGGCGTCGGCGATATCGATGAGGCCGACCTCGCCGCCGCGGTGGACCGGGCGACTGCCGCGAACCCCGGCTGTCGCCTCCGCAAGGCCGGCAAGGAGTGGGTGGCGGACGGGCCCGCGCCGCGGGTTCGCGTCGTGACCGGGACCGTCGGTTCGGACGGGGTCGCCGACATACCGGCGCTGCACGATCCGCTGCCGGCCGATGGTGCGTTGTGCGAAGTGCTGTGGTGCCCGGGGGAGTCTTCGGCGCTGGTGTTCCGTGCCTCGCACGCGATCATGGATGGTCAGGGCCGGTCGTTGTGGATGGCCGACGTGTTCCGGGCTCTGCGGGGCGAGGAGCCGGTGGGTGCGCCGTCGCAGATCACGGAGACTGATGTCTTCGAGCATGTCGAGGCTGCTAAGCCCGCATCTTCATCTTCGGCCGCGGCCGACGCCAAGGTTGACGTCAAGGCCAAGGTTGACGTCAAGACCGATGCGAAGGCCGACGCCAGGGTCGCGGACCAGACCACTGCCAACTGCCCGTCGCCGCTCGGCGAACCCGGCAAGGACACCGGCGGCGCGCACCGTACTGCCTGGGCCCGGCGGACCGTGGACGGCTACCACCCCGGCCTGGTCGCCAAGGTGGCCACGGCGCTGACCGGGATCTACGGCCTCGATGTGGCCCGCTTCGGCGTGGCGGTCGACCTGCGGCGCCACCTCCCCGACGAGCTCACGACCGGCAACCTGGTGCAGACCGTCATGGTCGACGTCCCGGCCGGGCAGACGTGGGAGGAGTTGTACGAGCGGCTGCTGGCGATGATGGCCGCCGATCGCGAGGTGACGCAGCGGACCGAATGGGGGATGCTGCGCCTCCCGGTGCCGGTGCTGCGCCAGATCATCAAGCTCGGCGAGGCAGGACCGCCGGCCAAGCGGCGCTATGGTTCGGTCACGGCGGTCAATCACCTGAGCCGCGTCGAACTCGTGGACTTCTGCACTCCGACGTTCGAGGCTCAGACCGTTTACTCCGCTCCGCTGCTGAGCGGCATGGCTGCTCCGGACCTCAACCTGATCGAGGTCGGGGGCCGGACCGAGCTGGTCTTGAGCTGGCGCGGCGGGTCCGAGACGACCAAGCTGATGGAGTCGGTGCTCGACCAGGTCGCCGATGCGCTGGTGCCGAGCGCTTTGCGGATCCGACCGGGGTCGGGAGCGGTCGGCGGGCTGGGGTTCGGTGAGCGCCGGGACCTGCCGGAGGCGACGGTCGTCGATCTGCTGCGCGAGCGCGTTGCCGAGCGGCCGGACGCTGAGGCGGTGCGGTGGCCGCAGGGTTCGTGGACGTTCGCCGAGCTGGACGCTCGGTCGTCGGCGGTCGCGGCGGTGTTGGCCCGGCGCGGCGCGGGCCGTGAGGCGGTGGTCGGCATCCTGGCCGAGCGGACGCCGCAGACTCTCGCGGGGATCTGGGGCATCTTGAAGGCCGGGGCCGCGTATCTGCCGTTGGATCCTCAGCACCCTGACGAGCGGCTGGCCGGAGTGCTCGCCGACGCGGGCGCCGAGCTGTGCTTGATTCGGGAGACGCACCGGGAGCGGCCGGCTCTGCTGGAGGCGGTGAAGCCGCTGTCGCTGGACGAGATTCTCGACGACGAGTCAGTCTTCGATGACGCGCCGGAGGCCGTGCCGGACGTCGTGCCGCCGAAGCCGGGTGATCTGGCGTATGTCATCTATACGTCGGGTTCGACGGGTAAGCCCAAGGGTGTCGAGATCGAGCACCGTGCGCTGGCCAACTATGCGGCTTGGGCGACTCGGCGGCTCGGAGTCGACGCGGACACGCGCTTCGCGGTGTTCTCGTCGCTGGCCTTCGACCTGTCGAACACTGCTCTGTATCTGTCGACGTTGGCCGGCGGGTCGGTGGTGATGGTGCCTGATGAGCCCAACCATCTTTCGCTGCGCGCGATGCTGGAGTCCTCCGGCGCGAACGCGCTCAAGCTGACGCCCTCTCACCTGGATCTGATCGGGCGGCTGGACCTGCGCCCGGCGGGGTTCCGGCTGCTGGTGGTCGGCGGGGAGCAGCTGCGTCCGGCTGTGGTGGAGCGGGCTCGGGAGCAGTTCGGGGCCGAGTGCCGGGTCGTCAACCACTACGGGCCGACCGAGGCGACGATCGGCTGCGTCGCGAACGTGTACGACAGTGCGTCGCACGGTTCGGCGTCGGTGGTGCCGATCGGCATCCCGGCGGACAACTGCGCGGTGCGGCTGCTGGATTCGCGGCGCCGGCCTGTGGCGGTCGGCGAGGTCGGGGAGATGTATCTGAGCGGGGCTCAGGTGGCGCGCGGCTATCGTGGGCGTCCGGATCTGACGCGGGAACGCTTCGTGCGCCTGGCCGACGGCTCGCGGGCCTACCGCACTGGCGACCTCGCGCGGATGGCGGCGTCGGGGGAGATCGAGTACGTCGGGCGGGCCGACGACCAGGTGAAGATCATGGGGCACCGGGTCGAGCCGGCTGAGGTGGCGAACTTGCTGGAGACGTATCCGGGGGTTCGGGAATGTGCTGTTGTCGTGCGCTCGACCGCGCAGGGCAGCCATGCATTGTGCGCTTATGCCGTGGTCGATGCCGTCGTTGCGGATGTCGCCGTGTCCGATGCCGCTGTCTCGGGTCTTGCCGTCTCAGAGCTCGCCGACTTCCTGCGTGCGAGGCTACCGCGCTATCTGGTTCCGGCCGCGATCCGGCTGGTCCCGGCGATCCCTCGGACGCTGAATGGCAAGGTGGACGCTCGGGCGCTGCCCGATCCGTTCGACGCCGTGGAATCTTCGCAGACCTCTGATGGGCCCGGAGCGACCGATCCCGAGTCCGCGGCGGTCGCCGAGATCTGGGCCCAGCACTTGGGGATCGGGCTCGACCGGCTGGACGCGGCTTCGGACTTCCACGAGCTCGGCGGCGACTCCGTCCTGCTGCTGGCCATGCTCGCGACGGTCAGTACCCGGATCGCGGGCCCGGCGGCCGAGGCCGCGTTCATGGCCGACCTCGGCCGGATCGTCGCCGCCCCCACCCTCGGCCTGGTTCGCGACCTGGCCGTGGCCGCCCGGACGAAGGCGGCCGCCGAGACCTCCGACCTGGGGAGTACCGAATGAGCCAGACTTTGCAAGTGACACAGCCCTTGCGCATCGGCGTGCTGGGCTGCGCGGCCATCGCGGCGCGCCGCACGATTCCGGCGATCCTGTCCCACCCGCGCACCGTGCTGACCGCGGTCGCCAGCCGCGACGCGGAGAAGGCGAAGGGCTTCGCGGAGCGGTTCGGCGGCGTTGCGGCCACCGGCTATGAGGAGCTGCTCGAGCGCGCGGACGTGGACGCGGTTTACGTTCCGCTGCCGACCTCACTGCACCTGCCATGGGGCCTGGCGGCGCTGCGCGCGGGCAAGCACGTGCTGCTGGAGAAGCCCGCCGCCACCAGCGCGGACGAGGCCCGCCAACTGGTCGCCGAGGCCACGGCGCGCGGTCTGGTCCTGCGCGAGAACTTCACCTTTCTGCACCACAGCCAGCACCGGGCTGTCAGGGAGCTGATCGACGCCGGCCGGCTGGGTGCGCTGCGCACCTTCAGCGGCGCCTTCTGCTTCCCACCGCTGCCGGCCGGCGACATCCGCTACTCGCCCGAGCTCGGCGGCGGGGCGCTGCTGGACGCAGGTGTCTACCCGATCCGCGCCGCGCAGCTCTTGATCGGCAGCACGCTGCGGGTCGCGGGGGCGACGCTGCGCATGGATCCGGTGAGGGGGGTGGATGTGGCCGGGCAGGCGGTGTTCGCCGCGGCGAATGGGGTGCTGGCCGACGTGCAGTTCGGGTTCGAGCACAGCTATGGCGCTCGGTACACGGTTTGGGGCAGCACCGGGCGGCTGCACCTGGACCGCGCGTTCACGCCGCCGGCGACGTGGCAGCCGACGCTGCGCATCGAGAGCCAGGATCAGGTGGAGGAGCGGACGCTGGCTCCGGACCACCAGTTCGAGAACTCGGTGGCGTCGTTCGCTGAGGCGGCGCTCGCTGGAGGCGGGGCGGGGGAGGCTGGGGAGGCGGCGCAGCTTGCTGAGACGGTGCGGATGATGGAGCTGCTGGATGAGGTTCGGCGGGTTGCGGTGCGGGTTTGACAAGCGATTTTTACGGCTTCGCGCTGGTTTAAGAAGGATTCGCTGGGTGGCGCAGTTCGGGTGAGCGAGATGAGTCGCGATGGCGGCCAGCGGTCGTGGCTGGGCAAGACCGCGCGCAGGTTCAGTCGTTGCTTGTCGCGATGGCGGTTGGCGGTCGTGGCTGGGCAAGAGCGCGCGGAGGTTCAGTCGTTGCTTGTCGCGATGGCGGTTGGCGGTGTTGCTGGGCAAGAGCGCGCGCAGGTTCAGTTGTTGCTTGTTGCGCTGGCGGTTGGCGGTCGTGGCTGGGCAAGAGCGCGCGGAGGTTCGTTTGCTGGTCGTCGCGTTGGCGGCTGGCGGTGTTGCTGGGCAAGACCGCGCGTGGGTCCGAGTCACTGCGCACGCGTTTGGTCTGGCGGGTGGCGGCCGCGTTTGGTGGGCGCCTGAAGTCAAAGGCCGGCCTCCGGCGGGCACCACAGCGTGGGGGGGGAGGCTGCGGTCTGATTGTGGGGCTGCGGTTCGCGGCGGTTCGGCTTTGTTGCCTCGTGTCGTATGGGGCGGGGTTGTGGTGGGGGCGGCGGTCGCTGCTTGTGGTCGCCGAGTGTTCTGTGTCCCACGCCACGTATGCGCCTAACGGAAGCAGACCGGTCCGGTGGCATCAAGCCGGATCATTCTTGCTGTGGTCCAGCCGCGTTCGGCCTGACACCACCGGCCCGGCCTGCTTGGGCAAGCCCCGCATACGCGGCGTGGGACCCAGAACACAACACCCTTATGGTGAGAAGG
>Ga0207671_10004552_pt1 | contig 13177 bp, 16 predicted proteins | sample KBSC24metaG_FD_184352 | JGI IMG/M metagenome (GOLD analysis project Ga0207671, IMG submission 184352) | Corn rhizosphere microbial communities from Kellogg Biological Station, Michigan, USA - KBS C2-4 metaG (SPAdes) (version 2) | ecosystem: Host-associated > Plants > Roots > Rhizosphere > Soil... | reverse complement strand
TCCTGGCCCCACGCGATCGCGTGATCGCCTCCTACACGCTGCTCAGCGCGGTTGGCCGGCTTGACGTGCGCACGCTGAATCTAAGCACGCCCGATTACCTGCCGGAGGTGCACTACCACCAGGTGCGGGATGCCTGGCACGGCGTCCGCACGCCGTCTGGACAATAGGAACTGACCAAAGAGAGGGAACTCGCATGATCCGCAGACGACGTGCTCTCCGCATCATGGTATCGGCCGCGGTGACGATGGCGGCTGCGAACGCCGAGGCGCAAGGGCTTGGCCGCGGCAAGGGCAATTCCGGACCGCCTGTCGAAAACCACCCGAAGGTCGATGAGAAGGCGTATAAAGCTGCTCTCGACAGGATTCCGGTGCCCGCCGAAAAATACGATCCGTGGAGCGGAGTACACGCGACGGAGACGTCCAAGCCGCCCAAGAAGCGGAACTAGAGGGCTATCCGGTCTGTTCGCGCACAAGGTTGCGAGGAGGCTTCATGACCGAGCACATCATCGTCACCGACGAAGGCGCCACCCGTGTGATCACGATGCGCCGGCCGGAGAAGAAGAACACGCTCACCCAGCACATGTATCTGGCGATGAGCGAGGCCATCAACGGTGCGCAATCCAATCCTGCGATCCGTTGCATGATCCTGGCGGGGCGCTCGGGCGTCTTCACCGCCGGCAACGACATCGGCGATTTCCTGAAGGCCGCCACCGAAGCCGACGATGGCGCGCGGCCGCGCAATTCCGTGATCTTCCTCCAGTCCCTCGTCAACAACAGGAAGCCGATCGTCGCCGCGGTGGACGGTATTGCGATCGGCATCGGCATGACGATGGTCGTTCATTGCGATTACGTGATCGCCAGCACGACGACGACGTTCTCCTCACCCTACATCCACTACGGTCTCGTGCCGGACGGCGCGACCAGCCTACTCATTCCGCATATGGTGGGGCACCAGCGCGCCTTTGCGACACTGGTGATGGGACGCGAGATGAGCGCGGAAGATGCGAAGGAGGCGGGCCTCGTCAATCAGATCGTGCCGCCCGGACACGCCGAGGTGGAGGCTCGGAAAGTCGCACGGGAGATCTGCGCGCTGCCGGTTGATGCCGTTGCGATCGCGCGCAGGCTTCTCAAGCCGCCGCTCGAGGAGATCGAGCGCCGTATCGGACAGGAAAACCACCTGTTCGCGGAACGGATGCGCTCGCCGGAAGCGCTTGCGGCGTTCCAGAAATTCCTTGCGCGCAAGATCAGGTAGGCGGACACCTCGCCTTCGTTCTTGGCGGCGAGTTGAGTTGCTACGTTTTGCATCATCTGCCGATTAATCTTGCGATCGATCTCGATGCTTATCGAAGTGCTTCATCAACGTCGCCGACAGCCCTTGTCGACGTAACGCGGGAAGCCGTGCGGATGCCGCTTCATTGCTTCCAAGGCGTGACCGACCTGCGGGATGTCGCGCTCGCTGTGCTCGGTTTTGAGGATGCGGCCCTCGGCCTGAATGCGGATGTACGGGACTTCGACATCGAGCACGATGCGTTGCGCAGTCGGGTTTACAATCTCGCTTGGCCGCGCCCCGGTCTCCAGGCCTCCAGCGTCTCGTTCATCCAAGCCGCGACCCGGCTCGCTAATGCCGGTGCGGTCGGTCGCGACCTTGACCTTGCTCGAAAGCTTGACGTTGCCTCGCGTGTCCAGACGCTCGTACTCGATCGGCACGCGCCGCAGGAAATGCCAGACCCCGTGACGGACGGTCAGATACTGCGGCTCGGCCAAATTTGGCGCTCCCTAGCGGAATCGAACCGCTCTCTCCACCGTGAAAGGGTGGCGTCCTAACCGATAGACGAAGGGAGCAAACGCAAGGCCTGACCGCAATTGGCGACAGGCCCGCTGGCCGGCCGAGTCGTGCCCGGCGGCTTGCAGCGGGCGAACGTATAGTGGCCTTTGCGCCGGTGGGCAAGCCGTTCTGGAACGCTCTTTTGAGCCCGGTGGATAGCCGGCCCCGGGATGATCTGGATAGCGATTTCAACGGTTTCTTAGGGTTCCCTGGGCTAGCGCTGGCGCGGGAGAGTTTTAGCCGATGCCACAGCCCAAAAAGCGCGCAGCCCGCAAACTGCTGTCGCAGCATGCCTGGATCACGCTCGAGGGCGGATTCGCGGCGCGGCATTGCCTGGTCCAGGACATCTCGGCCACGGGTGCCAGGATTACGCTGGACGAGGATGCGAGCCAGCTTCCGGGGGTGATCCGGATGGCCTTTGCGCGCGACGCGCGGACCGGGCGGAGCTGCCAGGTGGTCTGGCGCCGCGGCAAGTCGGCTGGCGTCCGGTTCCTCTGATCGCCGCCGGATGGCGCCTGCCGCCGGTCCGGGCTACAAGGCGGGCATGCGCGCCGCCATGCTCATCCTGATCTCGTTCGCCCTGACCTCCGTCGCCGGGGCCGAGACCCTGCGCCTGCCGCCGGCTGAGCCGTCCGGCAAGACCCTGCCGCTGAAGGGGGCCTCCGAGGCTGCGAGGGCGAACAGCTGTGCCTCGTTTGGACAGGGCTTCACCATGGTCGGGGGCACCTGCGTGAAGATCGGCGGCTCGGCCCGGGTCGGCGTCGTGACCGGGCGCTGAGCTTCGCCCTAACAAAAACCGCGAAACAACCCCATGCACAGTAGAAACCGGGCGCGGGCGGTTTGCGCGCTCACGGCGATTCCTCACGCTCTCACCGTACGTTAGGCCGCCTCAGCGGCTCACGACATCGGCGGCGCCACGTGGCTCGCAAATCCGGGCCTCTTGCCGAGTTCGGCGAGCCACCTTGTGAGGTTCGGCTGTGCCGGACGGGTGATCCCCTCGACGCCGAGCCAGCGCCGCGCATAGGCGCCGATGGCGATATCGGCGAGCGTAAACGCATCGCCCTCCATGAAGCGGCGTGAGCCGAGATGGTGATCGGCGATCGCCCAGACCTCGACGGCCGCATCGGCATCTTTCTGCACCTTGACCATGTCGCGCTCGGCCGGCGGCGTGCGGACGATGCCCCAGAACACCGGGCGGTCGACCGGCTGCACCATCGACAGCGTCCAGTCGAGCCAGCGATCGACGCCGGCGCGCGCCTTCGGCGTCTCCGGATAGATCGGCGTGCCGCGCCCATGCGCCATGCAGAGATAACGCATGATCGAATTGGATTCCCACAGCGCGAAGTCGCCCTCGACCAGCGTCGGCACGCGCGCATTGGGGTTCATGGCGAGGTAGCCGGGCTCGCGGGTCTTGCCGTAAGCCATGCCGGCATCGATGCGCTGATAGGGCAGGGCAAGCTCGGCAAGGCACCACAGCACCTTCTGCACGTTGACCGAATTGGCGCGGCCCCAGATCGTCAGCTGTGTGTCCGGCATGAAGTCCTCCCGCGACGTTTGATTTGACGCGGGTGATAGCGGAATTTCGCGCGCACAGCGACGCGCATTGCCGCGAGCCCCTCATGCAAAAAGCTCCGCTCAGAAGAGCGGAGCTTTCATTGCGGTTCAAGCCGGCGCGACATCAGCAAAACGCGTTTGCGCTGGCGATATCAGCAAATGCGTTTGCGCTGATATCAACGGCCGAAGAACAGCCACAGCAGAATGATCACCGGGATCGGCACGCCCAGCAGCCACAACAAGATTCCGCGTCCCATTACGTCCTCCTCCAATTGCATTGTCGAAGGGAAAACGCCGGGGGTACGCTCTGGTTCCAGTCGCGAGAGCCTACCAATGACCCGTGTTGGGCATCGACGCCCACGGCTCGGCCGGCGCCTTCGGCTCGCCCTTCTGCAGGATCTCGATCGAGTGCAGATCGGGCGAGCGGACGAAGGCCATGTTGCCGTCGCGCGGCGGCCGGTTGATGGTGACGCCGGCCTTCTGCAGCTTCGCGCATGTTTCGTAGATGTCGTCGACCTCATAGGCGAGATGGCCGAAGAAGCGGTCCTCGCCATACTTCTCCTCGTCCCAATTCCAGGTGAGCTCGACCAGCGGCGCGCCGCGGCTCGCGGGCTGCTTCTTCAGCGCCTCGAGATCATCAGCCGAGCACAGGAACACGAGCGTGAAGCGCCCCTTGTCGTTCTCGATCCGCCGCACCTCCTTCAGCCCGAACGCATCGACGTAAAACTTCATCGCGACATCGAGATTGCGCACGCGCAGCATGGTGTGGAGATAACGCATGGTTGTTGCTCCCTTGGACGGTGGGGTTTTGCTTTGGGCCGGAACGGCGGGGGAGAGATAGCAGGAAAGTGAGGGGAGGGGCAGGGGGTGGATGTGTTTGAGCCCGCCAGCCTTCTAAGCCTTGCGCGTGTAAGCCGGAGGCGGTTGAACCGGAGTCGGCAGGGGGAAAATACGCTGGTTGAAGCTGCCATTGAGAAACTGCCCCTCATGATTGATGTAATTTATGAGGGCTCGCGTGTACTCGAAAAACTTCTCCTGCTTCAGCAGTAGCGCCTCGTCCAAGTAGAAGAATGTCAAGGCTGTTAGGTCTCTAACTTCGTCTGCCTCCTTTGCCAGCTCCTCAAGCGACACATAGCATAGAGCTTTGCCCTGGTCGGGATCGTGCCAAAAGGCATGAGCGTAGCGGTTCCTAATTTTCAGGCATTGCCTCATCGCCGCAATGGCGGCGTCGAACTCAGCCGTCAATTTCACCGCGGCATAGGGGACACGTCCCAGTGCGTCGGCTATGTCGATGCGGTTGGTTTCACCCCGCACCCTGAACATGGCTTTGAGCGTGCTGTTAAGGTCGCATTTGCGCATGACTTGGACCGCGTTCATGAGGTCCAGCTCAAGATCGCCGTAGTCGACGAGCAAGCGACCGATGACGGCCATTTCCTTTGGGAATCGCGAGTGGATGGGAAACATCAGCGTTTCCGATTTTTGAGGTAATCCGGCATCGCGCCATGTTTTGGATGACGAGACAATGTTAGCTCTGGTGGTGTGACCAACGGAGAAGGAATGAAGGCGCTGTGCGCCGAGGCAATGACCCCCAGGGCGTCGATGTGATCACGCCGTCCTTGGCGATAGCTCGGCCATTCCTCGGTCATGGGTCGCTCGGGTTGGGAACGTTTACCGCCGTCACGTTGATGATGATCTCTCGTGCAGCGTCATGCTTGCTGGCGAAGACATAGCGAAAGCGAGTCTCGGTTTCCTGCGTCGGCCCACGCTTGCAATTCGCGTGCTCGGTCGTTGTCTCAACCATCTTTTTGACCATGGCCGTGAAGTTCTTGTTGCGATTGAACATGACCAACGCGGCCTTGGTATCTCTCCAAGTCAAGTATCCGAGCAACTGGTCCAGGGCCTCGGTGAGGGTTTGTGGTCCATGCCAATACTTGCATTCAGCGATAAAGACGTTCCGGTTATTTTCCCGGATAAGGATGTCGGTTTTGCCGCTCGCATTGAAGGTTTCGCCGGTGGCCCGACCCTCGTAGTGCCCGTTCAACACCACTAGGTAGAAATCACGAAGGTGTTCTTCCTCAAGCCGTTCAAAAGCGGTGGGGCTGCGCTCCATCATCACCGACATGTCGTCCATGATTTTCAGAATGTGCTGGTACTCCGCTTCGGCGATAGCGGGCTCGGGTTCGAATTTGGTGGTCGGCGGCAACTGGGGACGAATTATTCGCCTGACAGGGACGTGCATCACAGGCACATGGCCGGCGCGGACCATCGGGTAACCCAACGACGAGGCGATATTCCGAGCATTCAAGATGCTCTGCTTGCGCTGCTCGACCAGTTTGCGGATGAGAGGCTTGAGTGCTTCGTTGAACGGCTTAACGATATTGTTCTGGCCGCTCAGCATCAGTTTAATCGGGTTGAGGATCTTCTGGATTTCAGCCTTCAGATCTTCGGCAGTGAGCTCGTACCCGGCGAGAGTGATTGTGATGCCGTCCTCATTCGCTTTGGCCCGCGGCGAATCACCAACGCTGATGGGCGAGGAATGCCTGAATAGGCCCAGATGCCCCTCAAACGGAATAGTGATCCGATATTCAAAGCCTGGAACTCTGACGGTCCTTCCATAATCCCGCACTTCACGAACAATCTCGCGCGGATCGGCTTGGTACGCCTTTTCCTGCAGCAGGACCGGCACGTCGAGGTGGCAGACTTCATAAGCCTGTTCGACGATGTCCTCCGTTGGTGTCGCAAGCAGAACATCGCTCCCGTACTCGGCGACGATATTCTCGGCCCGGCCACTCTGCATTTCTATGAGGCTTGAGAGAGGCCGATCGCCAAAAAGCGTCTCGGCTGGCTGGCCGTTGACAGAGAAAAAAGGCATTCAGGAAACCTGATGGAATTGAGATACTTGCCAATAGCACCTTCTACGTGCGCGCAATAGGGCGTGACGAAGAACGACCCCGAGGATAAGAAGCCCGCAGCAATTGCGGTGACAGTGCTGGACTGCACCCCTTAAGTGAGACACGAAGTGGCTGGTGAGGTACCTTTGCCAAGGCGTGGACCAAACCGCACGTCAATCCGAAAGACCACGTCTCATCCCTGCAATACGGAGGATGAGCACAAATTCACCTCCGAAGTCTCTGTATTGCACCTGCAACGGCCTCATCAAACAGAGCGTTCGGACGGTCCTTGGCGACGAAATAGCCGCTGAGTTGCAGGCTGATAACGCCATGCATGGCCGCCCAAATAACACGTGCGCCACGAACAGGATCTCCGTTCGTAAAATCACCGGACGTCATCGCACGTTCGACGGTCCTGATAGTGATCTTCAGGGTCGACCAGGCGCGACGCCGACTGTCGGCTGGTGGTGTAAAAAATGGAATCGCACCTCCGAACATCACACCGTAGTAAGTGGCGTTGCGGATCGACGTGTCCCGATAAGCGCGCGAAATTGCCTCAAGGCATTCGACTGGCGGCAAGCTTTCATCGACCTCGGCGAGGGCGTGGCCGAGTCTGTCAAACCCTTCCAAGTAAAGCGCGTTGGCCAACCCATCCTTGTTGCCGAACAGCGAGTAGATGACCGTTGTCGAGCACGCCATTTCACTTGCAACTCGCCTGAGGCTCAAAGCGGCAGCGCCTTCGCTGGCCAGAAGTCGGCCCGCCGCGTCCAGCAAACCTCGCCTCACAGCCTCGTCGTTTTGAGCTCGCAGTCGCGGGTAGTTCATTCCCTCACTCCGAAAATCCCACCGTGATTGATATTGAGAAACGTCGTTATCTAGAGTAACATCGTTTTTGCTAGCGTCTCACGGATTTTTTACATGATCGCAAACACCTCTCCGGTCCCTTCCATTGCCGCGCGATGGATGGGCGCATGGAACGCCAAAGATCCGGAAGCGATGCGGAACCTGTTCACGCCCGATGGGATCTACGAGGACTTGGCGTTCAAGATGTCCGCTGAAGGGCCGGGCGCCGTGGCGACTTGGGTTCAGATCAGTGTTGATCACATCCCTGATCTACGCGGAGAAATCCTCGATGCGTTTCAGGCAGGCGATCAGGTCTCGGTACGATGGACCTTTTCTGGTACCCCGCGCATGCTTGGCCCGGTACAGGGCACAGGCAAGAGCTACCGTCTGACCGTCTTTAGTATCCTCGAATTAAATGGCGGCAAAATTTTTCGCGCGGCCGACTGCTACAATTTGGCGGACCTGCTCCAGCAGATCGACATTCCATTGAACATTTTCCCACTCAGCGCATCTTGGCGCAAACTTTGAACAGCCCGGAATTTCGGTGCACTCAATTGCTTCCGCCGCAAACTGTCACTGCAATTATCGTGTCTCACTTAAGGGGTGCAGTCCGACACTGTCGCCGCAATTCGACATCGCACAGCACTTCTACTGCGATTGCGCAATTTTCAGATGATAGCTTGCTTTACGTCGATACCACTGTAGGTTTAAGCCAAATTAAGATGCAAGAGGAGCGGAAATGGTTGAGGGGCCCAAGTCTTCAAGGGGGCAAATTGCCGACCTTATCCCTGCCGCCCGGACCCTATTGCAAGACCCGTTCGGTGAGGCGGCTAGGAAGGCGCAAAATATGACGCTGCTTGCCGCGTCTCTATCGATCGTCCTATTTTTTGGCATTATAAAGATCGAAAAGCTTGCCCAAGGCGGCGCCGAGTTTTCTGTGACTGCCAGCGCGTCGAGCGCAGTATTACTATGCGCAGTGGTCGCACTATTCTTTGAAATTCGCTTCCTTCTGTTTGCGAAGCGAGACACCTATTTGAATAAGTTGGAACGAGTGGCCGCCACTCGTATCTTTGAAGACAATAATGCGCCAATCGACGAGCTGATTCGAGTTCGTGAAGAGGAAATTGAGCACATCAAGGGCAGTGTGACTAAGCCCATGGAGCAGGACAAGCTGCTCAATGAAATAAGCATCCGCTTCAACAAGCAAATGGCTCCCTATAATGAGGTGCAAAAGATCACCGCAAATATAATCGATAAGGTCGATTCGTTTGATCGGGCTCGTCGGTATTGCGAGTTCATTTTGACATCAGTCGTGCTCGCGTGCGCAGTTGCTTGCGCCGCTTTCGCAACGTTCCAGTTGGTGCGGCGGGCGTTTTCACTAATCGCCTAGAAAGTTGAACTACGGTCACAGTGCGCTCGATTGAATTGCAGTGACAGTGCACTTTAATTACTGCATCTGCTGAGCGCTATTCGAAGCCGCCGCGCGCGTTGGGGTGCACCGAACCGTGCCAAACCCTCGGCGGCGTGTATCATAATCGACGGCGACGTGGAGGAGCAGCGCAGCATGTTATCGTTTCTCGCCTTCATCGGGACGTCGATCATCGTCATTGTCACGCCGGGGCCCGACACGGCCACGACGATCCGCAGCACTCTCTTGGCCGGGCGGACTGGCGGGATTTGCACAGCGGCTGGCATCGCCGTTGGACAGGTGGTCTGGGCGCTGGCGACCAGCGTCGGCCTTGCTGCGCTCCTGGTGGCCTCGGCGCCACTGTTTCTTGCGATCAAGTATCTGGGGGCCGCTTATCTGATCTATCTGGGCATCGTCGCATTATACGAGGCCGTTTGGCCGCCGGAGCAAGGTTCTGACATCGCGGTGGAGAACCACGCGCATGGTCGCGTAAGCCCTTGGATCGCGTTCAGGCAGGGGCTCATCAGCGACCTCGGCAATCCCAAGATGGCTGTTTTCTTCACAAGCCTGCTTCCGCAGTTCGCGCCGATGGGCGGTTCGACCTTTGCGACGCTGCTCGCGCTTGGAATTGTCTTTGCGGGTATGACTTTCCTCTGGCTCGCATTTTATGCCGCAGCTGTTCACAAGGTGCGGAATGCACTTCAACGCCCTCACGTGCGTCGCCTCGTGGAGGGAATGACTGGGTTAGTCCTGATTGCTCTGGGTTTGCGTATCGCCACCGAGCAGCGGTGAAGAGCCCTCCATCTCCCTACTTGCACTCAAAACTCGCCGCGCTCTCCGGATCGCCTTGTCCCTTGTACTGCGCATGTTGCGGATAGGCGCAAAGCGGCCGGCTGCGGCCGGGGAAGGCTGGTCCCGTCGCGACCACCGCATCGGGCGCCTTGCCGTCTTCCACCCAGTTCACGACCGCGCTGAGGAGATCGAAACGATCGAGCGTTGCGCCGCTCGAGCAGTGACCCATGCCGGGCACCAGGAAGGCTCGGCTGGATTTCTCCCGCACCATCTCCATGCCGCCGGAATCGGCCGCCATGCGCTCGTAGTAATTCACGGTGTCTTCAGCCGAGAACCAGGGATCGCTCACGCCGTGGTAAAACAGCATCTTGCCGCCGTGGCCGAAATAGCTGGAAAGGTTGGTCCAGTAGGCGGTGTTGGTGAGGCGATCCAACCCGCTGGCGTTGACCCGGTCTTCGAGTTGATCGACGTTGATGCTGTCCCAAACAGGCGGTCCGACCGGACTGAGCGCGCCTGACGTCAGGATGCCGGGAATGGCAACGCCTTCGGCTGCCACGCCGCTGTCCCACGGGAACGGCGGGTAGACTTGCGTGCCGCGTGAATTCTTCGGTCCGGCAAAGGCTTTCTGGAGGGCATCGACCTTCGGCGGCGCCAGGCAGGAATCCTTGATGTCGCCCTTGCAGGCGAGGACCGCGGGATCGAATTGACAGGCCTTGCGATCGAAGATCAGGCCATCCTTGACGCCGTCTTTAGCGTCGCAGGCTGTGAGGATCGCGTTCGTGATCAGCTTGCGCTCTTCAGCGGAAAACGTCTTGGCGGGCTCCGGCTTGCCGGATGCATCTTTCGGCGCAACCTGGCTGAAGGCCGCGTTGGCCCAGGCGAGACCGATATTGGAGTTGCCGGTGCGCATCGCAGGCGCGCCGGCGACGATGCCGTCGAATTGTTCGGGATAGCGCGCCGACGCCAGCATGCCTTCGCGGCCCCCGGTCGAGCACCCCGTGAAATAGGAACGCTTTGCGGGCTGCCCATAGTAATGCGCGACGATCGCCTTGGCGGCATCAGTGACCTTGCCGACGGATGTATTGGCGAAGTTGAGCGCGGCTTCCTGGTCCTTCAGGAACGAGGCATCGAACACCGCGCCCTGATGACCGCTATCGGTGGAGACCACGGCAAAGCCGCGCGCCAGCGCCGGCACTTCGCCGGCCGCCTGGTAACCCAGCGGCGGCCGGATCGAGCCATTCAAACCGCCGCCGCCCTGAAACAAAAACCGGCCGTTCCAGCGATCGGGCAGGGCGACGGCAAAGCCGATCGCGTAGGACTTGCCCTCGACCCCCACGCGCTGATCGATCACGCCGTCTGCGCGGCAGTTCGCCGGCAGCGCCACCGATACGGTGGCCGGCGCCGGCGGCGACGGCTGCACGGTCCCCGGCGGCGCCTCCGGCACCTCCTCGGCCTTGGTGACAGATGTCGTCGATCCCGGCATCTTCCAGCCGGTCAAGTCAGTGCATTTGAGCGCAGGTGGGATGTTGGCTGAATCGTCGGCGCTTGCCGGCGAGATCGCAACGATCATGATGGGCGCGACCAGAGCCAGGCACGCCATCGCACCATCAAGCGCCACATGTCTTTTTTTTCGCTGCATCGTTCTTCCCTGCCGTTTCTAAAGTTTATTGCGGTGCACTCAAGTCACGCTGACCGCCGGACGATCTGGTGCACCGATACTGAACTATCTTGTGTCATTCGGGAGGTGCCGTCCAGCGGCGCAGGCTTTCAACCGCTCTCGCCGTTCGGAGTGACAGTGGGACAAGCGTCCGCCGTGCATGGCAAAGCCGTCTGAACCCGTGTCGAGCCAGCGCGACTAAGCTGCATGGTTCGGACAAAGACGCTCTTGTTGCTGCTTCTCCTTTTCGCGATCCCCGCGGACTGCTCCGCGCAGACACCGCCGCCGCCATTCGACGAACAAGCGCTCGAGCGCGTGCCGCCGACGGTCAAAAAGAGATTGGCGACCCGTTTTTCGCTAGGTGCGTTCGCCGGCCGCTTCGAGGAGACGCCGCTCGGTGCGGTCCGCGACGCCGTGGGCGCAGGGACCATCCAACACCAGGGCGACGCTGCAGGCAGCATCTATTGGCTGTGTTACAGGCGCGCGCAGCATCGACTATGGGTGTCCAGCGGAGAGATGGGCGGCGCGGACCATCGCGTCACAGAGATCGTCGAAGAGCTCGCCGAGAAAGACATGGAGACCTCGACCGATTGCGCCATCATCCCGGACAAGTTCGCGCCCCTCGTCTTCGACGGCAAGCTGCATTTGGGCATGTCGCGTTTGGAGGTCGTCACGGCGCTGGGACCCCCGTCGACGTCGGAAGCTGCCCAGCTGGTGTATGCTCACGCCGGAAAGGTCGCACACGGTTTCGATGAGACCGCATGGCTCTTTCTCGGCTTTCGTGAGGACAAGCTCGTGTCCATGCGCGCTGGCAAGACCACGTCGAATTGAAGTGGTTGCCAGCAGCGTTCATGCTCCACAGCGTGATGGGAGCGAGTGACGCTCGCTCCCGCAGCTGCCTCAAATCGCCTTCGCTTTCTTCAGCGCATCGAGGTCGTGCCGCACGCCGGCAAGGCCGTCGTGATTGTAGCGGATCAGGATCCGTTCGGCGCTGAGATAGGACAGCGCCGGGTTGCGGAAGCCGTTGTTGAACTTCGCCGCATCCGTGGGGTCGAAGCCGTAGTCGGAGGCGAGCCTGGTGAGGATCGCCACCGACGCCGTCACCGCGGGACCTGCGAAGATGTAGTCCGCATCCGACAGATTGTGGATTACGGTCTCGGCCGAGAGGTTGCCGAGCTTGGCGTTGACGGCGAGGAAGTCGATGTTGTCGGCGGTGCGCGCCGGCGGCAGGCGGAAGTGGCCGCTCGCATCCTTCACCAGATAACCGCGCGCGATCGGGTCGACATGGGCGATGATCGCAGCAGAGCGCAGCCAGTTCACCACCATGTACTCGTGGCCGAGCGTCGGCGCGCTGTGGGCCGAGGCCTGGATCACGATGAACGGCGCGGGCAGGTCGCGCGCCATGGATTCGGCGATTCCGAGAATGTGATGGGCGCCGGTGCGGCTGTCGCCCTTGGTGCCGCCCTTGGCGCCATCCACGTCGGTCTCGCCGTTGCCGCCGAAGTTGAACTCGGCGAACTCGCTGCCGTCGGCATTCCACTGGAACACGATCGGCTTGGCCCAGTCGTGCCACATCGGGGCAGCGATGATGGCGTCGTTGTTCATGACGAGATCGGAGCGGTTGACCGCGTCGCGCGAGCCCTGCGGCGGCAGCAGCGCCGCCCGCGGCAGGCCGTCCTCGCCGGTCAGGCCGACATTGAGGCGGTAGTTCTCGCTGAGGCTGATCGCACTCGCCAGGTTGAACGATTCATGCACCGGCAGGCCGCCGGGATAGGAGTGGTGGCCGGTAAATCCGCTGCCGGGCGCGGCTCCCCAGGCCATCGGCAGATGCGGGCAGGCGGTGCCGTCGTCGCGCAGCGGCGGAAACACGCCCGTCACCGCGCCGCCCGGGAAGGCCTTGCCGTCGGCTTCGTTGATCAGCCCGAGGCTGATCAGCTCGGCGACGATCTTGTCCTTGTCGGCGGCGGTGAGGTTGGCGCGATGGGTGACGCAGGTGTTCGGGTTGAACAGGGCGTCGTGGGTGGCGGCCTTCAGCTTGGCGTCGTCGATGGAGGCGATGACCTGCTCGATGCGCGCCAGCGCTGACGTCACCAGCGGCGAACGGGCGGCGAGCTCACCGGCCGCGGCGTTGCCGGCACCAAGAACGGTCTGGTCGACGGCCAAAGCGGGGGCGGACGTCGCCAGCACGGCAGTGGCGACGATGGGAAG
>Ga0207671_10004549_pt1 | contig 13180 bp, 4 predicted proteins | sample KBSC24metaG_FD_184352 | JGI IMG/M metagenome (GOLD analysis project Ga0207671, IMG submission 184352) | Corn rhizosphere microbial communities from Kellogg Biological Station, Michigan, USA - KBS C2-4 metaG (SPAdes) (version 2) | ecosystem: Host-associated > Plants > Roots > Rhizosphere > Soil... | reverse complement strand
CAAATTGATTTCTTTCATGTGCTCGCGAGCGATCCTTCGGCGCACGCGGCGCCTCAAATCAATACTGTCGACCGTCGAGGGGTCCACCTACTTGCCTATTCACCGGCGTTTTTTAATTTCCTGAACCTGACGTTTGATCAGCCCTTGCCATCGAGCCTAGGCTATGCCGGATTTTATGTCCGCTACCCGATTAACAAGCCCGATCAACTCGACGGCTTTTTCTCGGTCAAGGGTGCCAGTTATTTTCGAGCACTGGCCAAGGAGCAGGTTTACGGTCTTTCCACTCGCGCGCTATCGATCAACACCGGGCTCAACGATAAGCCCGAGGAATTTCCTGAGTTCAAGGAATGGTGGCTTCACGAACCCGACGCCGGGGCCAACCAGTTGGTTCTGGATGCACTGCTCGACAGCCCCAGTGTGACGGGTGCTTATGAGTTCAAGATACGGCCCGGCTCGGTGACTTCAATCGATGTGCATGCGACGCTGTTCTTTCGCCGTGCGGTCGACTGGCTGGGAGTTGCGCCCTTTTCCAGCATGTATCTTTACGGTGAAAACGGCGCCAATCATTTTGGAAATTTTCACCCCGAGATTCATGATTCCGACGGCGTCTTGATCAACACCGGCAAGAACGACTGGTCGTGGCGGCCATTGGAGCAGGCCACCCAACTCCAACTTTACAAGTTCGCCGATGAAAATCCCAAGGGCTTTGGCTTGCTCCAACGGGATCGGGATTTCCAGCATTACCAGGATCTAGACCTGAACTATCATCTGCGCCCCAGTGCCTGGGTGATTTCCCATGGAAACTGGGGCAAGGGATCCGTCGTGTTGGTCCATCGGCCCACAAACAATGTGAACTTCGATAACATTGCCTTCTTCTGGCATCCCGACCTATCACCCAAGGCCGGTGATCGGATGGACCTCGATTACACAATCGATTTTTACATGAACGATGCAGCCCGACCGTCGCTGGCCTATACCAAAGCTACGGCGGTGGTGAATCCAGCTCCTCCTCCCCCTACACCGATCCCCTCTACCGGAAACACCACACCGGTCCAGTTTCTCGTCGATTTCATGGGACATGGAATCGAAAACATTCCCGCCCGTACGCCTCCTTATCTCTATCTCCATCTCGATCCTCCCGAAACCAAGCTGCGCGACTGGAAGATCGAGAAGATCGCCTACGACAATTCATGGCGGGCCACCTTCACCATCATTCCCTTCAAGCATAATGTGCCCACGGAATTGCATTGCCGTCTGATGGAAAACGCCACACCGCAAACCAATGCCAAACCTCTCAGCGAGGAATGGAATTACACTTGGCATCAATGAACCCGTCTGCTCCCCCCTTTCTATCCGAGGAACTATCGGCCTGGAATGAGGCCCATGATCGAGTGCTCCATTTTTTGAAAACATTTGCATTGAGCGATAGCGCACAGGTCTCGCGCCTAACTCTGCAAATTCTCGACCTCGCCCGGAAACGACACCGGGAGAATCCCTCCGTCTCCCCTGTCACATTGGTCATGGAAGAAACACGACGAATCACCGTCGACTGGTTTGCTAGTAATCTGGCATTACCAGAGGAACCGCGCTCACGTCTTTTCGCCTCGGGCTATATTGCTCTCTTTCTGAGTCATATGCCGCAAAAGGCACCTGATGCTTTTCTCATCTCTCGTCTTCCTGAAGATCTGCGACTGGAAATGAAGGCCTCGCTTCTCGTCACCGGCCCCGATCTTCAAATCTCGAGCATGACGCCGCGTCATCTTGATTACGGCCCGATGCACGACTTCGCGCGGGAAACCTGGCACCGCTGGAGCAGTCGTGAAATTCTCATTGCGCTGCTGTTCTGGACTGGAATTTATTTTGTTTTTTATTGGTGGCTATCCGATTTGCTATGAAAATCTCCCCTATCGAATCGTCAGTAGCGATCCGGCGCACGCTATTCATGGGTGCCACCTTTTTTCTGATCGCCACGGGGATGGCCCTGCTCCTGCGCAGCTATTCCGACGAGCAGATGTTTTGGGCGGACTATATTGTCATCGGCCTTTTCCCGTTTCTATTCGGCCCGATCACGGTCGGCTTCATCCTGGGCCTTTTCGGCTTTTTCGACTGGCTGCGTGGTGGGGATCCGCTTCACGTTATGCGCCGTCCGTGGCGGGAAAAGGAAGAATCGGTTCCTCTTGCGGCCACAGCCATTGTCATTCCGGTCTTCAACGAAGAAACTGCGAGGGTAGGACGCGGCATCGCCAATATGTGGCACAGCCTGGAAAGGACCGGGCAGATCGAGCACTTCGACTTTTACCTCTGCAGCGATTCCAACCAGACTGACCACTGGATCGCAGAAGAGTCCGTCTGGCTTAGTCTCTGCCGAGAACTGAACGCGTTCGGTAAGATTTTTTACCGCAAGCGGCGCCACGCGATCAATGGCAAGAGCGGAAATGTGGCTGATTTCTGCCGCCGCTGGGGCAAGCGTTACCGCTACATGATCGTCCTGGATGCCGACAGCATCATCGCCGGCCCCACGATGGTTCGCCTTGTTCGCGCCATGGAGGCCAATCCTGAAGTTGGCATCCTGCAGACGCAGCCGGCCATGGTCCTGGGGCGATCGCTCTTTCGGCGCCTGCAGCAATTTTCGGGTGGTGTCTATGGTAAGATATTTTCGCAAGGCTGCAGTATGGCTCAAATGGCTTCCGGTTCCTACTGGGGCCATAATGCCATCATTCGCATCGCACCCTTTATTGAGTATTGCGATCTGCCTATCCTACCGGTTCCCAATCCGCGCAAGCGTCACGTCCTCAGTCACGACACCGTGGAAGCGGCACTAATGCAACGCGCGGGTTACGAGGTTTGGGTCGCTTACGATGAATCAGGCACCTATGAGGAGGGGCCGCCCAATCTCCGTGACATGCTCAAGCGCGATCAGCGCTGGTGTGCGGGAAACCTGCAACATTTCTGGTTCCTTTTTGCCCGAGGCATTGCGATGGGCAACCGCCTGCAAATCTGGATCGGCCTGATGGCTTATCTCTGCTCACCGATCTGGCTGGTCTTTCTAATCGCGGGTTCCATCGCCTCTTATGATCGTACACGGTTCCTCGCCTTTTCCGCGGGCCCCGAAGATCTAGGTGCGCCGAAAAGTATTGAAACCGGGATTCTTTTCCTTCTCACGGCGGCCATGCTTTTCGCTCCGCGACTGCTGAGTGTTGTCTGGGCCCTGTCGCGCGCACGTGAATTCGGCGGGACTTTTCGCTTACTGACCAGTGCATTGCTGGAGACATTTTTCTCCATCCTGATCGCACCAATCCTGATGCTTTTTCACACGCTCTTTGTTATCCAGGCAATTGCGGGCTGGCAAATCCGGTGGACCACCCAGAACCGGGCTGATACGGGTTTGTCTTTCTCCCAATGCTTCCTGCTTTTCGGGTGGCAAAGCTGTCTAGGCATGGCAGGCCAAGTTCTGGCATGGATGTATCTCGAGAACAATTCCTGGTGGTTGACGCCTATTTTTGCGGGGTGGATCATGGCTCCGCTGATCGCCTGGGCAACAAGTTGGCAAGGCTCCGGAAAAACTTTGCGTGACTGGGGTCTTTTTATTATCCCCGAGGAAACACAATCGCCTCCGGAATTGGAGGGCTTGAATCATGATGAGAATGGATCCGAGACATTAGTGAATCATCTCTGGCCCCAAGCCCTGCTATGCCCTTACTTGCAAGCCCTGCATCTTTTTCTAATCCGGCAACGTTTCCCCTCCGCGCAAGATCAACCCGCTCCTTCTCTGGCTCAGTTGCGAGAACGTCTCATTCAGGAAGGGCCTGCAGGGTTAAACTCCAAGGAACAACTCCGTCTCTTGTGGGATGCTGAGACGGTTTTCTGGCTTCATCAGGAACTTTGGTCCCGTCCTCAGAAACACCTTCACCCCGATTGGATTAAATGGCAGACAAAAGCAGGAAAAATGAAATGCTATCCATCCTGCAAGGATAGTCTTTAAGGCTGGCATTATTTAAGAGGATTTTTACGCCTCTCATGCAGATCACCGTTCTTAGCGGCCCCACTAAGGCAATGCGCAACTCGTTCGAGTTAAATGCTTGCCCAAATAAAAACATAAGTCCTATCCGTGCAGTTGCTTAGACGGAGAAGACCCATTTTGGCATGGGGAAGGCTGAAGAATACATATCGTATTTTCACAAGAAGTGCGAAGACGTTGATTTTTAAGTTCATCGTCCGACAACACCTAAAATAAAACCCATGAAAACATTAATTATAAAAATAAGCCTGGCTGCAGTCTTCGCTTGTATGACGGCTTTTACTAACTTGGCCTTTGGCCAAGTGGAAACAACCCGAACTACCTCAGTAACCTCGACAGGAACCGTCAGTGAATTCACCCCCCATGTGCTGGCCGTCAAGGTCGACACATCCCCCTCACCGGTCCGGTATACCTTCAGCAAAACCACCACCTATGTGGATGAAATGGGGCGCCCCGTATCAGTCGAGACAGTCAAATCTGGCGTCCCCGTGGAAGTATATTATGAGAAAAACGGCGACAGCCTGGTAGCCAACAAAGTTGTGGTTAAAAAAACGGTTACCACCACAAGTACTAGTGAGCCGGCGGTACCGGCGGTTTCTCCCACCACACCTCCTCCCACGGTTGATGGCATCATCGCCTCGGCGGATTCGGATGAAATTTCCATCCGGACTCCTGCCTCGGAAGGCCGGACGCATTACAAGGCCCGCGAGGCGACGGCCTACGTTGACGAGAACGGTAATCCCGTATCGAGAAGCTCTCTCCGGGCAGGCGCCCCCGTGACCATCTTCTATGAGCGCGATGGAGATAGCCTCCTCGCAACGCGCGTGGTCGTTAAAAATTCCGCCCCCGTGGAAAAGACAACCATTCGGACGGAAGAAACAACCGTTCCCCGGTAATTTATTCTCCTATTCTCTTCCCGCGCCCATTCCGGGCCGGGGAGAGGATCCTTCCATTGTTCCCTCCTTTCATTGCTAAATAAGAGATTTGCCGTTCGCATATGTGCAACTTGCCAGAATCATTAAGGCCCTTTGTTGCGGGGCATCTTTATAAGTTCCCTTGATTAAGCAACTTGAGCGACTCTCTTCAATATCACCCATTCTGGCATGCGATCAGCAGAGATAAGGGGAGTGCCGATTTGTTTATGGCTCCACAGTACTTCATGGGTGTTGAGGGATTTTTTATTTTAAACGGGAAATTTTTTCTCGCGCGAGCCGTAGCTTTGTTCGTTTTTTCTTTCCTGACTAACCCTTCGCCTCTTCCCACTCCATGAAAGAATTGATCCACATCCTTAAGGCGCGCACCGCGCACCCCAACCAGCCCTTTGCCCTCGCGACGGTTGTTCGTGTGGAGGGCGGTTGCCGCCATGCGGGCGCACGCATGCTCATCGATATCGATGGACATACTGTCGGCTCAATTGGAGGAGGGAGCGTTCAAAATGATGTAATCGCAAAGGGGCTGGAGGTTCTCGTTAGCCGTGAAAATCGATTGATGAGTTACGATGTCCTCAGCCCAGCTGGAGCGGCTTCTGACGCCACCGTGAGTGGACGAGAAACAGTCGATGTTCTGATCGAGGCGCTGTTACCCGAAAATGCGTGGTCCCTGGAACCGATCCTTGATCAGATTCTGCATGATGGATCTCCTCTTGTCCTAGGCACTCTCCACGGAAAAGGTGAAACAGGCCTGACCCTTGCCCATTCGTTCCTGGAAAATGATGAGGAAGTTTTGATCAATTTCCTCAACCCGGATGAGAGACGACATTTGAAGCGGCAGATGCGGGAAGTTGCGGAAACTGGAAAATCCCAGTCTCTCTGCTACGGCGACTCGGCTCATTTCGTGGAACTGTTTCTTGAAAAAGTAGTACCACCCCCGGAACTCTTCATCTTTGGCACAGGTGAGGACGTGCGCCCGCTAGTTCAGCTCGCCCATGATGTTGGCTATCGAGTAACAATCGTCGATCACCGGGAAGAGGAGGTTGACCCTCTCCGTTTTTTGGAAGCAGACGCTGTCCTGCATGTAAAGCCGCATCACATTCTGGAGCAGTTGGCATTCACACCGCGTTCGGCTGCGATCATCATGAATCATTGTCATGAGACGGATTGCGAGTTGCTCGGAATTCTCCTGCCTCTGAAAATAGCTTATCTAGGCATGGTGGGTCCCAAAAAGAAGACCAAGAAAATCCTCCAGGAACTCGAACAGAATCGCTTTTCCTTCTCACCCCAAAACTTGGAGAAACTTCACGCGCCCGCCGGACTCGATATTGGCTCGGAAAGTCCCGAGGAATTGGCCTTGTCGATCCTGGCAGAAATTCAGGCGGCGTTGTCGGCCCAGCGCTCCGCATCGTTGCGGGAACATGTGGTGCCTATTGCTCCGGAGCCTTTTCTTCCCCGGATCCGGAAAAAATCGGCGATGCTCCAAGCCGAAGCCTGATTACTTTTTGCCAAACCAAGCTTCGGCCAGCTTGTGGAAACCGTTCTTGGATTTACGGGAGATGGCCATGGGCGTAACTGCAGTAACAACAAGGGCCTGATCAATCCAGGAATTGTTTTCGGTGGAATGATCCGTGGCAACGAACCCGTGATCATGGCCGGGAGAGGCAATTGAAACGGTTTCAGGGGTCGAAACAGGCGCCATGGCGGAGGCGAAGAAATCGTCGCCCGCACCCAAGTCGTCGTCGTAGAGAAGATCGCCGCTGTTATCGTCGTCCACATTGAGGGCTGTCTCCAGGACCTGCTTGAGATCCTCAAGGGCCGCACCCTGCAGGATCGCTGTTTCGTTCGGCTTGAGGAACAGGTCGGTCACGCGGAACACGTCATAATCGATCACGGGCGTGGTCGGCTGGTAGAGAAGGTTGGAGCCTTTCGACAGCATGCCGAGATACGCGGCATCGCCCGGGTTGACGTCGTAGTACATGTAGGTCAGCTGCGACGAACTCTGGTTACCGATGAAGATGGTCTTCCAGTTGGTCAGGAAAGCTTCGTAGCTGATCTTCGAGATTTCGAGAGTGTCGGGACGCTCGTAGATCGTTCCGGCGAAGAATGAATTGACCTGCACGTACTGGTGCGGGTTATCGGGATGGATGACGAGGATGCCTGTGCCGTAGATCGAATCGCTACCACCCTGGAAGGTCATGTGATCGGAGATGAACGTCGTGTTGCCGATCGAATAAGTGGTGCCGAGGAAGAGGTAGGCACCGTTGTGCACATCGAGCGTGATGTTGCCGCCCAGCGTGGCAAGGCCCGTGGCATGGAGAGCACCGCCGCCGCCCTGAGTGAAGCCAAGATTGCCGAGGCCGGTGGTGAAGCCGGAGATGAAGAAGTCGCTGGCGGTGTTGTTGCCGGAAATGATGTCGCCGGTCACTGTCTTGGCGGTGAGGAACTTGCCGGTCATGGTCGGGCCCGAATCACCTGAGCCAATGCCGGTCTGCGCATCGAAATTAATGCCACTGGCCACGATATTGACCGCCTGGAGCATGATGCCGGGATCGACGGCCTGGATATTGCCCGCCGAGACGAAGGTGGCGAGACCGTTGGTCGGTGGTGTGACGCCGATGACCGCGTCGACGAGGCCCGTGCCAACGAAGTTGAGAAGCATGTTGCCGCCGTCGGTGGTGGTGAAGTTGAGGTCATTGCCCGGCTGGTCGAGGTGAATTTCGACGTCGCGGAGGTACATGTTGCCCGCCGAGGTGATGCTGATCGGGCCGGTATTGGAGAGGACCTTGGTCAGCTCGAAGTTGGCCGAACCGGTGTGGATCTTGTAATTGTGGAGGTAGATGCCGCCCGTGGTCGTCGCGGTGGCTTGGACGACATCGTCCGCGTAGACTGCGATGAACTCACTCGACTGACCGATGCCAGCCGTGGTGTTGATGGTGATGTCGTTCGCGACAACGTGGTAGGTGGGTGTGGCCGCCAGCGGATTAATCAGAAGGGAACCAAAGACCGCACCGCCGCTGAGCACACCGGCATTGAGGATGAACGCACCATCGGGAGTGATGACCTGCTCGAGGGTAATGCTGCTGTCCTCGGTGATGTTGACGTCGCCCGCGATGCCGGTGATGGTCGCATTGAGGTCGTCGATATTGGTCAGGGCCTGGATGCCAGTGGCAGCCCAAGCATTGAGGCGATAGGCATTGGTCTTACCGCCGGGTTGCTTGATATCGCTGTTGACGGAGGTGAGATTGACCGTGGCGCTGGCGGTGTTGGCCTGGATATCGTTGAGAACGATCTCGCCGCCTGCCGTGAGGGTGAAGTCGCCGTAGGGCATGAGCACGTGGTCGACCTTGATGTCGTCCACTTCGGTCATGAGGATGTAGGCGTTGGCCGCCGTGGTCGTCGCGTCGAAGGTCGTGACTGCGGTGTGCAGGCCGTGGATGCCCTGGTCCGCGATGACCGTGAAGGTGTCGCCGGAAAGAAGCGGGGCATAACCAACAGGCGGGACGACGGCGGGATCCGTGATGGTCGTGACGTCGAGATCCTGAAGATAGCCACCGTTCGCGGTCAGATTGACGTCGCTGCCGCCGGTCACCGAGGCGCCCGCGGTCAGGATGCCGATGAAGAAATTGGCTCCAGGATGGCCGCTCGCAGGGATGGCCGTCATCGTGATCGCACCGTTGGCGGTGATCGCGTTGTAGACGTTCAGGTCACCGGTCTGGTCGACCGTCAGTGTGCCCGCACCCGTGACTGTGGCATCGAGGGTCTGGACAATGGTGTCAAGGTAGGTCGTACCGCCCGCTTGCGTGGTGAGCAGGTTGCCGATGATCTTGTAGGTGCGCGCTGGGTTGACCGGATTGGGCTTGTACTCACCGAGCGTGCCCGCGGCGGTGAGGTAGATGTCGCTGCCGAAATTGATGCCGGTGCCCGCCTGGACTTCGCTGACCAGCAGAGAAGCCGTGCCGGTGGCGGTGACGTGGATGTCACCGTTAGCGCTATCAACCTGATCAAGAGTGAGGTCACCCGCGGTATGGATAAGGATTTCGCCGCTGCCCGTGGCGTTAGCCACGAGAACTGAGCCGAGCACGTTGACGTCGATGGCGGGATTCGTCGCGCCCTCGAGGCCACGCGCAGTCAGGGTCATCGTCTTGCCGGTGATGAGATTGCCGTTGCCGCCGAGAATCGCGCCGGTGGAGGTCACGGTGACGTCGGCCAGGAGACCCGCGTCGATCGTGCCGAGCGTGATGTTGCTCGAGGTGGCGACGAGGGTGTTCTGCAGGGTGATGGTGTTGAGCGCGGTGCTGGTGTGGCTCTTCACCGTATCGACCTGCATGGCGGCGTCGTTCTGGATAAAGATCGGGCCGTTGGCCGTTTCGATATCGGCCAGCTCGATCGCGCCGCGATTGGTCAGGCTGATGTCGCCGATGCTGCTGGAAGTGGCCGTCAGCAGCGAGACCTGGGTCACAAGGCTGTTGTGATCGCCGAGACCGTTGATGCTCTTCACCGCAATCAATGTCAGGTCGTCGGTGACGAAGTCGAAAAGGGAGGTCGCACCAGTACCCGTCGTGCCGCCTAGGATCTTGCCACCCGCTGTCACATTGATGTGATAAGGCGTCGCACTAGCAGCGCCGTTGGTCGGCGTGCTGAAGTAGGTCGTCAGGCCGATCGGAAGATTCTTGAGGACGAGGTCGCCCGCGGTCGTCAGGTCGATGTTGCCGTGAGCCGCCGCGACGTGGCCCGCGTCGAGCTCACTGGTCGAGAGATTATGCAGGACGATGTTGGCGCGATTCGTGTCGGTGCCGCCGCTGTTGGTCGCGGTCAGGACCGTGATGTCGGTGTTGAGGAGAATGCCATTGACCGCCTGGAGATCGAGCGAGTAGGCGGTGACGTTCGCTGTGTTCACCGGCGTGGTCGCGTTTTCCTTGATCCAGCCGCCCGTACTGATGATCTGAGCAGAGTTGGCAGAGACGACCGTATCGGTCTTCACCGTGTCGACGGTCACATCGGAATCATCCTGGACGAAGATGGGTCCGTTGGCCGTCTCGACCTTGACCAGCTCCAGCGCGCCGCGATTGAAGAGGCTGATGTCCCCTGCCCCGCTCGTGGTAGCGGTCAGCTGTGATATCTGCGTCACCAGGCTGTTCGTGGTGCTGCCGAGGCCGTCGATGCTCGCGCCCGCAGTCAGGGTCAGATCATCGGTGACGACGTCGAAGAGTGAGGTTGCACCTGTGCCGGTCGTGCCACCGAGAATTTTGCCGCCCGCGGTCACATTGATGTGATAAGGCGTCGCGCTGGCCGCGCCGTTGGCGGGCGTGCTGAGGAAGACCGTCTGTTGAAGCGGGATATTCTTCAAGACGAGATCGCCGGCAGTCGTCAGGTCGATGTTGCCGTGAGCCGCCGCAACCTGGCTGATGTCGAGTTCGCCGCTGGAAATATTGTTCAGGACGATGTTGGCGCGGCTGGTATCGGTGCCGCCGCTGTTCGTCGCGGTCAGGACCGAGATGCTGGTGTTGAGCAGGATGCCCGCGACGGCCTGGAGGTTGAGGCCAAAGCCAATGATGTTCGCCGTGCCGGCGGGCGTGCCCGCGCTCTGCTGGATGTAGCCGCCAGAAGTGATGAGGGTGATCTGGCTCGAGAGGAGGTCGCTGACCAGGCTGTTCACCGTGATGTTGGCGTTGGAGCTCAGTGCGAAATTACCCGCGACCATCGAGACGTCGTCGATGAGGATGTCGCCGGTCTGGGTAATAATCATCTCGGCGCTCAGGTTCTGCGTCGAAGTGGCGTCGAGCGTGTCGACCTGCGTGGTCAAGCCTTGGAGACCGAAGGCGGTGTTGGCAGTAAAGCGAGCCGCGGCGAGACCGGTGAGCGGACCAAATAGGGTGACGTAGCTGTCGAACGTGGTCTGGTCGACGTTGTGGTGCGTCGCGTTGAGGTCGAGAATATCGAGAATGTTGTCGGTGATGGTGACGTCGCTCTTGCCGCCGCCTGTCTTGCCGGCGCTGATGGTGCCCACACGGATGGAGGCGGTCGAGGTCGCATCACCGTTGATGATGATATCGCCGTTCGCGGTCGTCGCCTTGTAGATGTCCAGCGTGCCACGCGCGAGAATGGTCAGCGAGCCGGTGCCGAGGACCGAGGAATCGAGGCTCACTACCGAAGTGTCGAGGTAGCTGGTACCGGTCGAGAGGGTCGTCAGCAGGCCCGCGTGGAGCTGGTAGACGAGCAGGTTCTGGATGTCGGTCGCGGTCAGCGGATTGGTGTTCTCAGTGATCGTGCCGCTTGTCTTGAGCGTCAGGTCGGACGCCCGCGCGTTGATGTCGCCGGTGACGAAGTTCAGCGGGAGGCCGGTCGAGGCGCCGAGGATGGTGACGTTGCCGAGGGCGGAGCTGATGTCGTGCAGGTAGAGATTTTCCGAGGTCTCGCTGCCAGTGGCGGCGGGACTTTGGGCGTAAATTTCAATCTGGCCGCTCCGGCTGGTGACGGCGTCGAGATAAGGCGTCTTGATTGCCGCCAGGATGGAAACGCCGGACACGCCCGGATTGGCGTTGCTGGTGAGACTGACGGAAGCTCCGGTAATGAGATCGAGCTGCTGCGTGATGTCGCCCGCGGCGGACGAAGGCAGTGCCCCGGCGATCAAGCCGTCGGAATTGATGGTCACCGCGCCGAGCGCACCCGCGTCAACCAGACCGATGACTGAGCCGGAGACCTTGCCCAAGTTGATGTTGCCACCTTGGCCCAGGGTGGTCGTGAGAGTGATCGTGTTGCTGGAGCTGCTGGTCTGGCTCTGCACCTTGTCGACGGTAATGTCCTTATTGGCCAGGAACGAAATCGAGCCGTTTTTAGTGACGATCTGCTTCAGCTCGACCGGGGAATTGACGTCGCTAAACCGGACGTTGCCGGCAGCGGAGGTGACCGCATCGAGCGTCGCGGCCTTGACCAGCAAGTCGCTGGAGCTGGTGGCGCCGGAGACGCCCCCGGCGGTTCGCATGGTCAGGTTCGTCGTCGAGATGTCGAGCAGGCTACCGGTCGATGCACCCAGGAAAGCACCGCCCGCAGTGATGCTGACGCTGTGATTGGCAGTCGTCGAAATCAGGTCATCCAGCGCGTAAGTCGCGGTGCGCGCCAGCTGGATGCCGGAGTTGGCGTCGGTGATCGTGATGTCGCCGCTGGAGGCGGCCACCTTGTCGAGCGTCCAAAGGGAGGCGACGATATTCTTGTTCGTCAGGTTGACGCTGCTGCCGCTGCCTAATAGCAGGGTGTCCATCTGGGTGCTCAGAACGATCGAGCCGAGTGCGGCGAGGCTCATGTTCGGTGCGATCACACCCGAGTGGGCATCGGTGGTCGACTGTGTGATGCCAATGGTGCTTAGCTGACCGGCTGTCAGATCGATTTCCGACGCCGTATCATTCACGTCCTTGTAGGCCGAGAGCGAGTCGTAGAATGTGGTCGAGTTGACCTTGATCTGGTCCTTGTTGTCGATGTTGATCTCACCCGAGGCCTGGATCTGGATCTTCGAGGCGTTACCGTTATTGGCCGCAATGGAGCCGTAGAGATTGAGATTGCCCTTGGTGGTGATCTGAACCGCTCCGCCCGCCGTGGTGGAGAGATACAGGCCATGCAGGGTGAGGTCCGCCGTTTGATCCGTCGAGATGACCAGCGTCGCCGCCTGATAGGTGTTGGCGGCGTTCGAGAAGGCGATCGAGGAACCGGCGGCCACGTTGTAAGCGTTGAAGGTCAGCAGATTCGTGGCGCTGACCGAGTAATCGATCTTGAGATTGGTGCCCTGGAGCAGGACGCTCGAGGCCTGATTGAAATTCTCCTGGTGAGCCAGCGTCACCGTGCCGGTGCTCGCTCCGCCGGAGGATGGCTTGTTGCGACCAATGGTCATGGTGGCAAAGCCAGTGACCACAGAACCGAGAACGGCGTCGGAGATCAGGAATCCGGTGGTCGAAGGCAACAGCGCCGTTCCGCCAATCTGGATGTTCTCCGCCGATGTGGCGTTCTCGATCATCAGATTACCCGCGCCCTGAATCTTCGAGCCGGAGGGCTGGATCGTCACCGCCGTGGGCAGGATGTCGTAGGTGTAGTAGGTATACGAGTAGGTATAGTAAACCGGGAGGTAGATCAGGATCGGATAGTACAGCGTGAAGAAAAGGTAATTAACCGGGAAGTAGACGTATTCCGGATAGTAGTAGACGTAGCTGTAGGTGTAGAGATGCGGAACCGCCGTGAGCTG
>Ga0207671_10004545_pt1 | contig 13185 bp, 17 predicted proteins | sample KBSC24metaG_FD_184352 | JGI IMG/M metagenome (GOLD analysis project Ga0207671, IMG submission 184352) | Corn rhizosphere microbial communities from Kellogg Biological Station, Michigan, USA - KBS C2-4 metaG (SPAdes) (version 2) | ecosystem: Host-associated > Plants > Roots > Rhizosphere > Soil... | reverse complement strand
GTTCTGGAGCAGCAACGACGGGCTCTTTGGGAGCTTCCGCAGGCTTCTCCTCGGTCGGCGTCACCGAAACAAATCGCCCGTTATCATCGCGCGCACGCGAACCAATGAGACCCTCCAAAGAGGGGCTACTGTCGTCAGCCATACAAGATTCCTTGTGTCGTCAGGATTTACGAAAACGCCCAGATGCTGGCGGCGCAGTCACTGTTGACGGACAGTGACAACCGAGATCGACCGTTTCAGCCCCGTCGTCGGGCATAAAAAAACCGGCACGGGGCCGGTTGAGAAATTCTATTTAGTTGCAGTTAGAACTGCGTGTGCCCGCTGGCCTGCGCACCGTTAGAAATCTGTGTCTCCATGGTGTAAGCGGTGAAAGTGCCAGAGCTGACAGGCCATGTCTGACAGGTGATAGACGTGGTTGCCGCGCCACTCAAGCCACCCGTCCATGTGTGAGGGCCCGTTGAACCTTGCGTGCAAGAGACCGCACGCACATCTCCGTTGGAGAACTGCCAGTTGTAGGTTCCAGTGGGCGACTGCCAACTCAACGTAAGTGTCGCTTGAGTCTCGCCGCCTGTGAATGAGGCTGTAGCCGTCTTAGCCACAGTTGGAACAGTAATGTTGAAAGATCCATTGGCAGAGCCGGTATAGGCAATGATGGCCTGATAGCCAAGGGTTCCGCCTGGGGCGTTGAAGTTGGCCTGCTGTCCCATAATGGATGCGCCAGCGCCTGAACTGGAACCATCGACTGGGCTCGTAACGATCAACTGTTGCGACAGGTAATTGGTCGCAAAGACACTCACGCTTACGAGCCGAGCTACATTGTTCATGCTGCCCGAAATGTTGATTCCTGCCATCGACGCACTGGGAACCGTCAGTGCGTATTTGGTACCTCGTTTACCGCCCGTGTATGAGATAGTCCCGTCTGCATGACCCGAGATCGTTTCCACCCGCATCAGGGTTCCAGCAGTGACATTGTCGCCAGCCAGATTAGACGCGCCGAGTAGTTTGACTGGGCCCGCAAAAAGAACTTGTGCAGCGCCACCTAGGGTAATTGTTCGGGCAGCACTCGTCTCAATACTGAGAACTCCCGAGAATGAAATGGGAACCGGAGCAACGGAATTGTTGTTCTGAAAGATCGTGACGTTCGCTGCGGTACAGAACACTTGCAGATGACACGGCGCGTTATATATGAAGCACCCAGTACCATCTGCTTGAAGCACGGCTGTGGCGGTCGCCGCCGAAACCACCGTGTTCTCTGCCCCTCCGCCCGGGCCTGACCCATGGAAAGAGTTATTACCTGAAGTAACTTTAAATTCGTAGGGTAAGACACATCCGTTAGTCGTCTCACATCCTTCCAGAGTACAGAACTCGGTGAAAGACCCCGCTGTCTCATTGTGCCATCGAGTACCGACAGCACTCGTACCGAATATGACTCGGCGCGCGGTCGCTCCGCAGGAGCCATTAAACTCGAGCAGAATAGAAGTACTGTTGCCCACCAGAGTCAGATCAGAGATTGAATCTCCTGTGCTCTGTCCTGAGCCACCCCGGATCTTCACGCATACCGAACTAGCCGCAATGCCGCTAAAGCTCAGAATCGTCTGCTTCTTGCTGACTCCCATGAGATTCGGTCGCGTAAAAGACAATCCCGTGGCGACCAAAGTGCTCGTGACTATGTAGGTGCCTGCGAGCAACTGGACCGGAATATCACTGGCCGCATGAGCCAGTGCTAATGCACTGCTGATGGCCGTCGTGCTGTCTGTTGCTCCATCCGCAACGGCACCGAACCACTCTGCGTATACCCGGTCATTGCGCAAGTTCCCATTGATGAGCGCACCGCTGTTGGAGGTATCGAATATCTTCCATGCGCCTGCAGTAATTGCCCCATTGATTGTAATGGTCTTGTTGGTACCGGGCTTGATTAGGCCGCCGCCAATGAAAGTGAGTTGGACGTTGGCCGGAATGGTCGTATTTGCATTCAGCAGCATCGGCGCAGAGATCTGCAAGTTCGCCGACGTCGCGCCTATTGTGGCCAGCGTCGCCGCAAACGCGCTACTGTCATCCGTCACCCCGTCATTAGCGGCTCCAGCGACAGTCATCTGCGTGGCCGTACCCGTCAAAGGAGTGCTCACTCCCGTGACTTTCGGAACCGTGGTAACAGTCATACCACTACCACCACAGTCACAGCCGCACCGGTTCCCGTCAAAGCCGTGACATTGGCGCGAATGTTGAGCCACGTCGCTTGGATAGTGAATCCATCGGTGGCAGTCGTCGTACCTGATAGCGCAATCGTGCCGGCCAGAATCCAGCCCACATTATCGTTTGAGACTTCGATATTCACCGATGCTGTGACAGCCCCTGTTCCACTCACTGTCGCCTGACAGGTGCGGTACGGGATTGAATGGCTGAACGTCTTTGCAGCCCCGGCACCGGTTGCTGTCACCCCGTTCAGGAGCGTGATGGACGCGGCATAGCCGCTAGGGGGGCCTTGCATTATTCAACACCTTTGGAATTTTGTGCTTTCTGCGTCTTCATACGTTCAGCATGGAGTTGTGCGTTGTGCTGGAGCGCGAGATCCGAGATTTGTTTGGCGTGATCGGACTGCTGCTGTTCCAGACGTGAGGTGAGTGTGTTGATGGCTTGCTCTTTCGATGCTCCATCGACCACCGCATTGGCCGCATCCTGTGTGGCCTTGAGATTCGCCGCGGCCAGAAGCTGGAGCGACTTCAACTCAATCTCCTTGGCGTTGATCATTTCCTGCTGAGCCGCCAACTGCTGCTCACGGGCGGCAAACTGCATCTCGAGCGCCTGCTTCTCGGAGGCAATCTTGTCCAAAGCCGCTTGAGCCTTGGTCTGCGCCAACAAAGCATCGGCTTTCTGCTGCTTCAGGTCCTGCTCGGCCTGCAGCTGCTCCTGCGCCTTCTGTTGTTGCGCCTGAGAGATCTGCTGAATCTGATCTTCCTTTTGCTTCAGCATCTGTTGGACTTGTGGCGGAATCTCCGTTCCATCCGGGAGCTTGCCGGACATCGCATCCATGACCTTGCGCTTGGTGGTAGCCGACAAGGACGAGGCTTCAATCAGCGCTTGCGGCGGGATCTGAATGCCGCTCTTGGCCAGTTCTGCCAGTACGCCAAACTGCTCCTGTTGGAGCGTGACGGTATCCGGGGCTTCGTCAATGACGATGTCCACATCCATCTCGGCAAGCACGTTCATCGGCTCGCCCGGCTGGGCCATCTTTTTCTGTACGTGGATGTGATTATCGGGATAGGTCGAGTTCAGCGCCATGAAGCGGCTGTTCTCATCATCCGTTACCCGGACCCACATCTCACCGGTCCAGAACTGCTTCACACGCGACCAGGACGCTTTCATGACCCGCGTCTGCCAATACCGCAGACGGTCGGACAGAATGCCGAGTTGGATCGAGCCGCCCTGCTGGTTCAGTTGCGTCTCACGACCCGAACTACTGGCTGAATCTTTGCCCAACAATGCCTCATTCGGGCCGGTATCGGCCATGGAGGCAATGGACTGTTGCAAGAGCTTGAACTGCCCTTCCGCCAGATCCGTATTCTCACGGACCTCGAGCTTCATTCCCGGGGTATATTCGAGGAATCCGTCCGGGCGTGCGAGTTCTGCGCGAGCTTTCTCAACGTCGTCTACGGCGCCTTTCTCAGCCGTGGCCTGGTTGACTGACAGCAGGTGTAAGGATTTCGAACGCCGCTTGTTGATCTCGTCCTGGAGATCCTTGTAGCGCTTGACGACCCCGTAACGGTTTCCATCCCGATCGACATATAGGGACTGCAGGAGCAATGGACATTCGGGCTTTTGAGTCTCGCAATTGACGTAGACGGACTCTTTGGGCTCCTCGATGAATCCCACGCGGGTATAGACCGCGCGCATCCACTTCTCCCCATCCCGGTAGTAATGCTCGACGATTTGAATGCGCTTGCGACCGCGATCAAACCAGCGCGGTTTGTCGTCGTAGGTCTCTTCAGCCGGCAGGAAGGAATTGGTGGTGAACAGGTCGAACTTGTCGCCCAAGGCTTTGTAGGTCGCCTTGGCTTCGTCCAGGTCCATCCATTTAATAATTCCCTGGTAGCGCGAATCACTGAAGTCATGCAGCAGGGAATGGCTGTCGTAGAACAGCCGGTCCCAGCGGATGTAGCGAATGCAAACGGTCTTATTGGTCGTTCCGCTGTAGGTCGAGTTATCGACGATGACTTCGCAACCGCCATAACCCTCGACGGCCATGTTCTCGAAGACCGAGGACTTGGTCTGCTGGAAGAAGTTGCAGTCAGCGACATATCGCAGCGCATCGGTGGCCGCTTCTGCGCCGGGATCATCCTCAGGGGTACGAGGATAAGCTTTGGGATCGGTGCGCGTCTCACGCTCCAGCCCCAGCAGATACTCCACCTTATCTTTGATGCGATTGTCGGTAATCGCCGGCTGACCGCGGGCATTCAGCTTGTTGATCTCATCATCCGACCACTGCTTGCCATCGTAGTAGTCGCGGTAGATCTCAGCGGACCGGCGCGCATCCCGGGTGGCATCGGCGGACTGCTCGAACTGACGGATCAGGCGGCCGAGGGTCTGATCAACCGTCATAGGGTCTGAGTCTTTGCCCTCCTGCTCAACCGGTGAGTCTGCATCCTTGCCCGTAAGCTGCTCGACGATGGCGGCTTTCTTGCGCTTACGGGCCATTACGCTGTACGCCAGTTCTTGCTTTCAGGAGCGTCAAACACTTTGGACCAGGAATCCTTGGGCTGGTGAGCGGCACTCGGCGCCTTGCTGACCCACGGTCGGGACATGCAGGCATATCGGGTTTCATCCCCCGCGTGATCTTCAGAATCCGTATCCACGTCCTCAGCTTTGCCAGGATCGTGTTGGAGCATCGGAAGCGTCCGAATCGTGTGGGTACACGTTGAAAAGAAATACAGCATGGGTCGGTCATTCTCGCCCACCAACCGGCCCCTCACCTGATCCCAACCCGGAATGCGTTTGTTGTCAGCGGGCCGCCAGATAACTGGCGCCATGCGAGAGGCAATACTAGGTCCGCCATCTTCTTGGAATGCGGATGGATCAATCACGCTGTAGGTAATGCGATCGCCCTTCTCACGCTCCAGGATGCCAGGAATATCCTTCTGTCCCGGTATATTCTTGACGCCCGTGCGAATCTGTTCCGCAGTGAGCTTCAGTCCTACGTTGGGTTGGCCTTCCTTCATGCCATACCACTCGCGATATTTGATCAAGGCACCTGTTGGGAACTGCTTCAGTGAGCCATCTGAGACCGCATACCAGCCGATGCTGAAGGGTTTTGACGAGCCCCAGTCCATAGCTCGAAAACGTGTCCATTGGGCCGGTAGCTCGATAGGACGCAGGACATGACGTGTCTCCGAGAACTCGCTGAAGAAGGCGCCCTCGATGACTGACCAATCGCCATCCTTGATTGCCTTCACGAAGGTTGCAGAGCCCGCTCCTTCCAGCCGCTGTTCGTACCCAGGATCGTTCGCAATACCGATCTTGTTGTCGTTCAACCGCGCTTTGATGAAGATGCGGGACATTCCCGACCCATCATCAGCCTTGAACTTGTGGCTCCCCAGCGGGTATTCGCCAATTTTCCAGTGCTCACGCACCCAGTGGTGTCCCGGTCCACCCGGGTTGGCGGAGGCCCGAATGCGTTTGTTCGGGATGTTGGCAGAGGCACTACGCAAACGAGCCTTCATGCGCTGGTACGGGGTTGGATTACTCCAGAGTGCTATTTCGTCCCACCCTATCCACGTATACGCGTGCCCCCAATACTGCATCCAGTCATCGTCCGACTCCATGAAGCGCATCTTCAGTGTCGCGCCGTTGGGCCAGGTCCAGGTCTTGGTCTGATTGCTCCAAGTCACCCCGGGGAACCAGGCGGGATAAATCTCCTTGCTGCGGCTGATCAGGTCTTCGAGCTGAGGGTAGTTCTTGCGGAACAGGATCCCGTGCCAGTGAGCTCCGTAGGGTCTGGGCACATCCTGAGCAAAGTCACCCAGCAGAAAGTCCGACTTACCTCCGAATACCGCGCCTCCGTAGAGGAGTTCTTCAACTGTGTCGTGCTGGATCGCTGTCAGTTGTGGGCCCGGCTGAGCCCTCCAAGGCGTCACTATGACGCGTCTCGACGGGGATGGGAGTGGCTTCGTAATTGCCAACGGTTGCATCGATACTTGCGTCGAGTGATGTGAGCTTGGGCTTCTCGTAGCCGATAGCCGCCTTGGCGGCGTCAATCCGCATAACCAGCGGTTGCTGCTGGTCCTTGTAGACGGCAGTCAGAAAGGCGTGTGCATCGCCCTTGAAGCCATGCTCGGCCAGCGCTTCTTCGACCACCTCAGCAACGGCAGTTTCTCGAGCAACAGTCTTTCGGTTACGGCTGCCTTTCTTGCGGCCACCGGTCTTGGCTCCGTACATGGTCTATTTCGTCTATTTCGTCTATTTCGGTGGTCTATTTGATCTATTTATTTTCAAATAGAGGGTCTATTTAACCGAAGGCATCCAAGTTGATCAGGTCGTATTCTTGATCTTCAGTGAAGGCGCTTTCCGGCGGATCGGCATTGGCGAGGAAGGTCACTACCTTGCGCTCGATCACATTGGTGCGATTGACGATCTTGTTCAGCGTAGCGTCGATTTGAACTTCGACCACGGTATCGGGCGTGACGGTCGTCCAGTCCTGCAGGATGGTGCCGGTAGTCTCGCATTGAACCTTGTAGCTCAGGCTGGTGGGGATCTGGGGTGTCTCTTTGCGGTCAAAGAACTTGGCCTTGATGAAACAGCGGGAGCCTTCGTTGAGAGTGGGGACAGCCATCAACCTTTCCTGAAGAAGAGACGAATTTCATCAGTCTCGAAACTCAAGCGCATCTCGGTGGCCAGGTTGGGGATCTTGATCGCCGGTACACCCGTCAAATTCAGAGTCGTATTCACAAGACTCCCCGCGCCCATGACGGAAGAGCCCACCAGCGTCAATTGCAACCCTGCTGAAGCGGTCGGTGTGAGGGTTCCGCCTGAGAGTTGCGGGGCGCCTGCCACGGCCAACACAGTGGACAGGCTGCCGACACCCGGCGTAACCCCTGAGGCGGTGACTCCTAGGGTGATGTCCGGGGTGGCCGTGGACTGCAAGAAAGAGCCCACGGTACCGCTCAATCCCAGCGTGATATTCATCAGCGGGAATACGCCAAATCCACCCGCCGCCACCATGCCAAGCTGCGTATCGAACGAGGCGGAGCGCGTGAGAAAGCCGATCGGGATTCCCACCAACCCGAGGTGGATATCCTGGATGCCGAATAGATTGACCTCGATCGCAGCCGGAGTCGTGAGGCTCGCAGTGATCCCTAAGCTGGCCGTCGTACCCGGAATGCCTGCCAGGCCGAGAGTCAGCCCGAGAGTGGCAGCCGCAGTACCAGCGGCTGGGGATTTGAGCAGGAGCAGCATCAGTCAACCGTTTCTGCCAGCGCCCCGCTATTGAACTGGAAGGTGTTACCCGAGTTCACCGTGACATCGCTCGACAGCTGCGCGTAGCTCAGCACGTTGCCGGCGGTACTCGCATCCATGATGGCCACATATCGCACGACACCCCATCCGGCGGTAGCCGTGGGAAAGGTCGTGGTCGTGGCTGATCCATCGCCATCCGTGGGCGCGTTGAAGGTCACCGCGACTCGGGCATAGGAACCGCCAGTGACCTCGTTGGTGAGGGTGCCGGCTTTGATCTCGGCCAAACTTGCGGTCGAAGTGAACAGCGCCGCATACACTGTCGTAGGACTCGTGAAGGTCGTCGCGCGATAGACGTGATTCGCGATCTTGTTGGCCAAATAGGTCGATGCGGGCATTGTCAAATCTCCACGTATGTCAGATGCCCGCGTACGCCTACGGCGCTGGCGAGGTTGAGGTTCAAAGCAGTGGTCACGGCGGTTTCAAAATGACCGGCCGGGTTGTAGGGAGCTGCGATCCCACCATTGGCGCTCAGTGACGCAGCGCCCATCACATCCGTCGTGCCGTTACGGAATTTCGCAGCGACCGCGTTATCAGCCACGATCACGTAGGAGAGCACGCGTATTTTCTTGCTCGTGACCGCTGCAACAATGCTGTTATCACCCGAGCTCGACACGCTGATGCTGGCAAACTTCGGGGTAATGATCGTGCCGACATTGGACATTTGCGATGTCTCAACAGTCGTCTGCACGGGCAATGGCTGAGCAACTTGAGCGTCGGTCCCTGTTCCATCTGCTCCCCACACGGGTTTGACACGTTGAGCGAGAACACCACTGCCAATATCATCGGCCGCTACAACTGAGCCAGTTGCGGGGAGAGTTGCGTTATCGGCCAAACTAAACTCCTACGCCCAAGAGGGCGCGTGTGCGAAGCGGATTGAGCACCAACGGCTGCAAAATCAGCGTGTAACCCTGTGTATTGCCGCTCGAATCAGTGTTGGTCAGTCCTGCGGTGTCGGATGAAGTCGCCGTCGCAGCAGCTTGATTGTCGTACCACAATGCGGCCGCGAGAGCGGTTCCACTTTGAACCAACTGCGTACTGCCGATCTTGGTGTAGATTCCTGAATCGGTGATCCAGTCATTGAAGCTAGCCCCGTTGTTGGTGGCGGTCTTGATGCAGTGTCCACCGCGAATCACCAGACAGTTCGCCATGCTGGGAGCAGACGTACTGTTCACCGCGATCTTTCCGGTCGAAGTAGTCGCTCTCTCTGAGGCTTGCACCACGATCGTGGAGAGATCGGTGTAGACATCTCCACTGAAGGACACGATCCGGGAATAGGCCTGGTGACTGGCATCCCACTGCAGAGTCGGCGATGTCTCGCCTCCTGCGGCCACGAGTCCGTAGATGGCATCACATGGAACCGTCGTGTTGGTTGTGAGCTTCGTCCACCCGGAGATGGTCGGAGGACCCAACGTAATACTGTTGGCACCCGTTTGCAGCAACAGGAGATTGCCGGCGCTGAAACTGGGCATCACAGGCGTCATGCTGCCGCCAGCGAGCTTCGAGGTGTAGCCGCCGTCAGCCACGAACGTGTAGCCCGCCATTAGGGCGAGGTATCCCAGTTGCCAGCAGGCAATGCACCGACGGCGCCGTTGTTGGCGTTGATCACAGTGATGAGATCACTTGATTTCAGGCAAAAGCGCGATTGCCACGGCCAAATCATGATCTGACATCCCATTCCCGTGTGAGCGGGTCTGCTGCCCACGGCGGGAACGGCATTTCGAGTACAGGCATCGACGTAGGTCGCCTGTGCCGTGCTCAGCGGAGGCGGACAGTTGGCGTAACTGGATCCGGTTCCGAGTCCCGGCCCTTCGCTGTTGCCGATCTTGAATACGTTGTCGCGGATGTCCCCGAGTGTTCCGACGTTACCGGTGATCAACTGCAGGAAGGTGGTGTACCAATTGGTCGCGGTGCCATGGACGCCAAACAAAGGCGTATCAGGACCGCCGTAACCAAAGCCGTTGGAGCTGAAAGCCTGTAATTGTTGGTAGAGTGCCGTGAGTCCGGGCACTTCATTGGTCGCGAGGTAGGAGGCAGGACACCAGACCATGCGCGGCGCGAAATACGGTTGAATGGCCTGGTGACAGGCAATCAACTGCGCTTGATAGTTGGAATCACTCTGGATAGAACCGCCGTTGATGTCTACGTTCGCATCGATTGACTCATCGGCAGTCGCGAAGAGATCGATTCGATTATCGGTGTCCAAATCAGAGATGGCTTGCGCCACCCCAATATACATTTCCTGCTTCGCAGCCCACATGGCCGGATTATCTGAATCCAACTGCGCCCGGGCGTTGGTATTGGTTTGAAAGAACGTGTTGATCCACGAAGCCGGCATCCACGCGGGCCAATAACTGCCATCGACTTGTTTTTGCTTGCCCAGGAGGTAACTGCCCCCTCCCCCGGAATATCCTGACAGAGTGGCGGTCGTCGTCGTGCTCGAGGTAACGGGATAGGTCCGGTTACCAATGTTGCAGTACGTCCAGCCCGTGCTTCCAAAGCCTGCGGAATCCGTGATGGTGCTGCCGGAAACCGAGGTGGTCGAACCGCTGTGGGTCGAATAGAACGCGCCCTGCCATAATTTGCAGGACAGATAGACCTTCTTCTGCGTTTGGCCTCGCAGAATGTTCAGCACCGTCGTCAGGTTGTTCCTGAATGTGGTGAAGGTCTGCTTGCCATTGGTCAGAGCGGCATCGGAGATCGCGGACCAGGTGAAATTGATGTTGACCCGGTTGCAGGCGTTCGCCGGGTTCGCGATGGTGGCAATGGCGGCCTGAAGCGTGGAGACCTGGTTCCCCGGAAAGAACTGGTTGTCCATGTGGAAACCATGCCCGGGATGAATCCGGATCGCTCCCGCGCTTATCGGATTGCACTGGACGCCCGTAGAACGGCTTCCGGTCGTGAACTGATCGAATGCCTCGACCTTGTAGAAACTCGTCGCAGAGAGCGTATCCGTCAGGCTCAGCTGGTTTGCAGGCAATGCCCCACCCACTTGGGTGTAGGTGCCGCTCAGTGAGCTCGACTTGTAGACCCGGTAGCCGGCGATGACGCTCTGGCCGGTTGGACTCGGCGCGGTCCAATTGAGCGTGGCCGTCGATCCGCTGACTGAACTCGAGAGTGCGGGTGCCGCGAGCGCCGTGGTGAGCGTTCGAACGGCGGTGATCTGCATATCGGTAATGACCTTCGGGATGCGGGCGATAACCTGAAAGCTCGACTCGTTGCCCCACTCTCCGGGGCCATCCGGGGTGACCAACCGCGCTGCGCCATACCATGTCCCCACCTCGAGGGTGAGAGCGGGCACAAAAGCTTTCTTGGTGGCGACGAGGTTGTCGTTGACGATGACCGTGTACGTGCCGGGAGTGACCCCGAAGCCGTACTGCAGTTGGGTGATGAATCCGGCCGGGATCGGGGTGCCGTCGCTGAAGAGCGTCGGGACAGTCAGGCTCACCGCAACAGGATTGGTTACGGTGGGCAACGGGTTCTCCAAATGAAAAACCCCGCTCGGGGGCGGGGTTCGGTGGCTATGTGCAGGTTTGCACGTTACAGAGGGTTATGTTGTAACGCAATTTTTATTCCCTCCAAACGGTGACCGACTTCACGTCTTGCGCGATGGAGTACGATTCGAAAGCGCCCCGGCGTCATGCCGCATTGTTTGGAGGAAGCCTCAATAGGTTGCCAGTGCATATACTGCATGACGATAACGCGGCGATCGACGTGATGCAGTTGCATGACGACGCGCTCAACGAGTTCACACAGCTGATCTGCTTCACACTGGCCGCCGAGGCCGTTTCGAGCTGCCGCCCCTGACACACCGAACTCGATAACGCGGGCGATCACGGTCCAGGCCGGCCAGCCCAACGTCCCCAGAACGTTTCGCGCCCAGCGTGACCAGGCTTCCAAAGCGACGTCGGCCTCCGCAGAGATTCCCTCCAGCTTGGGGTGGTGACGCGCATCGGGCCGCGCCGCAGCTTGCTCTGGGTGAGCTTTCGCGCGAATGATGCGGATGGTGCGCCCGTCAGAGAGGGTTTCGATGCTCATGCGCTCTGTCTTGCGTTGAGTGAGGCGAGCACGTCATCGACGGTTCGCCAGGTGAGATGAGGGTTTCCGTGTTCCTTGCACCGGGCCATGAACAGAATCTGCTCGTCGGTGTATCTGCCCCTTTTCGTCTTGATCTCAACCGGCCTCCAGATACCGCGCCAACCCAACCAGAAATCGAGCGGCCCGTCCTGCTCGAGCTGGGCGCCCATCTGACGCGCAACGTAAACCAGGTCGTGCTCGTTGGCGTCTCGTCGCTGGGCGTAGCGATTCAGACTCATCGGCCGGTCGCACTCGGTGGATCCACGAACGTAGGCGGCGGTTGAGGCAGTTTGGCGAGCACATCGCGGGCGAGCTGCAGTGCGTTCCCATCGTCGTTGCTCGCAATCTTCGCTTCGCACAGCTCGCGGATGTGCTTCAGGTTCTGATCGTCCTGGGTGGGATTTTCGATCCTATCGTTGGTTCGGTAGGTCATTTCAGCGTCACTCCTCTGGGATCGGTGGGAGGAATCAAGTCAGCGAGCGTCAATCCCGCCTCTGTCATCTGACGTTGCAGTTCGGTACAGGCGTAGGTGCGAGATCGCTCGAGGGCGGCGGCGTCCTGATGCTTGGGAGCCGTGTATTGATACACGCGATCCTCAGTCGCCCAGATGCGATAGATCAACTGACCGTTGGGACCGCGAGTCTCGCGCACGAAGCCGGATGAGCGCAGGTCACTTGCCATGAAACACCCTCAGTGAAGGGATCGCGGGGCTATAACCCCGCACCCCGATGGTTACGGCGAAGGAGTCGGCGCGTTGGGAACGTTGGTCGTCAACGCCTGCGTCAAGGAGGCGACCTTGGCCTGCACGTCCGCCTCTGCAGCATCGGCTGCCTGCTGAGCCGCCGCGTCCGCCACGTTGTTCGCGGCCAGAGCATCTTTCACCGCCTGAGCCACCACGGCCGGAAAGCCGCTGATGGCAGCCACAGCGGAATCGATCAGCGTGTCTTCGGCCGCAATGGCCGCCTGCAATTTCGTGAGATCAACTGACATGACGTTTACCTTCTCCAGTATTTGTGTGAGTAACGGGTTGGGAACATCGATCGAATCGTGAATATACAGATGGGCAGTGATTTCTAACTTCATGTCTTCACCGGTTGCGCTTGAGTCGCAAAATGGGTCGCGCAGAATTCTTTGGCAGCTTCGGCGTTGTCGCGGGTGCCGAGGTAGTAGCACTCCCGATGGCATTCGTACTTTTTTCCCGTGCGGGTGATGCGATAGGGGCCTGCGTCGATGTAGACAAATCCGAGTCCTTTTTGGGGCGCAGACCATACCAACCCAGGAGGGCTCGATTGATCGGGTCGAGTGGTTTGTTTGTCATTGAGCGCCTGCTGACCTGTTGGCATCTTTCTTGCTACTGTGGCGTCGTGAGAAACGACATGACAGAACTTCTACAACGCATTCTTCGGAATCCCGAAACGCTCGATGAAACGCAGGTGCCCTGCTGTCTGCGCGGGATCTGGTTCTCGGTTCTCACTTCGCGCTCAACTTCTTGAGCTGCGCCAGGCTGTCTACGGCGCGTCCAAAACGCTTGCGTATCTCTTGATCCACCTCTGGAATCGTTTTCAAAACGCTCTTATGGTTAATTGACGGATCTCGGAAAGGATT
>Ga0207671_10004540_pt1 | contig 13190 bp, 10 predicted proteins | sample KBSC24metaG_FD_184352 | JGI IMG/M metagenome (GOLD analysis project Ga0207671, IMG submission 184352) | Corn rhizosphere microbial communities from Kellogg Biological Station, Michigan, USA - KBS C2-4 metaG (SPAdes) (version 2) | ecosystem: Host-associated > Plants > Roots > Rhizosphere > Soil... | reverse complement strand
GTTGGCATGGACGGTCGCGATCCCGCCGGGGTGGCCGGTATTCCAGGCCTTGAGCATGTCGAGCGCCTCGGGCCCGCGCACCTCGCCGACGATGATGCGGTCGGGGCGCAGCCGCATCGTCGAGCGGACGAGGTCGGTCATCGAAGTGACGCCGGGCCGGGTGCGCAGCGCGACCGTGTCGGGCAGCGGGCATTGCAGCTCGCGCGTGTCCTCGATCAGGATGACGCGCGCGTCGACCCGGGCCATCTCGGCGAGCAACGCATTGGCGAGCGTGGTCTTGCCCGAGCTGGTGCCGCCCGCGACCAGGATGTTGAGCCGCCGGGCAACGGCGGCGCGCAGGATGTCGCCGGCCGGCACCGACATGATGCCATCGGCGATATAGTCGTCGAGCGTGTGCAACCGTTCGGCGGGCTTGCGGATCGAGAAACAGGGGCCGAGCGACACGGGCGGCAGCAAGCCCTCGAAGCGTTCGCCGGCGCGGCCTTCGGCATGCGGCGGCAGCTCGGCGGAGATGATCGGCTTGTCGCCATGGATCTCGGCACGCGCATGGCTGGTGACCAACCGGATGATCCGCTCGACCTGGTCGGGCGCGATCCGCACGCCGGTGTCGATGCGGCCTTCGCCGAGCCGGTCGAACCGCAGCGCGCCGTCCGGATTGACCATGATCTCGACCACCTGGCTGTCGGCCAATGCGGCGGCGATGTCCGGACCCATGGCGGTGCGCAGCATGGCACGGCGCCGGTCGCGGGCGAGGGGGCCGCTCATCGATCCTCCTCCGAGGATCCGAGCGTCCGCCTGCCGGCGGCGATCTGGCGTCCGACCTGGGTGACGAAGGCCTCGAACCGTTCGCGGCCCATCGCGCGGCCCGCATGATCGGTCTCGGCGAGCGGTATCTGGATGGAGAGCTCGAAGCGGATGAACAGCGCCAGCGTCTCGAGGATGATATGGTCGTCGCGTTCGATCCGGGAGAGGGCCATCGACAGCCGTTCGAGCCGCGCGCCGAAGTGCTCGTCGATCTCGGACGTGGCGCGCCGGTTGAGCCAGGCGGTCACCGCATCGGCGAGGATCGCGGACTTGGACGTGCCGGGTCGCCTGCCGAGCGCCTCGAGCCGGTCGCTGACCGGCTTGGGCAGGAAAAGCTGGTGGCGGACCCTCTCGACCATGCTCAGAAGTCCAGTTGCAGGTCGTCGGGCCGCGCCGATCCGGCGTCGATGCCGTAGACGTTGCGCGATGCGGTGAGCGCCTGGGCTTGGTCCATCGCGCGCTTGTCGGTGCTCGCGTCACCGTCATCGTCGTCGAGCCCGAGGGCGTTGGGCGGTGCGAGATCGACGGGCGTTGCCGGCTCGGGCTCATGGGCCGGATGGCGGACCTGTTCGAGTCCACCGGACGTGTGGTCGCCCGGCTCGTCATCGACGGGCAGGAGCCGGGCATCGATGCCGCGCACATATCCGGTCCAATCGTCGCTCCGCGGCGCGGGCAGGTCGGAATAGACCGGGCCGTCTAGCGTTGGCGGAGGCAGAATCCGTGCCTGGAAGGCGCGATCCTCATAATAACGCAGCTTGCAGGCGCGGACGGGCGGATGCCCGGCGACGAGCACCAGCTCGTCCGTCGGCGGCAGCTGCATGACCTCGCCGGGCGTCAGCAGCGCCCGCGCCGTCTCCTGCCGGCTGACCATGACATGGGCGAGCCACGGCGCGAGCCGGTGCCCGGCATAGTTGCGCATCGCCCGCTGCTCGGTCGCCGTGCCCAGCGCGTCGGATATGCGCTTGGCGGTGCGCTCGTCATTGGTCGCGAAGGCGACGCGGACATGGCAATTATCGAGGATGGCGTTGTGCTCGCCATAGGCCTTCTCGATCTGGTTGAGGCTCTGCGCGATCAGGACGACGCGCACGCCGTAGCCGGCGAGGAACGCGAGGCTCGTCTCGAAGAAATCGAGCCGTCCGAGCGCTGGGAACTCGTCCAGCATCATCAGCAGCGGATGGCGGCCCGGCTTATTCGGCATCGAGCTTCTCGGTGAGACGGCGGCCGATCTGGTTGAGGATCAGGCGGATCAGCGGCTTGGTACGGCTGATGTCGGACGGTGGGACGACCAGGTAGAGCGAAACCGGATGGGCGCCCTCGACCAGATCGGCGATCCGCCAGTCCGACGCGGCGGTGATCGCGGCGATGGTCGGGTCCCGGTAGAGGCCGAGGAACGACATGGCGGTGGAGAGCACGCCCGAGCGCTCATTCTCGCTCTTGTTGAGCAGCTCGCGCGCCGCCGAGGCGACAACGGGATGGACGACCGGCGCCTCTGCAGTGCCCAGATGGTTGGTCGCCATCATCGTGCACAGCGTCACGATGAAGGAGCGCTGAGGATCCGACAGGAATGTCGCGACCCGGGCGAGCGTCTTCTCCTCGTCGGAATAAAGGATGTGGAGGATCGCGCCGACCAGCAGCGAATGGCTGGTTTTTTCCCAGTGATTCCGGCGGTCGAGCGCGCCTTCCGGGTCGACGAGAATGTCGGCGATGTTCTGCACGTCGCGCACCTCGTCGGCGCCGCGGCGGACCTCCAGCAGCGGGTTGTAGCGGGCCGAGCGGGCGTCGGTCGGGTTGAAGAGCAGGCAATGGGAGAAGCGCGCACGCCAGCCGGCGGTCAGCTGCCAGTTCTCGCCCTTTATGTCGTGGATGACGGCCGAGCCGGACCAGCCAAGCAACGTCGGCACGACCAGGCCAACGCCCTTGCCGGAGCGCGTCGGCGCGAACGCCATGACGTGCTCGGGGCCGTCATGGCGGAGATAGCGATCGTCGAGCCGGCCGAGAAAAACGCCCGCCTCGCTGAACAGGCCTGCGACCTGCGCATCGCGCGGCAGTGCCCAACGGGCGGAGCCATAGGTGGTGACGGTCAGGCTCTGGCGGGCACGCCACAACGATCCGGCAACGGCTGCGCCACAGCCGAGGAGGCCACTAGTCGCCGCTATCTCCCCGGCACGAGAGAAGATGCCCGGAGCATAGGCGTCGAAGTGGAACCACCAGATAAAGAGCGACCAGGGCCGGTAGAGTCGGATGCCCCGGAGGATCGCCCACGGCGCGCCAAGCTCGGGCTGGTAGGCCAGCATCGCGGCCGTCCACTGGGTCGCGAACCAGATACCGGCGATCACGAGGCCGAAGACGACGATGATCTGGCCGATAAGGAGCTTGGTGGGTGTCATGGAGACCTCCGCCCGCCTGAATCAAATTCGCGGGCTTCGGCTCATCCTCGCGCCGATCCGTAAGCTGCGTCAGATACTCTCAGGTGTCATCGAGTGCCTGTCCGGTGTCAGTGGGGTTGGTCTTGCATCAGCTGGGAGGCGCGGCCTCTCGCGCCGCTTTGACGCAGGCCTTTCTCCCGCATAGACCGGTTGCGGCCGTAGCTGGACCGCCTGCGGCCTATGCGTGACTGGAGACTGGAACTTGGATCTCAGCCCGCTTCCGGTTGCGAGTGTCATCGGTGCCTTCCTCCTCGCATTCCCGGCTCTCTTCTCCATCGTCAATCCGATCGGCGCCGCCCTCATCTTCAATGAGGTGACTGCCGGGCGCGCGCCCCAGGATCGGGCGCGGTTGGCGCGCAAGATCGGCATCTATTCGGCCGTGGTCCTCCTCGCCTCGCTCTGGCTTGGGGGCTATGTGCTCAATTTCTTCGGTGTCACGCTGAGCGCTCTCAGGATCGCAGGTGGGCTCGTCGTCGCCGTCAGGGCGTGGAGCCTGCTGATGCAGCCGGAGGTGCACGAGCAGCGCAAGGCAGACTCGGTGGAGCCTGCCCAAGCGATGGAAGAGGATGTTGCGTTCTTCCCTCTGACGATGCCGCTCACCACCGGTCCCGGCACCATTGCGGTCGCGATCGCGCTTTCCTCGCAGCGCCCATCCAATGGCGCCGGGACCTTCGCCTTCTTTGGCGGCATGAGCTTGGCCGCTATCGGGATCGCTCTCTCGGTCTGGCTTTGCTACCGTTGGTCGGCCAACGTGACGGCGCTGCTCGGACGGGCAGGAGCACGGGTGCTGTCCCGGCTGATCGCCTTCCTGCTGCTCTGCGTGGGCGTCCAGATCATGGTGACCGGTGTGACGGGTGTCGCCAACCTCATTCTCCACGCATAGAGGCGCCGGCCCCTCCGGCTGGATATCAAAGCGATCCGCTCTGTTCAATCTTTCCAGATTTCTGCAGAGTGCCCTGAAGATTGATCAGGAAAGATTTGCTTCGATCGAACGGTATTGGCCACGTGCCCGGATAGTTTGAACAGGGTTGGGATAAGCCGCGATGATCAATTTATCGCGATCCTTGCGAACTGCGCTAGCCAATGTTAAATCTATCTTGAACAAATCGAGGCAGTGAGGCCTCATTTTCTAAGAAGATTGAACGGATCCGGCCATCCCCAACCGCCAAGCCATCGTTACGTACAAGGGGCGCGATGCGGGCACGCTGAGCGAGATCGGCTCTGGCGCCGTTCCAGATACCCGCTTCGTATATCATGACGGGTGGACCGAGACGATTGCCTGCGCCTTGCCGGCCGATCAGCGCGATCACTATCGGCGCGGTGGCTTGATCCCTTTCTTCGAGCATCTCGCGCCCGAAGGCTGGCTCCGCGGACGCCAGGCCAGGGCGGGAGGCACCGCCGAGCAGGACGATTTCGGTCTCCTTCTTCGATATGGCACCGATTGCATCGGCGCTGTCGGGACCCGGCCGACGACAGAGATTGCAGAGTCTCACCAGCCCACGGCCGACGTGGTCGAGGAAGCCGCTGCGGTACCGGGCAAGACGCTGTCGGGCGTGCAGAAGAAGCTGCTCGCCTGGAAGGATGCCGACGGATTCCGTCCCTGTCTCGATCCGGCCGATCCGGCGACCCATATCGCCAAGTTCAATCGCCCCGATCTGCCGACCCTCGTGCAGAATGAGGATCTGTCGCTCCGGCTGGCACGGGAAATCCTCGGGACGGATCGCATCACCGCCGCCAGCCGCGGCACGCTGCGCGATATCGATGGCCTCGCGCTTCTGGTCGAGCGCTTCGACCGTGTGGACGGTCAGCGTCTCCGGCTGGAAGATTTCGCACAGATCCTTGGCAAGCCGCGCGGTCGCGAGTTCGACAGCAAATACGACTCCTCCTACGAGGAGGCCGCGTCCGTCATCGAACGCTTCTCGGTGCGCGCCCGCATCGATCTCGCACGCTTCTTCGAGCTCGTCGTCTTCAACCTCGTGATCGGCAATGCCGACGCCCATCTGAAGAACTTCTCGCTGCTCGAGCGTCCGGAAGGCCTCCGGCTGAGCCCCGCATATGATCTCGTCAACACGCTTGTCTATTCCGACCTCGAGCGTCATGCGGCCCTGGACATCGCAGGCAGGAAGCGGCCCTTCGACACCCTGGACCGTGCCTTAGTCGAAAAGCTCGGCACCGACATCGGTCTTCCGGCCCGGGCGGTGAAGCAGTCGCTCGAGCGCCTCGCAAAGGCCTTTGTAGGCGCCGACGCACTGACCTTTCCGCCGCAAGTCCAACCTGATGATTTTCGCGCCAAATATCGCAATATCGTGCAGGACAATGCCGGAAGGATCTTCGCATGACGAACCTGCCCATCGACTGGCGCTTCGTCGTGGAAGAGGCGGTCCGCCGTCGCAAGGACGAGGGGCATACGCAACGTAGCCTGGCGGCGCTCGCCGGCGTCAGCGTGCCCACTGTGAATGCGTTCGAGCAAGGGGAGATCAACCTGCGTTTCGAGCGGATCGTGGCGATCCTCGACGCCCTCGGTCTCTTCGTGCAGTCGGGACGGACCGACAGCCTGCAATCCTTTATCTATGACGCCCGGACCCGCTGGCACGGCCTGATTACAGACCTGCCTGACGATGCTTCGGCGCGTCAGTCCCAGGGGCATAGCGAACAGGCCTACGCGATCGACGGCGTCGAGCAGTTGCCGACCCTTTCCAAGCTCCGGGAGCTGCTCGCCCGGGCACCGAAGACGTCGGGATGGACGCCATTCTGGGTGCCGACCAAAGACGGGATCAAGCCCACGGTCCGCGAAGGTCTCATCGAATGCTGGCTCGGCAAGCCCGAGGTGGATCGCGTCTTCGACGATCCCGCGCATAGCGACTTCTGGCAGGTGACGCGTGACGGGACGGCCTATCTGCAGCGCGGCTATCAGGAGGACGGTCCGGACTTCGAGCCTGCGACGATCTTCGATCTGACGCTGCCGATCTGGCGAACGGGTGAAGTGTTGCTCCATGCCGCATGGCTCGCGCGCGAACTGGGGGCCGAGACGAGCACCAAGATTCGCTTCGTCGCGCGCTATACCGGCCTGGCAGGGCGTGAACTGCTCGCCTGGGCGAAACCACTTCTCCGCCTCGCACTGGAGGAACGCCACCGCGCGCGCAGCGATAGCGTCGAGCTTGGCGCTACCGTCACCGTCGGAGACATCGAGGATCGCCTCGCGACGACCGTCGAAGGGATCCTTCGGCCGCTCTATGAGCGGTTCGACGGATATGCCCCCCCCGCGGAGCTCTTTGCAGGGCAGGTCGATGACCTGCTGCGCAACCTTTCCGATCAGGGAGGTGCTGCGTTGTCCTCCCGATCAATATCTCCACGTGCCGATCGCTGATCGGGGGTTCTGTCCGGGCGCTCCTTCCCACCGCCGGTAGGGCAGGGATCGGGTCAGGCGATAGCGTCGCGCCGGCGGGCGGGTGTTTCCATTTCGTCGCGCCTGGGCGTGATCCCTGACTTGTCGAATGTTCTTATTATGTTCTGATCTGGTTGTCCGCCCGAATCGGGCAACGACCATCATTGGGAGCAACGATCGTGCAGCAGGATTTGCGGCACGACTTGCGGCTGCGCGCGACCGCGAGCGTGATCTATGACGCCGTCTATCCGGGGCCGGAATAGGCGCCGGTCAGTTTCGAGCAGGCCGAGCGGCTGGAAACGGTCCATTATCGTCAGGCGGTCGAGGCGGCGCTGCTGGTGCGCCCGGTGCTGACCTGTCGATCGGCGTCCAAAAAAGCGCTCGGCGAAGATGCCTTGGGCGCATCGAGCAGCGCGACACCGAAACCGCCGGACAAAGGCAACGAGGTGCACCGAACGTCCGGCTATCGGCAGATCGCCGATCTGACGCTGGTAGTGGCTATGGATTTTTCGGCTGCCGGCCCCGCAAGAGGGGCATGGGCTTGCTCTAGCCGTGCTGCGCACGACGATGACCGTTTTGCCATCCTCGTTTTCCGTGCCCATCACGGCAAACCCAGGTGGAACGAGAGACGACGCGCGAAGAGCTTTCTGCATGGCGGCCTCCTTCGGGATCGTCGCCATCAACCTCAGAACTGCATCAAAATTGAGTCAGAGCCTCAGGTGAATGCCGACTTGGGAATATGTGAGATCCGGCAGGCCAGATCGGCTTCGCCCGAAGCCACGACATAGTGATCGCCGCCATCCGCGATTCCCGTCGTGAAGACGACGTCGCGCACGTACATCTGGTGCTCGATCGGGCGAGTCAGATCCAGGTTCGCTTCCAGCAACGGCTCATGCTGTGTCTTCAGCACGATGCTGGGATCATCCGGATCCAGCAGCGACCAGTAGGTCCGATATATACCGACGATCTCCTTCGGCTCGACGCCATGCCAGAGCGTCAGCCAGCCGCGAACGCCGCCGATCTCCGCGAGGATGGGAGGGCTGCCGCCGCCCATCCTCGCCGTGGCGATGGTCGCGGCGTGCGGACGGATGCCCGGCTTGGCCGAAGGCTTCCAGAACAGGGCATCGGGCGAATGAGCCAGATTGATCGACGGACCCGGCCGCCATTCGCTGCCGGGCGGATATGCGAAATAGAGATCGCCAAGCGGCCGCGTCTGAGCCCAGTAATGGCCGTCGATCCGCCCTTCGAAAATGAGCATGTCCTTGTTCTGGTGATCGAGAACGATGTCCTTGAAAGTCCAGTCCAGGCCGTTGTCCGATACGTAAAGCGTGGTCGAATGGCGCTCGGGGCTAACCGAACAGGTCGTCATCAGCCAGCGATCTTCGACCTTGCTGATCCTCGCATCCTCGACGCCGTAGCATTGCAGGCCGTTCCGAGGCGCGATCGCCTTGTCATAGTGGATGGCGACGCGCTCGAGCCCGTCGGGCGAAAGCTCCACAGGAAGGAGCCAGGAGAGCGAGGTCAGCGCCATGACCCGCCAGCCGCCACCCAATACCCGGAACTTGCGGGGATCGGCGGTATCGACATGTTCGAGCGGCCACGCGTCGAGGACGTAGCGACCGCCATCGTCGCCGTCCCAGCGGATCGCATGCACGTGCCCATCGAAGACGGGCTCGCGTAGCGCCTCGGCAACCCTGACCATCATCAACAGATTGCCGTTCGCCAGCCGCGTCAGGCCGGGATTGAAGGCGCCAAGAACGTAGGTTTCCGCAGCGAACTGGCCGGCGAGCGGCGAGCGCGCAAGATCGATATCGTCGGGGACGAGGACCAGCCGGTCGATAGCGTAGCTCATTCCTTGTCCTGCTCGCGCGGCGCGATAACGAGTTGCTGGACCACGGTGCGCTTGGGCTGCGTCAGCAGATAGTGGACGCCGACCGCGATATCCTCGGCCCGCAGCATCGTTTCCTCTTCGATCATCGCGCGCTGCTTCTCGGCGGGAATGTCGGGATATTGGAAATCGGCGCCGGTCTTGCCCGGTTCGACCAGGCTGACCGTGATCCCTTGCGGACCCAATTCCCGCCGCAGGGCCTCGGCGAAACCGGCGATGCCAGCCTTCATGCCGGCATAGACGGTCGATCCCGGGCCGAGCACATGGGCTGACATCGAGCCGACCAGCACGATGTTGCCATGGTCGACGAGCATCTCCTGCGCGGCCTTGGCGCTGAGCAGATAGGCGGTGAAGTCGGTTGCGATCGCGTAGCGAATTTCCTCGCTCGCCATCTTGGACAGGGCTTTCGCCGGGACGGCCGCGTTGACGACCACGATGTCGGGGCTGCCGAGCGCCGTCTTCGCGTCGCAGAAGAAGCGGTCGAGCTGGTCGGGCTCGGCGAGATCGACCGTGATCCCGTCGCCGGACCCGACTTCACGGATCCGCGCGAGCGCATCGCCGAGATGATCGGGATCGCGCCCGCAGATGAAGACCTCGACGCCTTCGCTCGCGAGCAGGACCGCGATCGCCCGACCGATGCCGGTGGTACCGCCGGTGACGATCGCCTTGCGGCCGCGGAGGCTGAGCCGATCGGTATGCGCATCGGAAAGATCGGTCACGCTCGTCTCCTAGTCCGTCCAGCTGATGATGAGGCGGCCGCTGGCGGGCACGTGGTAATCAACCCGGTCCTTGCCGTGAGGATGGGCGCGCATCGTGTCGCCGCCGGCCGTCAGCACCTTCAGTCTGGGGAGCGACTGCCCTTTCCTCCGCACGACGCGCAGCGCCGCCATACAGGTCTCCCCGCCATCGAGCAGGACGCTGAGCGAACGATCACCGAGACGCTCGCTGCCACGGATGAAATGATCGCAGAATAGCATGAAGGGGGCGTTCTCAACCGGATGGAAGCTGCGCGTCGAGAAGACGAGCGCCGCGCCCGCGCCATAGATTTCCTGCCCGACCTTCCCGGGCGACTGCCCGTCGGGATAGAGGTCCTCGAGTGGAAAGGAGAGTCTGCGGTCGATGTGGCCGTTGCGATTGTCCTTAGCCAGGATATCGGCCGGCAGGGCGTCCGGATAATAATACCAGGCTCTGTCGAGGGCATATTTGCAATATTCGGCGACGAGCATCCGTACTGCCGGATCGAGATCCGGGCCGCTCTGGTCGAGATAGACTTCGAAGGCGGTGAAGGCGTCGAAGCACTCATAGATCGCCATGTAGGGTGCGTCTTGCAGGCAAGTCGCGCCGAGGAAATTCTTGTAATGAGCGGCGCGTTCGAGCCGGCTTTCCCATATCTCGCAATTGTGGAAGAAGCTGGCGAGATAGACATAGCTCTGCTCGGCATATGTCTGCTGGTTGGTGATACGGAACAGCCGCATGCAGGCGGCCGCGCCCCAAGCGGTGAGATTCGCCTGGTAATTGAGGTTGAACCGCATGCCGATGGCGGCATCGATCGCCGCTTTCGCTTCGTCGAGGAAGCGAGGATCGTCGGTCAGATCGTATGCCTGCAGCATGACATAAGCATAGAGCCCGCCCACGTCGGTCTGGCCGCGCTCGTCGTTGGCGGTCGCTGTGATGACGCTGAAGTCGGTCACCTTGTATTGGATCGGCCACTTATAGTCGAAGTGGTGGGCGGCCTTGATTCCGAAATCGATGCTGTCGAGGAGCAGCCGCCGCGATCGCGCATCGCCGGCCAACGCCATACGGCCGAGGTTGAGCAGGGGATGGTAGAGATACCAGCTATCCACCGCGTCGGCGTCCTTGTCCTTGCCGACATTGGGAAGGTAGCGGCGCAGCGCCTTGAGCTTCGGGTCGTAGAAGCGGCGCAGGCCGGCCTTGAGTGCGCCTTCGAGCGGATGCGGCGCGCCTTGCCAACGACCCCAGTCGAAGATCGCCGCTAGCACCGAAATCTGGACCATTGAGTCCGGATATTCGCTGGCAAGATACGGCCGGACGTACTGGTTTCCATAGTGGTGGATAGTCGCCCCGGATGTCGTTTCGAGATCGGCCAGCGTACGCTCGGACCGTCCTGGCCAATCGCGATAGTCGGTCTGCGGCAGGTCGAGCAGCTTGTAGGCTTCGCCCAGCATCTGAAGAAACTGGCGCGCGGATTCGCGCTCATGCGGCGGTGACTGATGACGGAAGACGAGGATCGCGTCGGACAGCGTCACCTCGACGTCCGGTGCCAGCGCATGGGATGGTGGAGTTCCGGATTGCGCGGGAGACGGCAGGAGATAGCCCAGCTCCGGCCACAAGCCGCCGACGGCGCCATCGGGGCTGGTCTTGGTGGCGCGATAATAATCGTTCATCGCGGTCAGATTCTGAAAATAAAGCAGGTTCCCGAATGCCGGCTCGTCCAGATGCAGATAGACGATCCCGCAATTCAGGCCGCGCTGCGCGGCTTCCACGGTGCCGACGGCCGCCAGTGGGTCGTCGCCGGCGCCGAGGGGATAGAGATCACGCGGCATGAAGGGAATCAAGGTCGGGCTGGCGGGCACAAAGGTTACGGTAACGCGGACGTGCTCCAAGGTTTCGCCGCCGGTGCGGATCGCGACCTCGTGTCGGCCCATGGCACTTTCGAGCCGCAGCCGGCTTGTCTCGCCCGGTCGGCGCTTGACCGCCACGCAGGTAAACGAGGTGGGGATGAAAGCGGCGCGCAGCGCCATGCCTCCCTCATCGCCGCGGCGGATGACGATCCACAACGAATCTCGAGAAACCAGGCACTCGCCAGCGAGTTCGCCCACCTCGAATCGCGTGACCTCCTCGGCGTCGGCCTCCATCAGCAGATGGCGGAGGCCGGTCACGTAGGGGCTTGCCGCGACGCCTTCCGGCGGTTCGTCCGCTGTCCTCCAGAACCGTCTTCGCGAGGCCAATTTCGTCGTCACGACCGATCCCTGCTCGTGGTCGGTCCTTCAATCGTCGATGCGCCGCATCGATCCCCCAATATTCACCGATTTAATGTAGATCAGGACGATTTCCGAACAAGCCGGGTTCTCGACTTGAGGGGGCCGATCCTGGAACCATCGACTGATTTCCATCGGACGCGGATACGCTTCGAGATAGACGCTCGCAGCTCCGAGTTGTTTGAGGTGTCAGAGTCAGCGACCCGGCTCAGATATGATCGAAATCAATGCCTAAAGGAGAACGGCTCGCATGTGGAACGGCTATTCGCCTCGTATCTTTTAGCGGCGCGGGGTGGTTGGGAGATGGACGATGGCGGACCACCAATTCACCGATGCGATTGCCCTGTTGAAAGCGGATCACCGGACGGTCGAGGATCTGTTCGAAAAGTTCGAGAAGGCGCGTGGTGATGGGCGCAAGCGCGAGATCGCGCATCAGATCTGCGTCGAACTCAAGATCCACACTATGATCGAGGAAGAAATCTTCTATCCTGCGTTCCGGGGGAAGATCGAGGACGACACGCTCGACGAGGCCTATGTCGAGCATGACGGTGCCAAGGTGCTGATCAACGACATCGAGGCGTCGGACCCGGATGCCGCTTTCTACGATGCCAAGGTCACGGTCCTGTCGGAAGAGATCAAGCATCACGTTCACGAGGAAGAGGCGCAGAGCGAAGGCATGTTCGCGCAATGCCGGAAGACGGATATCGATCTCGTCGCTCTCCGCGACCAGCTTCTCGCTCGCAAGAATGAACTCCAGGCTCTGGAAAGAGCGGAGGGCCTGCCGGCCGCGAAGCCGGCGGCCGTCAACCTCCAGCCCGCCTGACGTCTTCTGCGACGACCGATGCGCCTTTGGCGTGTCGGTCGCCTTATCGCGATGATGCCGCTCAGATCGTCGATATGATGTCGGAGGAGAAGCCGGGCCTAGCCTCGATTATTCGCGGAGCCGAGAATTTCGGCGGCATAGTGGTGGGCTGGGTCGAGCGAGGTGCTTGGCGCACGCGTCGTCGATGCGCTTGTTGCATCGCGGATCTTGGAGGCTTGCGGGGTTGAAGGGGACAGATGAGCGGAGCGGCACGGCCGCGCTAGTCAGGGGCTGGCGGCGCGCAGCGTGAGGGCGATGCTGCGGAAGAGCGAGGCATCGGGACATGCGCTGGCAAAGGCGATGCGGATGCGGCTGGCGGTTTCGACGACCCGTGCGGCAACCTTGAGCAGACGTAGACGGATGGTGGCAAATTCAGCGGTGCGCAGGGGGCTCGTGGCCGGCATGGCTTCGCGGAGAGCCCACATCAGCCAGTATGCAGCGGTGTGGAGGATGAGCCGCACCTGGTTGGCGTTGGGCGAGCGGCAGGAGGTCCGGTCGCTCTTGAGCTGGGACTTGTGGAGCTTGATCAGATTCTCGGCCTGGCCGCGCGCGCAATAGAGCATGTCGTAGATATGCTCCGCGCTGCCTTTGGCCAGCGAGGTGACGACGAAGCGGATGTCGAGACCGAGAGGGCTGGCCTCGATGCGCGCGACGACGCGGCGTTTGGTCTTGCCCCAGCTTTTTGCCGCATATCGGGTCTCGGTATATTGACGTAGCTGGCTGTCGCCACGGATCGCGCGATCGGTGGCGCAACTGTCGGCCTCGGTGACGATGACGGGATCGGCGTGCAGGGCGGCATTGCCCGGCAGCCCAAAGACATAGTCGA
>Ga0207671_10004532_pt1 | contig 13205 bp, 7 predicted proteins | sample KBSC24metaG_FD_184352 | JGI IMG/M metagenome (GOLD analysis project Ga0207671, IMG submission 184352) | Corn rhizosphere microbial communities from Kellogg Biological Station, Michigan, USA - KBS C2-4 metaG (SPAdes) (version 2) | ecosystem: Host-associated > Plants > Roots > Rhizosphere > Soil... | reverse complement strand
CTCCCGATCCTGGGAGGTCTTACGTTTAGGACGGCGCCAACTGATAATCCTGGAAGGTCAGGAAGGCTGATGCTCTGCCGGAGGTCAGGGTCCTTAACGCCGTGATATATCCGAATAATTCGGACAAAGGCACGTCGGCTTGTATATTCTGCGCATTATTCTTTATTTCTGCGCCTTTTATGATACCCCTGCGGCGATTAAGATCACCTGTCACCGGACCGGTGAATTCTTCCGGCAAAGTAACATCCACCCGCATAATGGGCTCAAGAAGCCTGGGAGCTGCCTTACGTGCCGCATTCTTAAATCCCAATAAGGCTACCTGCTCAAAATCCTGTGCATGCGAATCCTTCTCGTGAATGGAACCATCGATCAGGCGCACCTGCATGGATCTTACGGGATAACCCGCGATGACACCTGTGCGCATAGCTGTCTCAAAACCCTTGTTGACAGAGGTTATGAATTCCCTTGGAATGGCGCCACCCCTGATCTCATTGATAAAATCAAGACCAGGAAGATGGTCCTTACGCGGAGATAGCTCAAAGTGTATTTCGGCAAAATTGCCGGAGCCGCCATTTTGCTTTTTATATACTTCCTTATGAAAGACGGCCTGTGTAAACACTTCCTTGTAAGCTATCTGTGGCTGTCCTTTGTTGACCTCCACCTGATGATCCTCAGCCAGTTTTTCCAATACCACTTCCAGATGCAGCTCTCCCATCCCTTTCAGGATAGTCTGTCCGGAAGAAGGATCTACTTCTACCATCAGCGTCGGGTCTTCATCGAGCAGCCTGGACAGAGCCGCGCTAAGCCGATCGGCGTCTTTTGCAGTCCTGGCTTCAATGGCGTAGCCGATCATGGGTTCCGGGAAGTGCATACTTCCCAATGATACAGGATTGACCGGGTCCGACAATGTGTCTCCCGTCCGTACTTCTTTCAAACCAATGATAGCACCTATGTCCCCTATTCCCATCTGATCAACCGTCTCATACTTATCGGACATGATCCGCATAAGCCGACCAACACGCACTTTTTTACCAGTGCGGCTATTGAGCACCGTGTCACCTGTATGAAGGACGCCGGCATAGACTCTGAACAATGCAAGCTTGCCGGTGTAATCATTGGAGATGACCTTAAAAACAAGTCCGGCAAAGGGAGCGACGATGTCTCCCACCGGCGATGGCAAATACCGCACCACCGCATCCAATAATGGCTGTATACCTTTGTTCTTATAAGCTGCCGCACAAAATACAGGGATCAACTGTCTCTTTAGCGTTGCTATCTGTAGCGCACGGTATATCAGATCTTCCGTTATTGCCAGCGGCTGGGTAGTGAACTGTTCAAGCATCTCTTCATTCACGAGCGACAACTCTTCCAACAAGTGACTACGAGCCTGTTCAGCCGCCTGTTGATAGTGTGCCGGTATATCCGTGATCTCAAAGACTTTTCCATCATCACTGCGCCATATCCATGCCTGCATCTTTACCAGGTCAATGATGCCTTCAAATGCATCTTCCGACCCGATTGGTAATTGTATTGCTACAGCATTGGCTTGCAGTGTTTGTCTGATCTCACTGATGACGCGCATAAAGTCGGCGCCTTGCCGATCCATCTTGTTGATGAGGACAATACGCGGGACTTCGTACCTATCCGCCTGGCGCCAAACTGTCTCGGACTGTGGTTGTACGCCTGATCGGGCACAGAAGACGGCAACTGCTCCGTCCAATACACGCAGGGAACGTTCTACTTCCGCCGTAAAATCGACGTGACCGGGCGTATCGATGATATTGATCTTATGATCATTTCCTTCCAGCTGCCAAAAAGTAGTGATCGCCGCAGAAGAAATGGTGATACCTCTTTTTTCTTCCCGGGGGTCACTGTCCATCACGGTATTGCCTTCGTCCACATTTCCCAGCCGATGGATAAGCCCTGTATAATACAGTATACGTTCAGTAACGGTGGTCTTTCCGGCATCCACATGCGCCATAATTCCAATATTTCTTAATTTATCAATGCGTGTCATAATTATACTTCGATTAATGTGAAAATAAAAAAGCCCATCATTCGTAATGAGGGGCGGTAAGTATCCGGGGAGACAACAAAAAAGCCCCTAAGCAGGGGCCCGACTATAAATAATTTTGCCTCCCCCACGCTATATAAAGACAATGCAAGTACTTGCAATCACCGCCCTGATGGTGGTGTTTGTATTGATACCTGGTCTATATGTGAGGTTGCGAAGCATAATTTTATCACAAACGTCTGCAAAGCTATATAAAAAAATGAGAAATGCAAATATTACGCTTCCCGGGTTGTTAAGCAGGCCTTAGGAGTAGCGGTCTGCATGTGGTGTGAGGCAGTTGAGGGTTGTTGTTTTTTCCTGCGGCGGCCCCACCAGATCAAAAATCCTGTAACCGGCAGTGAAGCAGCCATCAACGCGGCCAGGAACCAGATGATCTTGCTGCCGATGCCCAGCGCCTGTATGCGACCGGTGTGAAGATCATAATTGCTTCTGGCCACCTTGTCATAGGCTGTATAGTTGGTGTACAAATCGGCTTTCAGCAGCTTACCGTTATAAGGAGAGAGAAGGAACGTATTTTGGTTGCGTACCAGCGTATAGGGATAGCGCATGATGATCCGGATAGGCGCCGTGCTATCGGCAGGAGGCGCGATAAAGGTTTCACGTGCACCGGGATAATTAGTGGCTGCATAGGTGTAGGCTTCGTCCAGTGTGAAATGTTTGCCGGGGATGGGTTTGGTTTTTATTTTGGTTTCCTTTTCGGGGGAGGGGCTATGAGTGACGAAGGCCACAATGTTCTTTGCTGTATCGAATGTCCAGAACAGACCCGTCAGCGAAATGATCAGCAACACCAGCAGGGCATAAAACCCCAGGACCCTATGTAAATCCCAATTCACTCTTTTCCAGCTCCTGGCTTTGAAGTTGATGGTAACAGCCTGTTTGAAAAAACGCCGTTGACGCGGCCACCAGAGGATCAGCCCGCTGATACACATGATGAAAAAAATAAGAACGTTCCAGCGGATGATCTGCTTACCTACCTTATCGAGCAACAGCTCCCTATGTATCTTCAGCACTACTGTAAAGAAATCTCCATCGACATTGCGTACGCCTGCGATGGACGCTGTATAAGGGTTGATGGAGACAAGTTTTTTCTTAGTATAGAAGATTATTGCCGCATCTTTTGATTCCTGCCAGCGGATACTGATGACCTTTTCCTTCGGGAAATGGGCCCGGAAAGAGTCTACGAGCTGTGTAAGGGGCAGACGGGATGCGTTTTCAGGCGCCGTGACATGATAGTACTTATGCTGAAATAACGCCCGTCCTTCTTCTTCGAATACATACAATGCACCTGTGATAGCCACGATAAAGACCACCAGCCCGGATGTGAGTCCCAACCATAAGTGCAATTGAAGAATAAGTTTTTTGATGGTCATGCGTAATTAAAATTTAAGGCTGATGCTGGCGGATACACGGGTGGGGTTTTGCGGCGCCAACCGGAACGACCAATATTTTTCATTTGTGAGATTGTCCACCTTGATCCCCAGCCGGTAACCGGGCTGGTCATAGAAAATGGAGGCATCCAACACCGTATAGCTGGGAATGGTGAATACTTGTGTCGTTGTATTTGTCTGAAAAGACTTGCTGCCGTAATTGATGCCGAGGCCGCATCCCAGACCCTTGACCTTGCCATTCATCAGGTGATAGCTGGCCCAGATGTTCAGGAGATTGGCGGGACCGGCGGCTGCGGGGCGTAGTCCTTCGACAGTCTTGTTGGCTTTTGTGTATTTACTGTCGTTGTAGGTGTAGCCTGCCACGAGGTTGAGCCCGGGAGCGGGATTGGCGATAACCTCCGCCTCGATGCCCTTGCTGAGCTGGGTTCCGTCCTGGATGGAATAACCTGCATGGCCGGGATCATCACGGGTAACATTGGCGACGTCGATATTGTAATAGCTGACGGTGCTGCTGAGACGGTGATTGAACACATCCACTTTTATACCTGTCTCCCATTGATTGGCCTGTTGCGGTTTGAACGAAACGCCATAATAATCCGTTCCGCCCGTATTGCTAAACCCATTCATATAATTGCCAAAGATGGAGATCTTTTCTTTGACCACTTCATAAACAAGACCCAGTTTTGGAGAAAGGGCGTTTTGGGTAAATGCACCAGCTGAGGAGTCGTTCACGGGATAATAAGTGCCTTTATCCTGGAAGTGATCGGCGCGCAGGCTGAGCATGACATTGAGCTGGGAGGTAATATTGAGAACGTCCGAAATATAGGCGCCATAAATAGTCTGGTCCGTCTTATAGATCGACGGTACTGCCCTGGCCGCCAGGGAATCGGCGGTGGTGGCATTGAAGTTATAATAAGCCGCGGTTATATGTTTGAAGTTGATGACGGGCATATTGATCGTAGGCGTATTGCGATGGCTTTTCTGGTTGTAATAGTCCAGGCCGATCACTACGCGGTTCCTAAGTCCGCCGATATGCATATCGCCGATGAAATTTTGCTGGATCTCGAAGCCGTTGTAAGGGAAGTTCTCTTTCTGGGCGCTTTGTTGCAGGGTGCTGTCCGTCTTGCCGAGGAGCTGAGTAACCCAACCTTCCGTTGTGGAGTAAGTGCGGGTGAAGTTGGTCTGGGATTTCCATATGGGAGAAAACCGGTAGTTGACCTGACCAAATACACTCAGCTGCCGGGTAGTATAGTCCATGCTGTTAGTAAGGAAAGAACGGTTGTAGTCCATGCCCAGATCCTTGATATTCGTCACCTTGCCGTTTTTCCCAGGGGCGAAACGGATAGGGGAGGTAGCGTTGAAAGTGGATGCTTCTATATCCAGGAGAAAATCGAGTTTGTCATTTGCCTTGAATACAAAACTGGGGGCCAGCGCGATGCTGCGGATAAAACCGGCATCCTGGAAGCTTTTTTCGCTATGTCCGGCGGCGTTTACCCGGAAGAGGAGGGTTTTACTGCTGTTCAGGGGGTGATTAAAGTCCACAGAGAGGCGATGGAGGTCCAGTGCAACAGGACTGAGGTCGTAGCTGCCGCCGGTATAGGTAATCTCCGTACGGGAAGTTTCCAGCGGTTTTTTCGTCACGCGGTTGAACAGGCCGCCAAAAGAGATCATGCTGCTGTTGAAAAGGGTGCCCGAAGGACCTTTGATAGCTTCCAGCCTTTCAAGGTTGGAAGGGTCGATATTGGTATATACAAAACCCGAGACGCTGTTGCGTATGTAGTTGGCTGTGGTAAAGCCGCGGGCCAGCAGGGAGCTGCGGCCCTGGTTGTATACCAGGGGAACCCCGGCACCGGGTACATTCTTAAAGAGGCTGTTATAATCCGTGGTGATCTGCTCGCGCATGATCTCCCTGGTGACGACAGTATAAACCTGGGGGTTCTCCAGGTTTTTCAGCGGCATACGGGCGATGTCATCCGTTTCTTTTTTGTTGAATTTATTGTGTCCCGTGGTGACTGTGACCTCATCCAACTGCTGTTCGGAGACCTTTAGCTGCAGCGACAGGGTGGTGGTCTTGTTTTCTTCTACGGTTACCTGCTGACGGAGGGGCGAATAGCCTATAAGAGAAATGCGGATCTCGTAGGCGCCGGCAGGGAGGTTTGAAAAAGTGAACCGGCCATCTTCGCCAGTCAAAGTAGTTTTATTTTTTATGTGTACAGTCACATCCTGGGCGGGTTTACCGTCTGTGGTGGTGATGGTGCCGGCGAGGGTACCGACGGATTGAGCTAAGATGTTGAGAGATAGTGTTATAAGAAAAAGTGCAATGCCCAGATGTTTCATCCGGCGAAATTAGGTGCAGCGTCTCGGGGGGATGCGCCGGATCGGGAAATCCCAGTTACGCAAGAGGGAAAGAATGGCTTATAGCCGGGGATGTTTCAATTTAACTCCTCGAATTGTCCCGTTTGTCTGTTTTTTCGCACATTATCCCAGGTGAAGGCGCGGCCGTTCATGGCTACATACACCCCATGAGGAAGCGTTTGAGCAAAGGCCAGGGCGCCCCCCAGGTTGAAGAATCCGTCGGAGCTGCCGAATTTATAGGGTATCATGGCGCCTGTAAGCACGATGGTCTTATCTTTTACTTTTTCGGCCAGTACCCGGGCAGTAACGGACATGGTGTCGGTGCCGTGCGTAATGATGATCTTATCTTCATGGGCGGCCCGGCATTGGTGAGCGATCAGCTCCCTGTCTTCATCCGTCATGTTGAGGCTGTCGATCATCATGAGCGTTCTTACGGTCACGTCCAGCGTGCTGCGTGCGCGGACAAGCATTTCGGGTAAATGCGTTTCCTTAAAAAAAAGTTCACCTGTGAGCTCGTTGTATTCTTTGTCGAAGGTGCCGCCTGTAACGAATATACGGATGGAGATCATGGGGATGATTTTGGCCGCGAAGATAGTAAATGCGACCTATAATACCACTCTCTTTCCTTCTTTTGCCGACCGGCTGGCAGCCTCCAGGATCCTCACCACGATGAGATTGTTGGACAGGGACGAAAGGTCATTGCCCGGATCGAGCTTGCCACTTAGGACATCTGCAAGATAGGGCAGATTGTCGCGGTAAGCTGCGGGTTGCACAGCGATGCTGTCATAGCCTTTATTTATCCGTTGCTGCAGGTGATTGCCGTCCAGTGCGTGGAGGTAGCCGCCGGCGCCGAACACTTCCAGGTCTTTGATGCTGAATGGCCAGTTCCAGGAGGCCTCGATGATACCTGTTGCATCCGGGTATTCCAGCAGAATTGTGGCGTCGTCGTCCACTTTGGGATAGATGGAAGGTTTGATATGATGGGTCATGGCAGTGACGGCAACAGGCGCCTTGCCATGCATCAGCCAGACCATGAGGTTCGCTCCGTAACAACCAAAGTCCCTGATGGCTCCGCCGCCATTCTTCACCGGATCAGTCAGCCAGCCGAGAAAGTCCGGAGAGCAGCCGATCTCTTTGGGTCCCTGATGTCCGTCATGCACTACCATCTTACGGATGTCGCCAATGGCATGCTGGCCATTGACCATATCATTTATTTGTTGATTGGTATTATACCAGGTGGTTTCGTAATTGGTGAGCACATGGATATGGTACTGGTTTGCCAGGGTGGCGATGCGATCGGCATCTTTTACCGTAGTGGCCAGCGGTTTCTCCACCATCACGGAAATGCCTTTCGGTGCGCAAAGCTCCACCACGCCCAGGTGTTCGGAGATGGCGTTGTAGGCAAGCACGGCGTCGGGATGGACATGCGCCAGGAGGGTGGAGAGATCAGGATAGAATAGTGTGTCGGGGAGCTGATAGCGCTGTTTATACCGTTGTACCAGCTGCGGGTTCGACTCTGCAATACCTGCGATGATCACCTCTCCTCTTTTGAACTGGTTCATGATATTGTGCGCGTGGTCGTGGGTGAGACCGGCGACACCTACTTTTAAGATCTTTTGAGCAGGTGAGGAGACCGCGGCCAGCAGCAGGAAGAAGAGGGCAATGGTTCGCATGGTATCGACGATTGGATCATCGAATGTAGGCGAATCGCAGGAACTAAGTTTTTAGTTAGTTTAATCCTGGATTTTGCGTAAGATGTTTATTCACCTGTATCTCCGATTGCGGGATGGGGAGCAAAAGGTGGTAATCATCGATCGTGATACCCAGGGTGCTCATCCGTTGTTTGAACCGTTTCAGCCGGATGAGGTCCCATCTCCTTTCTCCTTCCACGCACAGCTCCCTCGCCCTGTCGGCCACCAGGCTATCCACGAATGCGGAACCTGTGGGTGTATTGGCGATATTCAGCTGTTGTGTTACCGGATCTGTCAGCCCTGCCCTGGCTCTCACTTTATTCATTCCATCGAATTTAGCCGGGTTGGTCGAGTCGATGTTATTCATAGCTTCCGACTGCATCAGGTAAACATCTGCCAGCCGCAATACGATCCAGTTGACCCGGGAGTTATTGCTTTGCGGTGTCCACAGGCTGTCCCTGTATTTGTAGAAGAAGGGAGTGGCATTGACCACCGTCCCCGCCGTCGGGGCGACAACACTGAGCGCCTTATTGGCAATATTCCATTTTCTCCGGATAGAGTCGGCCGGGGTATATCCGTTGTTAAAAAAGCTGTTTTGACAGAAAAAGGAGGCTGAGCCGCCAAGTGCGGAGGGTGTGAACATCCTCAGCGTAATATTCCCCGTGCTGGGTGGCAATGCGAACTGTACGCAGAATATATGTTCGGGTCCGTATTTTTTGGAGCAGTCAAAAATGTCTGCGTAGTTGGGCAGCAGGCTGTAATAGGGCAGTGCGAGCACTTTATTGCATTCGGCCAGTGCATTCTGATTATCGTTGGGGTCGGCGAATGAAGTGGCCGCCCTGGTAAGATAGACCCTTGCCAGCATGGCGGAGGCGGCGCCGGTGGAAACCATTCCTTTATTTCCCGAGGCGATCTTGTTCTCGGGCAGACAATTCGCCTCTGCATATTGAAGGTCGCTGATGATCTGCTGGTATATTTTGGCGGAGGCGGTCCGGTGTGGGTATATCATGGTGTCCGAATTGTTTACGATCGGCGCCGTAAGCAGGGGCAAGTCCCCAAAGCTGCGCACCAGATCGAAATAGGCCATGGCACGCAAGAAACGGGCGTTACCCACGATGTTATTCCTGGCAGCGGTGTCCATATTTATACCGGGGACATGCGCGATAACGTCGTTGGCGCCCTTGATCATTTTATAGCTGCTGTTCCACCAGTTGGCGATCTCACCATTGGTGGAAGTATAATTGTTCTGATACAACGAGACCCTATCACTGTTGCCGTTGGGTGGATAGAGCAGGTCGGCCGAATTTTCCGAGATGATCCATACCGTTCTGCCGTAATAGGCCTGGGCCTGGAGGCCGCTGAATACGCCGTTGAGCGCAGCTGTCGCATCAGCCGCAGATTGATAAAAATTATCAGGGGTCAGAAAAGTTTGTGGTTTTTCCGCCAGGAATTTTTTACAGGAGCCGGTTAACAGGAAAAAACCGCAGAGATATATTACGATTATCTTTTTCATGGTAATTGTCAATTTAAAATGTCATTTTAAGACCCGCGATAAATGTCCTGGCGGGAGGATAAGGATTGAGGTCGATGCCTGCGCTGAGGTTATCCAGTCCATAAGAGCTTACTTCCGGATTGTAACCGGAATACCCTGTGATGGTGTAGACATTCTGCACGGTGAAATAGATCAGCGAGCTTTTGAAAACGTGGGTTACTTTCGGGAGAGGCGCATTGTATGACAACGTCACTGTCTGGATGCGCAGATAACTGCCTTTTTCAATAAAATTGCTTACTACGCCCAATCCTTTTTCCATGGTGCTGTTGACACGTGGGATGGTATTGCTGGTGCCGGCGCCGTTCCAGGCATTCACCACATCGACGAATGGGTTGTTGGTGCCGCCGGTGGTATGCGAATATTTTGTCACATTGAGGATATCGTTGCCATATACGCCCTGCAGGAATACGGAAAGACTAAAGCGTCCCATGCTGAAATCGTTGGTCATGCCATAGATGAATTTTGGCATTGCATGTCCGACGATGGTTCTGTCATTGCCTGTGATGGAGCTGTCGTGGTTGATGTCGGCTATCATGGGATCGCCAGGGATATATTTTGTTTTCATCCCGCTTTTTGTGATCTGGTCTTTCGTTTGCCAGATGCCTTTGAATATATATCCGTAAAAAGAGCCTATCGGCTGACCTACCACGAGGAGAGAGGGAGCCAGGCCATTTGTCAATATGTAAGGGCCTGTTTTGCCTATGGGGACGCTGTCTGTACCGTTTAAGTTCAACACTCTATTCCTGTTGGTAGCATAATTAAGCGTGGTGGACCATTTGAACCGGGGGCCGTCGATATTCCTGGAAGAGATGGACAGCTCGAAACCCTGGTTGCGTACCTTCCCCGCATTGACCAGGATGCTGGTATACCCCGACGATTGAGGAATGGCCATGTTCAGCAGCAGCTTTGTAGTGGTCTTGTAATAATAGTCCGCGGTAAGGGTGACGCGGTTGCTCCATAGACCCAGGTCCACGCCTGCATCCGCCGAGGATGTGCTTTCCCAACTGAGGTTCGGGTTGGCGATGTTGCTGGGCGTGACCCCTACTACCCTAACGGGAGAGGATCCCAGCGAATAGCCATTGGTAATATATTGTGCAAGAGATTGGTAGCTGCCGATCTCCTGGTTACCTGTAACGCCATAGCTCGTGCGGAGCTTAAGATCGCTGATCTGCGGAATTTTCTTTATGAAATTTTCATCCGACATACGCCAGGCGAAGGCTCCTGAGGGGAAGTAGCCCCATTTGTGGGTGGTTCCAAAGCGGGAGGAGCCGTCCGCCCGCATAGTGAAAGTAAAAAGATATTTTTCTTTTAGCCTGTAGTTGATCCGCCCGAAATAAGAGGCGAGTGTATTCAAGGTACCTGTGTTTACCGGGGTTTGTATGTTGGCGCCTACGGACAGGTTATCCGAGCCCAGTGAATTGGTAAAAAAACCCGTGCTGGAAGAAGTATATGAGCTGGTGTCGAAGGCCTGAACGGTAAATCCACCGACTATGTCGACGGCATTGTTCTCATTAAAGGTCCTGGTATACGTCAAGGTATTTTCGTTCAACCAGCTGTAGCGGTTGCTGGTGCCTGAATACCCGGAGCCTGCGCTTTGTGCGCCCAGGTAAGTGGTGGTGGGGATAAATCTCTTTTCCGTGGCGCTGCTATAATCGACTCCGATGCTGGACCGCAGCCGGAGCCCGGGGATGATCTCATATTCTCCAAAGACATTGACCAGGCCCCTGAAAGTGCCAATCCTATCATTGGACATGACGACGCCTGCAACAGGATTGCCGATGACCGAGACATAAGGTAAGGGCTGGTTCTGATAAGTATAGGCGCCCGTGCCGTCATAAAGAGGGGTAGCCGGGTTCATGTTCAGCGTAGCACCGGCAGCGCCATAGCCTATATCTGTCTTGGTGACATCCAACAGCTGGGAGGTATAAGCAAGCTGGGAAGCAAACCCGATCTTTAATTTATCACTGATCTTTCTATCGAGGTTCATCCGGATGGTGCCCCGCTGGAAGCCTGTGTTCTTCAGGATACCTGCCTGGTCGAAATAGTTAAAGCTGAGATAATAGCGGGTATCGCTGTTGCCGCCGGAGAAACCCAGCTGATAATTTTGGATAGGTGCGACCCTGTATAAGGCGTCCTGCCAGTCTGTACCGGCGCCCAGGCTGTTGACCTGATCTGCCGTGTAAGGCAGAGGAAGAGCGGAAGCCGGATTTACCGCGTTGTTCTGCGATTGTAAAGTGTCGAGAAAGACGGCGAATTGTTTAGCGCTCATCAGCTTTAGCTTTTTAGCCACTTTCTGGATGCCGTTGTAGCCGTCGACCGTAACATTATGCTGTCCCGCAGTTCCTTTTTTCGTAGTGACCAGGATGACCCCGTTGGCGCCGCGCGACCCATAGATGGCAGTAGCCGAGGCGTCTTTCAATACTTCGATGGATTGGATATCGCCAGGATTGATGGAGTTGAGGTCTCCGGCGCCTGCAAAACCGTCGATGACATATAAGGGTTCATTACCTGAATTGATGGAATTGGTTCCCCGTATCCGGATGGAAGTTACGCTGCCCGGCTGGCCATCTGTCTGGGTGAACTGCAGACCGCTGACACGCCCCTGGAGCATCTGGTCCGCTCTGACGACAGGCGTTTTGTCCAGGTCCCTGGCATTGACGGAGGCGACAGCGCCGGTGAGGTCTCTTTTACGGGCTGTACCATATCCTACCACCACCACATCGTTGAGACCCTGTACTTTTTCATTTAAAACCACCGTAACAGGTCCCGACCCGGAGACATTCACCTCCCTGGGCTCGAATCCAACGGATGAAAAAACAAGGGTTACCGGCGCCTGGTCCGCAACAGGTATGGAAAAATTTCCATCTGCATCGGTGGCTGTTGCCGTCTGGGCGCCTTTAACCTGCACCGTTACGCCTCCCAGAAAGGCATGGGCAGCGGACGACACTCTTCCTGTGATCTTTCTTGCCTGAGCCTTAGCCAATGTGCACAGGCATAATGCCATCATGGCAATTAGCAATCTTTTCATTGTAGCAGTATTAATTGATTTGGATTTATTCAACGCCAGGAGTCCGTAAAATTATTCCGGGATATGACGCATAAGTTCGGCATTCTTGGGATTTTATTCAACTATTTTGGCATGTTTTTCACCCAATCAGCCGGATAAGTTGTATAATGGCAATAAAAGACCTATAAACACCTGGATTTATGAAAACACGGCTCTATTACCTGGGGTTCTGCATGCTGCTGACCATTGGAGCATGCGCGCAGCATAGCTTTACATTGAATGATACGGCTTTCCTCCTGGATAGCAAGCCATTTGTGATGATCTCGGGAGAGATGCACTATCCACGGGTACCCCGGGAAGCATGGAGGGCCCGTATGAAAATGGCGAAGGCAATGGGGTTGAATACCATCGGTACCTATGTATTTTGGAATGTGCATGAGCCGCAGCAGGGCGTATTTGACTTTTTGGGTAATAACGATGTACGGGAGTTTGTAAAGATCGCTCAGGAAGAGGGGTTATGGGTCATCCTTCGTCCCAGTCCCTATGTGTGTGCTGAATGGGAATTTGGCGGATATCCTTACTGGTTGCAGAACGAGGAAGGATTGGTGGTGAGAAGTAAAGAATCGAAGTATCTCCGGGAGTATAAGGCTTATATCAGGGAAGTGGGGCGTCAGCTGGCTCCTTTACAGGTGAACCATGGGGGCAATATCCTCATGGTGCAGATAGAGAACGAGTATGGATCATATGGCGCCGATAAAGAGTATCTCGATATCAATAGAAAGATGTTCATCGAGGCCGGTTTCGACGGGTTGCTGTATACCTGCGATCCTGCTCCGGATGTGCAGAAGGGGCATTTGCCGGGTCTGTTACCGGCGGTCAACGGTGATGTTGCGCCGGCAAAAGTCAGACAGCTGGTGCGTGAAAACCATGATGGCGCCGGTCCATTTTATATCGCGGAGTGGTATCCTGCCTGGTTCGACTGGTGGGGGACAAAACATCACACGGTACCGGCAGCGTATTATGTCAGCAAGCTGGACTCCATTTTGTCGGCGGGTATCTCGATCAATATGTATATGTTCCATGGAGGGACTACACGAGGATTTATGAATGGGGCGAATTATAATGACGGTATTCCTTA
>Ga0207671_10004531_pt1 | contig 13205 bp, 7 predicted proteins | sample KBSC24metaG_FD_184352 | JGI IMG/M metagenome (GOLD analysis project Ga0207671, IMG submission 184352) | Corn rhizosphere microbial communities from Kellogg Biological Station, Michigan, USA - KBS C2-4 metaG (SPAdes) (version 2) | ecosystem: Host-associated > Plants > Roots > Rhizosphere > Soil... | reverse complement strand
AGGTGCTATCGGCCGGTCTGAAGGAAATCGCCTAAAAGAATTTCAAGCAGCTTTTTCATAGCGATGGGTTTAAAACCTTGGGTGTTCGAAACCTGTCCTGGTGACGCAGGGCGGTGCCCTGCGCTGGTGGATGGAACCCTTTCAGGGTTCTCAGATTAAGGTAAATCCCATATTATTGTACAAACCGAATACCCTGAAAGGGTTACATCTGTCAGCGATGGGTAACACCCATCACGAAAACGGCGAACAAAAGCATGTTTCCAACGCACAAGGTTTAAAACCCATCGCTATAACGGAATTCGCTGTCAAAATCATGTCAGCACTTTCACCAGCAAACCTCTTATCTTTGTGATAAGCCAAAACTTATTCTTTGAAATTTACGGGCGCAAAAAAAGTCTTTCCAATAGTCAGAAAATATTTTTGATAGATTTTGCAGGGTAAAATCATCTAAAACCAAATCAAAATTCGAGATTTTACAGTCTTACAGCTTTAAAAGCCACTTTTTGAACCGAATGGGCTAAACCGTTTTTGCCCGTTTTTAGGTTGATTTTCGTTATGGGCTAAAGTCGTTTTGCCCGTTTTTGGTGTGTTTTTCGTTATGGGTAAAACGCATTATGCCCGTTTTTGGGCCGATTTCCGTTACGGGCTAAATGGGTTTTGCCCATCTACAAAACGTAAAAAGACCGCCTTTCAACTTTTCGGACTTTACTGACTTCCCGACTTTACTGACCCGATCATTGTAACAAATCCACGACAATCCGGGCCGCGCCCTTAGTGTAATCGCTAATGTTTAATATATTTATTCCCAACAAACTGACCCACTATTTAATATGAAAAAACTTTTACTTTTTTGCTGCGCCCTATTCTTCGCGCTGCTTTGCCGGGCCCAGGAGACTTTCCCGGTGAACGGCCCGTACGACATCCGGCCCGGCCAGTATGCATTTACCAATGCAAACATTGTGGTTAACCCCGACCAAACCATCACCAACGGCACCCTCCTGGTAAAAGACCGCGTGATTGAGGCTGTTGGCGCCGGTGTTAAAATCCCTAAAGGTTACGTGACTATCGACCTTAAAGGCAAGTACATTTATCCAAGCCTTATCGATGCCTACACTACTTATGGCATCCCTGAAGCACCGAGAGCAGCATTCGGACAAGGCGGTGGTTTTGGCCGTTCTGCTGTGCGTACCTCAACCAAGCCCGGGGCTTATGGATGGAACGAAGCCATTCGCCCCGAAATGAATGCCAAGGCAATCTTCCGCGCCGACGACAAAAAAGCCGAAGACTTCAAGAAGAACGGCTTCGGTACGGTACACAGCGTAATAGACGACGGTATTGCCCGCGGAACATCGGCTGTAGTTACCCTGGGCGACGAGCGCGAGAACTTCCTGATGCTAAAGGATGAAGCGGCTGCCAATTATTCGTTCAGCAAAGGCACTGCAGCTACCAATTATCCTTCATCGCTGATGGGTGCCATTGCTTTGCTACGCCAGACTTATTACGACGCACAATGGTACAAAGGCCAAAAGGAAGAATATAATATTTCGCTGGATGAATTCAACCGAATCCAAAACCTGCCACAGGTTTTCGAGGTAGGTGACCCACAGGGCGTGCTTCGTGCCAATAAGATCGGCAAAGAGTTCGGTAAGCAATATATATTCAAAACCGACGGACAGGAATACCGCCGTATCGACGCAATGAAAGCGACCGGCGGCAGCTTTATTATTCCGCTGAAATTCCCTGAAGCGTTCGACGTGGAGGACCCGCTGGATGCCCGCAACGTAAGCTATACCCAAATGAAAGACTGGGAACTGGCACCAACTAACCCGGCAGTTATGGAAAAAGCAGGAATTAAATTCGCTATCACCGCTGACGGCTTAACCAATGCCCGGGACTTCTGGACCAATCTGCGCACCGCAATCGATAATGGCTTAAGCGAAAAGCAAGCGTTAAGCTCATTAACCACTGTCCCGGCTGAAATGCTTGGCGTGGCAGATAAAGTAGGCTCACTTGCCAAAGGCAAAATGGCCAACTTCATTATCACTTCTGACGACCTGTTTAAGAAAGATAACATCATTTACGAAAACTGGATTGAAGGCCGCCAGTATGTAGTGAGCAAAATGGACGTTACCGACCTGCGCGGTAACTATGTCATATCAAGCGATGCACTGCCGGGCGTAACCCTTAAAATTGGTGGTACACCGGGCACTTACAATGTTAACCTGGAGCGTACCGGTGCTGACAGCACCCGCGCAACAGGCACCATTACCCGCACCGGCGACATGGTTAGCATTTACTTCGATTTAAAAAGCAAGCCAAACGGAAACGTGAGGCTGAACGGTTATATCAGTAAAGCATCGCCACTTACTTTTACCGGCAGCGGCATTTTGCCTGACGGCTCCGAAATGAAGTGGACGGCTACTTACAATGGCCCGGCTACGCCTGAGCGTAATCACCCCGATGCTGCAAAACCAGCGATGGCAGTTGGCCCTGTTGTTTACCCTTTTACAGCATACGGTTTTACAGAAGCACCCAAAGCTGAAAGCACGCTGTTTAAAAACGCAACCGTTTGGACCAGCGACAAAGACGGCATCCTGCAAAATACCGACGTATTGATAGAGAACGGCAAGATTAAAGCCATCGGCAAAAACCTGGCTGCAGGAAATGCAAAGGTTATCGACGCCACAGGCAAACACCTTTCGCCGGGCATTGTGGATGAGCACTCGCACATTGCGGGCAGCGGCAGCATTAATGAAGGCACTCAGGCCGTTAGCGCCGAGGTGCGTATCGCTGATATATTGAATGCGGAAGACATCAATATCTATCGCCAGTTGGCTGGTGGTGTTACAACATCGCATATCCTGCATGGTTCGGCTAACCCGATTGGCGGTCAGACACAATTGATTAAACACCGTTGGGGCGTATTACCGGATGAGATGAAATTTGAAGGCGCTGATGGCTTCATCAAATTCGCATTGGGCGAAAATGTTAAGGGTAGCAACAACGGACCATCAACCGGCGCCGCCCGTTTCCCGCAAACACGTATGGGTGTAGAGGAAGTTTATATCGACGAATTTACCCGCGCCAAAGAATACAAAGCCGCCCGCCTTGCGAAAGGCAGCACCACCCGCCGCGATATCGAGCTGGATGCAATTGTGGAGATACTTGATGGCAAGCGTTTCATCACCTGCCACTCTTATGTGCAGTCTGAAATTAATATGCTGATGCATGTTGCCGACTCGATGGGCTTTAAAATAAACACCTTTACCCACATTTTGGAAGGCTACAAAATGGCCGATAAAATGAAGGCGCACGGCATTGCCGGCTCAACCTTCAGCGATTGGTGGGCCTATAAAATGGAGGTTGCCGAGGCTATCCCTTACAATGGCAAGCTGATGCATGATGTCGGCGTCGTGACCGCATTTAACTCTGACGACGAGGAAATGGCCCGCCGACTGAACCAGGAAGCCGGTAAGTCTGTTGCGTATGGCCACATGAGCGAGGAAGAAGCATTAAAGCTGGTTACCATTAACCCTGCCACGATGCTGCATGTCGACAAGAGAGTAGGCAGTATTAAAATTGGCAAGGATGCCGATTTGGTATTATGGTCTGCCGACCCGCTGTCTATTTACGCTGTAGCTGAAAAAACTTATGTTGACGGTATTCCTTACTGGGATATCGACAAGGATGCAGCTAACCAGAAAGCGATGAAAGTTGATGAGGCCCGGATTATTCAGAAAATGATTGCCGCCAAAAACAAAGGCGCGGCTACACAAAGGCCAACCGGTCGCCGCCCGCGTAATAACGAAGCCGATGAAGATGATGAGTTTGTGTCGGGCGGAGTTGATGGCAATGGAGGTCAAGTTAATTCAAACGGCAAATAATCCTTAACAGAAACAGATATGAACAAGATATTTTTATTTTTTGGAGGATTAATGCTTAGCACAGTCCTCTCTTATGGCCAGGCGAATATTTCGCCGGCAAGGGCGCAAACCAAAACGGTAATAATAAAAGGCGCTACCATTCACGTGGGTAATGGCCAGGTTATCAACAACGGCTACATTGCGTTTGACAAAGGTAAGATCACCGCCATTGGCGAAGGCGCCGCCCCGGCCATTACCGGCGCAGATGTTATCGATGCAACCGGCAAGCAGCTTTACCCGGGTTTTATCTGCCCTATAACCACATTGGGCCTGGTAGAAATTGAAGAAGGCGCACGCGGAACGGTGGATGAAGAGGAAACAGGCGACTTAAACCCTAATGTACGCTCGCTGGTCGCCTTTAATACCGATTCAAAAGTAATACCTACCGTACGTTCAAATGGTATTTTGCTGGCGCAGCCAACACCAGTTGGCGGTACCATTTCCGGGACTTCGTCGGTAGTGCAGCTTGACGCCTGGAACTGGCAGGATGCTGCTTATAAAACAGACATCGGCATTCACCTAACCTGGCCTGTAGCAAGGGTACAGGGCCGACGCCGTGCTGCACCGACGCCGGGTGTTCCACAGGAAACCCCGGCAGAGCGAGCACAAAAAGCAATCGCGGCTATTGAGGATTTATTCAGCCAGGGTAAAGCTTATGCGGATATCGATAGGCCGGAAGTAACCAACATCCGCCTGGAAGCGATGAAAGGTTTATTCAATGGCACTAAAAAGTTGTTTGTAAATGCAGAGGGCGCCAAAGAGATTGTACAGGCAGTGGCCTTCGGTAAAAAGTTTGGCGTACAGGTGGTAATTGTAGGTGGCAATGAGTCGTACCTGGTTACCGAAACGCTGAAAGAAAACAATGTACCGGTGATATTGAAGGAAACACAGCGCCTGCCTGATAAAGAAGAGGATGATGTTTATCTGCCTTACAAGCTGCCGAAAATGCTGCAGGATGCAGGTGTAACTTATGGCCTTACCGGCATCGGTTTCTGGCGCCAGCGTAACCTGCCTTTCGAGGCTGGTGAAGCGGTGGGCTATGGCCTAACCAAAGAACAGGCTATCTCGATGATAACCATTAACAACGCCAAAATCCTGGGTATCGATAAAACCACCGGTACGCTGGAAGTTGGTAAAGACGCCAACCTTTTCGTATCCAAAGGCGATGCGTTGGATATGATCACTATAGATGTCGACCGCGCATTTATCCAGGGAAGAGATATCAACCTTGATAATTTGCATAAGCAGCTTTATAGAAAATTTGCCGATAAGTATGGTGTGAAGGCGGATTTGTAGATTAATCTTACTCGTCATAAAAATAGCGGTGGGTTTCGAATTCATCGCTATTTTTATGAGCAATTGAATATTAAAACCGTGAAAAATCTATTCATAATTATCACGTACCTGGCTTTATGGATCACAGGTATTGATGTTTTTGCACAGGCAAAAACTGAAAGGCTCCTCTCAAAAAAAGAATTGACAGGCGCCTGGCAAAAGGATTCAGACAGGGTAGGCAATGGCTTGAATCAAAACTTTCAATTTTTCGCCGATGGCCGTTTTATCTTTTCTAACGGAAGTTCTGGCGACGATGCGGTATCAACAATAAAGCTCAAGGGCAGGTATCGGCTTCGTAACGATTCACTATATTTTACCATAACCTCGAAAGTTATTGTTGATGGAGAACTGGAGATGATCGATCCTGGCTTTGACGCGGGCATATTTCAATTTGGCAGCAACTCCAAACAAACCGAAGTCAAAATCAGCCATCCCAAAGAAATGGCCGAACCGTGTTTTATTTCTTATTTAAGGCGCGGAAAATTAAGCTTAATACCGAGGTCTATTATAAAGTTATAGTGCGGGATAATGAACGTTAGCCACCAAAAGTAAACCATGGACAGAATTACGTTCGACATATTTGAACCTGATGGAAAAAAATTCAGGTTGACGCCGAACCTGATTTTTCTATTTTTTTGGTTTGTCCCAATTTTACTGACCGGGCTTTTTGAATCATTCATTTCAAACATCTCATTGCTTAGCGAGGCATTTACCGTGTACATTGGGATAGGTGGCATTGGCATTATTTGCTGTTTAGCTGCATCTCATTTTTTGCATGAACCACTAAAAGGCAAAATAACCGGGAAGATAGAATTTGGAAATAATTTTATAAGGGTTAATGATGATCACTTTGACTTAAAAAATATTACAGGACTCGAACTTTCACTTTCAGATTACTATGATCGAAGGCCGCAACTTGGGGGCACACTAAACCCTAACCTTTCACAAGGTGTTGCAAACCAAGTGACATTCAGGTATAAATCCAATCAAACACACGTTATTCATTTTCGTTTGATGGGTAAACACAGCTATCTTTCGTTGTCCGGTTTTATAAATGAAGCCGTAAAAATGGGTAAAATAAGTGCTTACGAGGCCGAGGATTTGATTGGGAAAGAAAATATTGTTCAATAGTTGTCACAATAAAATTTTTCCCTGATTTCAATCAGAAGTTCTTCAGCTTTTTGAATTTTCGGTTTTTCTGGCAAATCACTTTTAGCATAGGCAATTTTAATCTGCTCCATCTTTTCCTCAACCATTTGCATCAGGTCGTCAAACTCAAATTTGCCGTTACGGATATTTAGAAGAAGTTCCCTATCAGTTCTTTTAACAATTACTTCGCCGTATAAAGCTATCTCTTCCGCCATACTAAGCAGCCGGAAAGTGTGCATCATATTTTTTGCATCGTAGCTTTTACCGTGCGCCAGCGTGCTTTGATATCGTGCCTGGTTGCGTTTTTCTTCCCACTCCTGGTATTCCTTGTATTCGCGGCAATAAATTGAATAACTGTCTTTGTTAAAATTCATTACGGCTATATGTTCAATCTCTTTCGGAACGGAGCTAAATTGCACATCATCCGCATCCGGGCCGGAGATAATCCCTTTGAACCAGCCTTCTGTCAGCTGCTTTTGATGATAAAGCAAATACACATTTCTGAAATGGTCAAGGTTTACCAGGCCGCATTGCTCTTGTAGATAATTATTTTTTGTTAACCATTCCTTAAGCGGGATACTACCATTATTGTCAATTACAAAGCAAAAATCTAATACAGACTTCCGCTCAGCGTCCACAGGTTTGTTTATCTTTTTATTTAGGCCCCGCGCTTTTTTAATTTGCGTTTGTGCATATCCTGCAAAAGTATCCAGGCATAGTTTCGACAGAAAATCCGCTGGCTTAATCAGATCCATCAATGGATGACGATGAAGGACAAATTCCTTGGGCGTACTTAACAGCTCAAGAATGTTCGGATTGTTTTTTGTCAGCAAATCAAGAAAACGGGCCACCTCAAAATAAACTTCGTCGCTGGTTCCATTGGCAATTTGTTCTTGGCGTTCAAACCCATAAAATTGCTTTTTCGACATGATAAATACACCTTTTTTATCCACGTCGGATTGTTTTGTGTTCAGATTATAAGCGATGCTGCCACTGATACAATCCAGAAGCACCAGGTCTTGCCGCTGCTTTAGTTCGTCGTAGGTCATTACCTGATATGCTTTCTAAATAGTTCATTCAATTCATAAGTGTATCGCTTCTCATTTGGCAGTAGAGGTATTTGTTCCTTGGCCCATTCAAGTGTTTTGCTAAGCCAGTTATCAAGTAACGGGACAGGTAGAGTCAGTCCTTTTTCGTCAGCTACTTTCTTCTGTTCCAACAATACATCGATAGCGTTTTGAATTTCACCATCATCTATGATGGCTCTCAGCTTCCCAAACTCCATTGGCGGCACGGTCTTTCTTTCTATTATCCATTTGCACGCCAGAGCTGGCCGCAAGGCATAAAAATAGCGTTTCAACTTTACCTGCTCGCCTTGTAAATCATCGCGCTGGGTGTTATGAGCCATCGACAAATAATGATTTGCGCCCGGGCGCAATGAATAATAATCGGGCATCAGCTTACGCAGCTCATCAGCGAAATCCTGGGCTTGCCGGTATACGATGGGCGACTGCAGCCATTCATATAACGTACTATTCGATTTCAAGAATAGCTTCAAAGCTTTTTTGATATCCCAACCGGCGATATCCAACACCTCGTTAACAGGCAGGCCAACATTATCGGGCGGTTCTGTTATTCCCAGGTAGTCGTTTAGAGGGCGTGCGTATATAAAGCGGACGTCAAAGTCACTATCGGGCGATGCAAAGCCCCAGGCCCTGCTGCCCGACTCGCAAGCATACAGTATTTTTATATTTTCCGACTGCTGTAATTGCAGCAGTTTTTCGAGTATTATCTCTTTCATAATAATTATATGGGTACAAAATAAAAATAAAAGAGGAACAATCGCCGGTTAGACATGGAATACGAAAGAAACCGCTAAACTTGTCCCGATGAAATATTTGCCCACCCGGCATACTAATTTTTTTATCATTTTATAACTTATTGCTTTTTCCATTGTATATTATTCGCATGATTACAAAGGGGCAGCAGGTTATAAGGGATTGGTACCAAAAGAAGAACTGGGAGCAATTTCCGTTTCAGCTGGAAATGGAAGCAACCTATTTGGCCGGCTTTTCCGGTTTGTTGAACGCACCCACCGGCAGCGGTAAAACCTTTGCGCTGTTCCTGCCTTTTTTGGCTGATTTTATTAATAAGCATCCCGATACCTATAACACCAAAGCCGACAACGGTTTGTTGATGCTCTGGATTACACCACTGCGCGCGCTTACCAATGATATCCGCAAGGCGATGCAGGAGGTGTGCGATGAGCTTGGTTTCCCATGGCGCATCATGACGCGTACCGGTGACACATCCGCAGCCGAAAAGCAGGCGCTTAAACGTAAGTTACCAGAAGTACTGCTCACCACCCCCGAAAGCCTGCACCTGATGCTGGCCCAAAAGGAATATCCAAAAGTATTTAAAGGGCTGGAGGTTGTAGTTATTGATGAATGGCATGAATTGCTCGGTACCAAACGCGGCGTACAGGTTGAACTTGGACTAAGCAAACTGAAAGTGCTGGGAGAACAAAATATCTCAAATCTCAAATCTCACATCTCGCGTCTAAAAATATGGGGTATCAGTGCAACCATCGGCAACCTGGAAGAAGCCGCGCAAGTGCTGCTCGGCAATAACTTCCCGGAAGAGCGTATAAAAATGGTGCGGGCTAACTTGAATAAAAAACTGCTGATAAAATCTATTATCCCCGAGAACGTGGAGAACTACTCCTGGGCGGGGCACATCGGTTTAAAGCTGCTGCCGCAGGTAATGGAATTGGTTGCACAAAGCAAAACCACTTTGATATTTACCAATACCCGTTCTCAGTCGGAGATATGGTATCACGCCATATTAGATAATTACCCCGAATACGCGGGCATAATGGCCATGCACCACGGTTCGCTGGATAACGAGCTGCGTAACTGGGTAGAGGCGGCGTTGCATGCGGAAGCATTGAAAGTGGTGGTTTGTACGTCGAGTCTTGACCTTGGCGTAGATTTCAGGCCGGTAGATACTGTGGTGCAGGTGGGCAGCCCGAAGGGTGTTGCCCGGTTTATGCAGCGTGCCGGCAGAAGCGGACATGCACCAGGTGAGGTATCGAAGGCGTATTTTGTGCCCACCCACTCCCTTGAATTGCTGGAAGGCGCTGCCCTTAAGCAAGCCATTAAAGAAGGCATTTTTGAAAGCCGCGACCCGATGCTGCTTACCATGGATGTGCTGATACAATACATGGTGACGCTGGCCGTTTCCGAGGGTTTCAGGGCTGACGAATTGTTTGCCGAAGTGAAGGGCACATTCGCCTTTGCAGATATCACACGAAAAGAGTTTAACCAGCTGCTGGACTTTATTACCACCGGCGGTAAAACGCTGGCCGAGTATGACGAGTTTCTAAAAGTGGAAGTAGAAAACGGCCTGTTTAAGGTAAACAGCCGCCGGGTTGCTATGCGGCATCGTTTGAGTATTGGTACGATCACCAGCGAGGTAAGCATCCGGGTAAGATGGCTAAGCGGCGGCAGTTTGGGCACGCTCGAAGAATCATTTATATCGAAACTAAAACCAGGCGATAACTTTTGGTTTGCGGGCCAAAGCCTGGAGTTTGTGCGGATAAAGGAAATGTCGGCCTATGTAAGAAAATCGACAAAGAAAAAAGGGTTGATACCCAGTTGGGCCGGTGGAAGGATGCCGTTGTCGTCGCAACTATCGGCTATGTTCAGGGTAAAGCTGGATGAGGTAGCGCATGGCATAGCTGCCGATGAAGAAGTGCTGGCGTTACGGCCGTTGTTTGATTTGCAGGCACAGCTGTCGCACCTGCCGCAAAGCCATGAGTTTTTGATAGAATCCTTTAAATCCCGCGAAGGCCATCACCTGCTCTTTTACCCTTTTGAAGGACGATTAGTACACGAGGGCATGGCTTCGCTGTTTGCCTATCGCATCAGCAAGATAAAACCGGCCAGCTTCTCCATCGCCATGAACGATTATGGCTTTGAGCTGCTGACCGACGAAGATATACCTATCGAACAAGTGCTGGAAGATATTTCATTCTTTTCCATAGATAACCTGATTGACGATATCCAGAGCAGCCTTAACGCCAACGAAATGGCACGCCGCCGTTTCAGGGACATCGCCCATATTGGCGGATTAGTATTCACCGGTTATCCCGGTCAGCCGGTAAAAAACAAGCACCTGCAGGCGTCAACCTCACTGCTGTTCGAGGTATTCAGCGAGTATGAGCCGGACAACCTGTTGGTGCGGCAGGCTTACAACGAAGCGTTGGCTTTTCAACTGGAGGAATTCCGGTTGCGCATGGCTTTGCAGCGCATCGTTACCCAAAATATTATTTTAAAGGTTATTGAGCGCCCTACCCCTTTTGCCTTCCCGATAATGGTAGACAGTCTCGGCCGCGAACGCCTCACCACGGAAACCATGGAAGAGCGCATTGCCAAAATGGCGCGGCAATATGGTGCCGATGAAGTTTGGGAACAGGCGGAAGAAGCAGAAAGTAAGAAGAGCCCCAAAAGCCGGAAGCCGGGAATTACGAGGAAAAGAGGATTTTAAGGAGGAGGTGAAAGGTAAAATGACATACCTTTCTATCCTTTCGTATTCGAAACCTGTCCTGGTGGCGCAGGGCGATGCCCTGCGCTGACGGATGAAACCCTTTCAAGGTATTTTGTTTTAAGTTCATCCTTAATCTGCTTTCCCCGAAGGGGATACATCTGTCAGCGATGGGTAACACCCATCGCGAAAAAGACAGGCGTCGAAATGTTTCGCCCCCCAAAGGTTTTATCTCCGCAGGCTCTTTTAAGGAACCTGCGGAGACGTTAAAGTTTACCTAAACACCAACATATCAATTTCGCGTTGGCCTTTTTCTAATTTCAGGCCCAAGGAGGTAAGTGCATCTGTAAGCGCGCCTTTCTTTTCGGGTTGGTAATTAAACGTGATGTCGTACCTGGCGCTGTTGCCGGTTTCATCCACCACAGGCATATTCACCAGGCCAAAGCCTTCCAGGTAATCGGCTATCTTTTCTAACTTAACGCCTTCGCCGCTGAATGCACCGCTGCTGCCCGAAATATTGTCACCAATTTTAGCTGAAGGTGTAAGCAGTTTGATTTTAGCAGCATTTGCTATTTTCAGCACATAAACATCTTTCTTCCGTTTTTCAATCGCCACTTTCAGGTCGAACCGTTGTTGCAGGTCTTTTACCAGGGTTTGGTACAGTTCGGCTTCTTGTCCTTTCGGAACAATAATATCTACACAGTACTTGGTTTTATTTTGTTTGATATCTTCCTTTGGCGTCAGGTCGATAGTCCTGCCATAGGGCAAATCCTGGTAAGCCATACGGTAAATGCTTTCCAGGGGCAGGTTCATCATGGTTAGGCGGCGGTTTTTAAATGCCGTATCCATTGGGTATGTTTTTCCCATACTGCGTGCGCCTTTAATTTCCGGTTGTATCAACACCCGGCTTGTTACAGTATCAGCGGCGCTGAAATAAGCTTTTATCGGGTCTTCGGTCATGTCATCCTGCTTCGGCGGCAGGTCTACCGGTTTACCTGCAATTACGCTGGATATTGTTTTGGAGGTAATGTTTTCCGGCGCGGTGATAGCCACTACCTTACCCGTGGCATCTATAAGCACCGAGTGCGGGATGGTACTATACGGGAAATAATTGCGCATCGCATCGGCAGTATCAACCGCAAACCATAATGCAAAAGGCAAGGTTTTTAGAAACTGGTTGATACGTTTTTCCTTCTCAACGCTGACAGTTATAACCTGCAGCCTGCCTTTGTATTGTTTTTGCAATTGCTCCACATGGGCCATGGCGGTAATGCAGGGGCCGCAATAGGTCGCCCAAAATTCCAGCCAGATAACTTTCCCCTTAAGGCTTTCCAATTCTACGCTTTTTACCGGGGCGTTTAATATGGTTTGCAGTTTAATGGCCGGAATATTTTGGCCGATTTTTATTTGTGACGATGCATACATGCCGGATAGCAGGCATGCTATAATTATAATAGTCTTTTTCATGATTAAATTGATTTTTGATTATACAATACCAGCATATCTATTGGCCGCTGTTGTTTTTCGAGGATTAAACCCATACCGGTTAACACCTCAGTAAGGCTGGCCGGGTTTTCCGGCTGCCAGGAGAATTTGATATCGAATTTATCATCGTTTCCTGTTTCATCAACTACAGGCAACCGGCCGGTGCCGAAGGTTTCCAGGAAACCGGCAAAATCTTTCATCGTCATATCCTGTTGATCAATCTCGCCGTGGCGAGAGTAATAAGTTCGTTTACCGGAGGTATTGCGGGTGATATTTTTAAATTTACCAGGGTCTGTTATTTTTAAAACATAGGCGTCTTTGACCTGTGTTTCAACTTTGGCCTGTAAATCAAACCGTTTGGCGAGCTCCTTTTGCAGGGTCGGCTGCAAATCGCTCTTTTGCGCCACAATAATATCGAGACAATAAGAAGGCTCGTTTTTGCTTTTAACCGTATTGTCTATAGTACGAGAGTAAGGGAAATTATTATTCGCAAGGCGATATAATGACGATAAACCCAGGTTGAGGCAGGTTAATCTACGCCCGCTAAAGGCTTTATTATCCAGCCAGGTTGTACTCAAGCCCGGTGCGCCCTTCATTTCGGGCAGCATATTAAAGCGGGTTTTAACTGTATCGTCAGCGGCAAAATATGTTTTCAGGATTTCCTCATAATCCATCGTGTTATCTTTCTTTTCAGCGAGATGTATTTCTTTTTTGCTTAAAAGGCTATCCATAACTTTTTCGGTAACCAACTCAGGGCTTGTATTGGCA
>Ga0207671_10004528_pt1 | contig 13207 bp, 14 predicted proteins | sample KBSC24metaG_FD_184352 | JGI IMG/M metagenome (GOLD analysis project Ga0207671, IMG submission 184352) | Corn rhizosphere microbial communities from Kellogg Biological Station, Michigan, USA - KBS C2-4 metaG (SPAdes) (version 2) | ecosystem: Host-associated > Plants > Roots > Rhizosphere > Soil... | reverse complement strand
CCGCCTGCGCGTCGGCCTGGGTGATCTTGCCGGTCTCGACCATCGTCTCCAGCACCACGCCCGCGCGATCGGCGGCGGCCTGCGCGTCGGCGGTGGGCGAATAGTTGGACGGCGCCTTCACCAGGCCGGCGATGATCGCGGCCTCGCCCAGGCTCAGATGATCGGCGCCATGGCCGAAGAATTTCCGGCTGGCGGCATCGATGCCGTAGCTGCCGCCGCCGAAATAGACCTTGTTGAGATACAGTTCGAGGATCTCGTCCTTCGAGAATTTGCGCTCCAGCGCGAGGCTGATGATCGCCTCGCGGAACTTGCGCCCGAAGGTCTTGTTGCTGGTCAGGAAGATGTTGCGGGCGAGCTGCTGGGTGATGGTCGATCCGCCCTGCGTCCAATGCCCGCGCTGCGCACGCACGCCGACCGAGCGGAGGATGCCGATCGGATCGACGCCGGGATGATGGTAGAAGCGGCGATCCTCCACCGAGATCATCGCATCCTTCATCACGCCCGGAATCTGGTCCGAGCGGAGCCACTGGCCGTAGCTCGGCCCGAGCGACACCAGCACCGTGCCGTCCACCGCGTGGACGCGGATCATCTGGCCGTTGGGCGAGGATTTGAGCTGGTCGAAGCTCGGCAGGCTCGACATCGCGATGCCGACCGCCACCACCAGCGCGACGAGCGCCAGGAACAAAGCGGCGCCGGCCAGCTTGGCGGCAGTGATCAATGCTCTCACGAAGCCACTCCGTTTGCGGCGGGGCGGCTCGGGCGGAGGCGGTGGGGCCTGTCTGGGGGTCTGGCGGATCGGGCGAGCCATGCTACTGCGCGCCGATTAGCGCGTGTGCCGCGCCGCGACAAGCGGAAGCGGCGGCGGCGCCATGCAAAGCGCGCCCGCCGATTTGAAGAGCGGGCTCAACCCGGGCCGCGCACCACCACCGTCACGCCCGGCAGGGCCACGGACGGTTCGCCCACCAGGCAGCGGGCATCGGCGCGGGCACGGTCGAGGATGGCGGCGGGCACCCCGCCATCGTGGCAGAGCGTATCGGCCCGCGCGAGCCAGCGCGCCTCGCGCAGGGTGAGGTCGTCGGGATCGGGGGAGCGGAGGCGGATCTCCACCGTCGTCGGCTGGCCTCCCGCCGGATCGTCCAGCCAGCGCTCGACATCGGGCGCCGCGCCGAGCGGATCGAGCGCGCCGCCGGGATCGAGCGCGGCATCGATGGCGCGCCGCCGCGCGTCCGCCTCGGGAAAAAGTCGTCTGATCCGATCGCGCGCGCCGTGCAGCGCCGTGGCCAGCGCGCCGAGCCTGGCCGGCAGCAGCGCCTCGATCCGCTGGCGCAGCGCCTTGGCGAGCCCGGCCGAGGCGCCGCCGGTGCCGATCGCGATCAGCACGGGATCGCGATCGACGATCGCGGGGAGGGTGAAGTCGCACAGGGCCGGCCGGTCCGTCGCGTTGACGAGGATGCCGCGCGCGCGGAGCCGGGCGGCCGCTGCTTCGGCCTCGCCAGCATCGTCGATCGCGACGATCGCGAGCCGGGCGTCGCCCGCCTCGCCCGCGATCACGGCGCCGGCGCGTTCCAGCAGGCGGCGCTTGGCCGCGGCGGCGTCGCCCGTGCCCAGCAGGATGACGGGACGCCCTTCGAGCCGGAGGAAGACGGGCAGGCTGTGCATGGCCCCTTCTCGCCGGACGGGCGCGCCTTGCCAAGCGGCATCGCCCCGGAGTAGCCCGAACGGGTCATGCGGCGCTTCCTCCTGCTCCTGATCGGCCTCCTCGCGTTCGGCGCGACGCTGCCGGCCGCGCCCGCGCAGGCGGCGCCGGCGACGATGCGGCACCATATGATGCCGCCCGGCCATTGCGGGGACGAGGGGCAGGCGGCGATCCATACCTGCCTCGGCTGCGCGGTCGATCCCGCCTTGCCGTCGCCGGTCGCGCCGGTCCTCTCCGTCACGACGCCCGCGCCGGTCGCGCGGCTCGTCTCGATCCTGCGCGATCACCGCCCCGGTTTCGATCCGCCTCCGCCGCGCGCGGCCTGAGCGCGGCGGGACGTCTCCCGTCGCGCCTCACAGGCTCACGCGACAGGAGTTTTCACGATGATCCGATATATGATGGGGGCGGCGCTGTGCGCGCTCGCGCCCGGCGCCGCGCTGGCGCAGGCGATGGGCGGCATGGACATGCCCGGCATGGCGATGCCGATGCCGTCTTCCTCGCCGAACGAATCCCATGGCGGCGACGCCATGACCGGCATGACGATGATGGGCGACGGCCGCTCCAGCGCCGGCTCGGGCACGTCGCGCCTGCCGGCCAACGACACGATGCCCGGCCTGCATGTCATGGCCGGGGACTGGATGCTGATGGCCCACGGCTATGCCTGGGGCAGCTGGACCGACCAGGGCGGCCCGCGCGGCGCCCGGGAGGCGTTCGTCCAGTCGATGGCGATGATCGAGGCCTCGCGGCCGATCGGGGCGGGTGTCGACCTCACGCTCCGCTCGATGCTCTCGGCCGATCCGCTGATGGGCAAGCGCGGCTATCCCGATCTCTTCGCCAGCGGCGAGACGGCGCACGGCCTCGCCCTGATCGACCGCCAGCATCCGCACGACCTGTTCATGGAGATGTCCGGCCGGATCGACGTCAAGACGGGGGAGGACCGGCGCCTGTTCGTCTATGCCGGCCTGCCCGGCGAGCCGGCGCTGGGGCCGTCCGCCTTCATGCACCGCGGTTCGGCGCGCTTCGATCCGGAGGCGCCGATCACCCATCACTGGTTCGATTCGACCCACATCACCTGGGGCGTGGTGACGGCGGGCTATGCCGCGCGCGGCTGGCAGATCGAGGCGAGCGCGTTCAAGGGGCGGGAGCCGAACGAGGACCGCTATGACGTCGAGACGCCGAAGCTCGACAGCTGGTCGGTGCGCGCCACCTGGAATCCGGCGCCGGCGTGGAGCGCGGAGGTCAGCTATGGCGAACTGCACAGCCCAGAGGCGCTGCACCCCGAGCAGAACGAGCATCGCCTGATCGCCAGCGCCAGCTATTCCGCGCATGGGGTGGACGTGACGGCGGCCTATTCGCGCAAGGCGATCAGCGGCGGTCAGGTGCTGCCGGCGTGGCTGGTCGAGGGGACATGGGCGATCACCAGGCGCCACGCCGTCTTCGGCCGCTTCGAGAATGTCCTGAACGACGAGCTGTTCGAGCGCGAGGAGCAGCTCGGCATCGCCGAGCCGCTGATCGGCCAGCCCTTCCGGGTGAGCAAGTTCACCGCCGGCTATGCCTATACGCTGCCGCTGGGCAAGACTCTCGCGGTGGCGCTGGGCGCGGCGGCGAGCGCCTATGCCAAGTCCGACCGGCTGGACGAGGCTTATGGGCGCAATCCCCACAGCCTGACGATCTTCGCCAAGCTGATGCTGGGGCGGTGACGTGAGAGTGGGGTAAATCCTCCCCCGCCAGGGGGAGGTGGCGCCGAAGGCGACGGAGGGGGAGGACGGCGGCGCGTCAATAGAGGGAACACCGCCGCCCGCCCCCTCCGTCACGCTACGCGTGCCACCTCCCCCTGGCGGGGGAGGATTTCTGCTGGGGCCATATCCGGACGGCGATGACCTAGAGCGTCGCCAGAAACGCCCGCAGCGGCCCCGCCATGTCCTCGCGCTCCAGCGCCAGCGCGATATTGGCCTGGATGAAGCCGGTCTTCTCGCCGCAATCGTGGCGGGCGCCTTCGAAGACGTGGGCGTGGAAGGGCTGGTCGCCGATCAGCTTCGCCAGCGCGTCGGTCAGCTGGATCTCGCCGCCGGCGCCCTTCTCCTGGCCTTCGAGCAGGCGCATCACCTTGGGATCGAGGATGTAGCGGCCCACCGCCGCCAGCGTGGATGGCGCCTCCTCGGGCTTCGGCTTCTCCACGAAGCCTTGCACCGCGATCGCCTTGCCGTCCGTCTCGCCGGGCGAGACGATGCCGTAGCGGCCGGTATGCGCCTTCGGCACGTCCACCACGGCGATGACGCTGCCGCCCTTGGCCTCGTAGCTCTCCATCATCTGGCTGAGGCAGGGCCGCGCCGGATTCCACAGCAGTTCGTCGGGAAGCAGCACCGCGAAGGGCTCGTCGCCGGTGAGGTGCCGCGCGCACCAGACGGCGTGGCCGAGCCCGGCCATGGTCTGCTGGCGGACGAAGGCGGCATTGCCCGGCCCGAGCCTGGTGGACGCGAGCAGGTCGAGGATCGCCGTCTTGTTCTTGGCGACGAGGTCCGCCTCGATCTCGAAGGCGGTGTCGAAATAGTCCTCGATCGCGCCCTTGCCGCGGCCGGTGACGAAGATCATCTCCTCGATGCCGGCGGCCAGCGCCTCGTCCACGGCATATTGGATCAGCGGCTTGTCGACGACCGGCAGCAATTCCTTGGGCACCGCCTTGGTGGCGGGCAGGAAGCGCGTGCCGAAGCCCGCGACCGGAAACACCGCCTTGCGAACCTTCGCGACCATCACTCCTCCGATTGTTCGATTGCCCATTCAGGTACGCTATCGGCGGCGATCAGCGCCTCGACCGGCTGCCGCGCCCGCACCACCGCCCATTTGTCGCCCGAGACCATCACCTCGGGGGTGAGCGGACGGCTGTTATAGGTGCTGGCCATCGTCGCGGCATAGGCACCGGCGGTCATGAACGCGACGCGATCGCCTTCCTCCACCCTGTCCATGCCACGCTGCATCGCAAAAGTATCGCCCGTCTCACAGACCGGCCCAACGACATTGGCTTCGAATTGATCCCCCTTCGGGCGGACGGCACGGATATTGTGCCATGCGTCATACAAAGCGGGGCGCATCAGGTCGTTCATCGCCGCATCGACGATCACGAACGGGGAGCGCACGCCCGGCTTCACCCGGATCACGCTGGTGAGCAGCACGCCGGCATTGCCGACGATCAGGCGGCCGGGCTCGAAGATCAGCCGGCAGGCCCAGCCCGCGGTCGCCTCGCGCACCATGGCGCCATAGGCGGCGGGCAGAGGCGGGGCGGGCTTGGCGGGATCGTAAGGCACGCCGAGGCCGCCGCCGAGATCGGCGGTCGCGATGGCATGGCCGGCGGCGCGCAGGCTCTGGATCAGCGCGCCGATGCGGGCGAAGGCCTGCTTCAGCGGGTGCAGGTCGGTCAGCTGGCTGCCGATATGGACGGCGACGCCCTGCACCGCGAGGCCCGGCAGCGCGGCGGCCCGCGCATAGGCCTGCGGCGCGGTGTCGAAGGGGATGCCGAACTTGTTCTCGGAACGGCCGGTGGAGATCTTCGCGTGCGTCCCGGCATCGACGTCCGGATTCACACGATAGGCGACGCGCGCCGTCTTGCCGAGCCGATGCGCGACGGCGGAGAGCGTCTCGGCCTCCTCCTCGGATTCGAGGTTGAACTGGCCGATGCCGGCGTCGAGCGCGAGCGCCATCTCCTCGGCCGTCTTGCCCACGCCGGAGAAGACCACGCGCTCGGCCGGGATGCCGGCCGCCAAGGCGCGCTTGAGCTCGCCGCCCGACACGACATCGGCGCCGCAGCCCATCCGCGCCAGCACGGTGAGCACCGCGGCATTGGGATTGGCCTTCACCGCGAAGGCGACCAGCGGCGCCTGGCCGTCATGCTCCAGCCCGGCCAGCGCCTCGCGGAAGACGGTGACGTGACGGCGGATGGTCGCCGCCGAATAGACGTAGACCGGCGTGCCCACCGCGTCGGCGATGGTGTCGAGCGGGACGCTCTCGGCGTGCATGGCGCCGTCGCGAATGTCGAAATGATCCATGGATGATGTCAGCCGGGAGGAGGGAGATCGAAGCGGTCGGGCTGGAGCGGCTTGGATTTGGTGACCAGCTCGTCGTCGCGCTGCGGCTTGTACTGGGTCGGCACGGTCAGCAGGTCGGTGACGCCGGGCTGCGAGGCCGCCGTCTGCGCCTTGGGGGGCAGATGCTTGCCGTCGGCCGGGCGCAGCACCGGGCGCTTGCCGCAGCCCGCGAGCAGCACCAGCCCCGCCACCGCCAGGATCGCCAACCGCCTCATCCGCCCAGCGCCTCCTTCGCGCGCGCGATCGCCTGGCGGACCCGCTCGGGCGCGGTGCCGCCCTCGCTCGCCCGCGCCGCGACCGAGGCGTCCACCGATAGCGCGGCCTGCACCCCTTCGTCGATGCGCGGATCGATCGCCTGCAATTCGGCGAGCGTGAGGTCGGACAGCGCGCAGCCCTTGCCCTCGGCCGTCTTCACCACCGTGCCGGTGATGTGGTGCGCCTCGCGGAACGGCACGCCCGCCACGCGCACCAGCCGATCGGCGAGGTCGGTGGCGGTGGAGAAGCCGGCTTCGGCCGCCGCGCGCATCCGGTCGGTGCGGAAGGTCAGCGTCTCGATCATGCCCGTCATCGCCGCGATCGACAGCGCCAGCAGATCGTGCGCCTCGAACACCGGCGGCTTGTCGTCCTGCATGTCCTTGGAATAGGCCAGCGGCAGGCCCTTCATGGTGATCATGAGGCTGGTCAGGCAGCCGACGATGCGGCCGCTATGCCCGCGCACCAGCTCGGCGGCGTCGGGATTGCGCTTCTGCGGCATGATCGACGAGCCGGTCGACCATTGATCGGGCAGCGAGACGAAGCCGAAGGGCTGGGAGGCCCACAGCACGATCTCCTCGGCGAGGCGGGAGAGGTGCAGCGAGGCCTGCGCGGCGCTCATCAGATAATCGAGCGCGAAGTCGCGGTCCGACACCGAATCGAGCGAATTGGCGGTCGGCCGGTCGAAGCCGAGCGCCTTCGCGGTCGCCTGCCGGTCGATCGGGAAGCCGGTGCCCGCCAGCGCGGCGGCGCCGAGCGGGCATTCGTTCATCCGCGCGCGGGCATCGGCGAAGCGCGAGCGATCGCGGCGGACCATCTCGTAATAGGCCATCAGGTGATGGCCCAGCGTCACCGGCTGCGCCGCCTGCAAATGGGTGAAGCCGGGCATCACGCTGCCGGCATGCTCCTCCGCGCGGGCGACCAGCGCGGTTTGCAGCGCCTTCAGCCCGGCATCCACCGCGTCGATCGAATCGCGCACCCACAGGCGGAAGTCGGTCGCCACCTGGTCGTTGCGCGAGCGGGCGGTGTGGAGGCGGCCCGCCGCCGGCCCGACAAGCTCTGCCAGACGACTCTCGGTCGCCATGTGGATGTCTTCCAGCGCGAGGTCGTCGGTGACGCCCTGCGCTTCATATTCGGCGGCGACGCGATCGAGGCCTTCGGCGATTGTAACCGAATCGGCTTCCGAAACGATTCCCTGGGCACCAAGCATGGCGACATGGGCCTTGGAGCCGGCTATGTCCTGCCGCCAGAGCCTCTTGTCGAACGGGATCGAGGCATTGATCTCGCGCATCACCGCGGCCGGGCCTTCGGCGAAGCGCCCGCCCCACATCTGATTGGAGCTAGTTGTGCGCTCGCTAATCGCCTGTCTCCCGCTGATCGTCGCCCTTGGAATCGCCGGCTGCGATAAGGCCAAGCCGGGTAACGAGCAAGCAAGCGCCGGCAACAATGTGGCGGCCGCGCCGGCTTTTCCGACCGCTCCGGCCGGCGACGGGGTCGATCGCAGCCACAAGGGCGAGGCGATGCCCGCCATGCCCTTCGCCCAGCCCGGCGGCGCGCCCGCGACGCTGACCAGCTTCCGCGGCCATCCCGTGCTGGTGAATCTGTGGGCGACCTGGTGCGCGCCCTGCGTGAAGGAGCTGCCCGCGCTGGACGCGCTGGCGGCGAACAGCACCGGCAGGATGGCGGTGGTCGCGGTCAGCCAGGACATGAACGGCGATGCCGACGTCCAGCCCTTCTGGCGGTCGCACGGCATCAAGGCGCTCACCGCTTACACCGACAAGGCCAACAAGCTGATGACCGCGATGGGCGCGGCCGAGCTGCCGGTGACGGTGCTCTACGATTCGAAGGGCAGGGAAGTCTGGCGCGTGGCCGGCGGCAAGGCGTGGGACGGGGCGGAGATGGCCAAGCTGATCGCCGAGGCGCGGTAACGCGGCTAGGCTGTATCGACATTCAGACGACGCACCGATGAAATCCTCCCCCGCCAGGGGGAGGTGGCACGCGGAGCGTGACGGAGGGGGCGGGCGGCGGTGTTCTCTCGGCAACGCACCGCCGTCCTCCCCCTCCGTCGGCTTCGCCGCCACCTCCCCCTGGCGGGGGAGGATTGTGAATGTCGATACGGCCCAGGCCCGTTCGGCCTGAGCCTGTCCGGAGCGCCTGGCTTGGCAGGCAGTCGAAGGGAGTTGTTCTTCTTTTTCTCCTTCTTTCCGTCACCCCAGCGAAAGCTGGGGTCTTCATGGGGCGGGCGCTGCGCTCGCCACCTGAGATGCCAGCTTTCGCTGGCATGACGAAGGGAGGAAGGGCAGGGCTTCGACAGGCTCAGCCCGAACGGGGTGGGATCAGTGCTGGCCCGGCAGCCGGATCTCGAACAGGGTCGGCCAGTCCTTCCCCGTCACATACAGCCGGTCGGTCGCGCGATCATAGGCGATGCCGTTGGGGACCGCGCCGGGATCGGTGACGCCCACCTGGTTCCACAGCGCGCCGACGTCGATCCAGCCCTTCACATGGCCGTCCTTCGGATCGATCCGGGCGATGTAGCGGGTCTGCCAGATGTTGGCGAGGATCTCGCCATGGACATATTCCAGCTCGTTGAGCTGGGAGAGCGGCTTGCCGTCGGCCGTCACCGTCAGGCGGCGCACCACCTTCATCGATCCCGGCTGGAGGAAGCGCAGCACCGGCGTGCCGTCCGACATGATGATCGTGCGGGCATCCCTGGTCATCGCCCAGCCTTCGCCGGTGTAATGCCATTCGCCCGTCTGCCGGAAGCTCTTCAGATCCCAGACGAAGCCGCGCTCGCCATGCCAGACGAAGCTGTAGAGCCGGTCGCCCCAGTCGACGATGCCCTCGCCGAACAGGCCCGGCGGGATCTGGATGCTCTGGACGACGCGGCCGGTGGCGAGCTCCTTCTTGCGGATGAAGCTCTGCCCCTCATAGCCGGTGCTCTCGTAGAGCCAGCCGTCGCGGATCAGCAGGCCCTCGGTGAAGGCGTTGGTGTCGTGCGGATAGCTGCGCACCACCTGCGCCGGCTCCACCGGCAGCGCGGCCGGGGCCGCCGCCGGCAGGAGCAAGGCGAGCAGGAGCGCGAGCGCCCGCATCAGTCGCGCAGCAGCTCGTTGATGCCGGTCTTGGCGCGGGTCTGCGCGTCGACCGTCTTCACAATCACCGCGCAATAAAGCGAGGGCCCGCCCTTGGGATCGGGCAGGGCGCCCGGCACCACCACCGAATAAGCCGGCACCTCGCCGCGATGCACAATGCCGGTCGCGCGATCGACGATCTTGGTCGAGGCGCCGAGATAGACGCCCATGGAGAGCACCGCGCCCTCGCGCACGATCACGCCCTCGGCCACCTCGGCGCGGGCGCCGATGAAGCAGCCATCCTCGATCACCACCGGATTGGCCTGCAGCGGCTCCAGCACGCCGCCGATGCCGGCGCCGCCCGACAGGTGGACGTTCTTGCCGATCTGCGCGCAGGAGCCGACCGTCGCCCAGGTGTCGACCATCGTGCCCTCGCCGACATTCGCGCCGATATTGACGAAGCTCGGCATCAGCACCGCGCCCTTGCCGATGAACGCCCCCCGGCGCGCGACGGCGCCCGGCACCGCGCGGAAGCCGGCGGCGCGGAAGGCGGCCTCGTCCCAGCCGGCGAACTTGCTCGGCACCTTGTCGAAGCCGGGGGCGCCGGCCGCGCCGCCGTCCACCACTTCATTGTCGTTGAGGCGGAAGGAGAGCAGCACCGCCTTCTTGAGCCATTGATGGACGTGCCAGTCGCCGTCGGCCTGCTTCTCGGCGACGCGGTAGGTGCCCGCGTCGAGGCCGGCGATCGCCGCCTCCACCGCCTCGCGCACCGGGCCGGTGGTGGAGAAGCCGAGGTCGGCGCGCGCCTCCCAGGCCTGGTCGATGGTGGCGGCGAGATCGGCGGTCATTCGGTGTCCCCCAGGATGGAGTGGAGCCAGTCGGCGAGATCGGTGATGTGATGATCGACGTAGGAGCGGTCGGCGTCGTGGCCCTGCTCGGAGCCGTTGTCGAGCCACACCGTCGTCATGCCCAGCGCCTTGGCGGGGGCGAGGTTGCGCGCCATGTCCTCGACGAAGACGCTCTCGGCCGGATCGACGCCGAGGCCGGCGATCATCGCGGCATAGCTCGCGGCGTGGGGCTTGGGGCTGTAGGCGCTGGCGTGGATGTCGTGGATCGCCTCGAACGTCTCCGACAGGCCGAGCCGGGCCAGCACCTTGCGGGCATAAGGCTCGTCGCCGTTGGTGAAGATCAGCTTGCGGCCGGGCAGCCGCGCGATCAGCCGGGCGAGGCGGGCATCCTCGGCCAGCACCGACAGGTCGATGTCGTGGACGTCGGCGAGATAGTGATAGGGGTCGATCGCATGATCGGCCATCAGCCCGGCCATGGTGGTGCCGTGCCGCTGGAAATAGCCCTTCTGGATGCGATAGGCCTCCGCCATGTCGTCGAGGCCCAGCGTGCGGGCGACATAGGCGGTCATCCTTTTGTCCATCAGCCCGAACAGGTCGGCCGACGCCGGATACAGCGTGTTGTCGAGATCGAAGATCCAGGCGCGGATATGGGCAAGCGCGGGCGGCATCGGGCGGGTGCCTAGCCGCTACCCGCTCTTCCGCCAAGCCCGTTCGCCCCGAGCGAAGTCGAGGGGACGCCGCGACGATGGTGGCTGTGCCTCGACTTCGCTCGGCACGAACGGGCTTTGATCACGCTCAGACCATGAAGCTTTCGCCGCAGCCGCAGCTGCCCTTGGCATTGGGGTTGGCGAACACGAAGCCGGCGGTGAAATCGTCCTCCACCCAGTCCATGGTCGATCCGATCAGGTAGAGCACCGATCCGCCATCGACGAAGAAGCTGCCGCCGGGCGTTTCGATCCGCTCGTCCATCGGATCGGCCGCGGTCACATAGTCGACCGAATAGGCCAGGCCCGAGCAGCCCCGGCGCGGGGTCGACAGCTTGACGCCGATCGCGCCCTCCGGGGCCTTGCCCATCAGCTCGGCGATGCGCGCCTCGGCCGACGCGGTGAGCGTCAGCGCGGCGGGGCGGGGGCGGCGGGTGCCACTTGTCGTGGTGGTCGTGGTGGTCATTCCATCAGCCTCAAGAACCGTTCGCACTGAGCGAAGTCGAAGTGCGTGCTTCAAGCGCCACGTTTGGGGCCCGTCCTTCGACTTCGCTCAGGACGAACGGGGAAAAGGACGCGGGGCGCATCGTCACAGCATCCCCAGTTCGAGCTTGGCCTCGTCGGACATCTTCTGCGGATCCCATGGCGGATCCCAGATGAGATTGACCTCGGCCGAGCCGACGCCCGGCACCGCGCCGACCCGCATCTCCACCTCGCCCGGCATCGATTCCGCCACCGGGCAATGCGGGGTGGTGAGCGTCATCGTCACCACCGCATGCCCGCCGGCGATCTCCAGCCCGTAGATCAGGCCGAGATCGTAGATGTTCACCGGAATCTCGGGATCGTAGATATCCTTGAGCGCGTCGATCACCGCCTCGTAGAGCGCGCCGCCCGGCTCCTCGCCGGACAGCGGCTCGGGCTTCTGCGAGAGGAAGCCGTCGAGATAGTCCTTCTTGCGCTCGAAGCTTTCGCGCATGTCGCCGCGAATCTCCGCATCGTCGAGGCGCGGGCGCTCGGGCTTCTCCGGCACCACGTCCTCGATCTGGGTCTCAGTGTCGCTCATCTTCCGGAACCTAGCCAAAAATCCGCGTAACACGCTCGATGCCCTCGACCAGCGCCTGCACGTCGGCAGGGCCATTGTAGACGCCGAAGGACGCCCGCGCGGTGGCATCCACGCCCAACGCCGCCATCAGCGGCTGCGCGCAATGATGCCCCGCCCGGATCGCCACCCGGCTCTCGTCCAATATGGTGCCGATATCGTGGGGATGAACCCCCTGAATCGCGAAGCTCACGATCCCGGCCGAATCCTCCGGCCCGAACACCCGCACCGAATTGATGCCCGCCAGCGCCGCGCGCGTTTCCGCCACCAAAGCGGTCTCGTGCGCGTGAATCGCCGCCAGCCCGATCGATTCGACATAATCGATGGCGGCATGCAGCCCGACCACGCCGACGATGTGCGGCGTTCCCGCCTCGAAGCGGGCGGGGGCGGGAAGGAAGGTCGTCTCCTCGAAGGTCACGCGATCGATCATCGACCCACCGCCCTGCCACGGCGGCATCGAGTCGAGCAGCTCGGGCCGCGCCCACAGCACGCCGATGCCGGTCGGCCCGTAGAGCTTGTGGCCCGAGAAAGCGTAGAAATCGGCGCCCAGCGCGGCGACGTCCACCGGCAGGCGCGGCACCGCCTGGCACCCGTCGACCAGCAGCTTGGCGCCGGCCGCGTGCGCCAGATCGGCGGCGCGCCGCACGTCGAGCACCGAGCCCAGCACGTTGGAGACGTGGGCGAGCGCGACCAGCTTGTGGGCCGGGGTCAGCATCCGCTCGGCGGCGTCGAGATCGATGCGGCCGTCCTCGGTCAGCGGGCAGACGTCGATCGCGATGCCGGTGCGGTCGCGGATCAGCTGCCACGGCACGATGTTGCTGTGATGCTCCAGCGTGGAGAGCAGGATGCGATCACCGGGCTTCAGATGGGTGAGGCCCCAGCTCTGCGCGACGAGGTTGATCGCCTCGGTGGCGCCGCGCACGAACACCACCTCCTTGTCGGAGCCGGCGCCGATGAACCGCGCCACCCGCCGCCGCGCCGCCTCATAAGCGAGCGTCATGTCGGCGGAGCGCTGGTACACGCCGCGATGCACGGTGGCGTAGGTCTCGCGATAGGCGCGGTCGATCGCGTCCACCACCGGCGTCGGCTTCTGCGCGGTCGCCGCGGTGTCGAGATAGGCCCAGCCATGGGGGATGGCGGGGAAGTCCGACACGCGATCGAGCGGACGATCGGAGAGAAGAGTCGTCATTGCCCTCTCCCGTTCAGGGAGAGGGAGGGGACCCGCCGCGCAGCGGTGGGGAGGGTGAGGGCACGAGGGGGACCGCAGCGCTCGCCGCGTGCCCTCACCCTCCCACTCGGCTGCGCCGAGCGGGCCCCTCCCTCTCCCCAGGTGGGAGAGGGGTTTTGCGCGCCGCTATGCATGGAGCCACCTGTCCGCTGTGTCCGAAAACGCCTCGCGCACCGTCTCGTGTCCGATCCGCGACAGCGCGTCCGCCACGAAGGCGCGGGTCAGCAAAG
>Ga0207671_10004516_pt1 | contig 13239 bp, 8 predicted proteins | sample KBSC24metaG_FD_184352 | JGI IMG/M metagenome (GOLD analysis project Ga0207671, IMG submission 184352) | Corn rhizosphere microbial communities from Kellogg Biological Station, Michigan, USA - KBS C2-4 metaG (SPAdes) (version 2) | ecosystem: Host-associated > Plants > Roots > Rhizosphere > Soil... | reverse complement strand
CTGTCCTGCGTGCTATTGTTATGTAGCATAGCTTTTATCGCAGGACAGGCAAGAGTCGAATTGCGGGCGCTTATTTCGCGTCGGCGGCGAAGCGGAACGTCACGGCGATGCCGTCGGGGATGGTGCCGGGATCGCTCCACTGGCCCTTGCCGACCCCGAAGACGAGGCGCTTCACCGTGGCGGTGCCGCTCACCTGGGCATGGTCGCCGTCGATCTTGAGCGTGAAGGCGACCGGCATCGGCTTGGTCGCACCTGCCAGCGCCAGCGTGCCATCGGCGACATAGCCGGCGCCCTGCTTGCGGATCCGCGTGGCGGTGAAGCGCGCCTTGGGATGCGCGGCGACGCCGAAGAAATCGTTGCCCTTCAGCGTGTCGTCGCGCTCCGAATCGCCGCTGCTCACCGAGGCGAGGTCGATGTCGACCGCGATCTTCGAATGGGCGAGATCGTCGGGGCTGAACTGGATGTCGGCCGTCCAGCGGGCGAAACGGCCGTTGATCGTCTCGCCGCTATAGACGGTGCGGAAGGCGAGCGTGCCGCCCGGCGCCACCTTCCAGCTGCGCACCGGCATCGCGGCATCGGTCGGCGAGGCCGACGGCGACGGGGTGGGCTCGGGGCTGGCCGAGGCTTCCGGGGTGGGTGCCGGGGCGGCCGGCAGTTCGGGCGTCGAGCCCGGCGTGGGCAGCGGCTGCGAGGGCGTCGGCACCTCGGCATGGCCCTTGTACCGCCACGAACCGGCGAAGAACGCCGCAACGCATGCCGCCAGCGCCACCACCACCGCGATCGACAGCGCCGGACGCCGCGACAGCGCCGCCGGCATCATCCGTCCGATCAGGTCGTCGCGCAGCAGATGGTGGCGCAGCGCGCCCGCGATGTGGAGCACGACCAGCCCGGCGAGCAGCCAGCCGATCAGCCCGTGGATCGTCTCGGCCGGCTCGTTCCAGGCCGTGCCCAGAGGCAGGTGCGGCAACGGGATCGTGCCGAACAGCAGCGTCGGCAGCTTCACTCGCGCGGTGGAGACGATGATCCAGCCGGTGATCGGCCCCAGGATCATCACGCCGTACAGGCCCCAATGCACCACGCCCGCCAGCAGCTTCAACGCGGGCGCCCCCTCGGCGGGCGGACGCGCGACGAACAGGCGGACCAGCAGCCGTGCGAGCGACAGCACCAGGATCAGGATGCCGACCGACTTGTGGAACTGGAAGGCGACGAACAGCGAGGATTTCGGCAGATCCTCCAGCGCCCAGCCGAGCCCCAGCTGAAACAGCAGCAGCAGCGCCAGCGCCCAGTGGAGCAGGATCGCGATCCCGCTATATCGTTGTTTCAATCCTGCCACGCCCAGCCTCGCTCTTCAGTAACGCTCGCAGCACGACGCCACGCACGGAAGCGCGCGACCCAATGTCCGAGTCGACGGCGCAACGACCGGATGTTGCGCGCATCGCGGCGTGATCGGCAAGTGCGCCTGCGGAAACTCTGAGTTGCGGGCGGCAGGCTGGCGTAACCGACACCACCCGTACCTGCGTATAGGTGCATAAGCGCCCATGCCCCGCGCAGATCCCGCTCGGGCCAAGGCGGAGGTCCCACCGCACCTGTAGAAGTGGATTACACGATGTTCGAACCCTCGCGTCGCCAGCTCCTGTCCCTCGCCGCCGCCGGCGCGCTGCTGCCTGCGGGCCGCTCGCTCGCAGCGCCGGATCTGCCGCGGGAGGTCCGCCGCATCACCGTCGCGGGCAAATACCAGGTCTGGACCGAGCGGGTCGGCACGGGGGCGACCAAGGTGCTGCTGCTCCATGGCGGTCCGGGCTTCTCCCACGACTATATGAATTGCTTCGCCGACTTCCTGCCGCAGGCGGGCTATGAGCTCTATTTCTACGACCAGCTCGGCTGCGGCCTGTCCGATCGGCCCGACGACACCGGCCTGTGGACGCTGCCGCGCTATCTCGACGAGGTGGAGGAGGTCCGCGCCGGGCTGGGGCTCGATCGCTTCGTGCTGGTCGGGCATAGCTGGGGCGGCATCCTCGGCATCGAATATGCGCTGCGCCATCCCGAGCGGCTCAGCGGCTTCGTGCTGTCCAGCATGACCGCCAGCTTCGCCGATTTCGCCGCCTACACCGCCCAGCTGAAACAGGCCCTGCCCGCCCCGATCCGCCGGCAACTCGCCGCGCTGGAAGCGGCGGGCGAGCAGGGCGGCGAGGCCTATGGCAAGATCCTGCAGGACGAGCTCTACACCCGCTATATCTGCCGGCTGAAGCCCTGGCCCGCGCCGCTCACCCACAGTTTCGAGGTCGCGAACGGCGCCATCTACAACCAGATGCAGGGGCCGAACGAATTCGTCATCACCGGCAATCTGCGCGACTGGGATCGCTGGAACGACCTCCCGAACATCCACGTGCCGACGCTGGTGACGGGCGCCCGCTACGACGAGATGAACCCGAAAAGCATCGAGCGCGAGGCGCGGCTGATTCCCGGGGCGGAGCTGTTCCTCAGCAAGACCGGCAGCCACCTTGCCATGTGGGACGACCAGCGCGCCTATTTCGACGCGATCCTGCGCTTCCTGGCGAAGCTGCGGAGCTGAGGCCTCCGATCAAGGCGGCTATGGCGCGGCGCGCGCCGCTGCGGTAGGCGCACGCCTGCAACTTTGATGGGCGCGTGCTGCATGTTTCGAACGCTTCTCTTTGTCCTGCTCGGTATGGGCGCGCTGTGGAGCGTCCCCGCGCATGCGAGCGGCGATTACAGCTGCGGCCCCGCCTGGAAGCTCAACGCCGCTGCCTATAGCGGTTGCGACGATCTGGCGATGCTCGGCCCGCGCAACGACAGCCGGACCAATCTCGCGCTGCTCCTCGCCGATCTGCCGGGCGCCCCCCGCCTGGTGGCGCCCGCCACGCCTTCGGTATTCCTCGACATCGCCCTGCTGATGCCGCGCTCCGCCGATGGCGGCAGCCCGTATTTCTCCGACGGCGAGGGATCGCGCTGCCGGAGCAACGTGGCCGGCGCGGCGAGTTTCGAGGCCGCGATCCGCGCCAATACGAAGGTGCCCGAGCCCGAACGCGCCGCCCTGATCGCCGCCCGGAAGGGCCTGGAGCCCAACTGCAGCCAGGGCACCGCAGGAAGCACCGCGCTCGTCTCCGCCGTGAACGGCGCGAAGTCGGAGGCCGGCAAGGCCTTTGCCGCCTATCTCGACGGCGCCGCCGCCTTCTATGCCGGCGACTTCGACGGCGCCGCTGCTCGGTTCGCCTCGCTCGCCGGCGCCCGCGATCCGTGGTTGCGCGAGACCGGCCGCTACATGCTCGGCCGGGTCGCGGTGAACCGGGCGCAGGTCGATTATTACGACGAGTATGGCTCGCCGAAGCAAGGCGCCAAGGTCGCCCCGAAGCTGGTGGCCGACGCCGAGGCCGCGCTGCGCGGCTATATGAAGGCCTATCCCAAGGGCGAATATTTCTTCTCGGCGCGCGGGCTGCTGCGGCGCGTCTACTGGCTGGCGCAGGACCGCGAGAAGCTCGAGGCGGAATATGCCGCGCTGATCGCGCTGCCGGACGCACAACGCGGCATCGACGCGGTGTCGCTGGCGCAGGAGATCGACGCCAAGCTGCTGGCGGGTGCCACCGCCGACACGTTGCACGACCCGATCCTGCTCGCCGCGTTCGACCTGATGCACATGCGCACCGGGGAACAGGGCGAAACCTGCTGCGACGCCCTGTCCCGCGCCGCGCTCGATGCCCAGCGCGGCAGGTTTGCCAGGAACCCGGCGCTGTTCGCGTTCCTCCAGGCGACCCATGCCTATCATCTCGGCGGGCAACCGCAGGAGGCACTGCAGCTTCTGCCCGACGCCTCGCACCAGGCGAACTTCAGCTATCTCGAGTTCAGCCGGCAGATGCTGCGCGGCATGGCGCTGGAGGCGCGGGCCGATCGCAATGTGCGCGGCTTCTGGATCGACCTGCTGTCCGGCGCCAAGGCCCCCGGCCAGCGCTCCGCGGCCGAGCTGGCGCTGGCGCTGCACGAGGAGCGGCACGACGGACTCGCGCGCCTGTTCGCACTCGACTCGCCGATCCGCACGCAGGAGATCCGCGACCGGCTGCTGATGAACGTCGCCGATGCGAAGCTGCTGCGGCAGCAGGTGCAGGCGGCGAGCGCCTCGCCCCACGAGCGCGACGTCGCGCTGTTCACGCTGCTCTACAAGGAAGCGACGCGCGGTTCGCACCGCGACTTCGTCGACGACGTGCGGCTGGTCCCGGCGAGCGCACCGGCCGAAACCGACTATTATGTCGACTTCTCCGGCGCCAAGCCCCTGCCCACAGCGGTGTTCGTCAGGAGCAAGAAGCTCGGCGACTATGGCTGCCCGGCCTTTCCGGACACCCAGCGCCGTCTCGCCGCTGCGCCCGGTGACGCGAAGGCGATGCTCTGCCTGGGCGAGTTCACCCGCGTGAATGGCTTCGACGGATTCCTGCTCGACAGCCAGCCCGCGAAGGACGAACTCGGCGGCACGCCGACGCGCTTTGCGGGCGCAACCTATGCGCGGCTGGATGCCTATCAGGCGGTGGTGGCCTCCGCGACGGCCTCGCCCGACGACAAGGCCTATGCGCTGTTCCGCGCGGTCAATTGCTATGCGCCCAGCGCGTATAATTCTTGCGGCGGCAAGGGCGTCGAGCCCGCCGTCCGCAAGGGCTGGTTCCAGCGGCTGAAGCGCGACTATCCCAAGTCGCGCTGGGCGCAGGAGCTGCGTTATTATTGGTAAGCGGTTCGGGCTGCTGCTGGCACTGCCGCTGCTGCTCTCGGCAACGCCGGCCCAAACTCCGCCGGGGGCGACCGTCGATGCGACCCGCTACGACGCCTTCTGGCTGTGGGCCGGGGTCAAGCCGCAGCCGGCGCTTGCCCGCGCCCGCCGGATCTACCTGCTGCAGGGCGCGGTGGTCGGCGGCGACGCGCCGCGGCTGATCGCACAACGGCCCGCCGTTCCGCGGGTACGCCACGCCGAGCTGTGGATGGTGCTGCGGGTCGAGACGCTCGCCTGGACCCCACAGATCGACGCGCAACTGCGCGCCGCGCTCGACCGCTGGCAGCGGGCGGGGAACCGCGTCGCCGGCGTCCAGATCGATTTCGACGCGCGCACGCGGCACCTGGAGCGCTACGCCGCCTTCCTCAAGGCACTGCGGGCCAGGCTGCCCGCGCAGTACAAGCTCGGCATCACCGGGCTGCTCGACTGGAGCGCCAATGGCGACCCCGCAGGGCTGGCCGCGCTGGCCGGCGTCGTCGACGAGGTGGTGGTGCAGATCTACCAGGGGCGGCACGTGATCCCCGGCTACCAGGGCTATGTTGCCAGGCTGGGCCGGCTGCCGATCCCGTTCCGCATCGGCCTGCTCCAGGGCGGCGAATGGACGGCCCCGCCGGGCCTCACCGCCAACCCCCGCTTCCAGGGCTATGTGGTGTTCCTGCTGAACCCCTGAGCCCCGCCTCGAACAACGCCAAGGGAAACAAGCGATTGCGCGCTCGCCGGATCGGCCTATCCATGGTGGAAACGAACGGGGGAGAGGGGCGGATGGCCAGGTATTGGTGCGCAGCGCAGGCGCTCGCCGCAGCGTCCCTCTTTCTGCCCGGCCTCGCCGCCGCCGACCCTGCGCCCATCCCCGTCACCATCACAATCGATGCCGCACGCGACGAAGGGCCCGTAGCCCCGGTCTGGCGCTTCTTCGGTGCCGACGAACCCAATTATGCGACGATGAAGGACGGCCGCACCACGCTCGCCACGCTCGGCGCGCTGATGCCCGATCGCGTCTATTTCCGGACCCACAACCTGTTCACCTCGGGCGACGGCACCCCCGCGCTGAAATGGGGCTCGACCGGCATCTACCGCGAGGACGCCCAAGGCCGCCCGGTCTACGACTGGACGATCGTCGACCGCATCTTCGACACCTATCGCGCGCGGGGCGTGAAGCCCTATGTCGAACTGGGCTTCATGCCAGAGGCGATGTCGGCCAGCCCCCAGCCCTACCAGCATGACTGGCGCCCGGGCAGCGGCACCCTGCGCACCGGCTGGGCCTATCCGCCGCGCGACTATGCCAAATGGGAGGAGCTGGTCTTCCAATGGGTGCGCCACTGCGTCACCCGCTATGGCCGCGCCGAGGTGGCCAGCTGGTATTTCGAGACGTGGAACGAGGCCAACCTCCCGCGCTATTATTGGGGCGGAACGCGCGAGGAGTTCTTCCGCCTGCACGATCACGCGATCCGCGGCGTGCGGCGGGCCCTGCCCGAGGCGCGCGTCGGCGGGCCGGACAGCGCGGGCGCAGGCGACGATTTCCTCGCGGCGTTCCTAGCGCATGTGAAGGCGGCGGGCACGCCCACCGACTTCCTGTCGTTCCACGCCAAGGGCCAGCCGGTGGTGGTGACAGACGCGCAAGGCAGCCATGTCCGCATGGGGCTCGATACGCACCTGCGCGCCGCCGACCACGAGTTCGCCGCGATCGCCGCCGATCCGGTGGGGCGGACCAAGCCGATCGTCATCGGCGAATCCGATCCCGAAGGCTGCGCCGCCTGCCAGGGACCGGCCAATGCCTATCGCAACGGCACCATGTATTCGAGCTACACCGCTGCCGCCCTCCCCCGCCTCCAGGCGCTCGCTACGCGGCGAAGCCTGACGCTGGAAGGGGTGCTGTCCTGGGCGTTCGAGTTCGAGGACCAGCCACCCTTCGCTGGGTTCCGCCAGCTCACCTCGGCCGGGATCGACCTGCCGGTGATGAACCTGTTCAAGCTGCTCGCGAAGATGCGCGGTCACCATGTCCACGCCGCCTCGGACCATCAGGCCCCGCTCGACACGGTGCTGAAGGAAGGCGTGCGCGGTGATCCCGATATCGGCAGCGTCGCCAGCGTCGAGGGCGACACGCTGTCGATCCTCGTCTGGCACTATCATGACGACGACCTGCCCGGTCCCGATGCGGCGGTGACGCTGCAGCTTCGCGGCCTGCCCCGGGCGCTCGCGAAGGGGTCCCGGCTGGTGCACTATCGTATCGACGAAGCACACTCGAACGCCTTCGCGGCATGGCGCGCGATGGGATCGCCGATCGCGCCCACCGACGCCCAGCGCGCGACGCTGCTGAACGCGGCGACGCTGGCGACGATCGACCCGGCGCCCACGCCCCTATCGGGCTCGACGGTGCGCTTTCGCCTGCCGCGGCAGGGCATCTCGCTGCTGGTCGTGACGCCGCGAAACGATGTATAGCCCGACCTAGAGAACAGGGGGAGGAACGGGATGAAGCTGGCAGCAATGGCGGCGTCGATCGTCGCGATGGGAACGCTGGCGGTGGCGGGCGCCTCCGCCATGCAGGGATCGCAGCAGGCCTATGATGCCATGCCCGACACGGCCGGCACCGGCCCCTACCCCGCCGTCAAGCGCACCGACCCTGCATTCCCCGACCACGTCCTGTACCAACCCGCCGACCTGTCGAAGCTCGGAGCCGAGAAGCTGGGCGTGCTGGTGTGGGGCAATGGCGCCTGCAGCGACGACGGTGCCAGCGTGCGGCTGCACCTCGCCGAGATCGCCTCGCACGGCTATCTGGTGATCGCCCCCGGCCGGATCCTTTCCGGTCCCGGCGCCCCGCCGCGCCCGCAAACGCCGCCCGCGCCCGGCCCGCTCGGCATCCGGACGACCACCGCGCAGGTCGCCGCCGGGATCGACTGGGCGCTGGCCGAGAACCTGCGGAAAGGCAGCCCCTTGTTCGGCCGCATCGATCCGCGGCTGGTCGCGGTTTCCGGCCATAGCTGCGGCGGGCTCCAGGCGCTGGAGATCGCCGCCGATCCGCGGGTGCGCGCGGTGATCGTCCACAATAGCGGCGTGTTCAAGGACGGCACAAACCCGATCCGCGGCATCACCATCGACAAGGCGGCGCTGCGCCGGCTGCACACGCCGGTACTCTACATCATGGGCGGGTCGTCGGACATCGCCTGGCCCAACGGCATCGACGATTTCGACCGGATCGACACGGTGCCGGCGATGCTCGCGAGCCTCGATGTCGGCCATGGCGGTACCTTCCAGGATGCCAATGGCGGCCGGGTGACGCAGGTGGACGTCGCCTGGCTGGAATGGCAGCTGCGCGGCGACAAGACCGCGGCACGCTGGTTCCAGGGCGCCGACTGCCGGCTCTGCACCGATCCCGCCTGGACGGTGCGCAAGAAGCGCATCGACTGACGCCACGGCGCGGCGGCGCGTCGGCAGGATCGCCATTCGCGCGAAGGGCGATGGCGCGCGACGCGCAGCCGCACCGGCACCGGAAGGGTCAGGAGGCGAATAACCGAAAACGGCGCGCACACCCCCGGTCGTGCGGCGCCATCGTCGTCCCCCCTGTTGGCCGGCGCAGCGCCGCCTTTCCCCCGAAAGGCAGCGCCGTGTCCCCGCTCGGCACCATGGTCCATGATCCCTTCCGAATGCTCGCGCGGCAAGCCCCGTCGCGCCGCGGGCGTCAAGACCGCAACGCGGATTTGAGACGCGGTGGAGGGAGATTGAGATGTTTTGCAGCATCGCGCCTGCACGGCGGCAGGCGAACCCGCGCGCTCAGCGCTCCGTCGCCAGATCCGGATAGCGTTCGAGCAGCGCGCTGGTCACCCCGTTGGTCCAGCCGAACCCGTCCTGCAGCGGATACTCGCCGCCGCCGCCGGGCACCTGCTCCTCGACGTCGTATTTCTCGAGCATCTTGCCCGTCCCGCGATAGGCGCGGTCGACCGTCGCCAGCCAGCGCCCGGCGATGTCCTTGGCCAGATCGCGCTGGCCGTATCCGGCAAGCCCGTCGATCGCCACCCATTGCAGCGGCGCCCAGCCATTGGGGGTATCCCATTGCTGGCCCGTACGGTTCCCCGTGGTGCGCAGGCCGCCGGGAGCGACCAGCTTGGCGCGCACGGTGGCGGCGACGGCGCTCGCCTGCTCGGTGCTTGCCGCGCCGACGAACAGCGGGAACAGCGTCGCGGCCGAGAGCACCGGCGTCGCCTGCTGCCGGCGCCAGTCAAAATCGGCATAGCGCTGCTCGGGCGCCAACCAGAGATAGGTGTCGATCGCCTTGCGCCGCATGGCGGCCCGGCGAGTGAAATCGGCCGCGCAGTCCGCATCGGCCAGCGTCGCGCAGCGCTGCGCGATCCCGCGCTCCATCGCCCAGAGCAGGCTGTTGAGGTCGATCGGCACGATATCGGTCGTATGCACGGTGGCCAGCGTCTTCCCGTCGGCCAGCCAGCGCGAGCTATAGTCCCAGCCGCTTTCCGCTCCCGCCCGCAGGTCGAGATAGACCGCGGGGAGCGGACGGCCGGCCGCCGCCTTGGCGGTGTTCACATCCTCGCGATAGCTTTCGTCGCGCGGCGTCTCGCGCGCGTCCCAATAGCGGTTGAGCAGGCTGCCATCGGCCATCCGCACGACATGCTCGCACGCGGGCTGCGCCTCTGTGATGCAGCCAGTCCCACGCATCCAATAGCCATATTCGCTGCGCAGCGCCGCCAGCCGGGTACGCAGCACCGCCGGATCGCGCGCGTCAGACAAATCGAGCATCAGCGCGAAGAAGGGCGGCTGCGATCGACTGAGATAATAGCTGCGGGTGCCGTTGGGGATATGGCCGTAGCGCTGGATCAGGCTCACGAAATCGTCGAGCATATGCTCGACCATCGCCTGCTGGCCGTCGACCTTGAGGCCCAGCATGGTGAAATAGCTGTCCCAGTAATAGATCTCGCGGAACCGCCCGCCCGGCACGACATAGGGGGCGGGCAGCGACAGCGCCGAACTACCCGACTCGGGCGAAAGTGCGGGGCGCGACAGCACCGGCCACAGCGCCTGGACATGCGCGCGCAGGCCGAGCTTCTCCTGCGGCGCCGGCGCGCCATTGCCTTGCGCGGGCAGCTTGAAATGCGCCTCGACGAACGCCTTCAGCGCCTCGCGCGTCTTCGGCTTCGCCTTGCGGTACGCCGCCAGGATCGCCACCGGATCCTCCTTCGGCACCGCATCGACGAAGGTCTTTCCGTCGGGAAACACCTGCGCCATCTGCACCGCATCGAACAGCGGCCCGAACAGCTGGGCGGGGCTTTGCGGCTCGGGATCGGTCGCGGCGACGCACAGCAGGGCGGCGAGCGGGAGCAGGCGGCGGATCATCGGTGGTTCCTCATCGGGCGCACAACGCACGAGGCCAGCCGAGCGCTGCGCCCGGCCGGCCCCTCGGGGGTGTTCAGAAGTGGTAGGACGCGCTGAACAATGCCGAGCGACCCAGGATCGGCCGTGCCAGGATCACCCCGCTGCCCTGCGATCCGATGGTGCGCGGGTTGCCCTCGGTCAGCCCGATCGTGTCGGTGATGTTGTCGACCGAGGCCTGCAGCGTGATCCGCTTGGTGACGTCGACGGTAAGCCCCGCGTCCCACTTGTAATAATTGGGCAGGAGCTGCGCGTTCTGCACGTCGGAAAAGCGATCGCCGATATAGGTGACCGAGGTGAACAACGTCGCCTTGCTCTCGGACCCGAACTCGACCGAATAGGCCGGCGAGACGCGCCACTGCCACTTGGGCTGACGCTGCACGCGGTTGCCGGTGAGGTTGGTGGCGCCGTTGTCGGTGAAGAAGTCGCGATACTTGCTGTCGAGATAGGTGCCGGAAAAGCCGATGGTGAAGTTGCGTACCGGCCGCAGCTCGCCTTCCAGCTCGACGCCGTTCGCGCGGGCGCCACCGATCGAGGCGATCGGCGCGCCGCTGGTAATCACCGTGGTGGCGAGGCCGTTGAAGTCGTTGTGGAACACGGTGAGATAAGCGCTCGCCAGATCGGTCGAGACCTTGAGCCCGCCCTCATACGTATCGACGCGGGGCGCCACGGTGATGCCGTCGCGCAGATTGTCGAAGAAGGGGAAGCTGTTGCCCCGGCTGTAGCGCAGGAACAACCCGATCGCGCGGGTGAAGTCGTAGTTGGCACCCGCTGTCCACGACCATTTCTCGCCGCGATAGCGGATCGTCGAGAAGGTGCCGTTCAGCACGGCGTCGTTGTTGTCGTAGAGCGTGTTCGGATTGCCATCTAGCCCGCCGGCCGGCGCGGAGCCGTTGTTCTCCAGCGTGCCGTCGACCGAATGATGCTGGTAGCGCAGGCCCGCATCGAGGCGAAGCTGGTCGTTCACCTGCAGCTCGTCCACGGCATAGACCGCCGCATCCTTGCCGTCATAATCGGCATTCACGTTGAACGTCGAGCCGCTGGTGAAGCCGTTGCGCGTGACGATGCGGCCATCGGCGAGCGTCAGGTTGAGGCGCCGCGCATTGGGCTCGGCAGTGAGCAGCTGGCTGTTGCCGAGGTTCCACAGGTCGCGCGAGGAATAGGCGGCGTAGTAGACGCCCGCGGTGAAGCTGTTGCCGCCCTTCTTCCATTCGAGCGCGAGATCGTTGGAGAAATTCTCGATGCGCTTCTGCACGCGCCACAGCCCGGCCTCGACCACCTGCGTCGTGCCGGGCACCGCCTGGCCGCCATTGACGAAGCTGAGGCTGCCGATCGTCCCACCCTTGCTCGCGGCATAGGCCGATGCGCTTTGGGGCGGGGTGCCGCCGGGGACGAGGCCGGTGGTGTTGGCGTCGCCCTTCAGCCAGCTCAGGCGATCGCGCAGTTTGAAGCCGTCGCCCAGCCGGTATTCGAAATTGCCGCCGAGATTGACCACGTCCGCCCCGCGTCCGTCGGCGAGGTCGACGCGGGTGCCGTCGTTGAGCACGCCCAGCCGCGTCTCGCCGCCCGCCAGCGTGCCGGTGCCCGCATCGAAGCTGCCATACTGGCTGATCTTCTTGCCGTTCTGTACGACCGGGATCGGCAGCAGCCACTGGCCGCGATCGTTGAGGTAGCGGCCGAACACCAGCACCGAGCCATTGTCGAAGTCGTGCCGGACATTGGCGGTGATCTGCCCGCCCTTCTCGGCGGTGAAGCGCGGGTTGCGCACGCCGTTGCCCGCCGAATAATAGCCGCCGACCATATAGGTCGTGCCCTCGCCGATCGGCCCGGAGAGATAGCCGTCGGCGCGAACATCGCCATAGCTGGCGACACCGAGCTTGAGCAGGTTGTCGGGCGTCGATCCGCCCTCGCGCTGGACGAAGTTGATCGTCAGGCCCGGCTGGCCCGAGGAGAACAGCGCACCGGTGCCGCCGCGCACCGCCTCCACCCGCTTCAGCGTGGAATCGATGCGGATCAGCTGCGAATTTTCGAGGAAGGACAGCGTCGGCGGCGAGAAGATCGGCACACCTTCGGACTGGATCGTCACATATTCGGCGTCGCCGCCCGACGGGTAGCCGCGCACGAAGATGTTGGCGCCGTTCTTGCCGCCCGAACTCTCCACGCTGATGCCGGGCACGACGCGCAGCACTTCGGCGGTGCTCGCCGGCGCGAGCCGTTCGATCGCGGCATCGTTGATCGTGGTGACGGCGAAGGACGCATCCTGACGCCGCGTGCCGGCGCCGGCGGTGCCGGTCACGACGATTTCGGGGTCGTTGGCGGCGGGCGCTTCCTGCGGATCTGCCGCGGCGGCCTGCGCTTGCCTGGCCCGTACGGCGGGTGCAGCCGCCGCTCCCTCGGTGCCGCCGCCTTCGACGACGAAGGTGCCGCTGGCGGTCGTGCGATAGCGCAGGCCGCTGCCGGCGAGCAGCATCGCCAGCGCGCGGTCGACGCCGTAGCGGCCGCGCAGCTCGGGCGCGCGCTTGCCGCGGACGAGGTCGGGCGCGAACAGGATCTGGCGGCCGCTCTGGCGGGCGAATTCGGTAAGCGCGGCGCCGAGGTCGCGGCTGCCGATCGCCAGGCTGACGGTGGCGTCAGGCGCTGGCGCGGCGAGCGCGGGGGTGAGGGCGCAGGCGGCGACACTGGCGAGCGCCAGGCTGCGGACGAGCGTGGAAAGGGTGCGGGGCATCAGGATCCTCCCAAATCGGTTCACGAGGCGCCGTCTGGTGCAGCGCTTCTATCCGCCATGACGCAGCCGATCCGAAAACCCGAACCTGCCCCCGCGAAAAATCTTCAGCGGCGGCTGGAAAGCTCGATCGTGCCGTCGCTGCGGGTCACCGCCTGCACGGGGAAGCTCGTCTCCAGCGCTTCGGCGAAGGTCGCGCTCTCGCCGGTGCGGAAGGCACCGCTGATCCGCAGCGCGCCCGCGCGGCCATCCTTCACCACCAGCGCATGCGGGGCGTAGCGGTTGAGTTCGGCCACGGCCTCGGCAAGCGGCGTGTCGGCGAACACCACCAGCCCTTCGCGCCATGCCTCGAGCTGGCGGGCGTCGCCACCAT
>Ga0207671_10004505_pt1 | contig 13262 bp, 10 predicted proteins | sample KBSC24metaG_FD_184352 | JGI IMG/M metagenome (GOLD analysis project Ga0207671, IMG submission 184352) | Corn rhizosphere microbial communities from Kellogg Biological Station, Michigan, USA - KBS C2-4 metaG (SPAdes) (version 2) | ecosystem: Host-associated > Plants > Roots > Rhizosphere > Soil... | reverse complement strand
GTACTCCTTTTGGGCCAGCATCAGGTGCAGGCTTTCGGGGGTGGTGAGCAGTACTTCGGGGAGTTTTTTCTTGAGGGCCTGTTTCTCGGCGGCGGGTGTATCGCCGGTGCGGGTGGCAATGTGCCAGGGTAAACCGATCTCGTCGCAGGCTTCCTGCATGGCCTTTCGGATATCGTTGGTAAGCGCGCGCAGCGGCGTTATCCACAGCATGAGCAAACCATTATTTTTTTGAGTAGTGTACGTATCCGGATGCTGATTGATAAAGCCGGCCAGAAAGGGCAGGAACAGCGCAAAGGTTTTACCGCTGCCCGTAGGCGCGTTGAGTAAACCGGAGTAACCCGAAAGATAGGCGGTCTCCATTTCCTGCTGAAAGGGGAACTGCAGCCAGTTTTTTTGCCTGTACCATTGCTGTATAACCTGTTGGCCTTTGGATGTCATTATTTGTTCAACAAATTAATGTTAATTTGGTTAGGTATATCAAGCTACCCAACAAAATAAATATAATACCGTTATGATAAAAATGATGAAAAATAGTCTGCTATTATTATGCTGTGCCGCTCTGTTTGCCTGTAAGCAACCGGCGCAAAAACAAAACAGCTCTGATACCACAGCAAGTACAGCGGATACCACTAAAACCAAAACCTCCACAGCTAATAAACTGATCATCCCGGGCAGGAGCATCGGTAGCATTGTTTTAAGTGAAGATGTAATCAATGTAAGCCAGTTATTGGGGAGGCCCGATAGTTCAGACGCGGCTATGGGAAGCTCCTTAATGGTATGGTACACGGGACACAAAGCAGATGGTTACCGTACAAGCGTATTTGCTCACCGTAAAATGGGCGATAAGGACGAGATCATCAGCAGGATCCAGAAAATATTGGTTAACTCACCGGAATTTAAAACCGCAGAGGGCCTTGGTGTTGGTAGCACTGCCGATGAGATCAAAAAAAGCTACAACCTGAAACCAACCAGCGATTATCAAAATAAGAATGGCAAAGTACAGGTTTATACCGACCTGGATAAAGGGATCTCTTTTGAGATAGATACTGCCGGTAAATGTGTAGGCGTGGTGGTACATCAGCCCCATGATACGGCTGCAGCTTATTTTAATATGCATTGAGGGGGATAAAACAAACAAAAAGAGATGTCATTTCGAACGATAGAGAGAAATCTTCTGCGACTTTTAGTGCCAACTTTGCATATCAAACACGTACAGCGCAGAAGATTTCTCCTCACTCCACGCATAAACCCAGGCTTGTTCGTTCGAAATGACATTTTTCCAAAAGAGATGTCCACCCTGTAGCCCGTGGGAGGGAATTAAGAAAAAAGCAAAAACAAAACACCCCGCCGGTTTATCCGGCGGGGTGTTTTGTTTTCTATCCCTTACAGAAAAACTATTTCTTTTCGGTTTTCTCGGGCATCAGTACCAGTTTGATATAGTTTTTACCGCTCAGGTATTTGTTGGCGGCATCTTTGGTGCTTTGAACAGTTACCTGATCCAGGCTATTCACGTGGGTCAGGATCTGGTCGGGATTCTCTTTGTTTTGTGACGAAGAGGCCAGGTAACTTGCCCAGAAGAAGTTTTCTTTGAGCTGCTCTTGTGTTGAACGGGCTTCTTTGGCCACAAATTTCTGGATGTCTGTTGGCTGGGCACCGTTTTGTTTGATCTTGCCAATTTCCTCGATGGTGGCGTTGATCAGCTTATCCACATTTTCAGGCGCGCAACCAAAATAAATGTTGATGCTGTAACGACCACCCGGAATTTTACGGTAAGAGGCACGTACGCCCGGCGCATAAACGCCACTTTCCTGTTCGCGTAGACGCTCTATCAATTTAATGTTTAACACCTCTTCCAGCGCATCCATTTGCAGGTTGTTGGCATCATTATAATCATAATCGCCGCTGAAAACCAGTTGTACACTGCTTTTTTCGCCCACGCCTTTATTCACGGTGGTATTGACGATGCCTGCAGGCGGATGGATCTCGAGATTTTTATAGTTTTCGTTGCTGTTGGTTGACGGCAGTGCACCCAGGTAATGTGTTAGGAATGGCTTAATGGTTTCTACATTAAAATTACCAACCAGGGTAAAGGTAAAGCCGCTGGCATCGGCAAAACGGCTTTTATAAAAAGCGTAAGCCTTATCCAGGGTGGCTTTATTTAACCTGTCGATCGTGGTTACCATCGACCTGAAATTATGGTTGCTCAAAACAGCAGACACGGTATCCTGGAAAACATTTACAGGGTCGAGACCGCGATTGGCCAGCAGTGAGCGGGTTTGGTCAATTTGTGATTGCCAGATATCCTTATCCTTACGAGGTTGTGTAAAGTACAGGTAGACAAGTTGCATAGCCGTTTCAAAATCTGCCGGCGACGAATTGCCGTTGATGCCCTGCGCATAATCACTGATGTAAGGTGATATGTTTACGTTTTTACCCGCAAGCTTTTTATCCAGTTGTCCTTGATTAAACTGGGCAATACCGCTGCTGCTTACTATAGGTGAGGCTAAATTTGCCGAAGTAAAATCATCATCGCTGGCCAATGAGGTACCACCGAATGAGTAACCGTTGATGAGGATCTGGTCGTTACGGAAATCGGTAGGTTTTAGAATAACCTTTACACCATTGCCTAAGGTAAGGGTGGTGGTACCGATGGCTTCATCTTTCACTTCGTTGGTAACAGCACTGCCATCAGGCAGCTTACTAATTAATGGGTCTGACGATACATTATCCACATAAGCAGTTACATTTTGCCCTGCCGAAGCTATCCACTGTAAAATGGTTTTTTCATCGGGCAGTTTGTCCTTATCCTTGTCCGGGCCTTCTACAATCACCACACGGTTTTGGTCGCTGATGAATTTCCCGGCAAGGGCGTTCATTTCGGCAAGGGTTATTTTGCCAATGTTGTTTACATAAAAATTGTATTCAAATTCAATACCAGGTATAGCCTCGCCGGTTAAAAAGTTTTGCTGGTATTCCCGTACAAAATTTACCGAGCGGGTTTTGTCGCGTTCTTTATAAGCATTGCCTATGCCTACCAGCGCATCCTGTTTGGCGCGTTCCAGTTCGGTAAGGGTAAAGCCAAATTTGCGTGCGCGTTCGGTTTCGGCAACTACGGCTTTAACCGCGGCTTCCAGCTCACCGGGTTTGGATACAGCGATAGAAGTAAACGCGTCCTGTTCACCAATAAAATTACCATAGCTGGAAGCTCCATATAAAAACGGCGGATTAGGCTTTTGCTTAAGCTCACCCAAACGAGCGTTTAGCATCTGGTTAAACAATCCCTCGCGTATTTGCTGCATGTAATCGGTAGTAGTTTTAGTTGCTGCTCCCGGGTGTTTTACAATGATCTGGGCAAGTGTGTACGGAAATTCCTTATCGGTAGCTATTTTAACCGCGGTGCCAGGCGTTGGTGGGACGGTATATTTGGTGCGTGCCTTTTCACCGGCCGGGTTTTGCAGCTGCGAAAAGTTTTGTTTGATCAATTCTTCCACATGCTTAGGATCAAAATCGCCCACAGCTATAACTGCCTGTAGATCGGGACGGTACCAGTCATGGTAAAAACTTTTGATCGTCTCTGGTTTAAAGTTTTTCAATATATCCTCTTTACCAATAGGCAAACGCAATGCATAGCGCGAATTATTCAGCAGCACCGGTAGGGTTTGCAGTTGTAAACGCTCCTGCGCGTTTTTACCACGCAGGCGTTCTTCCTCTAACACCACACCACGTTCTTTATCAATTTCGCTGGGGTCAAAGCTTACATAGCCGGCCCAGTTGGCCAGTATTTTAAAGCCGTTCTCAAATATCTTAACGGTATCTGAGGGAATAGGCAACTGATATACAGTCTCGTTAAAGGAGGTATAAGCATTCAGGTCGGCGCCAAATTTTACACCTGATTTTTGCAGATAATCAACCATTGCGTTCTTCGGGAAATCGCGGGTGCCGTTAAAAGCCATGTGCTCGGTAAAGTGGGCCAGGCCCTGCTGATCGTCTGTTTCCAAAACCGATCCGGCTTTATTCACCAGGTATAGTTCGGCCTTGTTCTTGGGCTCTACGTTTTTACGGATGTAGTAGGTTAAGCCATTAGGCAGTTTGCCTATGATCACCTGGTCATCAACGGGTAAGGTGTTAGCTTTTGTCGCCGTTTGTGCAGCAGCCGGTTTGTTTTTTGCCGGGGCGGCCGACTTTTTCTTTACTTGTGCTATAGCGCTTCCCGAGGTGATGATCACTGCCAGGGCAACTGCAGAAAGCTTAAGGTTTAAATTCATATAATTAATGAGGATATATAATGCTAAGATGCAAAACGAAATTTTTAGTTACAAGTTACTTGATGTTAATTATTCTTTGGGGCCGGAGCTGCGTCGGCCTGGAACGCATCCTTCATCATTTGCTCCAGTTCGGGGCGATGATCGGCAACCGCTTGTTGTCCTAATAACATCCCTTTTTGTATCAGAACAGGGGCTTTAACACTCACTTTTTTTCCGAGCGGCGTACTATAAAAAGCAGTTAATTGTTTAAGCTCATCTTCGGTAAATTCAGCCGCATAGGTTTTTTCAAGTCGATCTTTCAGGGCATCCCAGGTAAAGTACTTAGCCATAAAAGCGTTCATTACTTTCACGTATGATGCCCGGTTTACCTGGGATATCTGTGCGCTTGAGGCGTCTACCATTTTATTTAATATATCGCCAAATTGAGCGCTCACGCCTGTGGCTATCAAATATTGTTCGGCGGCTTTGAGGTGCGATGGTTTAAAATCGGGGGTAGCAGTTTGCGCTTTTAAATGAGTAGCAAACAGAAAAATAGCTGCCGTAAGGATGATAAGGTTGAGTTTGATTTTCATGTTTATATTTTAATAAAGATCTTTTTGATGTAGAATACCCACATCACCAGCCATAATATGGCCACCGTAAATATAGCGCTTACCAACGAGGCGTTGATGGGCGAAAAGTAAGGTGCAAATAAGGTTTGATAAATGGATGCCCCGCCAATTTTGATCATCCCCATATAATGCGGGATATAGCCCGATAGCACGTAGGCGGTAATGGCATTAGCCCCGAAAACCACAAAAAAGTAAGTGAACCGCTTACGGCCCTGCACATCAATAAGCCAATAACACAGGGCCAATGCAATAGTAGCCAGGCCGCCGGTGTACAGCACAAATGAACTTGTCCATAAGGCTTTGTTGATAGGAAAGAACAAGTCCCAGATAAGCCCTAGTACCACAGCAATTACGCCGTAGGTAAACATCCAGCTTACTTTAACATTGTCGTCACGATCCTTTCGTTTTAGCCAGCTGCCTACCCGTATACCAAACAAACCGGTGCCTATGGCAGGTAAAGTACCCAGTAGGCCTTCCGGATCCCAGGTATGCGATTCGCGCCAGAGGTGGTCGGTAGTAAATACCAGCCGATCGATCCAGGCACCCATATTGGTTTCAGGCTTCAGGTTGGCATAACCTACACCGGGTACCGGTATGCAGGTCATGATGATGAAGTAACCAATGAGCGCGAAGGCAAAGATCCAGTCGCGGGTTTTTTGTGATGTTTTCAGATAGAGGATGGTACAAATAAAATAAACCAGTGCGATACGTGGCAATACCCCCGGCAGGCGTAAATGCGCCAATCCGCCATCCGGATGAAAGATCAATTGCGTGATCCAGGGAATAGCGATCAGTATAGCGGTACGGCGCAAAGCGTTCAACAACAGTTTGCCATGTGGTACCGTAGCCTTTTTGCTTTCCATAGCATACACCACCGACACCCCTACCATAAACAGGAAGAAAGGGAACACCAGGTCGGTAGGTGTGCAGCCATCCCATTTGGAATGTTCCAGCGGCGCGTAAATGTGCCCCCAATCGCCCGGATCGTTTACCAGGATCATGGCAGCTATGGTAGCACCGCGGAAAACGTCGAGGGAAAGGAGTCGTTGGTTTTTGATTTGCGTGACGGTCATTGGGTTGTACGTTATAATTAGCTGTATTTTTAAATTCCTCCCCACGGGGGGCGTCTGGTGTGTGAAGGCAGGGAGGGTTTATATAAGCGATTAGCCCTGCCCTTAACGAAACCTCTCCCTACCCTCCCCAAGGAGGAAATCGCACAATTCTCTGCCTGCTATTTACCTTGTTGATAAATAGATATTTCAATACCTATTCCCAAGTCTGCACTCAATTTTACCAACTCAGTTGGCAGATACTGTGTTTGCGTAAACTTATCAGGATTATATTCTACACCGAAATCTAATGTCGCGTATTGAATTTCGGGTGTCGACTTTATGTATTGTAATTTTTGTTGATGGCTGTTTAAATAATCAATCGCGTCCTGTACTTGTTGATTAAACTCATCAAAACCTGCATCACTTACTTTCAAGTTACAGCTGGTCGTCTTTATTTTTTCACCGTTGGGCTTGGATTCGATCCTTGGCGCGCCTTTATAAAATTTAGCATATGGCGATATTCCACTTTTTTGAATAAAGTCATCCACATCAAAATTTTCACCTGTTATTCTAAATATACAAGACATGATATCCTGGTTGAAAAAAATAGAGACACATGTAATGTGTCTCTACGAAAATAAAAAATGTAGAGACGCATCACATGCGTCTAACTTGCCTAAAATATATAACGTTTAAACGCTTCCATAGCTTCATATTCAGCCAACCCGAGGCGGTCATAGCGCTGGGCAGTGTCACGGGTGCGGTCTTCCGCCCTTACCCAGAATTCCCTGGCATCATCACCCGGGAACACGGGACGGTCTTTTTGCGATTGATGTTTAAAGATGGCATTCCGCTTGCGGATCACTTCCTGAGGAGACAAAGGCACGGCCATTTCAATTTCATAAGTTTCAAACTCATGCCATGCACCGCGGTACATCCATAACCAGCAATCATCCACCCAGGCTTCTTTACCTTTCAGGCGTGCCAGGGCAGCTAAAATAATGTTGAAACAAACGAGGTGCGTACCATTCGGATCGGCAAAGTCACCGGCAGCAAAGATCTGCTGTGGTTTTACTTTTTGTAACAGTTCGATGGTCAGCAGGATGTCTTCCTCGCCTACGGCATTTTTCTTGGTTTTGCCGGTCTCGTAAAAAGGCAAAGCCATAAAATGGATATGATCATCCTGTAAACCCGCGTAACGGGCACCCGATATGGCTTCAGTCTTCCGAATAAAACCTTTCACATTGCGGATCTCCTGGGTATCGATCTGGTTAGGCTGTTTCTGCGGGAAAAAAGCACGCATCTCTTCATATAGCTTTTTCAGGTGACCAGGGTCTTCACCAATAGAGTTGGTAAAATCAATGGCAAACTCCATGTATCGCAAAACATCATCATCCCAAACCGCGGTATTACCCGAGGTTTGGTAAGCCACATGTACATCATGCCCCTGATCTACCAAACGGATAAAAGTACCCCCCATGGAGATCACGTCATCATCCGGGTGCGGAGAAAAGATAATAGAACGTTTTTTGGCAGGTAAAGCCCGCTCCGGACGCTGTGAATCATCCGCATCGGGCTTGCCACCCGGCCAGCCGGTAATGGTATGCTGGATCTGGTTAAAAATATCAATATTGATGTTGTAAACCGGGCCCTGTTCTACCGCTAATTGCGCCATACCATGGTTATTATAATCTTCTTCGGTCAGTTTCAACACGGGTTTGCCAATGGTATCGGCCAGCCAGATCACCGCTTTCTTCTTCAATACATTATCCTCCCAGGAACAATCTTTAACCAGCCATGGGGTATCAAAACGGGTGAGTTCCGAAGCTGCGGCTTCATCCAGTACAAACTCTACATGGTCAGATAGCTGCAGGTAGGTAGCCGGCACTTCGCCCGACATTTCCCCTTCCACTGCTTTTTTGATGATGGGTGCTTTTTTCTTGCTCCAGGCCATCAGGATAATTTCACGGGCTTTAAAAATGGTACCGATACCCATGGTGATGGCTTTGGTAGGCACATTGGCTTTTCCACCAAAATCACGGGCGGCATCACTGCGGGTCAGGTCGTCCAGGGTTACCAATCTCGTACCCGAGTTAGGGGCAGAGCCCGGCTCGTTAAAACCGATGTGACCGGTACGACCGATCCCCAGGATCTGGAGATCCAGACCACCGAGTTCTTCGATCTGGCGCTCATAGTTTAAACAAAAAGCTACCACATCATCTTTATCCAGGGTACCATCAGGGATGTGTACATTGGCTTTGTCGATATCTACATGGCTGAAAAGGTTCTCATACATGAAAGTGACATAGCTTTGGGCCGCGTCAGGTTTCATGGGAAAATACTCATCGAGATTGAAAGTGATCACGTTTTGGAAAGACAAACCCTCCTCTTTGTGTAAACGCACCAGTTCGGTATATACACCGATGGGGGTAACGCCGGTAGCCAAACCGAGTACGGCTTTTTTACCTTTGCTTTGTTTATCCCGGATCAGTTTAGCAATGCGTGCGGCCACCGCCAGTGAGGCTTCCTGCTGACTGCCATAAACGCTTACCGGCAGCTTCTCGTACCGGGTCTCTTCCAATAAATTTAATCGGGCCATGTATCAGTATTAATAAGTTTATATGCTTGTTCCAAAACAAATATATCAGATATTTATGTAGTGCGGCTATTAATTTAACTTAAAGCCTCACCAAATCCTCTCGCAAACGTTTGTGTTAACCCCCCCCCCTCATTTGGAGAAGAGTTGGGATGAGGCCTCTTATTAATTAAACTTTTGCAAAGCCCCGCAACAAATTGTAATTTAAAGCCATGTTACCGTTCAATCAAAATCTGCAGCAACTGTTCTCTATTGCCCAAAAAGATAAAAAAATGGGTATAGGTTTAATGTCAGGAACCTCGCTGGATGGGCTAGACATCGCTTTGTGCAGTTTTACCGGCAGCGGTCTGCAAACACAGTTTCAGCTACTGCAATTTATCACTATACCTTATCCGCAAAGTTTTAAGGACGAGGTGCAGCAGGTTTTTGCCCGTAAAATGGCCGACCTGGAGCAGGTAACTTTACTGAATGCTTTTATAGGTAACTATCATGGCCAACTGGTTTTGGAAGCATTGACCGGCTGGGACATAGATGCCGGCACGGTTGATTTTATAGCCAGTCACGGGCAAACTATTTATCATGCGCCCCAGCGGCTGCATCATCGGGCTAATTACCCCAACGCCACCCTGCAAATTGGCGACGGTGATCACCTGGCAGTAAAAACCGGGATCTTAACCATCAGCGATTTCAGACAGAAACATATCGCCGCTGGCGGCGAAGGCGCACCTTTGGCCTTATATGGCGATGTGCTGTTGGGCAGCAAACCCGGCGAAAACCGGATATTATTGAATATCGGCGGTATTGCCAACCTCACCTATCTGCCTGCCGATGGAGATGCCAGTCAAATTTTATGTACAGATATTGGTCCCGGGAACACGCTGATCGATGCGGCCTGTCGTAAATATTTTAATACGGCGTATGACAAAGATTCGGCTATTGCCTATAGTGGTAAAGTAAATGAAGACCTGCTCAGGGCATTGCTCAACCATGCTTTTTTTGAGGAAGCAGCTCCAAAAACTACAGGTCCCGAATTATTTGGTTTAGCTTATGTGGAGCAGGCACAGTTACGTACAGGTACAGAACACATTAAAAACGAGGATCTGGTAAGCACCTTAAGCATGTTTACCGCGGTAGCTATTGAGCATTTCATCCGGGCAAATATCAAGGCCCATGATCTGTATGTATTTATAAGTGGCGGCGGTGCCCGAAACCCTTTTGTGGTAAATTATTTAAAACAGGCATTAACAGATACTCATATTGCTGATACCGGCAGCCTGGGAATTGATCCCGATGCTAAGGAGGCCATACTATTTGCCCTATTGGGTAACGAGGCCCTGTGCGGCGAGCCTATGACCATTGGTAATAACCCTGCTGTGCTGATGGGAAAGTTTAGTTTTGCTCATTAGGAACTTTACAAAAACAAAACATATTATTCCTTACTTTAGAATAATATGCTGCCTTTATTAGTTGCCAATCAAATACGTCAGGCTGATGCCTATACTATAGCTCATGAGCCTATCTCCTCTGTCGATCTGATGGAGCGGGCCTCCAAAGCATTTGTGGGTTGGTTTATCAATCATTTTCCGGATAAAAAACAAACCATCGGTTTTTATTGTGGCACGGGCAATAATGGCGGCGACGGATTAGCCATCGCACGTATACTCCATCAGCATCAGTATAAAAAGCTAACCGTAAGGATTGTGCGTTTTAGTGATAAAACCTCTGCCGATTTTGATGTTAACCTCGACCGTTTAAAACAAATTGATATCCCGGTAACGGAAATAAATAAAGGCGACGAGTTGCCTGATGAAAACAGCGCCATCATTATCGACGCACTTTTAGGCAGTGGTCTGAACAAACCACTTACCGGCGACTATGAGCGCCTGGTTAAGCATATCAATGCCCTAAACAAAACGGTTGTTGCGGTAGATGTGCCCTCCGGGCTTTTCTGTGATGGAGAAATACAACCAGAGGCCATAGCTATTGAAGCCGATCTGGTAATCAGCTTTCAGCAACCCAGGATCAATTTTTTGCTGCCTGAATCTGCACCTTATATCCATTGCTGGGAAGCGGTGAACATTGGTATTGACGAAGGGTATGTACGATCCATAAACTCGCCTTACCAGTTTATAGAAGAAAAAGATGTAAAAGCCGGACTAAAACCACGGCGACATTTTAGTAATAAAGGTACTTACGGGCATGCTCTCATCATAGCCGGGCAGGCCAAAACCATGGGTGCGGCATTACTATCCGCTTCTGCTGCGGTACACGCCGGGGCCGGACTTACCACAGCCTGCGTACCCGAAAGCGGACTTATCGCCCTGAATAGCTATCTGCCTGAAATTATGGCTATTGTGCGTAACGAAAATGAACCGCCCGAAATTGAATGGGATAAGTTTAGTTCAATAGCCATAGGGCCCGGTCTGGGCAAAGGTGATGATGCTCTTGAACTGTTATCGGCATTGATCAAAAACTATAAAAAGCCTCTAGTTGTTGATGCCGACGCGCTTAATTTGCTGGCAGAACATCCCGACTTATTGAAAAAATTACCGGAAGGAAGCGTGCTAACACCCCATATGAAAGAGTTTGATCGTTTGTTTGGTGAGCATAAAAACTGGTGGCAACGGATACAAACGGGTATGGAGCAGGCGCAAGAACTGAATCTCCATATCGTTTTAAAGAATGATTATACGATAACCTTATCGCCGGAGGGGCGGGCTTATTTTAATTCCTCGGGGAATGCGGCTATGGCATCAGGAGGTATGGGCGATGTGTTGACGGGGATCATTGCCGCGCTGTTGGCTCAAAAATATACGCCTTTGCAAGCTTGCCTTATTGGTATTTATGTACACGGCAAAGCCGGCGATGAATTGGCATTACCTAATAGGTTGAATGTGGTTTTGCCGGGTAAACTCACCGCGCAATTGCCAATCACAATGGCCAAATTAATAGCATAAAAAAAACGGTTGCAAGTATTGATACAACCGTTTTTGATTAACTATTAACTGATCTTATAAAGAACTAAATACTCAAATTTATGGCGTTAGATTTATGATATTCATTAGGTTTTTCGATCTAACTATACATAAGACGCACCAACTACCCTAATAGTTACAAAAAAACAAATAATTTGTCTGGATTTCGGTTAAATAATTGTTAAATAACATGATAAGATACTGGTTTGTTTCCAAAAATAGCGTAAAATAGCCTTAACTGGGGTGTAAACTGTGTTAAAATTTGTTAAAACTATCGGGAATAGCGAATGGACTACGGGAGCCATAGTATGATAAATGCAATAAAATGGGAGGATAACGAGGATCAGAATTTACCCAGAACCATCATTTGATCCATGGTAGGATTAACGCTGCCGCCTTTTGGTTCAAGGGTCACGGCAAAAGCATCTGCAAGCGCTATCGACTTCATCTCCTTCATGCCGGTCGAATCATTTTTGGCATCAAAAACACCCAAGTCAACCGGTTTGCCACCAACTAATGCCCAAAGTTGGTATTGGTGGTCTTTATCGTTCTCGGGCAGTTTAACATTGCCCATGTCGATCATTACTTTTTTCTTGGAAGGGCTAAATGCCAGCATTACCACTGATGCAGGGGTTTTGGCTGTTCCCTGTAATTTCAATAATTTAAAAGACGGGTCGCGGAAAATGCCCAGTTCCCTGTCCATTAAATTTACACGGTTACTAAAATGTTGATTTTGCAATTGTATAGCCTCCAACTGGTTGGTAGATTGTTGCAGACGCGAGTAAACGCTTACCAAAGCAATGGTGCTGGCTATCAACAGGGCTAAACTGGCAGCGAAGGCATATTTATAAAAGTTGTTTTCCTTACGTGCAGTTAATTCCACCAACTTATGATTAACCGGCTGTGGCTTTTCTGGGAAATTGTTATCGTCGCCCAAATTGGTAAGGATACTGCCCATTACCCGGCTACGTAAATTTTCTGAAGGTTCAACGGCATTTTCCTGAGCATACAATTCCAGGGAGCGCTCAATTTCATCCAGTTCCGCTTTTACGGCAGGATGTTTCTTGGCCATCTCTTCCACCTGCAACTTTTCGTCGGGGGTTACATCCCCCAGAACGTAAAGTTCCAGTATCCCTGTTTCTATATATGCTCTTATATCTTCCACTACTTCAATTAAAATGTTTTCTGAGTTGCTGTATACCCATTCGCAACCGCGTTTTAATGGTACCCAGCGGAACGCCTAATTCATCAGCAGCTTCCACATGCGTGTAACCTTTAAAATACACCAGATCGATTATTGATTTTTGTTCGGGCTTTAATGTATCAACCAAATCTTTAACACCCATCAACTCAGGCTTGTAAACGGTACTCCTTTGCTCGTCAATGGAATTTACGGTATTTTCAATCTCCTGGTTTTTATTCTGATTCTTAAAATCCTTTGATCTGATTTTATCTATAGCCAGATTGCGCGCAATATTTACCATCCAGGTAAACAGGCGGCCTTTTTCGGTGCTATAGCTTGAGAAGGAGTGCCAGATCTTTACAAAGGTTTCTTGTAAAACATCTTCGGCAATGGCGGTGTCGACAACAATACGTGAAATTACGCCGAACAATGCAGCAGAATACATATCATATAACGCTTCAATAGCAATTTTCTCATGATTTCTCAATGAAAAAACCAACTGCTCCTCGGTCAGCGATATTTTATGTTTCTTACTCAACAGCGTGAATATATAAAGGAATTATCACATATCAAACAGATG
>Ga0207671_10004497_pt1 | contig 13274 bp, 12 predicted proteins | sample KBSC24metaG_FD_184352 | JGI IMG/M metagenome (GOLD analysis project Ga0207671, IMG submission 184352) | Corn rhizosphere microbial communities from Kellogg Biological Station, Michigan, USA - KBS C2-4 metaG (SPAdes) (version 2) | ecosystem: Host-associated > Plants > Roots > Rhizosphere > Soil... | reverse complement strand
GCTGTCGGCGATCGTCCTGCTCGGCTGGGCGCTGCTCTCCGACAAGTTCTTCCCGACCGCCAACAAGCCCGCGACCCAGATCGTCAACGGCAAGACGGTGGCATTGCCGCAGCCGACGCCGGCGTCCAACGCGCCCGCGCAGGTGCAGGATCGCAACAAGGTCCTCGCCCAGACGCCGCGCGTGAAGATCGACACGCCCAAGCTCGCCGGCTCGATCGACCTGCGCGGCGCGCAGATCGACGACCTCGTGCTCACCACCCAGCGCGAGACGATCGACAAGAATTCGCCGCCCGTCCGCCTCTTCTCGCCGGAAGGCACGCCGGACGCCTATTTCGCGTCATTCGGCTGGAGCGGCCAGGCCATCAAGCTGCCCGACGCCAATACGGTGTGGACGGCGGCCGGCGACGTGCTCGCGCCGGGCAAGCCCGTCACCCTCACCTGGAACAACGAGCAGGGCCAGGCCTTCGCGATCAAGCTGGCGGTGGACGACAATTACCTCTTCACCGTCCAGCAGAGCGTCACCAACGGCACCGGCGCGCCCGTCGCCGCCCGCCCCTACAGCCTCGTCTCGCGCACCGGCCAGTCCAAGGACCCGTCGAGCTGGCAGGTCCATGTCGGCCCGATCGGCGTGATGGCCGGCAAGGCGCTGTACGACACCAACTGGAAGGATCTGGACGCGGCCGGCGCCGCCGGCCAGAAATTCCAGTCGACCGGCGGCTGGATCGGCTTCAGCGACAAATATTGGCTGGCGGCGGTGATCCCCGATCCCAAGGCGCAGGTGGACGCGGCCTTCGGCGGCGGCAACGGCCAGTATCAGGCGGAGTTCACGCCCACCGTCCAGCCGATCGGCCCGAGCCAGACCGCGACGCAGACCTCCTATCTGTTCGCCGGCGGCAAGGACGCCTCGCTGCTCGACACCTATGATTCGAAGTACGGCATCGACAAGCTGGACCACGCCATCGACTGGGGCTGGTTCATCTGGTTCGAGAAGCCGATCTTCTACCTGCTCGACTGGCTGTTCAAGCAGGTCGGCAATTTCGGCGTGGCGATCCTGCTGCTCACCGTGATCGTGCGGCTGATCATGTTCCCGATCGCCCACAAGCAGTTCAAATCCGGCCAGCAGATGAAGATCGTGCAGCCGAAGATGAAGGCCCTGCAGGAGCGCCACAAGGAGGACAAGCAGCGCCTCCAGGAAGAGATGATGAAGCTCTACCGGGAGGAGAAGATCAACCCGCTGGCGGGCTGCCTCCCCGTGCTGCTGCAGATCCCGATCTTCTTCTCGCTCTACAAGGTGCTGACCCTGACGCTGGAAATGCGCCACCAGCCCTTCATCCTGTGGATCAAGGATCTGTCGGCGCCCGATCCGATGACCCCGGTCAACCTGTTCGGCTACCTGCCCTTCCAGCCGACCGGCTTCCTGCATCTCTCGGTGCTGGCGATCGTGCTCGGCATCACCATGTGGCTGCAGTTCAAGCTGAACCCGCAGATGAACATGGACCCGACGCAGAAGCAGATCTTCTCGCTGATGCCGTGGTTCATGATGTTCATCATGTCGCCCTTCGCGGCGGGCCTGCAGGTCTACTACATCCTCTCCAACCTGATCACGGTGGGGCAGATGCAGTGGCTCAACCGCTCGATGCCGGCACCCAAGACGTGAGGGACCTGCCCGAGGCGGACGAGCGGCTGGAGGCGGGGCGCCGCCTCTTCGCCGGCCGCGTCGAATTCCTGAAATCGGCGCCCGAGCTCAAGTTCCTGCCCGATCCCACCGCACCGGAGGTGGCCTTTGCCGGCCGCTCCAACGTCGGCAAGTCGACGCTGATCAATGCGCTGACCGGACGCTCGGGCCTGGCGCGCACCTCCAACACGCCGGGGCGCACGCAGGAGCTCAACCTGTTCGACGTCGGCGAGCCGCTCGCCTTCCGGCTGGTCGACATGCCGGGCTACGGTTTCGCCAAGGCACCCAAGGACATCGTCAAGCGCTGGAAGTTCCTGGTGAACGACTATCTGCGCGGCCGCGCGGTGCTGGCCCGCGTGCTGGTGCTGATCGATTCGCGCCACGGCATCAAGGAGGTCGACCGCGAGCTGATGGGCATGCTCGACAAGGCGGCGGTCTCCTATCAGCTGGTGCTGACCAAGTCCGACAAGGTGAAGGCCACCGAGCTGGCGGCGGTGATCGCCGCGACCGAGGCGGAGGCGCGCAAGCACGTCGCCGCGCACCCCGTGATCCTGCCCACGTCGAGCGAGCTCGGCGGCGGCATCCCCGAGCTGCGCGCGGCCGTGCTGGACGCGATTTCGGCCTGAGCCGATGCCTTCTCCCGCTTTCGCGGGAGAAGGAGGGGACCCACCGAAGGTGGGGAGGATGAGGGTCTTCTTCTTCGACGGTCAGCACGGGCGCCCGAGAAGAAGACCCTCACCAAGCCCTCTCCCGCGAAAGCGGGAGAGGGCTTGAGGTCGCGCTTGACGCCCCGCCCCCGCCCCACCACAACCCGCGCCATGCTCAAGCTCATCATCGGCAACAAGGCCTATTCCTCCTGGTCCATGCGCGGCTGGCTGGCGGTCAAGCAATCGGGTCTCCCGTTCGAGGAGATCGTGGTGCCGCTCTACGATGCCGATTGGGATAAGCGCCGCGAGGGCGACGAATTCGCCCCTTCATCCGGCAAGGTGCCGATCCTGTGGGACGGCGACACGGTGGTGTGGGATTCGCTCGCCATCGTCGACTGGCTGGCCGACCGGGTGGGCCGGGAAATATTCTGGCCGGAGGACGATGCCGCCCGCGCCATGGCCCGTTCCATGGCAGCCGAGATGCATTCCAGCTTCGCCGCGCTGCGCCGGGAGTGCTCGTTCAACATCCGCCAGCGCTTCCCGGACTATACGCCGTCCGCCGCCGTGGAGGCCGATCTCGCGCGCCTCTACGAGCTTTGGGCGCAGGCCCGCGCGCGTTTCGGCACCGGCGGCGAATTCCTGTTCGGCGCGTTCGGCGCGGCCGACATCATGTTCGCTCCCGTCTGCGCGCGCATCGTCACCTACCAGCTGCCGCTGCCGCGCTTCGCCGTGCCCTATCTGCAGGCGATCTTCTCGCACCCCTTCACCCAGGAGTGGATCGGCGGCGCGCAGGCCGAGGATTGGGTGATCGAGAAGTTCGAGACGCTGCCGGCGGCTTAAAGGTCATAGCCCCTCCCTGAAAGGGAGGGGTTGGGGTGGGTGGAGGCGCGCGCGACGCAACCGTCTCGCCCATGGCCACCGTATCGTGACCCAAGACCCACCCCCAACCCCTCCCTTTCAGGGAGGGGCTTTCTCGCTCAATACGGCGTCCCGTCCTTGTGGAGGTATCGGGGTCCCTCGGCCCGCAGGTCGATATCCGGATAATGGCACGGGCTGGTCTCGGTGATGCCGATCACCACGAAGGTCGCGCCTTCCGGCCCGCCGATGAGGTGGTGCCCGTTGCGGTCCATCTTGGGGAAAGCCGCGCAGTCGCCGGCCTTCAGCAGCGTTTCGCCATGATCGTCGATCAGCGTCGCAGTGCCGGACGTCATGACGAGGAACTCGTCCTCCCCTTCGTGCCAGTGGCGCTGGCTGGACCAGGCGCCCGGCGGCAGGATGACGTGGTTCGCCTCGAAATCGGTGATGCCGCCCGCCGTCTTGAGCGAGCGATAGACGCGGCCATGGCCGCCCAGATTATAGGGTTCGGGATAGTCGCTGCTGGTCTTGCCCTCGATGGCGTCGATATCGATCCTCGGCATGGGTCCCCGCTAGGCAAAAGGCGCCGGCCAGCCTAACGCACCCGTCATGACCGGTCCAATCGATCCCGTGGCGCTGACCGCCGACCTGATCCGCTGCCCCAGCGTCACCCCCGCCGATGCGGGCGCGCAGGACGTGCTGACGGCCGCGCTGGAGGCGCAGGGCTTCACCGTCCATCGCTTCACCTCCGGCGCGGCGCCGCACGGGCCGGTGGAGAATCTCGTCGCGATCCGGGGGCATGGCGCGCCGCATTTCGCCTTCGCCGGCCACAGCGACGTGGTGCCCGCCGGCGAGGGCTGGACGGCCAGCGCCTTCGCGCCGGAGATACGGGGCGATCTGCTCTACGGGCGCGGCGCGGTGGACATGAAGGGCGCGATCGCCGCCTTCATCGCCGCCGCCGAGCGGTGCCGGGACCATGCCGGCACGCTCAGCCTGCTGATCACCGGCGACGAGGAAGGCCCTGCCATCCACGGCACCCGCGCCATCATCGACTGGATGGACGCGCGCGGCATCCGGCCGGACATGGTGCTGGTCGGCGAGCCGACCTCGGACGTGCGGCTGGGCGACACGATCAAGATCGGCCGGCGCGGATCGATCAACGCCTGGATCGAGGTGCCCGGCACGCAGGGCCACGTCGCCTACCCCCACCTTGCCGACAATCCGGTGACGCGGCTCGTCCGCATTCTCGACCGGCTGCAGCGCTGGCACCTCGATGAGGGCAATGCCTGGTTCCAGCCCTCCAACCTCGAGGTGACCGACATCGAGGTGGCGAGCGGCGCCACCAACATCATCCCCGGCACGGCGCGCGCGCGGCTCAACATCCGCTTCAACGACGAGCAGCAAGGTGCTGCGCTGGAAGCCGAAATCCGCCGCGTGACGGCCGAGGAGGCGCCGCGCGCGACCATCGAGGCGATGATTTCAGGCGAGGCCTTCCTGACCGCGCCGGGTGCGCTTTCGACCCTGGTGTCGGAGGCGATCCGGGAGGTGACGGGGGTGGAGGCGGCTTACTCCACCACCGGCGGCACCTCGGACGCCCGCTTCCTCTCGCAAATCGCCCCGACCGTGGAATTCGGCCTGCCCAATGCCACCATGCACAAGCTCGACGAAGCCGCGGCGGTGGAGGATTTACGGGTGCTGGCGGATATTTACGAGGCGGTGTTGCGAAAAGCTCTGAGCTAGCCGACTCCACCTCACCCCGCGTCATCCCAGCGAAAGCTGGGATCTCGGTGGGGCGGGCGCTGCGCCTCCCTTCACGAGACCCCAGCTTTCGCTGAGGTGACGAAATGTAAGGATTACGCGACGGCTAACCCCGCGCCCGCCGCAGCACCACGTACAAGGCCCCCGCCCCGCCGTGCCGCGGATTCGCGTTCCGCACCGCCGCGATCCGCACGGCGTGGCGCGAATGATGCAGCCAGTCGCCGATCGAGGCGCGGATCACGCCGCGCAGGGGATTGTCGAGCCGGCTGCGCCCCGGCGGCGGCGGGCGGCCGGTGACCAGCAGGATCAGCCGCGCCTGCATCGCCACCGCGCGGGTGAGCCCCGCCTCCAGTTCGCCATGGGCGGCGGACAGGGTGTAGCCGTGGAGATCGATGGTCATGTCCGGCGCGACGAGGCCGCGCGCGAGCTTGCGATCCCAGGAGGCGTCGAGCGTGTTGGCCGCAGGGCGTGGGCGGGCCACCTCCACGCCGTTCGTCCTGAGCGAAGTCGAAGGACGGGCTGCGGGCGCCGCGCTTGCAGCCCGTCCTTCGACAGGCTCAGGACGAACGGAGGTCGGCTTGGCAGGCACCTGCCTGGGGGATGCCCGCCGCCCCTTGAGCGGCCTCACATCCTCCACGACGCGCTGCCAGAGAGCCTCGCCCTCCGCCACGTCAGGCTTGCGGGATCTGCCCGGCACCGGCCAGCCTCGCAAGGGTACCGGCGGGCAGCAGCACATAGGCCTGCCCGTGGGCGGACATGCCGCCGGCGATGCGCTCGGCATCGGCGCCCGCGCCCCAGAAGGTATCGAAACGGTTGGCGCCCTTGATCGCGCCGCCGGTGTCCTGCGCCACCCACAGCCCGGCCGCCTCGGCCCGGTCGGGCGCGAGCCACACCGGCGCGCCCAGCGGCGTGAAGGCCGGGTCCGCCGCCACCGACACCCGCCCGGTCACCGGCACGCCGAGCGCGCCCACCGGCGGGGTATTGAGATATTTGAAGAAGACGAAGCTGCGATTCTGATCCATCACGGCGTCCGCCTGATCGGGGTGCGCGCGCAGCCAGGCGACGATGCCCTGCATGGAAGCCTGCCCCGGCTGCAGCATGCCCTGCGCCAGCATCCACTTGCCGATGCCGGTGTAAGGCTGGCCATTCTGCCCGGCATAGCCGATCCGCACCACGCTGCCGTCGGGCTGGCGGAGCTGCCCCGATCCCTGGATCTGCAGGAAGAAGAAAGCGATCTTGTCGGCCGCATAGCCGATCACCGGGGCATGGCCGTTGATCGCCCCGCCCTGGATCTGGGATCGATCCGGATAGGGGACGAGCTTGCCGTTCTGCACCTTGCCGCGGATCGTGCGCCCCTTGAGATCGGGTGCGAACTGGCCGAGATCGGCGCTGACGATGTCGTCCGGCGGGCCGTAGATCGGCACGTCATAGCCGAGCTGCGGCGTGGTCGAGCCCTGGATCTGTGGCTCGTAATAGCCGGTGGCGTAGAGCGCGCCGCCGCCGATCCGGGCCGTCTCGAAATAGCGCTGGAAGAAACCCACCCCCTGCCCTTGCGGCCAGGTCGCGGCGGCGGTGCAGGCCGGCTGCCAGTCCGCCGCAGTGGTGAGCCCGCTACCGTCGCTGCGCTTGAGCAGAGCCGCGCAGGATGAGCGGAAGGCCGTCAGTACGATCTCCGCCTTGGCCGGGTCGATCGGAAGCGATGCCACCGCCGGGCCGCGCGCGACGCCGGCGAGGATCGCGGTCTTCGCGGCCTGGACAGGCTGGCTGGTCGGCGGCGGTGGGGGCGGCAGGTTCGATGCCGTCCCGCTTTCACCCCCGCGAGGGCCCACGCACGATGCCAGCGCCAGCGAAGAGACGGTCGCCGCCGCCAGCGCGCGGCGCTTCATGCCGCCTCGTCGGTCTCGATCAGGATCCAGTTGGGGTCTTCCGCCTTAGCATGGCGGCTGAACGTCCAGAGGTCGTGCGTCTGCACCGCGTCGCTCAGCGATCCGGCCACGACATTGCCCTCGGCGTCGCGGGTCACCGCCGCGATGTCGGCATCGAAGCGGACGGTCACGATCGCCATCTGGCCGGCCATGCCGGCCTGGTCGATGGTCGAGCGCTCGATCGAGACGAGCTTGTTCTCCAGCGTCTCGCCGGCGTCCTTCCGGGCCGCGATCGATTCGGCGAAGGCTTCGTAGACCTCGTCGTCGACCAGCTTGCGCAATTCCGCCTCGTCGCCCCGCCAGAAGGCTTCCAGCGTCATGCGATAGGCCGAGCGCGCGCCATCGAGGAAGGTGGCGACATCGAAATGCGGATCGGCGGCGACGACCTGGCGCACGCCATCCAGCGCGTGCGGATCGATCATCGCGGCGACGGTGCCCATCGGCTCGGCCTTGCGCTCCGGCGGCTGCTCGATCGCGGGACGCGAGACGAGCGGCGCCTGCTGGAGGTCGGCGGGCTTGACGATCGGCTGCTCATGACCCGTCCGGCGCCCCAGCACGGCATAGAGCCGGAAGGCGACGAAGAGCGCAACGCAGGCCAGAATGATGATCTCAGGCACCGAACCTCCACTGCTGAGGCAATTGCAACGCCCCAGCCTCCCAATGAGTTGCCTTGGTACATAGAGGAGGATGCGCCCGGTTTCAAATCCCGCACGCCCCGCCCTCGGCACCATTGCCCTCCTATCCGGCGGCTGCTAGGCGCCCCAGCGATCCGCCGGGCGGACTTGCCGCCCGGCTCCAGCGATTTGAGGACATGCCCGATGGCCGAGAACGAGGCCCCCGATTTCCTGACCGTGCCCAGCCAGAATGGCGAGGACAGCCAGCCGCAGGTCGGCATGATCGCGCAATATGTAAAAGATTTCTCGTTCGAGAATCCCAACGCGCCGGCCGTCTACAACTGGCAGAACCAGCCGCAGATCGACGTGCAGTTCAACATCGGCACCCAGCAGATCGCCGACGACGTGCACGAGACCGCGCTGAAGATCGAGGTGACGGCCAAGGCGCCCGAGGGCGTCGCCTTCCAGCTGGAGCTGCTCTACGGCGGCCTCTTCGCGCTGCGCAACGTGCCGGCCGATGCGCTGCAGCCCTTCCTGCTGGGCGAGGCCCCGCGCCTGCTCTTCCCCTTCGCCCGCCGCGTGGTGGCCGATGCGGTGCGCGACGGCGGCTTCCCGCCGCTGATGCTCGATCCGATCGACTTCAACGCGCTCTTCTACGCCCAGCTCCAGCAGCAGGGCGGCCTGATGGGCGAGCCGGCCGGCCAGGCCTGACGCTCCAGCGATGCTCTCTTCCCGTCGCCCCTGCGCAGGCAGGGGCCCATCTCCTGAGCTGTCGGATTCGCGGCACGGTAAGGAGATGGGCCCCTGCCTGCGCGGGGGCGACGTTGCATATGGGGGTGAGCGCCGATGAGCCTCGTCAAGAACACCGCGACGATCGGCAGCCTGACGCTGGTCAGCCGCGTGCTGGGCTTCGTGCGCGACCAGCTGATGGCGCATTTCGTCGGCGCGGGCTTCGCGTCCGACGCCTTCCTGGTCGCATGGCGCCTGCCCAACCTGTTCCGTTCGCTGTTCGCGGAGGGCGCCTTCTCCGCCGCCTTCGTGCCGATGTTCAATCGCGTCGTCGGCAAGGCGGACGCCGAGGGCCGCGACGGCCTGAAGGAAGGGCTGGGCTTCGCCGAGAACGTCCTCTCGGTGCTGTTCCCCTTCCTCGCGGTGTTCACCACCCTGATGGTCGCCTTCCCGCGCCCGCTCGTCTGGCTGATCACCCTCGGCTTCAAGGACGGCGGCGGGCCGGAGAAATTCGATCTCGCCGTCCACCTGACCCAGCTCACCTTCCCTTATCTGGGCTTGATCAGCCTCGTCTCGCTGCTTGGCGGGATCATGAACTCGCTCAACCGCTTCTGGGTGAATGCGGCGGCGCCGATCCTGCTCAACATCTGCATGATCGTGGCGCTGATCTTCTTCCGAGGGCATGACGGCATCGCGACGGCGCACACCCAGGCGATCGCGGTGACCGTCTCGGGCGTGGCGCAGCTCGGCTGGCTGATCCTGGCGGCACGCAGCGCCGGCGTGAAGCTCCGCCTCAAGCGCCCCACCCTGAACCCCGAGGTGAAGCGCCTGCTCGCGATCATCTGGCCCGCCGCGATCGGCGCCGGCGCGGTGCAGTTCAACCTGCTCGTCATCACCATGCTGGCCGCCGGCTTCCTGGGCCAGGGCGCCGTTTCCTACATCTATTATGCGGACCGGCTGAACCAGCTGCCGCTGGCGCTGGTCGGCATCGGGGTGGGCACCGCGATCCTGCCGGTCATCTCGCGCCAGATCGGCGCGGGCGACGAGACCGGCGCCATCCACACCCAGAATCGTGCGATCGAGCTGTCGCTGCTGCTCACCCTGCCCGCCACCGCCGGGCTGATGCTGGGCGCGAAGACGCTGATCGCCGCGCTGCTCCAGACCGGCGCCTTCACCGCGCACGACACCGCCGCCTCGGCCGCGGTGCTGACCGCCTTCTCCTGCGGCCTGCCCGCCTACATCCTGATCAAGGTGTTCACGCCCGGTTTCTACGCGCGTGCCGACACCAAGACGCCGGTGCGGATCGCGATGACCGAGATGGCCTGCAACATGGCGCTGAACCTGTTCTTCGTGTTCGTAGTGAAGCTCTCTTATGTCGGCCTCGCCATCTCCGGCGCGAGCTGCGCGTGGATCAATGTCGGGCTGCTCTACTGGGTGCTGCACCGGCGCGGGCATTTCACGGTGGACGCCCAGCTCAGGCGCCGCGCGATCCGGCTGCTGCTGGCGACCCTGGTGATGGCCGGGCTGCTGCTCGTCCTCGATCCGATCATGGCCGCCCGCGCCAGCGGCACCATCGGCGCACGCCTCGTCGCCCTGCTGCTGCTGATCGTGCCGGCGGGCGCCTGCTATTTCGGCTGCGCCTTCCTGTTCGGCGCCTTCGACTGGCAAGAGACGAAAGCGCTGCTCCGCCGTCGCCGCGCTTGACCTGAGCGGCGCGGCGGGCGACACGCGCGCCCATTATGGAAAAACGCCCAGAAAAAACCCGAGTAGTCTCGGGCATCCAGCCCACCGGAAACCTGCACCTCGGCAATTATCTGGGCGCCATCCGCAACTGGGTGCGCATGCAGGACGAGGTGGCCCGCGAAGGCGGCGACTGCTTCTTCTTCCTCGCCGATCTCCACGCGATCACGGTCCACAACGATCCGAAGGAACTCGCCGCCAATGTCCGCCAGATGGCGGCGGCGCTGATCGCGGCGGGCATCGATCCCGATCGCTCGACCCTGTTCAACCAGGCCGCCGTTCCCGCCCATGCCGAGCTCGCCTGGCTGCTGGCCGGCACGGCGCGGATCGGCTGGCTGAACCGCATGACCCAGTTCAAGGAGAAGTCCGGCAAGAATCGCGAGGGCGCCTCGGTCGGCCTGTTCACCTATCCCGTGCTGATGGCCGCCGACGTGCTGGTCTACCGCACCACCCACGTGCCGGTGGGCGAGGACCAGAAGCAGCATCTCGAGCTGGCCCGCGACATCGCCACCAAGTTCAACCTCGATTTCGAGACCGAGCTCTTCGTCCTGCCCGAGCCGATGATCCCGCCCACCGCGGCGCGGATCATGAGCCTGCGCGACGGCAATGCGAAGATGAGCAAGTCCGATCCGTCCGAGCAGAGCCGCATCCACCTGACCGACGATGCCGACACCATCGCCGCCAAGATCCGCAAGGCGAAGACCGACCCGGAGCCGTTGCCGGCCGACCCGGCAGCGCTGGAGGGCCGGCCCGAGGCGCGCAACCTCGTCAGCATCTACGCCGCGCTCTCCGACGAGACGGCGGAGACGGTGCTGGCCCGCTTCGCCGGCCAGGGATTCGGCGCCTTCAAGCCGGCGCTGGCCGAATTGCTGGTGGAGACGCTGCGCCCGATCACCGCCCGCCTCACGGCGCTGGAACGCGATCCGGCCGAGCTGGACCGCATCCTCGCGGCCGGCGCGGAAAAGGCCCGGGCTGCCGCCGCGCCGGTCATGGCGGGGGCTTATGCGGCACTGGGATTGAACCGCGAAACTAGGTGACAGGAACATACGTTCAACGCATATTCAGCACGCTTGGCGGAGGAGTGGCCGTCACGTCCTGACATGCGGAATCCTCCGCGCACGAGGCACGTCCATGACCATCAAACGCCTGTTGCTTTCGATCGCCGCCCCCATCGCCCTCCTGGGCGTGAGTGGCTGCGCCACCAATTTCCAAGCGAACGTCTCGCGCTTCCAGCGCCTTCCCGCGCCGCAGGGCCAGACCTTCCGGGTCGAAGCCGCCGATGCGCACAATAGCGGCGGGCTGGAGTTCGCCACCTATGCGCAGGAGGTCGCCGCCCACCTGACCCAGGTCGGCTATCGCGAGGCCGCGCCCGGCGGCACGGCCGACATGATCGTCCAGGTCGGCTATGGCGTCGATCACGGCCAGCAGAAGGTGACGACCACGCCCGGCGGCTTCAATTGCGGCTTCGGCGCCGGCTGGGGCCCGGGCTGGGGCGGTCCCGGCTGGGGTCGCTGGGGCGGCTGGGGCTGGGGTGGCCGCGGCTGGGGCTATGGCTGGGGCGATCCGTTCGGCCCGTGGGGCTGCCCTGACGTCGAGAGCTACACCATCTATTCGAGCTATCTCGGCATGACGATCACGCGCTCCGACGGGGCCCGCCTGTTCGAGGGCCGCGCCCGCGCCCATTCGGCGACGGACGATCTGACGCAGCTCGTGCCCAACCTGATCGACGCGATGTTCACCGGCTTCCCGGGCAATTCGGGGCAGGACATCCGCATCACCATCCCGCCGCGCCAGAAGCCCAAGGCTTCCTGAGCGCGCAGCGTTCATCAAGGGCGCCGGACCATCGGTCCGGCGCCCTTTCCTTTTGGGCGGGGTCGTATCGACCGCGGCATTGCCGAACCGCTCCCGCCCGTCATCTCGGCGGAGTCGGGGATCCATTCGCGCAGCGCCTGCCGCATCGTCGAGACAAGGCCTCGACGTGGCGCCGGGCCATCATCATAGCGTCCCGTGGATCCTGGCCTTCGTCAGGATGACGGGAGACAGCGCGTTGCTCGCAATCGGCCCCTACGCCCCCTCTGTCGGGTCCGGCGGATGAGAGCCCCCGGCTTGCGATTCCTCCTCGCCTCGGCGCTGGGCCTGCTGGCGCTGCACATGCTGCTGCTCGCGTCGAGCGCGCCGGTGGAACGCCATCTCCGCATCCGGGCCGACATGCCGCCGACTCGCGTCGTGCTGCTGTCCGACCTGCATGTCGCGACACCGGGCGACAGCCCCGCCCGGCTGCGCGCGACGGTCGCGCAGGTGAACCGCCTGCATCCCGATCTGGTGCTGATCGCCGGCGACATCCTCTCCACCGACTCGCTGGCCTTCGCGGCTACCCCCGCCGACGCGACCGCGCCGCTCGCCGGCCTGCGCGCGCCGCTCGGCACGATCGCGGTGCTGGGCAATCACGACGATCAGGGTCGCAGGTCCCTGGAGGCCCTACTCCCGCGCAACCACGTCACATTGCTGGAGAATCAGGCGGTGCGGCGCGGACCGCTGGCGATCGTGGGGATTGGCGACACCTTCACCGGCCATGCCCGCCCCGCCGAAGCGCTCGCCGCAGCCCGCCCGCTCGGCGGCCTGCCGGTCGTGCTGGCGCACGAGCCGGACGTGACGCCCGAGCTCGATCCGTCGCTGCATATCGTGCTGGCGGGCCATACCCATTGCGGGCAGATCGCGCCCTGGCCCCTCGGGCCGATCTTCACGGCCTCGGCTTATGGCCACCGCTACGCCTGCGGGCTCATCCGCGAAGGCGATCGCACCACCCTCGTCACCGCCGGGCTCGGGACGAGCAACCTGCCGCTCCGGCTGGGCGCCCGGCCGGACCTCTGGGTGATCGATTTCGGGCGGTAAGCCCCTTCCCGGAGGACGGCGCTTACGCCTCCAGCTGGCGCAGCAGCAGCCGCACGTCCGCATCCAGCTCGGCATCCGCCTTGCGGAGCTTCTCGATCTGGCGGACGGCGTGGATCACCGTGGTGTGGTCGCGCCCGCCGAAGCGGCGGCCGATCTCGGGCAGCGACCGCGGGGTCAGCTGCTTGGCGAGATACATGGCGATCTGGCGCGGCCGGGCCACTTCGCGCGCGCGCCGGGCCGAGGTCATCTCGGACTGGCGGATGCGATAATGATCGGAGACCTTGCGCTGGATCTCATCGATGGTGATGCGGCGCTGGTGGGCGCGCAGCACGTCGGTCAGCGTCTCCTCGACGAAGGCGATGTCGATCGGGCGGCTGTTGAGCATCGCATAGGCGATGACCCGGTTGAGCGCCCCCTCCAGCTCGCGCACGTTGGACGC
>Ga0207671_10004493_pt1 | contig 13281 bp, 9 predicted proteins | sample KBSC24metaG_FD_184352 | JGI IMG/M metagenome (GOLD analysis project Ga0207671, IMG submission 184352) | Corn rhizosphere microbial communities from Kellogg Biological Station, Michigan, USA - KBS C2-4 metaG (SPAdes) (version 2) | ecosystem: Host-associated > Plants > Roots > Rhizosphere > Soil... | reverse complement strand
TTCATCTTCGCCGTGTTGGGTTTGCTGGTTCACCTGCTGCTCGGAGCGTAAGGGATGACCGGAACGCCGTTTGATCTGCAACTGCTGAATTTCTGCGCCGCGCTGCTGCTGTTGCTGTCCTTCGCCATGCTCGGGCAGCGGCGGATCGTGACACTGGTGAATCTGCTTGCGACCCAGGGTGCGTTGCTCCTGGTAGCGACCATTCTGCTCGCCTGGCGTACCGGCGAGCACCATCTGTACGTTTCCGCCGCCCTGACCCTTGCGCTCAAAGTTATTTTTCTCCCTTGGCTTCTGCACCGTCTCATCCGCCGGCTGAAGGTCTACTGGGACACGGAGCCGCTACTCAACATCCCCGGCACGATGCTCGTCGGTCTCCTGGTCGTCGTGTTTGCCTTCGGCCTGGCACAGCCGATCTCGGCACTGGCCAGCACGGCTACGCGCAATGCCATCGGCATCGCCGTCGCCGTGGTCCTGCTCTCCTTCCTCACCATGATCACCCGGCGCAAGGCCATGTCGCAGGTGGTTGGATTTCTGTCCATGGAAAACGGGCTGTTTTTCGGCGCCATGAGCGCCACCTACGGCATGCCGATGATTGTCGAATTCGGGGTGGCGCTCGATGTGCTCGTCGCCGTGCTGGTGTTGGGCATCTTCTTCTTTCAGATCCGCGAACAGTTCGACAGCCTCGATCTGCACAATCTCGAGTCCCTGAAGGAGAATCAACCCCTGAACGGGCGCGAGACAGAGGGTTCGACACCCGCCCTGCGTGAGAGCCCCTGATGGAATTCTTCCTGCTACTCGGAACTCCGCTGCTGGGCGCCCTCATACTCGGCGTCTTCGGCGGGCGTCACTGGGCTGCCGGTCTGAACGTGGCGATCAGTCTCGTCACGTTCCTCGCGGCTTGCGCCCTCACCGCGCGCGTTGTCAGTGAAGGACCTCTGCTCGTGGCGCACGAGCAGTTCTTCATCGATCCTTTCAATGTCTTTCTCGTCACGCTGACTGCCCTGGTGGGATTGACGACGTCGGTCTTTTCGCGCCCCTATATGCGGGTGGAGACTCATCATGGACGAGTCAGTGAGGCACGCCTGCGCCTCTACCACAGCATGTATCAGCTCTTCATGACGACGATGCTGATCGCGCTGACGACGAACAACATGGGGTTGGTCTGGGTTGCGATGGAGGCAGCGACGCTCTCCACGGTGCTGCTGGTTACGTTATATCGCACACCTGCGAGCCTGGAGGCTGGATGGAAATACTTCATCCTCTGTGGCGTGGGAATCGCCCAGGCATTGTTCGGGACGATTCTCCTGTACTTCGCGGCCGAGAAGGTGCTGGGCGCCGAAGGCGTCACCGCGCTGCTGTGGACACATCTGAACGCCGTGAAAGGACAACTCGAACCGACCGTGTTGGGACTGGCATTTGTGTTCCTCCTCGTCGGCTACGGTACGAAGGTCGGACTCGCTCCGCTGCACAATTGGCTGCCGGACGCGCACGCGGAAGGCCCTACGCCCATCTCGGCGGTGCTGTCAGGACTGCTCCTCAACGTGGCCATCTACGCGGTCGTTCGTTGCAAAGTGCTCGTCGAAGGCTCCCTGCACTCGCCCTTGCCGTCACGGATGCTCATGGGTTTCGGGCTGCTGTCCGTGGTACTGGCATCGTTCTTCCTGTGGCGCCAGCGCGATATCAAGCGGCTGTTTGCCTACTCCTCGATCGAGCACATGGGCATCATCACCTTTGCCTTCGGAATGGGCGGGCCGGTAGCGAACTTCGCAGCTCTACTGCACATGACTGTCCACTCGCTCACGAAGTCGGCGATCTTCTTTGCCGTCGGTCATGCCGCCCAAAAGGCGGGCTCGCAGCTCATGGACAATATCCGCGGTCTCATTACAACGAATCCAACCATCGGCTGGGGACTCATGATGGGCTCGCTTGCGATCCTGGGAATGCCGCCCTTTGGCGTGTTTGCCAGCGAGTTCCTGATCCTGACCACGGCCATGAGAGAGCAACCCTGGGCGACTCCCATTCTGCTCACGGCGCTCGGCGTCGCCTTCGCGGCGATCTTTGGGCGCGTCCAATCCATGGTGTTTGGCGAGACGACCCTGAAGCGCCTGCCGCATCCTCCCGCGCTGCTGCCAGTGTTCGCTCATTTGTCGATCGTTCTCCTGTTGGGCATCTATGTACCGCCCTATCTGGCCGATTGGTACCGAGCGGCGGCACGCCTGATCGGGGGTGAGTGAAATGGCGCTGCTGTCCTCGTTCAACCGCAGCGATGTGCAATACGGCGCGCCCGGGCTGCATCGGCTGACGGTCTCGCAGGAGCAATGGCGGCAAGCGGCGTTTGACCTGTCTGCCGCAGGAGCCAGACTACTGGCGCTCTGGGCGAGCGGCGCGAAGCAGGCAACGCACCTCATCTCCGCGTTGTTTGTCGCGCCCGAGGGTGGAGGATTGGTACTGACCCTTCCGATAGTAGATGCAGACGAGCCCTATCCGGGCATTGCGGAGCTGTTTCCCGCAGCTGCCCGGATGCAACGGGCGATCGCAGACCTGTCAGGTGTACGTTCCACTGACTCGGATACTCGCCCATGGCTTCGTCACGCTGCATGGCCGCAAGGCTACCGACCGCTGCTCGATCCACCTTCGCAGCCGATCGCCAATCCCGTCACTGATTCCTACAGCTTCGTGCGCGTCGAGGGTGAGGGCGTGCATGAAATTGCCGTCGGCCCCGTACACGCGGGCACCATTGAACCGGGACACTTTCGCTTCTCGGTGGTGGGTGAGAAGGTGCTGAGACTCGAAGAGCGTCTCGGTTACGTTCACAAAGGCATCGAGCAACGGTTCACCCAACTGCCCCTCATCGAGGGCCACCGCCTGGCTGCACGAGTCTCGGGGGATTCAGCCGTGGCCTACTCGTGGGCGTACTGTCAGGCTCTCGAGGGAATCGCGCAGGTCGATATACCGCCGCGCGCGGCGTGGCTGCGTGCGTTGTATCTCGAGCTGGAGCGCATCGCGAATCATCTGGGGGACCTGGGTGCGCTCGGCAACGATGCGGGGTTCGCCTTCGGGTTGGCACAGTTCTCACGATTGAAGGAACTGCTGTTACGTGCCAGTCAGGAAGCACTCGGCGCACGATATCTGATGGATGTGATCGTACCGGGGGGTACGCGGTCCGATCTCACCCGAACAGGCATCCTGGCACTGAGCAGATGTCTTGGGGAGATTGCAGATGAGGTCCTCACTCTGCGCGCGGTGTATGACGAGCACGAGGGCGTTCGCGACCGGTTCAACGGCGCCGGCGTAGTCTCGACTGAACTGGCCGCTCGCCTGGGATTGATCGGTCTGGCGGGACGCGCGAGCGGCCAGGCATTCGACCTGCGGATTGACCTTCCGTGCGCCCCCTATCCGGATCTCGCACCGACCGGGATAGTTCGCACCGAAGGCGACGTGGCCGCACGCGTCGCTGTCCGCTTCGACGAGTTTCAGGAGTCGTGCCGACTCGTACAACGCATCCTGAGCGAGCTGCCGGAAGGACCACACAACACCGCGGTTCGCGTGCCCGCCGACGGTGCAGTCGGTATCGGTCTGATCGAAGGCTGGCGGGGCCCGGTGTGCATCGCGCTCGAAGCCGGTCCTGACGGAACAATACGACGCTGTCATCCACAGGATCCGTCGTGGCACAACTGGCCCGTGCTCGAGCACGCCATCATCGGCAACATCGTCCCGGATTTTCCGCTCATCAACAAATCGTTCAATCTCTCGTACAGCGGCCATGACCTCTAGCGTACCGCCATGTTGAAAACACTGCGCCAGATTGCCTCCATCGGCATCATCTCCGAGCCACCTCCGCAGGCAGATGAGACCCTGCGGGTTCGTGACACCCTCCAGGAAGGCATTCGGGAGGTACTGGGCCGTGCACTGTGCATTCGCCATGTCGATGCCGGCTCCTGCAACGGCTGCGAGCTCGAGATCCACGCCCTCAATAATCCTCTTTATAACCTCGAAGGGCTGGGGATTCGATTTGTCGCAAGCCCTCGGCACGCCGATCTGCTGTTGGTCACCGGTCCGGTGTCGAAGCATATGGAAGTGGCGTTGCTGCGGACGTATGAGGCCACGCCCGATCCCAAGCTCGTGGTCGCTCTGGGCGACTGCGGTTGCACAGGGGGGATTTTCGGCGAGAGCTACGCCAGCCGCGGCCGCGTTTCGAACGTCATTCCCGTCGATGTGGAAGTGCCGGGTTGCCCTCCGAGCCCAACGCGAATCCTCCAAGGTATTCTGGCCGCCCTGGGGCGCGCCCCTGGCCCGGGTCAATAAACAAAAACTAAATCGAGGGTCATAAAGTGTGTTTGGTTGCTTCAGGCAGCCGGCCGCATAGTGACCTCACCCCCGGCCCCGGGGTCAAGAGAGGAGGCCTTCGATGGACACCTTGTTTGAAATCGCAGTGATTGGGATGTGGATCGCATTTTCCGTAGTGGGCTTGAAGAGAGCCTATGGCTCACGCGGCTGCTCGCCTCGAAAACCGAAGGTCGAGTCGGACGGCGCGTAGGCAACGGGAGTCAGGATAAAACCCGCCTCATCGCGGTTGTGAACCGCCCTGCCGACAATCTGGCCCCGATCATTGATTGCGAAGGCGTCCCGGATCGTCCAGGTCGAGTCCGGTGGAATGAGTGTATTCAGATCCTGGAATCCGCCCTGGGGAGTCCAGAGAAAACCCCGGTTCCGATCCGAATCGGGACCGTAGCCGCCCACCACGAACCCGCAGTTGTTCATCGATCGCGCCGTGTTGACGAGAGCAGCCGAGAGATCCAACTGCCGCAGCCGACCGCCTTGCTCCAGATACACTGCCCGGCCGGCCTGGACGAGGATGTCACCCGCATCGTTGATGGCAACGGCGGCGCTGTAGTGTTCAGTTCCGATCAGTCTCGGTTCGTGACGCACCGGGTTCCACGCAAACGCCTGATACCGCCCTTGCTCGTCGTAAACCTCCCCGACCATCTCTCCGGAGCGGTTGGCAGCTTTGAGTGTGCCGCCGCAACATAGCCGCAGGGTGTGCGGCACATTGTTGATCCAATAGACTGCCTGCGCTCGCGCCTCACCTGGAGGGACCCACTCGCCGAGCACCAGGCCCGAAGGGCTCGCGCCATGGACGAAAGTCTGCTCACCGGCAACCGCAATGATCGAGCGGCCCGAGTAAATGAAGGCGGCGCGTACTCGATGTTGCGCATCAAACGCGTCGACGACGATCTTGCCCAAAGGCGTGATCGCCACCGGCTCCGCAGACTTGAAACCCTTTGGCAACGGCAACTCGCGGGTACCCGTTCGCGCCTGCCACACAACCGGACGGCTCACCTCGTTGGTCCCGGCCACCAGGGCGGATTGGGAGATGACCGTTGGCAGGAACGGCAACTGCCGCATTGAATAGCGGGTGTTCAGACAGGCAGCCGCCGGTGGCTTGGCCCAGAGCGGCGTGACCGTCAGAACCGAACAGGCAAGCGCCACCCCGGTGAGGAGGACAGCGGCCGCCCGATGGACGGCCGCCGCCGCAGGCTCATTGAGCCACATACGTCCACGTGAGAATCTTTTGGGTCGACACCGTACCGCCGGTGCCGCCAGTAAAGCCGACGAACGCCGTATTCCCTCCCACGGCACCGGGTATATCGACGGGTTGGGACAAGGTGAACTGAGCGTTGGTTTGCGGATCGGAGAGGACCAACGTCAGCGTCCTGCCATCGTAAGCAACATGCGCATGCAGCACATCGCCGCTGTGCAGATCGATTCCGGATGCTGTGAGATCCGACGCGGGCACAGTCGGCTCAGCGCCGCCGGTAAAGAATCCCGTGGAGTTGATCCCCTCACCCGCATTGTTGAACGTATCGAACTTGACTGCCACGCTCTTCCCGATGCCCTGATACCCGAGCGCCCCGCCTATTCCGCCCGTTGCACCCAGACCGGTGTTCTGCAGGGCGAAGGTGAAGCCGTCGGAGGCCAGGGGTCCGGCGGGCGTAATCTGGAAGTCGAAATCGGTCGTGAAAGCCGCGACATTCACAGGAGTTGAGAACCAGGCGGCGCCGTTCTCGAAATTCCCACCATTGGTCACCTGGAGTGCATCGCCGGCAACAGCCGCTCCTTGCAGGAAGGCCAGTTGAGTGCTGCCTGAGAAGCCTGACTCAAAGTTCACCACGGGAGTACCGCCGCCCCCGGTTGCATTGATGATGTACGCGGCCGTTGCAATTGGGCTGGAACCGCCGCTGCTGCTGACAGCGAGCGCTTTCAACGTAGCTGTCGTACTTACGGCGATTGGCCCTGAATAGACAGCGGACGATGTCGTCGGATTGCTTCCGTCCGTTGTGAAGTAGACGGTTGCGCCAGAAGTTGCATCCGAGATCGTCACCAGTTGGGTGCCCGAATAGGCCCCCGCCGCCGGCAGGAATGTCGGCAGCGCCGCGGGTGTCACCGAGGTGGAACTGGTCGGTGTGTACGTCCAGTTGAGAATGCTCTGAGTCGACACTGTGCCCCCCGTCCCTCCCGTGAAACCGACGTACGCGGTCGTGCTACCCACGACACCGGGGATGTCGATTACCTGAGACAGCCGAACCGAAACACCCGTCTGCGTGTCCGTTAACGTGAGAGTCAGGTTGGTACCGTCATAGGACAGATGCGCCTGCAGGATGTGGCCGCTGTGCAAGTCGATCTGTCCGGTGAGATCTGTCGCGGGAGTCGTCGGCGCGTTTCCGTTGGTGTAAAAGCCGATGGAGTTGATGCCTTCGCCCGCATTATCGAACGTATCAAACTTCAGGGCGACACTCTTCGCAATCCCCTGGTAGCCGAGCGCGCCACCGATGCCGCCGAGCGCGTCGAGTCCCATGTTCTGAATCGTGAAGGTGAATCCGTCGGATGCATTCGGGCTGGCCGGGGTGATCTGAAAGCTGAAGTCACTCGTGAACCCTTGAACGTTCACGGGCGTCGAGCTCCAAACCGCATGAGCCTCGAAGTTGCCACCGTCGGTGAGCAGCAACGCGGTGCCCTGGAGAGTGATCGCACCATTTCCATTGGAGTCGAGAGTCAGGCCCGTGGTGCTCGAAAATCCGTTCGGGTCGTTGATGACGGGATTGCCGGTCCCGCCGCCATTCACATTGATGGTGTAAGTGGCGGTGGCAACCGGGCTCGCGCTCTCTGCAGGCGCGATCGCAAGTGCCTTCAGTGTTTCCGTCGTGGCAACATTAATCGGTGCCGCATATACCGCCGACGACGATGTTGGCGTCGAATTGTCCGTTGTGTAGAAGATAGTGGCACCGGGAGTTGAATCAGAGATGCTCACGGATTGCGCCGCCGTGAAGATTCCGCCCGGGGGTGAGAAGGTCGGCTGTGCCGTCTGCTGCGGCGGGTTACCGCCGCCTGAGCCGATCGTGTAGGTCGCGCTCCCCACCTCGCTATTATCAACACCATTCGCGACGGCAATGGCCTGGAGCGTCTCGGTAGCACCTACCGTGAGTGGTCCCGTGTATCGAGTTGATGCCGCTGTCGGAGTCGATCCGTTCGTCGTGAAGAAGAAAGCTGCATTCGGAGTCGTATCAGAAATTGTTACCGTCTGGGCGGTGGCGTACGTGCCGGCTGGCGGAGAGAAGGTGGGCGTGGTGGCCTTTCCACCCAGTAACCCATAGCCCACCAGCGCACCCGGGTTCGTCGAATTGCCGACATAGACCTTACCGTTTGCAATCGTTGGTGGCGCGAATTTCGTGGCCGACCCGCCCTGATCCCGATTGCCCGCCTGCCCGCTCTTCCACAACAGATGGCTCAGATCGGTGGCATCGAAGGCGAACAGCTCCCCGGTATTGTGCATGAGCCAATAGATGCCATTGGTTGTGTTGTTGGCGGAAATCGAGCCTGCATCCGTTGCGCTGAAGTTGCCCAGCGTGGTGCTGCTCTGGGAGACGGGCGCGGTGGACATGAGGCCGCTGGCGGTGTCGAAGGAATACGCGCTGAGCGGGCGGCCGCCGGTATTCCAGTAGATACGACCATTCAGGTACACCGGAGTGCTGAGGACAAAGCCCGCGCCTGAAATCTCCTGGGGGATCTGGGTATCGCTGGTGCTGCAAGGGGGCGTGAGCTGGGTGCAGAGCTTGCCCAGATTGTTTTGATCCAACATGTGGATCGTCTGCGCCTTGCCGGCCTGGGTGAGGCGCTGAGCACCGTTCGAGGCGGTTGGCAGGAGCAGCACTCCGCCGGATCCCAGGTCGGTATCGCCCAGCGTGCTGCTGCCGCCTTCATTGAAGGGCGTGAAATAGTCGCGGACCGGAAAATGCCCGTTGGCCGGCAATCCCAGCTTGACGATGCTGTCGCCGAAATCCGTAGTGCCGTTTTGATAACCATTGCCTGTGGCAAGGTAGATATTGCCGTTGGCGTCCACCGCGGGAGCCGCTCCGGACATCCAGATGCCACCTTCGATGAGGTTCCCACCGGGCGCACCGTTCGGCGTCACATTCCAGACCCCATCCTGCACGAGCGTCTGCGCGTCATAGGAGATCAGCCACCCGTGGTACACATCATGGTCGCAGTGGGAGGCCCAGGAAATGAGCACGTGCCCATTGTCCAAAGCCAGTCCGGGGCGCTGCAGCTCGGCACTGGGATTGAACGGGACCAGGGCCCCGTCGCCATCGGGCGCAGTCCCTGGAGACGTCGCCTGAATCTCGGTCGGGCCGCCGAATTTTTCAGCCAGCGTGGCAATGTCCAGGGCGTGCAGGTGTTGGACCAGGCGGCCCCCGACCTTCGCCTTGGTAACGACGTAAAGAGTCTGACCGGCGGGATCGATGACGGGGGTCCCCGTGATCCCGATTTCCGGATTGATATCGAGGCACTGCTGCACGAGGTCGGAAGAGACATTGACAGTCGTCCCGCCGGCCGGAATCAGGCTCACCTGCCTGTAGACGGTCCCATTGTCGCCATCAATCGCGTAAACGCTGTCGTGCTCAGTCGCGACATACACAACATTGTGGGTGCCACCGGCGATCTGGACACCGGCCATGACCAGCGGCTGTGCGTAGACCTGTCCGTCGAGCGTGATCTGGAACAACCGGCCGAACTGATCGACATTGACATTGCTGGTGGTGAGAATCTGCTCGTGAGTATTGGCGCCGGTACGGGCCAGGTCGTTGTGCCAGGTTGTCACATTGACCTGTGCCTGCGAAGGCGCCCCCAGAAGCAGACCCAATGAGGCCGCGAATGCCAGCGCTGCGCGCTCGTGAATGAACATCATGCTCAACTTCGCTCCCTGAGTGAATTCTTTGAATCAATACCGCGCGCCACGATGAGTGCCTGTCTGTCGACCGCGACACCCGAAGATACTGCCCGCGATGTTGGAGCCGCCTTCCGCCATGACCAGAAAACCGCCCGCGTGCGCTTTATAGATTCATTGTGGCAGGAACACAAATGAAGTTTATTTTTTTACCGTGGAAGCACGGTGTGTCCGCGACGGTGTAACAATTACCACGGAACATTCATGGAGGAACTCACTCGCTATCGCGATCCTCGCCGAGGATGGGTGCGGCAAACGGCTCGGGGCCGGGCGTTCGTCCGAACTTGATGGGCCGGGTGACCCCTCGATAGCTTCCGAGCGTGGGATGAGCGATCGGTGCAATCATGTTCTCAGCTATCACCTGCGGGTGATCAAACATGTCTTCGACCTGTCGAGCCATGGCGCAGGGCACCTGGTCTCCGAGCAACTCTTCCCATTCGAGAGCCGTGCGTGTCAGCAGAACTGCGCGCAACTTCGGAACGATTTCCGCGGCATGTTGTGCGCGCTTACGCACGGTGTCGTAGCGTGGATCATTGCCGAGCTCCGTCAGCCCTGTTTTGTCGCAAAGCGCTTTCCAGAAGTGGGGTGTGTTAGCTGACAGATACAAATAGCCCTCGAGCGTGGGATGTAGACCGGTGATACCGCCGGAGCGCATATCGCGCCAGATGTCGAGCGACTCCCCCTCGGCCCAGATCATGCGCGCCGATTGCATGGTCAACGCGCTACGCAACAGGGACACTCCCACGAACTGGCCCTGGCCACTGCGTTCGCGCTCAAACAATGCCGACGCCACCCCTGCCGCAACGAGCGCGGCGGCGTAGTAGTCCACGGGTGATCCGTAGGTCAGCTCTGGCGTGCCGTTGGGATTGCCTTGCAACGCGCACATGCCGGTCATTGCCTGCAGCACCTGATCATAACCGGCCTTCTCCCGCAAAGGCCCCTCTTCCCCGTAGCCGGTAACGGCGCAATAGATCAGACGCGAGTTGATTTTGGCGAGTCGCGGATAGTCGACTCCCAGGCGCTCGCCCACTCCGGGTCTGAAGTTGTGCACGAGCACGTCCACTTCGCAGATCCATTTCAGCAGTAGAGCGAGGTCCTCGGCGCGTTTGAGGTCCAACACCATGCCCCGCTTGCTGCGGTTGACGCCGAGGAAGGCGCGATTCTCACTCTCCAGGGTCGAAGGATAATGGCGCAGGTTATCGCCGCCCGGCGGCTCGATTTTGATGACATCGGCTCCCTGGTCCGCCAACAGCGTGCATCCGTACGGACCCGCGATGTACGCGCTGAGATCCAACACGCGAACACCGGTCAACGGTCCGGGCGGCCCGGATCGGGTGAAGTTCCAGATAGAGGAAGGAGAACTCATGGCGTCATTCCCTTATGGCGTCGTTTCCGGTGCCAACATCATCCAAGTGAGCCGCCACGCTCCATCGTGACGTCCACCCGCCCGGTAATAGGGTTGGAAAGTCAGTGGCGGACGGCCGACGGGGCACAGTCGTACAGGAGGACCGCCCTCGCCGTCCGTTGCCTGCTCAGTCAGGAGCCACGTGTCCCGGGACCCGGTGTCAATGCGAAGCGTCTCCTCGATTTTGTAGCCATCGATCAGGTCTGTTGCATAGACCAGCGGCCCGCGCGTGATGGCCAGATAGTCAAAGTGAAGCACTTCCTGCCTGACAGGAAGTCCATCCGGGGACTGGGACTCCTGCACGTTCCGGTGAGCCTTGCAATGAATTTGCGGTCGCATGGGACACGACACCGTGATCACATCCCCGGCACGCCATAGGCGCTCCAGTCGAACATAGGCACCGGCGATCGGGTGCAACATGTTGCTGTCACCACTGACACTCACCGTTGCGCCTTGCGCCCAATCCGGGATACGGATTTCAATGCTGAATGCCGCGGGGTACTCAGGTGAGATCTCCAGCGCAATGCCCCCCTCAAAAGGGTACGCCGTTTTCTGCTCCAGGCGCACTGTGCCCGCGGTCGGCAACCTCAGTTGCGTTTCCGACGGACCGAGCAGGTTTACCTTGATCCCACCGTCCTGTGAAATGCCGTAAGCGATGGAAGGCAGTTCCTCCAACGCCATGGCGCCGCTGGACTTACAGCAGCGCCAGTATGTGGTGTACACCCGCTTGCCGTTGGGAAACGAGTAGTAGCACCAGTCTTCGCCGTTGGGTGCCTGCGCGCCCAGCAGATCGTTGTAAGCGCTACGCTCGATTTCCTCTGCGTAAGCGGCCTGTCCCGTGATGCACAGCAGCTCGCGATTGAGCTGTATCCACGCCATCGTGGAGCAAGTCTCAACGTAGCCGTACGGACTGAACACCGATCCTGGATTGAAGACTTCGCGCGAGCGATGCGCGACGCCACCCCACGGTCCCCCACCCAGCGTCAAATGATGCGCACGGACGTTAGCCCAGAGGCTTTCGACAGCGCGCAAATAGGTTGTATCGCCCGTGGCGCGATACAGCTTCGCAAGGCCCACCAGGTTCCAAAGGATCTGATAACTCTTGCCCGTGGCGATTTCAGATGCGTCCGTTCCAGCCAGAGCCCGAGTCAACAGCGCGTGTCGCGGGTTGCGCTCCCCCTGCTCCAGCACGAGCAGTGCGAGATCGAGATAGCGTTGTTGGCTCGTCGCAAAATAAAGCTCCACGGCTGGATCGATCAGCACGGTCGCTGACAGCCCGTGATGATTGCCGAGATCGGTGATATCGATGGCGCCGCGGGTCAGAGTCTCACTGCACAGATCCCCGATGCGGCAGGCCGCCTCCAGATACCGTGAGTCGGGAAAATGGCGATGGAGCTCGAGTAGCCCCAGAATCAAGTAGCAGTGCGTCCAGATGTCCCACGTACGCGCGAAAGGCGCGCCGTCCCAGGTCAGCGGTTTCGCTGGTTGCTTGTGCATGAAGCGCCGCTCCGGGGCATAGTTCCCGGAATAACCGGCCGCGTCCTGCACACTTACCAGATAGTTGGCTACGCGCCGAGCTCTCTCGAGTAGTGTCCCATCGCGCGTGCGCGCCGCCGCTTTCGCCGCGGCATAAAGCCATTTGCCTGCATGCTCACCGTACCAGTCTCCCGCTTGATTGGCCTGCACGGTTTCAGGGTTGAAGATGGCAATCGCCGGACTCGTTTCATCGATGATGAAATGCGAAAGGCGTCCGCTGTGGTTGGCGGCCAGGGCTTCACCCAGCACGCCTCCTAAATATACATCCCCCGGTGCCGCAAGCTGCATTGCGGGCGACGGGCGCTGCAGGCGGGGAGCGGCGGCTGTCATCCGACATCGATCACGCAGCGGAAACCAATTCCGGCCGACCGGTCCTTGCAAGGCGCCATCAGCAAGTATTTACCGTGCTGGTCCAGGCGGTACGCTTGAGGAAAATACCAGTGCGAAGTCTGCGGTTGATATGCACTGCCCCCTCGCAGAATCGCCGCCCGCGTATGGGCGTCGACATACTCATCCGTCCATTGCCAGATGTGGCCCACCAAATCCATGACACCGAACGGGCTCGCGCCAGCGGGATGTTGGTTTACATCGGCGGGTATCGGCATGTCGCGGCCGCACGACGGCTCGGGCACCGCCTGCGGATTCCATTCGTTGCCCCACGGGTAACGGCGGCCATCGTTGCCCTGAGCTGCATACTGCCATTCCCATTCGTGTGGCAGACGCTTGCCAGCCCAATGCGCGTACGCGCGTGCATCTTCGATGGATATCCAGACTACCGGCTTGTTGTCCCAACCTGCCTGAGGTCGGCCGTTATGCCAGTGCCGAAGGAAGTTGTGTTCGTCCCGCGGCCGGTATGACGTTGCCGCCAGGAAGGCATGATATTGGGCGTTGGTCACCGGATGTTGATCGATGCAAAACGTTCCGATGGAGACCCGGTGCCGATGGCTCCGGCGTGCGCTGGTTTCCCAGGGATACTGGACATCCACGCCCTCCCCGGTCTGACCTTCGATCTCGATGCCGTGGACTGCGAAATCAAACTCCCCGGCCGGAATCCGGA
>Ga0207671_10004487_pt1 | contig 13301 bp, 14 predicted proteins | sample KBSC24metaG_FD_184352 | JGI IMG/M metagenome (GOLD analysis project Ga0207671, IMG submission 184352) | Corn rhizosphere microbial communities from Kellogg Biological Station, Michigan, USA - KBS C2-4 metaG (SPAdes) (version 2) | ecosystem: Host-associated > Plants > Roots > Rhizosphere > Soil... | reverse complement strand
ATAAGGTGCTGGACTGGAACTTTAAGGAACCAAACGTAAAATGGTTCCAGGGTGCTAAACTCAACATTACCGAAAACTGCCTTGACCGCCACCTGGAAACCCTGGGCGATAAACCCGCTATTATATGGGAGCCAAATGATCCGCAGGAGGATCATCGTATATTAACTTATCGTCAGCTGCATGATAAGGTTTGCCAGTTTGCCAATGTGCTTAAAAACAATGGCGCAAAAAAAGGCGACCGTATTTGTATATATATGCCGATGGTGCCCGAGCTGGCTATCGCTGTTTTGGCTTGCGCCCGTATCGGCGCTATTCACTCCGTAGTATTTGGTGGCTTTTCTGCCCAATCTATAGCGGATAGGATCAATGATGCTGAATGTAATATCGTGATCACTGCCGATGGTGGTTTCAGAGGTAATAAAGATATCCCTTTAAAAAATGTGATAGACGATGCCCTGGTTCAGTGCAAATCGGTTAAAAAAGTAATTGTATTAACCCGCAGCCGTACACCGGTATCTATGATCAAAGGCCGTGACGTTTGGTGGGAAGATGAAGTGAAAAAGGTAGAAACCCAGGGTAACCCGCAATGCCCGGTTGAAATAATGGATGCCGAGGATATGCTGTTCATTCTGTATACTTCCGGCTCAACCGGTAAACCAAAAGGCGTGGTACATACCTGCGGTGGTTATATGGTATATGCCGGCTATACTTTTGCCAACGTGTTCCAGTATAATCAGGGTGAGGTATATTTTTGTACTGCGGATATCGGCTGGATCACCGGGCACTCTTATATCGCTTATGGTCCGCTCTCGCAAGGTGCCACTACTTTAATGTTCGAGGGCGTACCTACTTACCCGGATGCTGGTCGTTTCTGGGAAATAGTTGATAAATACAAAGTAAACATATTATATACCGCACCAACAGCCATCCGCTCGTTAATGAGTTTTGGCGAAGAGCCGTTGAAAGGTAAGGACCTGAGCTCGCTGACCAAGCTAGGATCTGTAGGAGAACCTATCAACGAAGAAGCCTGGCATTGGTTTGATGAAAAAATTGGCCATGGCAACTGCCCTATTGCTGATACCTGGTGGCAAACAGAAACCGGCGGTTTAATGATATCGCCTATCTGTAACGTAACACCAACCAAGCCCGGTTATGCTACTTTGCCGCTGCCCGGCATTCAACCTGTATTGGTTGATGAGAATGGTAAAGAGGTTGAGGGTAACGGCGTAAGCGGTAACCTGTGTATCAAATTCCCATGGCCCGGTATGCTGCGTACTACTTATGGCGATCATGAGCGTTGCCGCACCACTTATTTTGCTACTTACGAAAACCTGTATTTTACAGGCGACGGCTGCCTGCGCGATGAGGATGGTTATTACCGCATAACCGGTCGTGTGGATGATGTGCTGAACGTATCAGGTCACCGTATTGGGACTGCCGAGGTAGAGAATGCCATCAATATGCACAGCAGCGTGGTTGAATCGGCGGTAGTTGGTTATCCGCATGATATTAAAGGACAGGGTGTTTATGCCTTTGTGGTGTGCCCTGATCAGCATGGTGACGAAGAACTTAACCGCAAGGATATCATCATGACCGTAGCGCGCATTATTGGCGCTATTGCCAAACCCGATAAGATCCAGTTTGTAACCGGGCTGCCCAAAACCCGCTCAGGTAAGATCATGCGCCGTATTTTGCGCAAGATAGCCGAAGGTGATACCTCTAATTTAGGGGACACTTCGACACTGCTTGATCCGGCTGTGGTAGATGAGATCAAGGCAGGAGCTTTGTAGGGAGGAGAGGCAATCGACTCACCCGGTCTACGCTTCGCTGGACCACCCTCTCTTCGGCTTCGCCGGAAAGAGGGTAGAGAAATAAAAGTGTAAAATCCCCTCTATGCGCGAAGCGGAGAGAGGGGTGAGTCGAAAACAGATTTGTCATGTTGAACGTTTGAAGCATCTATTATTGAACTTTTCAATTTGTAGAATAGATCCTTCGTTCCTCAGGATGACAAAAATAAAATAAAATCCCCTCTATGCGCGAAGCGGAGAGAGGGGTGACGAGCGAAGCGATGTCGGGGTGAGTCGATGCTGTCAAGGAACAAAGATTCTCTTGAAAAATATAAATTAAAGAAAGATGCAAGGAATTAAGAGTAAAAGATCGGGAAAAATAAAGTACTGGGCTTTTCTCCTTGTTCCTTGTATCCTTGTTCTTTTATCTTTCCTTAACCTGGCATTCACCACAAAGCCATCTGGTAAATACCGGCTTGACTTTTTTACCAAACACAACCAGTTTTATATTTGCGATTCGGCTTATAAAAGCAATACAGGCTCTGATACTTTCTGGACGCCAGAGGCTTATCATGATAGATTAGGCGTTGATTATGATATCCTGGGGATTGGTATTGAAAGCTATGGCCATGTAAAAGCCGATTTGGAGATATTGGACAGTGCCGATCCTCAGACGGATTTTAGTCAGTATGATCATGTGGTTGAAGCCGGCATCACCATTCAATCGGGTTTGTTGCAGGTACTCAATTTCCCGGATTACAAATCGTACCTCAAGCTTATCATCAAACCTGGCAAATACCGAGTAAGGATCTATTCGTCTGGTTTAAATAATGTAGATCCCGATGCCGATGAAGGTCAGGATCATTATAAAATAACCCTATGGCCCGATAGCCGCATGGAACGCAAAGTACTCAAGCAGTTTGTAAAAAAGTAACTACAACAAACAGCTCCAGTAAACCCAGGTAATAAACAAAAGTTGCAAGGGCATCCGGAACCGTAAATACTCCGGACCGGGGCCATCAAACGTGGCTTTTTCCATATTAATATGTTTCATAGCGGCATTGATATTAGCCGGGGTAAGTACAATAAAAAACAGGATAAGGCACCAGGCCGTCAGTGTACGGGTGGCCGGAATAAGCAAACCCGCGGCCGCTGCTATTTCTATCACGCCCGTAATATATACCACTTGTTTTTTGTAGGGGATAAATGCCGGCATCATCATAGCCATACCCTGGGTAAATTTAAAATGGCCGAGGGCGGTAAATGCCATCATCACGGCCATAGCTACCTGGGCAGATAGTTTTACATTAAAATCACCAGTTATTTTAGTAACAATGAGGCCTATGCCAAAGGTGGCCAGTAATACGATCAATACTTTCATGTGTGTGTTATTTGATGCAAATGTGGATATACCCCGGGCAACAAACAATGAACCTAAGTTAAGTAATGCGCCGGCGTATCCTGCTTAATCCCTGTGGTGTAACGCCAATATAGGAGGCGATATATTTTAAGGGAATTTGCCTGATGAGCTGCGGCTGCTCGGTAAATAAGTTCAGATAACGTTGTTCGGCACTGTCGTTTAACAGGGATAGCTCGCGTTTGGATTTGCTCAGGAAGATAGCTTCGCTGGCATGGCGACCGATAGTTTGGCCAGCTTCTGTCTCCTTATAAATAGCCTGCAGGTCATCATAGGTTAATCGCCATAAGGTGGTATCAGTCAACGCCTGGATCTGGTAGTGCGATGGCTGCCGGGTTAAAAAAGAATCGTAGGCACTGATAAAGCTATTGGCAAAAGCAAAGGTAAAAGTTACGTCATTCTCGTCTTTTGGGATATAATAACGCACCATGCCCCTTTCTATAAATGACAGATAATTCTCTGTTTGACCGGTTTTTAAAAGCACCGCTTTCTTGGGGAATTCATGCCTGGTCAACTTTGACGAAAACAGCTGCCAATCCCTGTCGCTCAGGGGAACAATACGCTCAAAGTATTCCCGTATTTTTTCCATAAAGGTGAAGATAAGCACTGTGGCTTATCTTCGGAAATGGCGCTTTAACAATTCAAAAAAAAGTGTCATTTCGAACGTAGAGAGAAATCTTTTACGATTGATATGTCCCGCGCAAAAGATTTCTCCTCGTACCTCGTTCGAAATGACAGGTTTTGAGAATTATTAAATCTCCACCGGCTCCATGATACTTTTCATGTTCCTGGCTATCTCAATATCCGGGCTCCTGTATTTATATTCCGGAATACTGGCCAGCGACGAATCATGTACCTGTTCACCAAGACCGTAAAACTGCTGAAAACTCATGATGAGCGGTCGCCATTTGTCAGGGTCAACACGGTTAGGGTCGTCATTCATGATGATGGATTCCTCCAAATAAACTTGCACTATTTTTAATTCCATGGTTACAATGCGTCCGCGTTGCAGGTCGTTGTCTTCGCCAATGGGGTGGACCTCGGCTACATGGGCTTCCATTTGTACCGGGCATTCCATGGCGCGTGGAGCAGCCACTTTTTGCGATGGTACGGGTGTTAGTCCGGCAACGCCAAACTTATCGGGCTCGTAATAGTAACCCCTGCCTTGCTTGGCCTCGGGCACTGGGTTCATACCGGTTTTGAGGGCCAGGTTATTCACCGCCTGTACCTCATTAACCGATGGCAGGTTTATAACACACTGTCCGGTACGCCGCAGGTTTTGCACCGTTTTGGAGGTGGTGGCCATGCCAATGATACAACGCCAGCCCAGCCAGAAAACGGATGATATGGGCGCTAAATTATATGATCCATCCTCGTTAAGGGTACTGATGAGCACCACCGGGGTGCCGAAGTACAGGATAGCGGGTTCGCTTATTTTGTGCATGATGATATCGTTTTGATAATTATTGAATATGCTTATTTGCTTATTCAAAATTGCCAAATGATACATCTCCATGAAACCCGGAACTTGCGGTGTTTGGTCAGCTTTGCGTCATCTGGGATATAAAATCCGCATGGACTTTAAGGATGAAATGACGTTACTACAATGGCGAGTCGACTCACCCTGCCATCGCTTCGCTCGACATCCCTATCTTCGGCTTCGCCGGAAAGAGGGATCCTGAAAACAAGAGTTTCTTTACCCTCTTTGCCGCAAAGCGACAGAGAGGGTCGACAAGCGTAGCGATGTCGGGGTGAGTCTTAGTCCGCGTTCTATTACGCTATGGGTAGATGTAAAATTGAAGGTTAAATGACGTTCTTAAAAGGTAAAATAGGGTGTCATGCTGAGCGCCGTCGAAGCATGGTGGACAGGCCTCTGTGCGCGTTCTTCGACAAACTCAGACTGACAGGCCTTTTTCGTTATCCATGATGAGCCTGCTTGCTATCCTGAGGTACTTCATTTCTGTCAAACATGCCATAGTCACGCACTACATGTGCTATGCGTAGATGATAATCTTTAAACACATGGTCGCGGCCTTTGGTCTGGGCATCCCGGTGTACCTCTACATTGCGCCATTGCTTTACAGCTTCCTCATCTCGCCAAAAGGATAAGGACAATATTTTACCCGGATCGGTCAAGCTCTGAAACCGCTCTATCGAAATAAATCCATCAATAGTTATCAAAGTAGGTTTCAGATCGGCGGCAATGTCCAGGTATTCCTGTTTTTTGCCCTCCGCGGGCATCACTTCAAAAATTACGGCTACCATTTTGTTTGTTTTAGATGATATAACAGATCAAAGGTAGCGTAGTTTGAGGAAGGATATTTCGGGTTGGGATGAAGTGTTCAATAGTCGACTCACCCGGTCATCGCTTCGCTTGACCACCCTCTCTACGCCTGCGGCGGAAAGAGGGGTTTTTGAAGGATATCAAAAAGTAACGTCATTGCGAGGTACGAAGCAATCTCTATGCTATACAGAGTGGCTCTACAAATCGGGGATTATTAATATTGTGTTGTTTTTGTTGGTATTAATGAGCTCCCTCTGGTCGGTTGTCTTCGTACCTCGCAATGACGTGTAGGTAAGTAACCCTCTTTCCGGCGAAGCCGAAGAGAGGGTCGCCCAGCGTAGCGCAGACGGGGTGAGTCTTCGCCGCCAGGACAAATCTCCCGGTTTTAGCACCATGACTTAGTGTATCAATTTTGCACCTATTTTCCCCTATTTGTTAAAAAGTGTTAAAATGGCCCATTTTTGAACACTTTACATTAAAAAGCGATCTTTTTGATCGCTTAAATTGTTAAAATAAGTTAAATTTACTTAGTGTACGAAAATTTTGCATATAACTTAAAGTAATCTAAACACCATCCCATCCATTTCCTCGCTTAAATGGATCTGGCAGGCCAGGCGGCTATCCGGACCGGCGTTGGGCAGGGTATCGAGCATGTCGAGCTCATTATCTGTCGGGGTAAAATATTGTTCGGGACCTTCCACTACCTGTACATGGCAGGTGGCGCACAGGGCCATGCCGCCGCAGGTAGCCAGGATCTCGTATTCCGATGCTTTGAGCACCTCCATCAAACTCAGGTTGATACCCTCAGGAATTTCGACCGGGGCACGGTGACCTTCGCGGTCTTCAATTATTAAGTTGATCATGGCTAAAACTCGGTTACGCCGTAAACGGTGGTGTATTTAAAACTTAGTTTTTGTTCGGGGTAAACGTATTTAAACGCGCTTTGGGCCATCAATGCCGCCTCATGGAAACCACAAAGGATCAGCTTTAATTTGCCCGGATAGGTATTGATATCGCCAATGGCATAAATACGTTCCACGCTGGTGCTGTAATCGCGGGTGTTTACCACAATGGCCGAAAAGTCGATATTGAGGCCCCAGTTGGCAATTGGTCCCAATTTAGGGCTCAGGCCAAACAGTGGTATCAGGTGATCGGCAGCAATATGGCTCACCTCGTTATTTCGATCCAATAAAGTAACCTCTTGCAAATGCCCTTCGCCGGTTAAAGCTACCACATTTGATTTCAGGATCAGGTCGATCTTGCCTTGTTTGGCCAGTTCAAAAACCTTTTCGGCAGCGTCTGGTGTACCACGGAAAGTATCGCCGCGGTGCACCAATGTAACCCGTTCGGCCACATCGGTCAAAAATATGGCCCAGTCCAAGGCCGAATCACCACCGCCGGCGATCACGACTTTACGGCCACGCAGGGCTTCGGGATTTTTAACCATATAGGCCACGCCTTTGCCTTCAAATTCAAGCAAGCGGTCAATTTCCGGTTTGCGGGGTTCAAAGCAACCCAGTCCACCAGCTATTACCACCACCTGGCAGTGTACGGTGGTGCCGTCGTTGGTTTTTATGAAGTAAGAACCATCGTCGTTTTTGGTGAGTGTTTCTACCCGTTCGCCCAAACTAAAAGTAGGATGGAAGGGCGCTCCCTGCTCCATCAGCCTGTCAACCAGTTGCTGGGCAGTAATATCCGGGTAACCGGGAATATCGTAAATAGGTTTGTGAGGATATATTTCAGAAAGCTGACCGCCAACCTGCGGCAGCACGTCAATTAAATGGCAGCGCATCTTGAGTAAACCCGCTTCAAAAACAGCAAATAAACCAACAGGACCTGCGCCTATAATGCAAATATCGGTATTGATGTGTTCCATAAAAGTGCTTTTTACTAAGCACTCAAATGTGGCAATAGGTCATTCAGAAATCAAATGATATTTAGTAATGTGCAATTACTTTAAGTTATAATTAGCAAGGCAGAAACGCTTAAAAAGATCAATCAATTTACTGTTTTTGCCATGCAGCTGGATGAACTGAAAAGTGCGGAAAATTTCCATTCCTTTTATTTCAATAATGCTCAACTCATTGTATTTCAACTCGCTTAATACTGATTGGATGGACAGGAAAGTGGCGGTATCTGAATACAATAAATATTGTTTGATGGCTATACTGCTCTCCAGTTGGATCTCGATGTTGAGGTCTTTGGGGTTGATCTGTACATTGGCCAGGGCATTAAAGATCACATCCAGCGTGCCAGAACCGGCTTCGCGAAGCACCAGTGGTATATCCAGTAATTGCTTAGGGCTGATCTCCTGCTTTTTGGATAACTTATTGTTGGCCCGGGTCACCAGCACAATCTCATCCTTAGCAAAAGGGGAGTAGGACAGTTGCGGCGAATGGGCGGCACCCTCTACAATAGCCACATCAATTTTTTCGTCGAGGATCAGTTGCGAAATATAGTCGGTATTACCCTGTATAAAGTTGAAGGTAACATCGGGATAGGTCTTTTTGAACAGTGCCAGTATTTTGGGTAAAATAGTTTGGGCCACCGTAGTGCTGGCGCCGATATGCAGTGTACCAGACTCCATATTGTTGAGCTGGGCCAGTTCGGTTTCGAGTTCGGTATAGGTTTGGAAGATCTTTTCGGCGTATTGAACCAGTACTTTACCTGCTACGGTAAGTGCTATATTATTGCCATTGCGCTTGAACAGCTGTATGTTCAACTGCTGCTCCAGCTCTTTTATATGTTTGGTTACCGCGGGCTGGGTAATGTACAACTCATGGGCAGCTTTGGTAAAACTGAGCCTTTGGGCAACCGTATAAAAAACCTTTAACCTGAAATCAAAAATCATTGGGTTAAAATTAGTGGTTTTATGGCAGAAAACAGGATGGAACTATTGATCCCTTGAACATTTCAGGAGGTTGGCGAAGGGTACGGAGGTACAGGCAATAACAGCCAGACAACATACCGAGATAATTCTTGTACTGAGGTATATGAATGTTTCCATACCTATGAGATTTGTTTTGGTGCGAAATGTTACAGAGGAAATTCCTTAATTTTCCCTCCAAACAATCACCTTATGCAAAATAACCTGCAGCAAAGCTTTGGCAATATTGATATCTATTTGTTTGATCAATTATTAAAAGGGCGTTTTGACCATTGCGAAACCGTACTCGATGCCGGCTGCGGCGGTGGGCGCAACCTGGTGTATTTTATGCAGAACGGCTTTGATGTGTATGGCATCGACCAAAGTGTGGAAGCTGTGGAGGCGGTAAGGCAGCTCTCGGCAAAACTTTCATCTACACACGCGCTCAACAAATTCCGGGTATCTGGAGTGGAGAATATGCCCTGGGCTGGTGATTTTTTCGACCTGGTGATCTGTAGCGCCGTATTGCATTTTGCCAAAAACGAACAGCATTTTGACCGCATGGTACATTCCTTATGGCGGGTACTGAAACCCGGCGGTTATTTGTTTGCACGCCTGGCATCGGATATTGGTATCGAAGAACTGGTAGTAAGTAGAGGCAATGGCCGTTACCTGCTGCCCGATGGTTCCGAGCGTTTCCTGGTGAATGAGCAAACGCTTCTCAATTACGCTGCGGAGTTAGGGGGCTCTCTTTACGAGCCCATTAAAACCACCAATGTGCAAAACCTGCGTTGCATGACCACCTGGTGCATCCAAAAGAAATAAAGTTTAATTCAAACTAATAACAAATAGTTATTTATACCGATTACTAACCTTAATGCAGGTACATTTATCATTATGCATCATGAACAACATTTACAAAGCTCAGACACCATCAGGGATATTGTTATCGGTATGTCTGATGGGTTAACGGTACCCTTTGCACTGGCCGCGGGCTTAAGCGGGGCGGTAAACTCATCGGGTATTGTGATCACGGCCGGGATAGCCGAAATTGTGGCAGGTTCCATCGCCATGGGCCTGGGTGGTTTTTTAGCAGGTCGCACTGAAGTTGATCATTATGCCTCTGAACTGAAACGAGAGTATGAGGAGGTAGAAAAAGTACCCGAGCAGGAGAAAGCCGAAGTAAAGGAAGTGTTCGCCGCCTTTGGTCTGTCCGAAAAACTACAGAACGAGGTTGCCGAAGAAATGTCTAAAGACAAAGATAAATGGGTTGATTTTATGATGCGCTACGAATTGGGACTGGAAGAACCCAAAGCCAACCGGGCCACACAAAGCGCCATCACCATTGGCGTATCTTATATTGTTGGGGGTATTATCCCGCTGTCGCCTTATTTTTTTATTGCCGATTCAACGCAGGCCCTGTATTACTCCTGCGGTATTACCATGATCTGCCTGTTCGTGTTCGGTTATTTCAAAAGCAGGGTAACCGGGCAGCCTGCCATCAAAGGGGCGCTGAAAGTATTACTGATAGGTGCCCTGGCTGCCGCTGCCGCGTTTGGTATGGCTAAGCTGATCAACGGAGAGCATTAAAATTTAATAAATTTATCTATTTGCTCATTAGTGAACTTTAAAGTATCGTCATTTAGCAAATTGCCTTCTTTATCCATTTCTTTGTTAATAGAAGAAATATGGATTTTTAACGACATGATATTGAGGTGCATGTAATGACAAACCCCCGTAAAATGGTCGATACCCCTGATGTTGCCGTATTTGCCCGATGACAGGCCAACCAGCGCGGCTTTTTTATCATAAAAACTGGCCGGAAAATCGCAGGCATCCATCAATACTTTCAGTACGCCCGGAAAGCTGCCATTGTATTCGGGGATGATAAATATGAATTTATCGGTACGGCTGATCAGGTCTTGTATGGGGAGGAATTCCGGGCTACGTTTCCCGTAAAGGTCGGTCTGTATGACGTTTGCGGGCAGATCGGCCAATGAAAATATACCCGCCTCAAGGCCCTTCTCACTCAATTTTTGCTGATAATATTTAGCAAGTTTAAGCGTATGGCTCCCCGGGCGGTTGGTTGACGATATAATAGTGATCATTTACTTTATTTAGTGAATTATTGAATTAGTGATTTAGTGAATTATTTTAATCGTTGAATTGATGATTTTTTAATTAATAATAAATTTGATGCCTTTGGTGTTAATAATCAGTACTTAAGGCACTCACTAACTCGCTAAATCACTAATTCACTAATTGAAATTTGTTTGTAAATTGCCAAAACCTGTGGATTTCGGAATAGTTTTAAATCCGTATCTTTAGCACCGGACAAAAACTTTTACGAAAGTAGAAATTTCCGGTTCTATTTTTCGTTGTTATAAATCATTGTAATATAAATTTTGTAAGGATATAGAATGAGTAAAATAATTGCTTTAGCCAACCAGAAAGGTGGCGTAGGGAAAACTACATCATCTATAAATCTGGCCGCAAGTTTGGCCGTATTAGATTTTAAAACCTTGTTGGTTGATGCGGATCCGCAGGCTAATTCAACATCGGGTATCGGTTTTGATCCCCGTAACATCAAGAATAGTATTTACGAGTGCATCATAAACCAGGTTGACCCGCATGAGGCTATCCAGAAAACGGATACCCCTAACCTTGATCTGCTGCCGGCTCACATAGACCTGGTAGGTGCCGAGATAGAGATGATTAACCTGAGCGGACGCGAGTATAAAATGAAACAGGTATTTGAAGCCATACAAAATGAGTATGACTTTATTATTATCGATTGCTCGCCATCATTAGGTTTGATCACTATTAACGCCTTAACCGCGGCCAACTCGGTCATCATCCCCGTACAGTGCGAGTATTTCGCCTTGGAGGGTTTGGGTAAATTGCTCAATACCATCAAAATTGTACAGTCGCGCCTTAACCCGCAGCTGGAAATTGAAGGCATATTGTTAACCATGTATGATGTACGTCTGCGTCTGAGCAACCAGGTGGTTGACGAGGTAAAAACGCATTTTGAGGATATGGTTTTTGATACTATTATTCAGCGTAACACCCGTTTAAGCGAGGCGCCAAGTTTTGGCGTATCGGTAATTATGCACGATGCCACCTGTAAGGGCGCCATCAATTATTTAAACCTGGCCCGCGAAATTATTGAAAAGAACGGTCTTACTAAGAACGAGACGAAAGCCGCAACAGCAACCGTGTAACCAATGAGTAGTGAAAGAAGAAATGCCCTGGGCAAAGGATTAAGTGCGCTGTTGAATGATTCTGTAAACGTACAACCTTATAATAAAACTAAGGACAAAGATAAAGAAGCCTCCACATCAGCTGTGGAGGTTAACAGCCTGGGCTCGGTAAATGAGATACAGCTGGCCGAAATTGAGGTAAACCCTTTTCAGCCCCGTACCGATTTTGACGAACAGGCACTGGCCGAACTGGCCGATTCCATCAAACTGCAGGGCTTAATACAACCCATCACCGTAAGGCGCATCAACGCGCATAAATACCAGCTCATATCGGGCGAGCGCCGTTTCCGTGCTTCAAAAATAGCGGGCTTAACACAGATCCCCGCCTATGTGCGTACCGCCAACGACCAGCAAATGCTGGAAATGGCCCTGATCGAGAACATCCAGCGCGAAAACCTGAATGCCATTGAAGTGGCCCTCAGCTTTCAGCGCATGATCGAAGAGTGTAACCTGAAACAGGAAGAATTAGGCGACCGAGTGAGCAAAAACCGCTCCACTGTAACCAACTATCTGCGCTTGTTAAGGTTGCCGCCAAGCATACAGGCATCCATCCGCGATGGAGCCTTAACCATGGGGCATGCCAAAGCTTTGATCACTATTGAAGACCCCGCCAAACAATTATATTTACATCAACATATCATTCAGCAAGGTTTATCCGTTCGTAAAGCTGAAGAACTGGCTCGTGAAATGCAGAAGTCGCCGGTAAAGAAGGAAGGTAAACAACCTGAACCGGTATCATACCAACTGCAAAAAATACAGGACGATCTGGCTTCAAAGTTTAGTACAAGAGTAAAACTCAAGGTAGGCAACAAAGGAAGCGGTGTTATTGAAATACCTTTTCTTTCAGAAGATGATCTGGGCCGGATCCTCGAGATGCTGGATTGGTAAGACCGAGATCCAAGAAATTAGAGTCAGGAATCAAGACATGAAGATAAATCTATGATTATCACTTTTTCTTGATTCTTAACTCTTGATTCTTGCCTCTTAAATATTATATTAATGATGTATAAATTCCTGCTTGTTATTGGTTTGGTTTCGGTATTTGCCTTAACGGCAAAAGCACAGGGGCTTGGACCGGATACCGCGAAGTCTGGTAAAAGAGATACTTTAAAAAAAGCGTCGAATACAGCGCCGGGTTCTTTTGCGCCGCCCATCAAAAAAGAAAAAGCCTATCACCCCGATAGTTTGCATAGTCCGCATAAGGCGGTCATGCATTCTTTAATGGTACCTGGATGGGGCCAGTTGTACAATCATCGCTGGTGGAAAGTGCCTATCGTTTATGGCGGTATCGGGCTTTTGGTTTCGGCGGTTATATTTAACCAGAAATATTATAACCAGGATATAGCGATATACAATTACCGCAAGCAGGGTATAGCTCCTAAACAAGGCGATAAGTATTATGCCGAGTATCAGTTATATGCTCAGTATAACGTGCCCGATGCCAGTATCATCAGCGAGCTTGATGGCTACAGGCGTAACCGTGATCTGAGCATCCTGGGTATATTAGCTGCCTGGGGTATCCAAACCATTGATGCCTACATCGATGCTAAATTCATACACTCCTATACGGTTGATAATAACCTGGGCATGAATATGAAAATTACCCCTGGTTTAATGAACCAGCCACTTTATGCACAAAGTGCTAATACTTCTTATATTCCGTCGATAAAAATTACCTTTACGT
>Ga0207671_10004482_pt1 | contig 13312 bp, 15 predicted proteins | sample KBSC24metaG_FD_184352 | JGI IMG/M metagenome (GOLD analysis project Ga0207671, IMG submission 184352) | Corn rhizosphere microbial communities from Kellogg Biological Station, Michigan, USA - KBS C2-4 metaG (SPAdes) (version 2) | ecosystem: Host-associated > Plants > Roots > Rhizosphere > Soil... | reverse complement strand
CCTTTAACCCCTCTCCCATTTGGGGAGAGGGAGGGGCCCAGCCGAAGGCTGGGAGGGTGAGGGCACGCAACGAGTGCGGCGCCTTACCTTCGTGCCCTCACCCTCCCACCGCTTCGCGGCGGGCCCCTCCCTCTCCCCAAGTGGGAGGGGGGACAAGATCCACCGCCTCGGCCGTCTCGATCCAGCCGCCACCCAGCACGCGGTCGCCGGCGTAGAGCACGGTCGCCTGCCCCGGCGCGACGCCATATTCGGGGGCCTCGAACCGCACCACGCCATCGGCGAAGCGCGCCGGCACCGGCTTCGCCATCGAACGGACCTTGGCGGCGAGCGGACCGGCGAAATCCCCGCCCAGCCAGTTGATGTCGGAGAGCGTCGCCGCGCGCACCGCCAGCGCGCGGCGCGGGCCGACCACCACCCGGTTCGCTGCGGCATCCAGCTTCACCACATAGAGCGGCTCCGGCGATCCGCCGATCTCCAGCCCGCGCCGCTGGCCGACGGTGAAGTGGATCAGCCCGCGATGCACGCCCAGCACGCGGCCGGCGAGATCGACGATCTCCCCGGTCCGCTCTGCCTCGGGACGCACCTTGCGCACCACGGCGGCATAATCGCCGTCGGGCACGAAGCAGATGTCCTGGCTGTCGGGCTTGGCCGCGACGCCAAGGCCGATCTCCGCCGCGATCTCGCGCACGCGGGCCTTGGGCATGCCCCCCAGCGGGAAGCGCAGATAGTCCAGCTGGTCCTGGGTCGTCGCGAACAGGAAATAGCTCTGGTCGCGCGCCGGATCGGCGGCGCGGTGCAGCTCGGCGCCCGCTGGCCCCTCGACACGCCGCACATAATGGCCGGTCGCGAGGCAATCCGCGCCGAGATCGCGCGCGAGGCGCAGCAGGTCGGTGAACTTCACCCCCTGGTTGCAGCGCACGCACGGGATCGGCGTGCGGCCGGCCATGTAATCGTCGGCGAAGCGATCGATCACGCTTTCCCGGAAGGCGCTTTCGTAATCGAAGACGTAATGCGCGATGCCCAGCCGGTCGCACACGGCGCGCGCGTCGCGGATGTCGCGCCCGGCGCAGCAGCTGCCCGTGCGGCCCACCGCGGCGCCATGATCGTAGAGCTGCAGGGTGATGCCGATCGTCTCGGCGCCGGTGCGCGCGGCGAGCGCGGCCACCACCGAGCTGTCGACCCCGCCCGACATGGCGACGACGATACGGCGACCCTTCAGGTCGCTGCCCAGCTGGAAATCGGCCTGCATGATGCGGCGCCCATAGCCGATCGCCCGCCGCATCGCAAAAGCGCCGAACGCAGGATGTCGTTTACCGGATGTTAGGCATCCTTACCGCATCCTTGCGCTCCCCTTGAGGACTCGCAGGAGCGCATGGAGTACAAGCCCCTCTTCCAGCCGGAGCCCGGCCTCGACCACGCGCTGCTGATCGCGGGCGCGGCGGTGAGCCAGGCGTCCACCTCCACCGCGCTGCTCGCCGGCCGCATGGCGCGCCCGCAGCGCGCGCGCGCCAGCGACAGCCTGGCCGCGCTGGTGCAGCTGTTCGGCGAGCAGGATTCCACGGCCGCCACGGAATTGCAGGGCAGCTTCCATCCGCGCATCGCCCACGCATCGGCCGGAAAGGCCCGGTCAAGACTGATGAAGCCCGGATTTACCTTGGCGTTTTAGCGTTCCTTCAACCCGTTCGCCGTAGAGAGGGCGATGCGATGGGGGAGCATCGCCGGCCAAGGCCCAGTTCGAGGTGTGAAAAGTGATCGAGAATCAAAAGTTTCGCCCAGCCCAGGTGATCGGCCCGCTCGGCGAGCCGCTGACCCTGGACTCGCTCCCCCCGCCGGAAACCCGGCGCTGGGTGGTCCGCCGCAAGGCCGAGGTGGTCGCGGCCGTCAACGGTGGCCTGCTCACCGTGGACGAGGTGTGCGAGCGCTATGCCCTGACCCTCGAGGAATTTGCCGGCTGGCAGCGCGCGGTCGATCGCTCCGGCATGCCCGGCCTGCGCGTCACCCGCATCCAGCATTACAAGTCGGTCTACGAGCGCCAGCAGAAGTTCTGATCCGGCGCGTCCGCCGACGGCATCGAGGGCTGTCCCGCCACAAGCGGGGCGGCCCTTTTTCGTCGTCCCGGTCATGCCGCCAAAGCCGTTCGGGCTGGGCCTGTCGAAGCCTGTCCTGAGCGACGCCGCAGGCGGCGTCGAAGGGCCCTGCCCTTCTTCTTCGGGTGCTTAAAAGAAAAGGACGACCCTTCGACAAGCTCAGGGCGAACGGTAGATATGACGGAACGCAATCATTCCTCATGCGTATCAAGAAACGGTGCGCCATGCGGCACGGCCAATGCCCCGCATGGTGAAGCAGGAGGCAGATATGGGTATCATTCTTTGGCTGATCATCGGCGGCATCGTCGGCTGGCTCGCCAGCATCATCATGCGGACCGACGCCCAGCAGGGCATCATCCTCAACATCGTCGTCGGCATCGTCGGCGCGGTCATCGGTGGCCTGATCACCGGCGGCGGCAACATCAACAATGCGGGCCTGACGCTCAGCACCTTCCTGGTGTCGCTGCTCGGCGCGATCATCCTGCTGGCGATCGTCAACCTCGTGCGCCGGGGCTCGGTGCGCTGATCCGGTTTCGTTGCCTGTAGCGTTCCCCGCGTAGCGCGGCGTATTTTAAAGAACGGGCCGTCCCGCCACCAAGCGGGGCGGCCCGTTCTTTTTATAAGCCCTCTCCCTTTCAGGGGAGAGGGCTATCACATTCACTGCAGCTCGAACGTCACGTTGACGGTCACGCCGATCTTCTCCTCGCCGGGCTGGAGGTCGGTCGCTTCCTTGGCCCGCGCCATCGCCATCATCATCGGGCGCGGCGGCTCGGGCGCATAGCCGCCGCCCTCGCCGATCGCGACGATGCGCTTGATCGAGAGACCGGCCGCCTTGGCATAGACCTCCGCCTTGGCCCGCGCCTTCTGCATCGCCTGGGCGCGCGCCTCGTCCAGCGCGGCGTCCGGATGCTCGAGCGCGAAGTCCGGCCCGCCGATCTGGTTCACCCCGGCCGCCACCAGCGCATCGAGGATCGGCCCGGCGCGCTGGATGTCGCGGAAGGTGACGGTGAGCTGGTTGCTCGCCTGATAGCCGGTGATCACCGGCGGCTGGTTGTCGGCATAGCGATATTGCGGCTGCAGGCTGAGCGAGGCGGTGCGGATATCCTTGTCCGCCACGCCGGCGCGCTTCAGCGCGGCCACCGTCGCCGCCATCCGCTTCGCATTGTCCGCCATGGCGGAAGCCGCGGTCGACGCCTGGGTGACGACGCCGGCATTCACCGTGGCGATGTCCGGCGCGCGCGTCACCGCGCCGTCGGCGCTGACGTCAAGCCGGGTGCCGGCGATCGGCACGGTCGAGACGGTGTCGGCAAGCGCGGCACCCGGCAGCGCGAGTGCCAGCATGGCGGCGGACAGGATGCGGTAGTTCATGATCGTCTCCCTCGACCGGGCGGACCCTGCCCGGCTCATGCCTGCGAGCTGTGCCGTTTCGCCGATCAACCGAAGCTGAACATGGTGCGCAGCCGGCGTTCATGATAGGGCATCCCGGTCGCTGAGCGAAGCAGTGGCTTGATGCCAGTGCACTATTCGGATAACACACTCTGAGAGGGGCGCCCCCGGGCGCGGCGTATGCGCATGGGTGAGGCATGAATTACGATCAGGGTTGGAGCGGCGACGTGAACAGCGAAGATGCCGATCGCGCCACCAAGGCGCGACGCCGCAAGCTGATCCTGATCTTCGCGGGCATCTTCGTCGTGCTGATCGCGGCGGGCGTCTTCTTCGGCCGCAAGGGCACGCCGCCGGCGGCGTCCAGCTCCGCCCCCACCGTCACGGTGATCGTGCCGGGCCGCACCGCCGTCGCCGCCAACGTCACCGCCACCGGCTCGCTGTCGGCCAAGCGCGACATGCCGGTCGGCGTGGCGGGCGAAGGCGGCATGGTCAGCCGCGTGCTGGTCGATGCCGGCGACTGGGTGCGCGCGGGCGAGACGCTCGCCACGGTCGATCCGGCGGTGCAGGCGGCGCAGACCAGCCAGATGCAGGCGCAGATCGCCTCCGCGCAAGCCAATGCCAAGCTCGCCCAGAGCAATCTCGATCGCGCGCAGGCGCTGGTTTCGCGCGGCTTCATCTCGAAGGCGGACATCGATTCGCGCATCGCCTCGCGCGATGCCGCCAATGCCGCCGTGCGGCTGGCCCAGGCCCAGTATCGCGAGCAGTCGGCCCGCCTCGGCCGGCTCGACATCCGCGCGCCCGCCGCCGGCCTCGTCCTCGCCCGCAACGTCGAGGCGGGGCAGATCGTGAGCTCGGGCTCCACCGCCCTGTTCCAGATCGCGATGGACGGCACGCTGGAGATGCAGGCCAAGCTCGCGGAGCAGGATATCGCCGGGCTCAAGGTGGGCATGCCCGTGACCGTGACCCCGGTCGGCGCCGGTCGCACCTTCCAGGGCAGCATCTGGCAGATCGCGCCGATGATCGATGCCGTCAGCCGGCAGGGCACGGTGCGCGTGCAGCTCGCCTACGATCCGTCGCTCCGGCCCGGCGGCTTCGCCACCGCCGCTTTCTCCTCGCAGCATACGGAGGCGCCCGTTCTGCCCGAATCCGCCGTGCTGAGCGACGATCAGGGCAATTACGTCTACGTGATCGATCAGGACGACAAGGTGCAGCGCCGCCCGGTCAAGATCGGCGACGTGTCGGACGCCGGAATCGCCGTGCTGTCGGGCCTGCAGGGCAACGAGCGGGTGGTCTATTCGGCCGGCGCTTTCCTCAACGTCGGCGAGAAGGTCGTCCCCGAACGCAAGAAGTGACGCGGGGGAGATGAACATTCCGCCGTCTTGTGCCTTAATGGGCACATGAGCGGTCCGCCTTTGCAACGAACCGGTTTCGCCCTGGGCGATAACGGCCTGAGGACGATGCGGCTGGTCGCGACCGGGCTGCTCGTCGTCATGGCGCTGGTCTATCTCGCGAGCCGCGCCGCGGAGCCGCACCACCCTGCCTTCGGCTATGTCCGCGCCTTCGCCGAGGCGGCGATGGTCGGCGGCCTGGCCGACTGGTTCGCGGTGACGGCGCTGTTCCGCCATCCGCTCGGCCTGCCCATCCCCCACACCGCGATCATCCCGCGCAACAAGGATCGCATCGGCGACGCGCTCGCATCCTTCCTGCGCCAGAATTTCCTGATTCCCTCGGTGGTGGCACGGCGGATGCGGCGGCTCGATCTCGCCGGGGCCACCGGCCGCTTCCTCGCCGCGCCCGGCCCCGCCGCGGACCGGGCGAGCCGGCTCCGCCAGGGTGCCTCGCGCCTGATCGCCGACGTGGTGAACGCGCTCGACGCGGAGCGGCTGGGCGGCATGGTGCGCTCCGCCGTCTCGCAGCGCCTCGCCGCGTTCAACGTCGCCCCCGTGCTGGGCCAGGCGCTCGCCGCCGCGATCGACCGCGACCGGCACGTGCCGATCCTCGACAAGGCGATCGACTGGGTCGGCCGCACGCTCGTCGCCAACGAGGAGACGATCCGGTCGATGATCTCGGCCAAGGCGGGATCGGTGCTGCGCTGGACCGGCCTCGACGAGACATTGGCCAACAAGATCCTCGACGGCCTCTACCGGCTGATCGAGGAAGTGGGCGAGGATCCCGAGCATCCGCTGCGCGACAAGGCCGAGGAAGGCCTCGTCGACCTCGCCCGCCGGCTGCGGGAGGATCCGGCGCTGCAGGCCCGGGTTAACACCTTCAAGGACGAGATCATCGCCAGCCCGGCGGTCGCGGCCTGGCTCGACGGATTGTGGGCGCAGGCCCGCGCCGCCCTGCTGAAAGGCGCGCGCGATCCCGATGCGGCGATGGCCGGCCGGCTGGGCGAGGCGCTGCGCCAGCTCGGCGAGACGCTCCAGTCCGAGCCGAAGCTCGCCCGCACCATCAATCTCTTCGCGCGGCGCGCGGCGGTGGGCATCGCCGCGACCTATGGCGACGGGATCGTCCGCCTCGTCTCCGACACGGTGCGCAGCTGGGACGCCAAGACGGTGACCGGCCGTCTGGAACAGGCGGTCGGCCGCGACCTCCAATATATCCGCGTCAACGGCACGCTGGTCGGCGGCCTGGTCGGCCTCACCATCCATGTGGTGGATATGTGGCTGTGATCTGTGAAGCCACTCCCTGAAAGGGAGGGGTTGGGGTGGGTCTTGGGTCGCGATGCGGAAACCAGGTGCGATGAGACGAGCGTCACCCGCGCCTCCACCCACCCCAAACCCCTCCCTTCCAGGGAGGGGCTTCCGGCACGCCCCCACATTAATTGTCCGTCATCGCGTTGCGGCGCGGCATTCCCGCCTCTAGAGCGACGGGAGATGCGCGCGGCGTACGTCCCCTCCTCTTATGCGAACCGCCCCACGCTCGGCAGCCGGGCGACCAGCTTCGCGATCTCGGCCGCGCTGGTCGCGCTGCTGATCTGGATGCTGATCCGCATGGGTCTGCTGCCGGACGTGGTGCCGACCGGGCGGGTGGGCGCGCTCACCACCATCAACGTGCAGGGCGACCGCCCCTCGCATGCCGCCGCCAGAGCGATCAAGGCGACGCCCAAGCACCAGACCACCACGACGGCCCGAACCAAGGTCACGCCGCCGGTGCCGGCGCCCAAGGTGCCGCCGCCGCCGATCCCGTGGAACGTCATCCCGATGTCCCACGACGATTTCGTCCAGTCCGACATCTCCACCAAGCCGAACCGCTCCGCCGAGCGTGCCGCCGCCGGCCAGGGGGACCAGGGCGCCGACAGCGGCGCGGGTGGCGGCAACGACAATGGCAATGGCGGCGGCCAGCAGGGCGATCGCCTCTACAAGGCCGACTGGTATCCGCGCCCGCCGTCGCAGGCGGAGATGGATTTCTACACCAAGCACACCGCGCATATCGAAGGCTGGGGCGAGATCGCCTGCCGCACCGTTCCGCGCTGGGGGGTGGAGGATTGCCGCCCGCTCGGCGAGACGCCGGGCTCAGGCTTCGCGCGCGCGATGGTGGATGCGTCCTGGCAGTTCCACGTCATGCCGCCGCGCGTCAACGGCAAGCCCATGGTCGGCAGCTGGGTCCGCATCCATTTCGACTTCACGCTGAGGAACACGCCGGACGCCGCGGCGCCGTAACCGTCTCCCCTCCCTTTCGGGGAGGAGCTTCCCATATTCCCCCTCGTCCGCGGTTCATGATCCATATGGCGTTCAGGGCCGGGGACTATTCCAGCACGATGCGCCGCCCGTCTTCGGCAGCGCGAAGGGAGCCGCTATGAGACGATGCACGGGACTGGTTCTGGCTGCCGCACTGGCACTGGCCCCGTTCCTGAAGGACGCCGCGTCGGCGGCCAGCCCGCCGCCCGCCGGCGGAACGATCGCCATCGAGCCCCGCACCGGCGACGGCGAGTATGATCCGTCCATGCCCGCCTTCGTGAACGCCGTTTCGGAAGCCTTCACCGACAAGGGCTTCACCATCCTCGAGGATCCGGGCCACACCGCCTACGAAGTGGATCTGATCCTGAGCCGGGCCGATGTCGGGACGGGCCTGGGCAAAGCGGGCGGCGCCTCCGTCGGCATCGCCGGCACGGGCGTCGTGGTGCCGTTCTCCACAGGACGCTCCAACGTCGTCACGCTCCTGCGCACCCGGCTCGAAATCCGGATCCGGAAGCATGGGGAACAGGATGCGGTCTGGGACGGCACCGCCCTGACCGTCCGCGCGACCGGCACGAAGAAGGGCTCGGACGACGCGGTCGCCGCGGATCTCAGCCAGGCGCTGCTGCAGGCCTATCCCGCCTCGCTGGGGGAGGCCATCGGCATTCCGTGAGGCCTTCCCCCCTCCCTGAAAGGGAGGGTCGGGGGTGGGTGGCGCGTGACGCTCACCTCACCGCGCTTGGCGGCCGTATCGCGATCCAAGACCCACCCCAACCCCTCCCTCTCAGGGAGGGGCTTTCGAGTAGCATCCCGCCGCGTTCGCCTCAATTGTCCGGTTCGCGCTCGATATCCGCGCCGACCGCGCTCAATTTCTCTTCCAGCCGCTCATAGCCGCGATCGAGGTGGTAGACGCGGTGCACACGCGTCTCGCCCTCGGCGGCGAGGCCAGCGAGCACCAGGCTCATCGAGGCGCGCAGGTCCGTCGCCATCACCTCGGCGCCGACCAGCCGGTCGACCCCCTTCACCACCGCCGTGCGGCCATGCACCTGGATATCGGCGCCCATCCGCGCCAGCTCGGGGACATGCATGTAGCGATTCTCGAAGATCGTCTCGGTCAGCACCGAGGCGCCGTCGGCCCGCGTCAGCATCGCCATGAACTGCGCCTGCATGTCGGTCGGGAAGGCCGGATAGGGCGCGGTCGAGATGGTGAGCGGGCGGAGCTTGCCGTTGGCCGCCACCTTCACGCCGTCCGCCGTCTCGCTGATGTGCAGGCCGGTCTCGCGCAAGCCGGCGAGGATCGCGCCCATCTCGTCGGCCTTGGCGCCGACCAGCTCCAGCTCGCCGCCGGTGATCGCCGCCGCGCAGGCATAGCTGCCCGCCTCGATCCGGTCCGGCATCACGCGATAGGTGGCGCCGCGCAGGCGGGGCTGGCCGTGGACGACCAGCCGCTCGGTGCCGATCCCCTCGATCTCCGCGCCCATCGCGACGAGGCAGCGGCAGAGATCGACGATCTCGGGCTCGCGCGCGGCATTGTCGATGATCGTCTCGCCGGTCGCGAGGCTGGCCGCCATCAGCGCATTCTCGGTGGCGCCCACCGAGACGATCGGGAAGCTGATCCGCCCGCCGCGCAGGCCGCCGTCAGGCGCGATCGCCTTCACATAGCCCGCCGTGATCTCCAGCTTCGCGCCCAGCTGCTCCAGCGCCTTCAGGTGCAGATCGATCGGGCGGTTGCCGATCGCGCAGCCGCCGGGCAGCGAGACGGTCGCCTCGCCCATCCGCGCGATCAGCGGCCCCAGCACCAGGATCGATGCGCGCATCTTGCGCACGAAGTCATAGGGCGCGGTGGTCGAGCTGATCCGCGTCGCGTCCAGCGTCATGGTGCGGCCGAATTCCTCCGGGCTGCCGCCGGCGATCGCTGTCGAGACGCCCATGCCGTTCAACAGGTGGCCGAAGCCGTCCACGTCGGCGAGGCGCGGCAGGTTGCCGAGCGTCAGCGGCGCGTCGGTCAGCAACGCGCAGGGCAGCAGCGTGAGCGCCGCATTCTTGGCACCGGAGATGGGAAGGCGGCCCGAAAGCGTGGCGCCGCCGCGAATGACGATCCTGTCCATGACAGCGCTACCTAGAGCATTCGCAAGCCGGCACAAGGAGGGCCTCTCGCCGCTCGTCGCGCATTGCGGACAAGTCCTTCAAATCTTGATCGTTGTTAGCGCGCAACGGCTGCGTTCCGGTTACGGAACGTCCCGGTAACGGGGCGAGCGGAGGTGCGGTGGTTCAAAGCTGTCTGGGGGATCGGCTGGGCCGATATCTCCGTCTCGTGGATGCCGAGCGCCGTGCGCTCGATGCGTTGGAAGAGAGCGAAAGAATGGTATCGCGGGGCCAGGTGCTGCGCGCCGAGCAGGCGCCGGCGCGCGAGCTGTTCGTGGTGCGGCGCGGCTGGCTCTACTCGTCCATGCTGCTGCCCGACGGCAACCGCCAGATCCTTTCGGTCCACCTGCCTGGCGAGTTCGCCGGCGACACCGGCATGGCCTGGAGCAACGCGCCCTTCACGCTGGTCGCCGCGACCGACGCGACCGTGGGCGTGATCGACAAGACAGCGCTGCGCCGGCTGTTCGCCGATCAGCCCCGGCTCGGCCTGCTGCTCTATACGCTGGCGCATGCCGAGCGGGTGGCGCTCGCGGACCGGCTGGCCTCGGTCGGCCGCACCTCGGCGCGGGCGCGGGTGGCGGCGCTGATCTGCGACATCATGCGCCGCCTGCGCGCCGCGGGCGAAGCGGTGGGGACCGGCATCCCCCTGCCGCTGACCCAGGAGGAGATTGGCGACGCGACGGGGCTGACGGCGGTGCACGTCAATCGCATGATGCGCCAGCTGGTGGAGGACGGCGTGATCAGCCGCGTCAACGGCCGGGTGAACATCCTGGACGAAGCGCGGCTGGCGGCGATCGCCAACCATATCGACCGCTTCGCCACCATCGATACGAGCTGGCTGGGCGAATAAAATCCTCCCTGCGCGCAGCGCGGGGAGGGGGACCAGCCGCAGGCTGGTGGAGGGGCGCCGACGCAGTCGGCGGACTACGTCCGCCGCCCCTCCACCACTCGCTTCGCGAGCGGTCCCCTCCCAAGCAAGCTTGGCGAGGATTATCAGGCCAACAGCCCGGCCTGCACCTCGCCGCCCGGATAAGCCAGCAGCAGGTCGGCGCCCTCCGCCACCTCCAGCGCGACGTCACCATCGGCCAGCCAGACGCCGCCGGGGCCGATCGGCGCGCCATCCACCTGGCCCTCGCCCTTGAGCGGCACCAGCCACACCGGCCGCGCCTGCGTCGCCTTGAGCGTGCCGGTGCGCGGCGCGGTCCAGCGCTCGGTGACGAAGGCGCCGTTGCCGGACAGTATCCGCCGCCCCGGCTCGATCTCATAGGGCGTGAAGGGCGACACGTAGGGCACCGGGTCCGCGCTGGCGACGCCGTCGTCGAGATGCAGCTCGCGGCCGCTGCCGTAATCGTAGAGCCGGTAGGTCAGGTCGACATTCTGCTGGACCTCGATCAGCACCAGGCCCGGGCCGATCGCATGGACGGTGCCGGCCGGCGAATACCAGAACTGGTCGGCCTTCACCGCCTTCCAGTCGAGCTCGTCCTCGATCTTGCCGCTTTCGGCATCCGCGCGCAGCTCCGCCTTGGTCATCGGCTTGAGCGTGCCGATCGCGATCGTCGCATGCGGCTCGGCGGAAAGGATCTGCCACGCTTCGTCCTTGCCGCGCTCATGGCCGTGGGCGCGGGCATAAGCGTCGTCGGGATGGACCTGCACCGAGAGCTTGTCGGCGGTGAACAGATATTTGATGAGCAGTTCGGGATCGTCCTCGCCCACCCCCTTGGGCGCCTGGAACCAGACCTCGCCGATCGGCGTGCCGCCCTCCGGCACATCCTCGAAGCCCGGCCAGAGATCGTGCCGGCCCCATGGCTTCTCGACGCGCTTGGTCTCCAGGCGAATGGCGGGCATCGAAAGTCTCCGGGTCAGGGGCTGGCGTTCGAACGCCCCAGCCCCTGCCCTGTTTCCGCGCGCCGCTCAACAGGCTTCAATTCGCCAGGCGGGTATCCACCTTCTCCACCCACTCCGGGTAGAAGCTGGGCTCGCGGGCCGACCAGCCCGCCGCCGTCGCCGCCGCCTCGCTGATCGACTGGAGCAGCGAGCGCCGCCGATCGGGATGGAGATGCGGCAGCGCCGCCGCCGCGCAGAAGGCGCCCGGAAGCCACGGCCGCACCGGCGCGCCGAGCAGCCGCTCGTAGAGGAAGCGATAGGCGCCGAAGCTGCACAGGCGATCCTGCCCGAGATCGAAGGCCGACATCGTCACCAGCGGCGCCATGAAGGGCTCGATCGCATCGAGGCCGCTATCGTCGGGGACGATCGCGCGCAGGCTCTCCAGCCGGGCGTAGATGCGGGTCTGGGCGCGGATGCTCGCCGCCTCCACCACATCGCGCGACCAGCGGCCGAGCGCATCCTGCCGTTCGAGGCCGACATCGAGAGAGCGCCGGATGTAGCGCTGCGTGGCGGCGGGGAAGGAGGCGAACTCCTTCATCTCTGCCAGCGTCATCGCGCCATCGGCCGGTCGTGACTGCGTACCCATACCTCATTCCCCACCGTTCATCCCGTGGAGAGTACGCCTCGTCTGGTTACGCGAGGCTTAACCACCACGGTTCCCGAGACAGGATCGAAGCATGGAATGTTGTGCGGCGCAACATCCGTACACCGCAAAACTGTTGATAAGATAGGATATGACGTATGTGTTGCCGTTCGGCGACTACGACCAGAGTCTAGGCGACATATCGAAAGACCGTTCGTGCCGCGTGCAGGCGAGGTATGGGCCGCCCGGCCCGGATCCCTAGACGGCGCGCGGGGGAACGGACCACAAAGCCCTCAGTGGCTCGCGGCCTTCTCCCGCTCCAGTTTTTTCTCCGCTTCCTCGTCATAGCCCGAGGACGGCGCCGGGTCGGAATGGCCCGGCTGGGTGGCGGCCGCCGGGTCCGACGCCGGGAAGCTCTCGTCCAGCCCGACGTCGAGCTTGCCTTTGTCGTGGCTTGGATCCTTCGCCAGCGTCTCGTGATGCCCGGCATCGTGCGCCTCGCGCACCTCCGTCGTCGGATGCTCCGTCTCGGGCTCCGGCGGGGCGACCGGAATGTGATCGAGCGCCTTGTCGAGGCGCGGGTCCTGCTTGGCGTCCATGGGTCACTCTCCTCCGTCGGGAATCAACGAGTTGGCGGAAAAGGCGTTCCGGGGATGCAAGACTCGCATTCCCCCGCTAGAGCGCGCGCCATGAACGATCCGCTGACGATCCGCCGCCTCTACGGCCGCCGCCAGGGCCACCCGCTGCGCGCGCAACAGGCCGCCCTCGTCGAGGAGCTGCTGCCGACGCTCGCCGTGCCGGCGCAAGGCGCGCTGGACGCCCCCACCCTGTTCGGCCGCGACATGCCGCTCGCCCTCGAGATCGGCTTCGGCAAGGGCGAGCATATGGGCTGGCAGGCGGCGAACGCGCCGGACATGGGCTTCATCGGCTGCGAGCCCTTCCTGGACGGCATGGTCGGCGCGCTGATGCAGGTGCGCGACCGGGCGCTCGCCAATGTCCGCCTCCACCTCGGCGATGCGCTGGAGGTGCTGGAGCGCCTGCCCGATGCCAGTCTTGACCGCGCCTGGCTGCTCCATCCCGATCCCTGGCCCAAGGCGCGCCACGCCAAGAGGCGCTTCATGAATCCCGGCCCGATCGGGCTGCTCGCCGCCAAGATGAAGCCCGGCGGCGAGTTCCGCTTCGGCACGGATCATCCGGTCTACGTCCGCTGGGCGATGATGGTGATGGCCGGGCTGCCGCAATTCGAATGGCTTGCCGAAGGACCGGAAGACTTCCTCGTCCGCCCCGACGACTGGCCCGAGACCCGCTACGAGGCCAAGGCCCGCGCCAAGGGGCATGAGGTGTGGTACTTCCGTTACCGCCGCATTTGAGGTGGTGGTTATCTGCTAAGAATCGTTATATTTCTGATAGTTACTCCGCCGATTATGCGAAGGGGTATCCGGCCGTTTCCGTCGCGGTGATTGCACGGTGATTACATTTGTGGTACCTGAGGTATTGCAATGGCGACCGGAAAAATCACCAAGCGGACATTGGACTCCCTCCTCGCGAAT
>Ga0207671_10004481_pt1 | contig 13315 bp, 12 predicted proteins | sample KBSC24metaG_FD_184352 | JGI IMG/M metagenome (GOLD analysis project Ga0207671, IMG submission 184352) | Corn rhizosphere microbial communities from Kellogg Biological Station, Michigan, USA - KBS C2-4 metaG (SPAdes) (version 2) | ecosystem: Host-associated > Plants > Roots > Rhizosphere > Soil... | reverse complement strand
ATTGAACCACTACGCCACCGCTCCCAGATCCTTCGCCGCCTTCCAGTTGCGCCAGAAATCATGCGGCATCTGGATGTGCGTGGCGCCGAGGAACGAGAACGCGTCATTGACGGCGTTGGAGAAGGCAGGCACGCCGCCGACATTCGGGCTCTCACCGACACCCTTGGCGCCGATCGGGTGATGCGGCGACGGGGTGACGGTGAAGTCGGTCTCCCAATGCGGCGTCTCCACCGCAGTCGGCATGAAGAAGTCCATGAACGAGCCGGTGACGACGTTACCGACCTCGTCGTAACGGATCTCCTGGCCCATCGCGATCGCGAAGGCCTCGGTGAGGCCGCCATGCACCTGGCCCTCGATGATCATCGGGTTGATGCGGGTGCCGCAATCATCGAGCGCGTAGAAGCGCCGGACCTTGTACACGCCGGTATCGACATCAATGTCCATCACGCAGAGATAGGCGCCGAACGGGTAAGTCATGTTGGGCGGATCGTAATAGCTCACCGCTTCCAATCCGGGCTCCATGCCCGGCGGCACGGAATTGTAGGCCGCCCAGCAGATATCTTTCATCGACATGAATTTTTCCGGCAAGCCTTTCACCCGGAAGCCATCGATGTCGAATTCGAGATCATCCTCGTGAACCTCGAGCTTGTAGGCTGCGATCATCTGCGCCTTGGCCTTGATCTTTCGCGCAGCCATCGCAATCGCAGCGCCCGCCACCGGTGTCGAGCGCGAGCCGTAGGTCCCGAGCCCATAGGGCGCAGTGTCGGTGTTGCCCTCCTCGACCATGATGTTGTCGGCGGGAATGCCGATCTCGGTTGCGATGATCTGGGCCCATGTGGTCTCGTGGCCCTGGCCCTGACTCTTGGAACCGACCCGCGCGATACCGGCTCCGGTTGGATGCATGCGGATCTCGCAGGAATCGAACATCGCGATGCCGAGGATGTCGCAATTCTTCGACGGGCCAGCGCCGACGATCTCGGTGAAGAAGGAGACGCCGAGACCCATGATCTCGCGGGTCTCACCGCGCTTGAAGGCGGCGCGCTTCTCCGTCTGTTCCTTCCGGAGCGCGGCGTAGCCCGTCGTCTCCATCATCTTCCGCATGGCAGTGTGGTAGTCGCCGGAATCGTATTCCCAGCCCAGCGCCGAGTGATAGGGAAACTGCTCCGGCTTGATGAAGTTCTTCAGCCGCAGCTCCGCCGGATCCATCTTGAGTTTTTGCGCCAGGATATCCATGGCGCGCTCGATACAATAAGCAGCCTCCGTGACGCGGAACGAGCAACGGTAGGCGACGCCGCCCGGCGCCTTGTTGGTGTAGACGCCATCCACCGCCAGATGTGCGGTCGGGAAGTCATACGAGCCGGTGACGATGTTGAAGAAGCCGGCCGGCCATTTCGACGGGTCGGCGCAGGCGTCGAACGCGCCGTGATCGGCGAGCACGTGGACGCGAAGCCCCGTGACCTTGCCGTCCTTTGTCGCGGCGATCTCCGTGGTCATGTGGTAATCGCGCGCGAACGAGGTCGCGGTCAGGTTCTCGATGCGGTCCTCGACCCATTTCACCGGCTTGCCGGTGACAATGGAAGCCACCGCCGCGCAGATATAGCCGGGATAGGCACCGACCTTGTTGCCGAAGCCACCGCCGATGTCGGGCGCGATGACGTGGATCTTGTGCTCCGGCAGCTTTGCGATTAGCGACACCACGGTGCGGATCACATGCGGGGCCTGGAAGGTGCCGTAGATCGTCAGCTCGCCCTTGATCTTGTCGAACGAGCAGACGCACTGGCAGGTCTCCAGCGGTGACGGATGGGTGCGGTGATAGGAGATCATCTCCTTGATCCTGACTTCGGCCTTGTTGAAGGCCGCGTCGGTCAGCTCCTTGTCGCCGACGGTCCACTCGAAGATGTGGTTGTCGTGCTTGCGCGGCCCATGCGCGCCGGACATCTTGCCGACGAGGTCCTCGCGCAGCACCGGCGCATCCTTGTCCATCGACTTGAAGGGATCGACCAGCGGCGGCAACGGCTCGTATTCGACGACCACCTTGTTGATGCCGTCATCGGCCGCGTAGCGGTCGGTGGCAACGACGAAGGCGACCTCCTGGTTCTGGAACAGCACCTTGCCGTCGGCCAGAACCATCTGCACGTCGCCGGCGAGCGTCGGCATCCAGGCGAGGTTGACGGTCTTGAGCGTCTCCGCGGTGATCACCGCGAGCACGCCAGGCACCTTCAGCGCCGCGCTGTCGTCGATCTTCTTGACGCGCGCATGCGGATGCGGCGAGCGGACGAAATCGCCGTGCAGCATGCCCGGCAGCTTGATGTCGTCGACATAGTTGCCCCGGCCTTGCGTGAACCGGATGTCCTCGACGCGCTTGCGCTTGCAGCCCATGCCTTCGAGCGCGGCGGTGCGTTGTTCCCGCGTGGGAGTGAGGTCATTCATTCTGCGGCCTCCTGGAATTCCACGCCGTTGATCTTGGCGCTAGCGTACTGGATTGCCTTGACTATGTTCTGGTAGCCGGTGCAGCGGCAGATGTTGCCGGAGATGCCCGTGCGGATTTCCGGCTCGCTCGGCGACGGGTTCTCCTTCAGCAGCCGATGCGCGCGGACAATCATGCCGGGCGTGCAGAAGCCGCATTGCAGGCCATGCATCATGCGGAAACCTTCCTGCAGCGCCGACAGCGTGCCGTCGGCATTGGCCATGCCTTCGACCGTGATGATGTCGCTGCCCTGCGCCTGCACGGCGAACATGGTGCAGGACTTCACCGACATGCCGTCGATATCGACGGTGCAGGCACCGCAATGCGTGGTCTCGCAGCCGATATGGGTACCGGTCATCTGCAGATTTTCGCGGATGAAATGCACCAGCAGCGTGCGCGGTTCGACGAGGCCTTCGACCTCGGCGCCGTTCACCTTCATGGTGACGTGTGTTTTGGCCATTGATCCCCTCCCTTTATTTCGCGCGGCTAGCTGCGCGCTGTAGCGCCCGCGTCACCATGATGCCGCCGACATGCTTCCGGTATTCGACCGGACCGCGGGCATCCGCAGCCGGCGCCATGATCGCCACGGCGGCTGCTGCCGCCTTCTTCAGCGCCGCGGCGTCGAGGCTGGTGCCAATCACAGCCTTGGCGGCGTCAGCGGCGAGCAGTGGTGTCTCGTGCACGTTGGTGAGACCGATCGAGCAGGTCGCGACCTTGCCGCCGGCCACGGTGAGGACGACGGCCGCGGCCGCGGTGGCGTAGTCACCGACCTTGCGCTTGAGTTTTTCATAGGCGGAGCCGTGACCGGCTGCGGGCACGGGGATTGAGACTGACGTGAGGATCTCGCCGGGCTCGAGCGCGGTGAAATAGGCGCCCTGGTAGAAGTCGGCCGCCGCCACGTCGCGGGCGCCGCCGGCGCCTTCGAGGCGATAGGTCGCGCCCAACGTCATCATCAGCGCCGGCATGTCGTTGCCGGGATCGCCATTGGCAACGTTGCCACCGATCGTGCCGCAGTAGCGGACTTGCGGGTCGGCGATTAAAAGTGCCGCCTCATGCAGGATCGGCATCGCCTTGGCGACATCCTCGGAGGCCAGCAGCTCGTGCTGGGTGGTCATCGCGCCGACGACGAGATTGTTGCCGGAGCGGCTGATGCCCTTCAGGGCGGCGATGCCGTGCAGGTCGATGAGATGGGCGGGGGTAGCGAGCCGAAGCTTCATCATCGGCACCAGACTGTGCCCGCCGGCCAGCGGCCGCGCATCCTCGCCGAGGTCGGTCAAGAGTTTCACGGCATCGGCGACACTCACCGGCCGGTGATAGCTAAATGAGCCCGGGATCATCGTCTCCTCCTCATCGTCCTCTGGCGCGTGACGGCGCGGACGTTGGAGGGGACGGTCACTCCCGGCGGGGCGGCCCGCAATCATTCGGGCACAAGTGCGAGCCTTTTGCACGAATTGCGGGTGGAGACGCACGAGTTGCGTCAGGCGAGGCGACGTATGGCGGCCGCTTCACCTCGCCCCGCTTGCGGGGAGAGGTCGGATTGCATCACAAAGATGCAATCCGGGTGAGGGGGTACAGGTCTCACGACGATCTCGCGAGTAGAGAGAGGCCCCTCACCCCACCCTCTCCCCGTAAGAACGGGGCGAGGGAGCGAGACAGCTCGCCTCCCTGACGTCTACGCCTGCCGCCGATTCGCCAACCCCAACCGCGCCTTCACTTCGGCAATCTTCGCGCGGCTCACCGGCACCCGGTGAGGCGATGGGCCGTCGAGCTCGATCACCGCGCCGTCGCCCTCTTTGCGGACCAGGGCGACATGGGAAATGGCGACGATATGACTGCGGTGCACGCGGAGGAACAGCGAGGGATCGAGCTGCGCCTCGGCCTCGGAAATCGACCAGGGGCACATCCGTTCACGGGTGCCGTCATGGACGCGGGTGTAATGCGCGTCGGCGCGGACGCTGCGGACGTTCGCCGTCTCGATAAAGTGGGTGCCGTCGGCGCTCTCGACCGGCAATCGGGGAACCGGCGCGCGTGGCGGCTGGCCGAGGCCGCCAAGGGGCGTTACCGGCCGCGGAGATGCGGCAGGTGCGGCGGCCGGTTCGACAGCGGCTAGCGCGACCGGTGGAGCAATCGGATCTGCAATCGCGACCGCCGAGGTCTGACGCCGTTGATCCGGAACCAGCGACAGCAAGAAGCCGGCCGCAATGACGAAGCACAGCACCGCAACGATGATCGACAGGATTTGCTGCGACGCGGCAAGACCGCCGCCGGCGTGGTGATGTGCCCCGCCCGCCATCGGCTCGAAATGCATGCCGAGCATCGCGGTGTAATGCATGCCGGAAACGGCAATGCCGAACACGATCGAGCTGACGATCAGCCGAACGCCTTCCTGCTGCGCCAGGAAGGCGCGCAAACCGCCATAGGCCGTCACGATCGCCACCACGACCGAGAGCAGCACCATGGTCGGATCGTGCACGATACCGAAAGACCCGGCCAATCCATGGATGCCCACATAGTGCATGCTGGCGATGCCGACACCGAGCAGCACGGCCGACGACGCCACCCGCCTCATTGTGGGCTCGCCGATCGAGACAAAGAAAAGCGAGATGCCGACCACCAGCGCGCAGATCAAGAACGAGATGATGGTGGGAAGAACGAGATAGACCGTATCCGGCGGCAGCGGCGCGGCCAGCATGCCGACGAAATGCATGGTCCAGATGCCGACGGCCAGAAACGCAGCCGCACCCGCGAGCAGAACGCGGTTACTGACGCCGGGCGTGTTGCGGATGCGAGCAGCAAGCGCAAAGCCGGTATAGCCACCCAGACTCGCGATCGCCACAGACAGCGCGACGAGAAAGGGATCGTGTCCTTCGAACATGATCTTGTCGGCCGCCCGTCTCCACGGAACGGCCTCCTCCCGCCGCCGACTTTATAGGGACGGCGACGGGATTGACAATCAGCGGCGTGTGAAGGGGCATTACACAATTCTTGCCGCGGAGGGCCTCTCAATCCCCAACAATCCATACCTTTCTGCCGGGAAAAGGAATGACATTGCGTGAGTCCGTCTTCGCAGCCAGCCATATCTCGGCCCGCGCGCGGAGCTCCGAAATCTCTTGTTGCCAGAGTCTCACCCTGGCCTCCTCTGCACTGCCGGACGCCAACTTTGAGGCCCTTTCCAAGTTATTGAGATCTTCCCAGGGATCATTGATGTAGCCGCTCGGCAGTTCGTGCTGATTATATTCGACGTCCGATATGATCCACTCAGTCAGGGTTCGGCGTGCAAGCTCACATGACGGGTCGAGCTTGAGCGCCTGTTCGAGGTGAAGCCATGGCTCATCGCATCTAAGAAGTCCGAGCCAGAGATGCCCCTCTGCTTCGCCTGGGTAGGTCCCAATCAAACTGCGAAGGGTCGGAATGAGTAGCTTCGTTCGGAGTGGGTGTGGCAGCACGACGCGATCGTCATGGAATTTCCGACTGCGCCACAACACCCATTTTGAGAAGGTCAGGCGCTCTTCCAATGGCCAATGGGCAGCAGCCTGCAAGAAGCCACTTAGATGCTTCATCGCGACCGGGCGGACACCCTGCGCTCTGAACTCGCAGAAACGCGAGAACTCAAGCCATGCCCCTTCCTTCTTGGCTTCCGCAGCCAAGAAGGCAAGCTTGTTGATGTCGTCGTTGCCGGGCATACCTTCGGTTATGCCCTCCACCTGAGCGCGAGACAAGCTCCGGGCTCCCGTCGGAGATTATCCGGCAACATCGGCACGCTCCCTTCTTCCTTGGCTTAAGGGAGAAGGGAACGCTTTATTGGCGGGCACAAGGCGGCGGCACGCGGGTAGACGTCGATCACACAATTCCCGCCGCGACCTGGCCGCGCAGGCGCTCCAGGCCGTGCAACGTCTCGGCACAGGCGGCCGCGACCTCGATACCCTTGATCGTAAAGTGCCTGCGGAAGAAATCGTAATGCACTTCGGTCTCGTGGAATTGCTGCGGCGTCAGCACGGCGGAGAACACCGGCACCTCGGTGCGCAGCTGTACGTCCATCAGCGCCTTGATCACGGTGTCGGCGACGAACTCGTGGCGATAGATGCCACCGTCGACGACCAGGCCTGCCGCGACGATCGCGGTGTAGCGCCGCGTCTTGGCGAGGAGCTGCGCATGCAGCGGGATTTCGAACGAGCCCGGTACCTCGAACACGTCGACATGGGTGAGGTGGCGCGCCTCGGCCTCCTTGATGAAAGCGATGCGGGCTTCCTCGACCACGTCGCGGTGCCAGCAGGCCTGCACAAAGGCCACCCGCTGCGGTTTCGCGAAACGCGGATGCTCGGCCGCCGGTGGAACCGGTGGCTGTGTTTGGGACGTTTGGAGTTGGGGATCTTGCAACATCTGATTCATGGCTTTCTTTCAAAGGACCAGAATCAGGGCACACGGAACGACAAACAGCCGCACCTTGCGATGCGTCTGCCACCGACCGTTCTCTTTCATCCGGACTTTAACCGTCGGCTTCGGAATTGCACCGAATCTGCTGACCCTTCCCCTCGGCAAAGACCCTTTTCAGGGAGATCCTTGGAGGAAGGCGCTCGCGGGCTTAGGCCTTTCGGCCCTTACCGCCGGTGGGGACTTTCACCCCGCCCTGAGAACATCGGCCGCTCGGGATTGAGCGACCTGGGTCGAAATATGACGCCGGTCCGGGGCCGCAGCAAGCGTGTTCCGCAGCCAAAAACTGCATGGTCCCATGCCGCCACGGGGGACCTCGGGAGACGGAATTAACGATTGGGCCGGCGGCCGCTCAATCCGATTCCGATTTGTTCTCAAATTAATAATTGTGTCCGAGATGAGCTGTGGACGAACGAGTCCTGTCTTGTGGACGGACTCGGGACCCAGTTGCGCAGATTCCGCAAATCACATCAGTTGATCCGCGACAAGCCCGCGCTGGTCCGAGGATCGCTGAAAGCGACTCCGAAGAGATTGCCCTTAACGACGTTAAGGAAGCGCGCGCCGGACCAACCGCGTGCGTATCTAAAGACAACAAGAAGGCAAGAGGTCGAGACGGCATGTCCCTGCTCGAAGGCACCATCGATTCCAAAAGCCATCCGCTCGCGGTGGTCGAGGATATCGCTGCCAGCAACAACTGGCCGTTCGAACGCTCCGGCGAAGACGAACTGACCATTGTCTCGAAGGGACAATGGACCGACTACCAGATCTCGTTCACCTGGATGGGTGAGATCGAGGCGCTGCATCTCGCTTGCGCATTCGACATGAAGATTCCGGTCGCGCGCCGGGGCGAAGTGCAGAAGCTCGTCGCCGCGGTCAACGAGCAATTGTGGATCGGCCATTTCGATCTGTGGAGCAACACCGGCATGATCATGCATCGCCAGGCGCTGGTGCTGCCGGGCGGCCTCACCGCCTCGACCGCGCAATGCGAAGCCATGCTCGCCGGCGCCATCCACGCCTGCGAACGTTACTTCCCGGCATTCCAGTTCGTGGTGTGGGCCGGGAAGACCACCGCGCAGGCCATGGACGCCGCGATGTTCGATACGGTGGGCGAGGCGTAACTCTCTGTCGTCCCGGCGAAGGCCGGGACCCATACCGCGTGATGCCCCTTGTGGCACACGGCTTGTTGCCACCACCTCCATCCACTAGAACCGCCTGTGGTTATGGGTCCCGGCCTTCGCCGGGACGACAGCGGATTTGTGGTGAGCACAGTGGCAAACAACACTCTCCAAAACATCACCGGCACCATCCTGCTTGCCGGCGCTGGCAAGATGGGCGGCGCGATGCTGACCGGGTGGCTGGCAGGCGGGCTCGATCCGCGCCGTGTCGCCGTGGTCGATCCGCATCTCTCACCCGAGATCACAGCGCTTGCGGCCAAAGGCATCGTCCTCAATCCGGTTGCGAAGGCAGCAGGTTTCGTCGAGACGATGATCGTCGCGGTGAAGCCGCAGATGTTCCGCGAGGCCGGCGCCAAGCTGAAATCGTTTGTTTCGGACAAGACCTCCGTCGTCTCGATCATGGCAGGCACCACGATCGCTGCGCTCGAAGAGGTCTGCGGCGGCGCCGTGGTGCGCGCGATGCCGAACACGCCGGCCGCGATCGGTCGCGGCATCACGGTCGCGGTCGCAGCGAAGAATGTCAGCGCCAGTCAGCGCGCGATTGCCGATGCGCTGCTGCGCGCCACCGGCTCGGTCGAATGGGTCGAGGATGAAAACCTGATCGATGCGGTGACCGCCGTCTCCGGCTCCGGACCCGCTTATGTGTTCCTGCTCGCCGAAGAGCTCGCGCGCGCCGGCGTCGAGGCCGGCTTGCCCGAAGCGCTGGCCACGAAGCTCGCGCGCGAAACGGTCGCAGGCTCCGGCGAACTGCTGCACCAGTCGGATCTTCCGTCAGCCACGCTGCGCCAGAACGTCACGTCGCCCGGCGGCACCACAGCAGCCGCTCTCGGCGTGCTGATGGGTGAGCCGGGCCTGCGCGATCTGATGATCCGCGCGATTGCGGCGGCGACGAAGCGGTCGAAGGAATTGGCGAAGTAGCGGTTACGCGCCCAACCGCTTGTTGAACGTCTCGACATTCACAAGCCCACGCGCATGGCGGCCTTCGCCCAGCTTTCGCGTGCCTTCGAAGGCCTCGACCTCGAAACGGATGACGCGGCGCTCGACCGCGATCACTTTCGCGATGGTCCGCACCGTCGCGCCGACGAGCGCGGCTGCGAGATGGCGGATATCGACTTCGGTGCCGACGGTGACCCAGCCCGGCTGAAGCGCGGCGCGGATCGCATCGCCCGACGTCATCTCCATTTCCAGGATCATCATCGGAGTCGCGTAGACCATCGGCATGCCCGGCACGAAATGCCCGACCGTGCGCTCGGCCGGCACCACCAGCGTGCGCTCGGCACTCATGCCTGTTGTGATGAAGTCGCGTGCGTCCATGGTACTTGCTCGATGTCGTCCCGGACAAGCGAAGCGCCGATCCGGGACCCATACGCCGCAGCATTAGCTTTGCGAAAACTCGGAGCTACCAGCGCGCCCAACAACCACTCCCTGTGGTTATGGGTCCCGGCTTTCGCTGGGACGGCGGCGGTGGATGCCGAACGAACGCTCCGCCTACTTCTTCGCCGCCGCCGCGCGTTCCACGAAGGTCTTGCCGCCCTTCATCTTGTGGCGGAGCGGGGCTTCGTTGATCTGGATGACGACGGCATCGGCGTCAACGCCGAGATTCTTCACCAGCGCCTGCGTGATGTCGCGCATCATGCCGGCCTTCTGCTCGTCGGTGCGGCCTTCGGCCATGCTGACGGTGATCTCAGGCATTTTGTTCGCTCCCTCTTCTCTCTCCGTCATGGTCGGGCTTGTCCCGGCCATCCACGGACTTGGCTATCAAACAAGACGTGGGTGCCCGGGACAAGCCCGGGCAAGACGATCAAAACGAATGGCTAGCCCCAGCTCACGTCATGGCGCGCCAAGACCTCGCGCACCTTCGTGACGAGATCGGCTTCGCTGCACGAGAACTGCGCAGGCCGCGTCTCGCGCCATTCCTGATTGGAGGCTATCGCAGCGGCGGCCTTGGCGCCCTCGACCAGGTCCTTGATCTGCAGCTCGCCGCGCGCCTTTTCATCGGAGCCCTGGATGATCACGCAGGGTGAGTTGCGGCGGTCAGCATATTTGAGCTGGTTGCCCATGTTCTTGGGATTGCCGAGATAGAGCTCGGCGCGAATGCCGGCCGTGCGCAAGATCGCCACCATCTTCTGGTAGTCGGCGACGCGGTCGCGATCGAACACGGTGACGACGACGGGTCCGATCTCGGGCTTGGTGTCGAGCTTGCCGAGCAGCGTGAGCGCAGCCTGCAGCCGCGACACGCCGATCGAGAAACCGGTCGCCGGCACCGGCTCGCCGCGGAAGCGCGAGACCAGGCCGTCGTAACGACCGCCACCGCCGACCGAGCCGAAGCGCACGGGCCGGCCCTTCTCGTCCTTGGTGTCGAGCAGCAGTTCGACCTCGTAGACAGGACCGGTGTAGTATTCCAAGCCACGTACGACAGAGGGATCGATCTTGATGCGGTCTGCGCCGTAGCCCGACGCGGTGACCAGCTTGGCAATCTCTTCCAACTCGCTCACGCCGGCCTGACCGACTTCGGTCTTGGCGAGATAGGTTTCCGCCGCGGCAATGGCCTCTTTCCAATCGTCGCGCGGTTTGGTGATGGCGAGAACGACGTCAGCCTCCGCCGCACTCAGATTGGCGCCCTTGGTAAAGTCGCCCTTGCCTTCTTCGCCGCCGTCCCATCGTCCGGGGCCGAGCAGTTTGCGCACTTCGTCGGCGGAGAACTTGTCGAGCTTGTCGATTGCGCGCAGCACGGTCAGCCTGCGTGCTGCATTCTCCTCACCGGCAAGCCCGATCGCTTCGAGAACACCGTCGAGCACCTTGCGGTTGTTCACCTTCACCACATACTGGCCACGCTCAATCCCGAGCGCTTCCATCGTGTCCGCCGCCATCATGCAGATCTCGGCATCCGCCGCAGGCGTCGCCGAGCCGACCGTGTCGGCGTCGAACTGCATGAACTGGCGGAAGCGGCCGGGGCCGGGCTTCTCGTTGCGGAAGACGTAGCCGACGCGGTAGCTGCGATAGGGAAGGACTAGACCGTCGGTGCCGTAGCGCTCACCGACATAGCGGGCGAGCGGCGCGGTCAGATCGTAGCGCAAGCTGATCCACTGCTCGTCGTCGTCCTGGAACGAGAACACGCCCTCGTTCGGGCGATCCTGGTCGGGCAGGAATTTGCCGAGCGCGTCGGTGTATTCCATCGCCGGCGTCTCCACCGGCTCGAACCCGTAGAGCTCGTAGACGGCGCGGATCTTCTCGACCATCTCGCGCGTCGCCCGGATCGCAGCGGGATCGCGATCTTCGAGCCCGCGCGGCAGACGCGCCTTCAGTTTCTGGGGTTTTTTGGGTTTTTCGGCCATGCGCGCGTTTACCAGCCGACGCGCGATGCGGCAACTGTGGCTTGTGCCCTCGCCCTCAGCTGGCGTTCCCCGGATGCTGCGCAACGCGCCGCCTCTTGGCGGCGTGGTGCGCTGCTGATCCGGGGTCCAGTCGGGGCGAAATGGGTCCCGGCTCTGCGGCGCACCGCTGAAGAAGCGCTGCGCCGCGTCCGGGACACGAGCCTGCCTAGAAGACTTTCCGGATCCAATTGTGCGGATCGTTGGTGCGGCCGTACTGAATGTCGACGAGCTGCTTGCGCAGGCCCATGGCGACGGGACCGGCGGCGCCACCGCTGATCTCGAAATCGCCGCTGACCGAGCGCACCTTGCCGATCGGCGAGATCACGGCCGCCGTACCGCAGGCGAAGGCTTCCTTCAGCTTGCCGGAGGCCGCATCCTTGCGCCACTGATCGAGCGAATACGGCTCCTCGCGCACGGTCTTTCCGGCATCGCGGGCAAGCGCAATGATGGAGTCGCGGGTGATGCCGGGCAGGATGGTGCCGAGCTGCGGCGTCGAGAGCGAGCCGTCGTCGAACACGAAGAACACGTTCATGCCGCCGAGCTCCTCGATGTAGCGGCGCTCGACCGCATCGAGGAAGACGACCTGATCGCAGCCGTGCTGGATCGCTTCGGCCTGCGCGCGCAGGCTCGCCGCATAATTGCCCCCGCATTTGACGGCGCCGGTGCCGCCGATCGCCGCACGCGTGTAATTCTCGGAGACCCAGATCGAAACCGGCGCGGGGCCGCCCTTGAAATAAGAGCCGACCGGCGATGCAATCACTGCAAAGATGTACTCGGACGACGGCTTGACGCCGAGGAAGGTCTCGCTCGCGATCATGAAGGGCCGCAGATAGAGGCTGCCCTCGCCGCCCGGCATCCAGGCGCGATCGATGCGCACGACCTGCTCGACCGCTTCGATGAAGACGTCCTCGGGGACCTGCGCCATCGCCATGCGGTCGGCGGAATCCTTGAAGCGGCGCGCATTTGCGTCGGGGCGGAACAGGTTCACGCCGCCGTCGTCACGCTTGTAGGCCTTCAGTCCCTCGAAGATTTCCTGGGCGTAGTGCAGGACCGCGCCGGCCGGATCGATCTGGAAATTGGCGCGTGCCTCGACCTTCGCCTCGTACCAGCCGCCCTTGGCCTGATTGTAACGCACCACGGCCATGTGGTCGGTGAAGACACGCCCGAAGCCGGGGTCGACCAGCTTGGCGACCCGGTCCTTCTCAGGAATGGGATTGGATGCGGGCTGGATGTCGAATTTCATGCTCATGTCCTTGCCTCCCGCTGCCGGTGGCGACGCTGCTTCTCGCGCCGCCTGCCCCTTTCCGGGCCCGACTGGCTAATTAGGTTTCTGGCCGAACCACCGCCAGCCTTGTTAAGGCCGGTTTCCGTGGCCAGCATGTCGCCGAGGACATGCTTTTGCGGAAGGCGGAAGTCCAGTATGTTTTGCCGAAATGCCGCTTCGACAATCGCACGGTAGATCTGCGTCGGCCGTCGCCGCCTGTCCGGCTTACTCCGGCCACTCCTAGAAATGCCGCCCGATGCGAAACGATCTAAAATTTCGTGCGGGCTGATCGTTTTGTAACATTGAACCCAAGATACGTCAATATGCCTGACATAAATTTCGCGACTCCCTCTCAAGACACTGCCGAGCCGCGGCCGGCGGCAAGCGAAGGAGGCAATTTGCGCTGGGATATCATCGAGCTGCTGTTCTTCGCCTATCGGGATTTCGTCGGCGATCCCGACCAGGAACTGGAGGCTTTCGGCTTCGGCCGGGCTCATCACCGGGTCATGCACTTCGTCTACCGCTACCCCGGCTTGAAGGTCGCCGACCTGCTCGACGTTCTTCGCATCACGAAACAGTCGCTCGGCCGCGTACTCAAGCAGTT
>Ga0207671_10004480_pt1 | contig 13315 bp, 10 predicted proteins | sample KBSC24metaG_FD_184352 | JGI IMG/M metagenome (GOLD analysis project Ga0207671, IMG submission 184352) | Corn rhizosphere microbial communities from Kellogg Biological Station, Michigan, USA - KBS C2-4 metaG (SPAdes) (version 2) | ecosystem: Host-associated > Plants > Roots > Rhizosphere > Soil... | reverse complement strand
AAACCACCACTGGCCATGGCCCAGAGTCCGTTAGCTACCTGGTCGCCTCCATACACTTCATTGTTCCAGGGATCCTGCCAGATGGCTTTACGTTCTGTTAATCGTTCAACAGGGCCGGGAATGATCTTGTCCAGACCGGGTATTTTATCGATAGTTAAAAACGCTGTGATCACGATCAAAGCCATAAATGCCGATTCGCTCAGCAAACGGGGTTTTAAGAAACCTACAATACCCCATACGCCAAAGGTAATGGCCGCGCTAATCCAGACATTCTCAAAAAACCAGGTAGCCAGTACAAACAGTATCACATAAGCGGCCATATGCATAAAATCGCCGCGTGAAAAGGAGAACAGGATAATGAACGTAAAACAGATCACCATCGCGGGGCCTAAATCGCCCAGTACCAAAAACAGCAGCAAGGTAATCACCGTAGCAATAAGCGCGAAGGAAAAGAACGACCAGCGCTTACCCCAACTGGCATATTGACTAATGAATTTCTCGTTAGCGGCAAAAAAGCCGGCCAGGAATATCATGATCAGGTATTTTACGATCTCGCTAGGCTGCACACCCAGCAGATTTACCTTTACCCCGCTGCCTTCGGGCCCGGTACCAAATAAGATAGTACCGAATAATAAGGCCATAGCCACCAATGCCCAGGGCCAGCCATTAGCCGCACTACGCGTGCCTTTAAAAAACAGTAAACGATACAAAGTAGAATCGGCATTAAAACGGCGCAGGTTAAAGAATTGCATAATACAGATACCACCTACACCAATGCCTAAGTACATTAACGTATCCTTAGCTAAAAAACGGTCGCGCAAAGGATCTTGTAAACTCAACAGCGTGAGTATGGAAATACCGGTAAGCAACATAACCAGGGGTAATATCAACTGGTCGGCTTGCGGATAACGGCTGCTAAGCAGCAAATGTATAATCACAAATCCTACAAAAAAGCTCCCTACAATGATCCAGTACCAATCATTAAACTCCTCATGGGTACGTACAATGAAAGCACCTTCTTTTTTCAGGATATTAAAATCGCGGGTGGATAATAGCTTTATAGTATGCGGTGACTGGATGAAATTAAGCGTTTTATCTTTATTCAGTTCCGTTACGCCCTGGGAACGACCAAATTCAAAACCGGGCTGTAGTGGCAGTACCTCAAAAGCTTTACCCGTAGGGAGGTTTTTAAATGCGTAATGGCCCTCAGCATCTGTACGGGTAAAGGCGGTTAATGATTGCAACTGGCGTTTTTTATCAGCATTAACCACATAAGTCTTTTTGTATGCGGCTGAGGCTTGCGTGGTAGTTCCTCTTGATGTAATTTCTTCATCAGTATAGATACTGTCCTGCGGCAATATCATGTTCAGTCGTACTAATACACCGCTAATAGCTTGCTCTTTATGATGAATGGTTCCCGATATGCTGTATTCACCCAGACCCAGATCGGTTTGCGCCGGTAATTGCGGGGGACGAATACGTTCCTGTGTGAACCGAATAGAATCATCGCCGGTATAGCCCAATAAAGAGCGGGACACCAGCACCCTTTTTTTGAACGATTCGCCGCCATTGGCGAAAGCATCATCGGCATTAACATAATAACGACGTTTGTTCAACTCACCCGCGTTATCGATCTCTTCGCCAATATTTACTTTTGAAGCTATAGTAGACTTGATATAGTCAACATCTTTGGGATCGTCAAAATAATACCCCTTTTGTAACAGGGAGGCCACATTACGGGCAGTGTTAGGTGTGTTAAGGTTAACGATGGTACCATCCTGTAGCCGCTTGTCTACATCCACAAACTTTTGTTGCAGCACAAAATAAAGCTTGCCAAAAAGTGCGACCAGTATAATACCAGTCAGCAATAAAAATAGCCGCTCCATGCCTCTGCCTGGTGACTTCGGTGTACCCTTATCCATTTTTAGAATTAAAGAGAGAATCAAGAGTCAAGAACCAAGAGTCAAGAGCTAATATTTTGGAATTAGGGTAAAGAAAATATCTCATAATACTATTATTTTTTCTTGATTCCTGATTCTTGATTCTTACTTCCCGGTAAGGTATCAATTTTGAACATACCACCAAACAACCTGCCCGAAACCTGTTTATTGGCAGGAAAGCTGTACGATGTTTGCACCGGCACCAGGCAATCATTAAATATCACATGCTTTAATACCAGGGCATCATTATGGGTGGTAATGGCTACTTTAAAACCTTCAAAAGCTACGCTATCCAGCACAATAAACTTACAGGTAGCCGCCAATGTAAGCGCAGGTCCATGGTATAACGAGTCGCGTTTAAACAGGATGTTTCCTTTTGCTTTGATGTACAAACTGTCACCATCAATATGCAGACTATCGGTTAAAACAATAGGCTGTGGATAATCAGCAGCAGATAAAATGAGCGTTTTTCCTTTTAGTTTGTTGATGGTATCCTGCAATTTGGTTTCCTGGGCATTTTTTATTTTCACAGGAGTTACATGCACTTTTACAGGAGTTTGCTTGAGCTGATAGTTAAGCCAAAACTGCCATAAAAAACCCGCCAATGCCAGGGCCAATAATATAAACAGCACGATCATGCTGCCTCTTGTACTCTTTTGCCTTACCGGTATGGTTTCAGGACCGTCGGGCAGTTTAGGCTGCGCCAGCGGGTCAACAATCTCGTCCGTAACTTTAGCTGTTGGCGCTGCAGGACGGGTAGCGCTATGCTGCCGCGGGGCTTTATCATTGTGAACCAGCACTACAGTAACATTGTCTTTTCCGCCTTTGCTGTTGGCCGCGTCTATTAGTTTTTTGCCTTTCTCTTCTATAGCATTATTATCGGTCAGTATACCGGTAATCAAGTTTTTATCAACCAGGTCGGTCAAACCATCGCTACAAACCAACAGCGTATCGCCGGGTAAGAATGGGGAATGACCGGTCTCCACAAAATCAGGATCTTTTGATATTTCAGGATTAAAACCAAGTGCCTTATTGATCTCGTTGCGTTTAGGGTGATCCATAGCGGCCTCTTCGGTTAACCGTCCAGAATCTTCCAGGAAGCCAACAAAGGAATGATCTTTGGAGATCTTGATAAGGGTGTAATCGCGCAGCAAATACAAACGGGTATCACCTACGTGGGCGTAGTAAAACTGGTTATTTTGAATATCGATAACGGCCAGCGTAAGCACACAGGCCATATTTTCCAGTTGCTTGTCTACCCGTTTTTTGTCGTATATTTTTTGATTGGCTATAACTATGGTATTTACCAACAGCGGCACCACATCGCCAGCAATATAGGAGAGCTGCTCCAGGATACAGTCGCGCGCAATATCAGCAGCCACTTCGCCGCCCACGTAGCCACCTACGCCATCAATTACGCAAGCAATAATAAAATTGCCGTCTCCGGATTTTTGGGCAATAAAGGTATCCTCATTATTATCACGCTGCCGGCCAATATCTGTTATTCCGAAAAAGTTATTTGTCATGGTTTTTACTGGAATTTTTGATGTCGATAAAATGGGCTATTAATAATAAAACGCCTATTGCCAACAGCCCGAATGATAATATTTGTGACATTATGCTTCGGGTTTAAATATGTTGATGCCAATGATGCCATTGAGTAATATTTTGGAGTTGAAGGGCAGATCCACCCATTGCGGCGCATTTACATCACTGCGTACAACCTCCTGCTCGTTGATCAGCGTACGCTCACCAAAAGATGCCAGGTAAAATTTACCATCGGCCTTGTTAAGGCGGATGCGTAGATGCGGAGTATTCACCCAATCGCTTGGCACTTTAAATACAGCGCGTTCTTCGCGGGTTTCTTCATTGCCCGATACTACAATGTCATCATCCATTACCAGGAACTCCACTTTACGGCCCACAAACTGCTTGTCTGGCATAATGGTATCCAGGCGGGCCAGTATCTTATCGCCGGGCCTGTCAATTTCTTTTTCCTTATGGTTCAGGTCATATGCGTATGGCAATTCATAATAACCTTCGCTATAATAGGTAAAGCCCTTCAGGATATCGTTGCTGATATCGAGAGTTTGCGCCACACCTGTATGGCGAGGGATGAAAGTTACCCGCAAGTTTTCCTCCTTTTTATCACTGCCCGGCAACAGCTTGCCGATAAAGCCTTTATCGCCTTTGGCATAATCGGGATGAGAAACCAACCGGAACACCCATTTGGAGCTGGAAGGTTCAACTTTTTTACCTACTTCCTGGTATTCACGCAACAGCTCATAGAACTTCTTTACCGATTCGTTAACGATGATGCCGAAAAGCCCGGAGCGGTTGTTGATAAATTCCTGGTAGTCTTCCTCGTTAAAACTGATGATGAATTCGTGGTAAAATACCACCCGATCGGCAAATGAAAGCTGACCGATGGATTCCTTAAATTTCTCGATGATGTATAAATAAACATCGTCGGGAGTAAGCGCTTTTATACTTTCGGCTGCGGCATTGGCTGGTTTCCCGTTTGGCAAAAACCAATCCTGCAGCCCTATCTTTTGCCAGAATGTAGATTTTGGTTCCATTCTTTTTGTTTACGGTTAAAAGTTCAAATTGGAGGTATCCTTAGTTTTGGCGCTGTCGCGATAAAACTGGGGTTCCTGTGTATTTGTTTTTTTATATTTCATACCCTTGAGTATAGAATCGGTTTGCGAATCAACCTCTGGTGGTATACCCGATTCATCATTAACCGGGGTAGTATCTTGCTGTTGTTTCTCGGGTTCCTTTTTTTGTTGAGGGAGGATAACGTTCCTGGTAGAATCCGCCGTTTTTTTCGGCTTAAAAAGCCGGTTATAAACACCGTGATATATCCTGTCGCCATATTTGCTTAACACCACAGCCGAAAACACGGTAAAACCGCAAAGCATCAACATGAAAAATATAAATATCGGTTTCGACATGCGCACTTGCTTTCCGTTATCTACAGTTATCTCAGCGCCTTCTGTGACCACCGGTTGAACCATTTTATTGTTTTCGGCTTCCTGGTAATATAAAAGCAGGCCTTGCAAACGTTCGTTCTCTTTAAGTAATACCGATGAATTCCAGGTATCATCGACTTGGTTATTGCTTACCGCAGATATACTGCTGTGCATCAGAGTTTCCTGCAGTTCAATACCATCAGCAAAGCGATCGTCCGGATCTTTTTTAAGGCATTTGGCTACTATTTGCAGTAACCAGGCCGGTACCAGCATTTCGTGTTCTTTTTTCTTATCAGCCCAGCTTTCTGGCAGGTTGTTTTTGCGCAACTCCATCACATCAGGTACCGGAGTTTCCATATGGGCCAACATTACAGCATTACGCGCGGTTTCGCCGTTATCACGCAGCGGGAACGGTACCTGACCAGCTATGAGTTCATACAGGATAACACCATAACTGTATACATCGGTCTGAAAATACATCAGGCCTTCATTTTGTTCAGGAGCCATAAATTCTATAGCACCGGCATGACGGATACTGGTGCGGCGCTGATCATCGGACATAGCCGAAAGACCAAAGTCCAACAACACATAATTACCGGTATGGATATTGAACTTTACGTTATTGCTCTTGATATCGCCATGCTTTACCGAAACCTTATGGCAGTGAGAAAGGGCGTTAGCCAGCTGGTCAGCCAGTTTAATGATCTCTTTGATGGTAAAGATGGGCTCGTGCGGGGGTTTCAATAGGTCCTCCAGATCGGGGCCATCTATAAATTCCATTTCGATAAAAGGGAACGAACCGCTTTCTGTAATGCCCGAGTTCAGGATTTTTACTACATTAGGATTAGGTTCTTCGTTTACCTTCTTTAATTTTTCAACCTCGTTTTGAAAATTACGAAAATTCTTATCGTCGGTACTTTCGGTATGGATGGGGGTAGGTAATAGTTTTACCGCGGTAATAATGGGGCCGTAGCGCCTGCCTTTGTAAACTGAGCCCTGGCCGCCCGTTCGTAAAGCGCCCATATTCTCCAAACCCTCGGTTATTGTAAATACTTTGCTCATTGAGTAATTGTCCTCGCGGTGCTTTCTGTGTAAAATAACTTCATATTAAACATTAAACATTATATTATTTCAACATAACGCACGCATTAGTGTTTGGTATAAAATTAGGAAAAAAAATATGGATGGAGTTATTGATGTGCAGATGTGCAAATTTTAGATGTGCAGATGATTTTGTCTGAACCCTGATTAAACAGATTTAGGAATTAGCAGGATTTTCGCATACCAATCGCTAAATTTCGAAACCATATCGAACAATCTGCATATTTGCACATCCGCACATCTATTTCACTATCAACTCATCCACCATCAACCATGCCTTAGCCCCAGCGATATATTCTCCGGGTGGAATAATGCCTTTGTTAGTTCCTTTTATACGGATGTACCTGGCTTGTGTAGTTTTTATAATCGCCCTTACCGCATTGATCCCGTTATCGTTAAATGTAGTTTGGCGATACACTTCGGTATAGTTTTCTCCATCGGCCGATGTTTCAAAGGTGAGCAGCGTAGGCTCCCACATTTTTTGCCAATGGTATTTTAAAATATTGATACCCAATTGTGATACAGATTGAACCTTGCCTAAATCAACTACAGCCTCCAGGTTATCGCCGTTGAAACCATACCATTGCCCGTCGTTATACAGTTTACTGCCAAAAACTCCGTTCACCAAGCCAAATGTGTCACCTGGGTTATAACCACCTTGCGGTTGATTAGTAAGGGTTACTGTTTTACCAATGGCTTTGTGAAGATGAAAATCTTTTTGATACACGCGTCCGTATTGCTTTGTTCCGTTAAACACGACTGCCTTTATTTGGCATGATGCGGATACTATAAACGGCTTATTATACCTTTTGCTTTTTAAAGCAGGTGCAGTTCCATCGGTTGTATAATAGATGTGCCCACCTGGGAGCATGCTATTTAAAGCCAACTGTACCTGATGATCTGTTGATTCTGTTACACTATCAGTAATTTCATCAAAGGCATCAGCCGCGTTGATATTTAGCTGCTTGAGCAGTGGTTGTTCGTAGCGCAAGCGTTTCAAAAAATTAGGATAATTTTTATTTCCCTTGTCTGTCCACCCAACTTCGGCCAAAGCCAGTATCCTTGGGAATATCTGATGCTCGGCTTGCGCTGTGTTGGCCAGGTATTCGCTCCAGGCGTTGGCTTGTACGCCTTTAATGTATTTAGCCTCATCGCCACTTAATTCTTTGGTTATGGGCTCGTAATTGTAAACCTTACTCAATGGTGTATACCCGCCGCCTGCCAACGGTTCGCTGGTATATAGGGACTGATAATAATCGAGATAAACATACTTTTCGGGCGTCATGATGGCGTTGTGATGCAGTTTGGCGGCGGCAATGCCCCCCTCCTCGCCTGTCCAGCTCATTACAGTGGCACCGGGTGCCAATCCGCCTTCCAGTATCTCGTCCCAGCCAATAATCTGACGCCCTTTGCTGTTCAGGTATTTTTCCATCCGACCAATAAAGTAGCTTTGCAATTCGTGCTCGTCTTTCAAATGCTCGTCCTTAATACGTTGCTGGCATTTAGGACAGGTTTTCCATTTGGTTTTAGGGCACTCATCGCCACCTATGTGAATATATTTTGATGGAAAAAGTGGTAAAACCTCATCGAGTACATTTTGTAAAAAGGTAAATGTTTGCTCGTTACCTGCACAATATACATCATCAAAAATGCCCCAATACGTAGCTGCTTTGTACGGCCCTCCGGTACATCCCAATTCGGGATAAGCCGCCAATGCAGCCAGCGCATGACCCGGCATTTCTATTTCGGGAATAATGCTGATATGCCTTTCCATAGCATATTTCACTACGGCTTTTACCTCCTCCTGTGTATAATAACCGCCGTAACGTTTGCTATCAAAGCGGTGCGGACTATCCTTTTTATGACCAATAATGGTTTCATCACGATAAGCGGAAATGCTTTGCAGCAGCGGGTATTTTTTTATCTCAATACGCCAGCCCTGATCATCAGTCAGGTGCCAGTGAAAAGTATTGATCTTGTACAAGGCCAGCAGATCGATCCATTTTTTTATAGCATCTACTTTGAAAAAATGACGACTCACATCCAGGTGCATTCCCCGGTAGGCAAACCGCGGATGATCTTCGATAGTACAACCCTGTACAGTTATCTTCCCATTTGATTTATGTAACAGCTGCACTAGTGATTGTAAGCCGTAAAACACCCCAGCCTGGTCGTGCCCGATAATGCTGATCTGTTGTGCAGTTATTGACAATCTATAGCCCTCTGGCTGTGTAACTTTAGCAGAATCAATATTTAATAAAAAGGATTGATAAGTTAACTTTTTACTCGGTGCTAAAGGATAACCCGCGACAGAATTGAAATACTGCTCAAAGAAGTCCAGGTTATCAATACTGATACCTGGGCCGAGCCATATACTGGTTGAAAGGTCAAAATTAAATACCTCTTTATTTTTTTGCACCTTAAAAGGTTGCGGAATAATGCCCTGCTCTCTGACCTGGGCATGTACCACATTCATCAATAAACAAAAGCATAGTGTATAACGGAAATGTTTTAAAACGGTAGCGCAGGTATTGGTCATCGGCATGAAGTTGTTAAAGCCGAATATAGCTGTTTATGCCGATATTATAACCCGATTACAGCGCTCCGATCGCTTTTCGATAGTTATTAATAGCCCGGATGATAGACTGAACGATCTCGTTTTGTCCCTCAGGTGAGTTCAGGTAATCTTCTTCCTCTGGATTGTTGATAAAACCTGTTTCGATAAGCACGGCGGGCATGGCGCTATGAGCCAGCACCAGCACCCCCTGCTCCTTTACGCCATTACTTTCGCGGCCGTTAGTATCTACAAACTCAGTATTCAGCAAATCGCCAAAAAGGATGCTTTGTTTTCGGTATTTCTGAATATAGGCATTGAGGATGATGAGGTTAGAGGGGTCGCTTTCATCATAACTCTCATAGTTTTGCTTGTAATCTTTTTCAATAAATATAGATGAGTTTTCACGCACGGCTTCTTCCTGCTCCTTTAGCCTGTGGAACCCATAAACCAGCAACAGCACACCTTTACGTTTATGTGCAATAGCCGCGTTGCCTTCTGGCGAAGAATTACAGTGGATAGAAATAAACAGGTTACCGTGATTTTGATTGGCAATAGCCGACCGCTGGCTAAGTGGTATAAAGGTATCATCAGTACGCGTCATGATGGTTTTAACGCTGGTGATCTGCGAATCAATAGCTGCCTTTAATCTTTGGGCTATGGCCAATGTTACCGTTTTTTCGTTAGAGTATGATCCACGGGCGCCGGGGTCTTTACCGCCGTGCCCTGCATCAATAATAATGGTTTTAAACTTAAAAGTAGATGTAGCCGGAATAGTATCCCTATTGGGCGTAAATGAACAAAGACCAAAATATAAAAATAGTAGCCCGCAGTTAACGGTTGTATAGAAAAGCTTTTTATTAGAGATCATTTTTTAGCCGCTTTTTTACTGCATTTTGGACATAAGCCTGTAGCATACAAGGTAAAACCTGTGGGTTCAAATCCCGGGGGTAGGGTTATTGCCGGCAGGTGCAGCTCGTCAAGGCAATAAACATTTTTACAGTTGGTACAATTAAAATGTAAATGTTCATCGTGATGATGGACCTCATCGCAATTGGAGGTACACAAGGCATAATTAGCCGTACCATTTAAATCAAATACCTTATGGATAATACCCTTTTCTTCAAAGGCATTCAGGATGCGATAGAGCGTAACACGATCAATGTCGCTCATCACACTTTCCAGATCGGGCTGGGAAGTGGCTGCACTCCTTGATGACATCATAGATAAAACCCTGAGCCTTGGCGCAGTTTTTTTTAAATGATGCTTGTTCAGCAAATCTTCAAAATGAAAATTATTGCGGGTTTGTGCCATTTAATTAGGGTATAATATAAGCCTGTGCAAATTTAGCAAGAATAACTAATGGTTTAAAATAAGGTTTGGCTAATTGGTAAAAGTTTAAGATTGTTGCCTATCATTCAGTATACCGGCATTTGATCATTCTCTTTTATTAAATATCTGCAGCTGCCTGTGTATTTATAGTTTACAAAATGCGCCGCCGCTATCAGCAAGCCGCCGGTTGGTACTATAATTACTTCGGGCCAGCCACTTACAAACACATGTCCCAGCAAAATAATTGCAAAGCCCAATATCAATAAGCATAAAGGCAGCAACCGTTTGTGTATGCGCAGATAAGACAAACCTATGGAATACGTTCCGATGGCTAATGCCAGCAGGATCATCCCCCATTCTATCCAAACATTGGCCAAAAAACCCAACCCTAATAATGGCAAACTGGTAAACAACACCGGCACTATAGCACAATGTATGGCACACAAAGTTGATGCTGTTATTCCGATGTGATCAAGCCGGGATGCGTTTTTTGGAATACTCATGTGCAAATATAAAACAAAACGCAACATCATTGCATCAGTTTAATTTCATATTTTTACAAGATTTATTTTAACTTTTTAGTAACAACTGCTTAATATTAACGTCAATCATTTATTTTTGAACACATTATCTATATATAAACTGTGCCCAATACCGCTCTATATAAATTAAAACAAAACTGGTCAACCGCTTATGATACCAGTTTAAAACGCGTTAAGCTACTCATTGGCAGTATCCTCATTACCGCCATTATTAATATTATGCCTGGTTTTTTCAGGGGAATTGAAAGCCGTAATGGTGTAGTACTTAATGATTGGGTGCTTACCCATTTACCAGCTTATGATGTTTCCATACCTATTTTTGCCTTGATATGGGGCATGGGTATCCTGATGGCTGTAAGGGCCTTTTATAAGCCGGCGGTTTGCACTACTTACATCTGGACGCTGATATTTGTTTGCATTGCCCGTTTCCTGTCGCTCACTTTAGTAAAGCTCGATCCTCCGCCGGGCCTGGTTCCCTTGGTTGATCCGCTCACCAGTTATTTCTATGGACATGCTGCCATCACCAAAGATCTGTTCTTTTCCGGGCACACCTCAACGATGGTGCTTATCTATCTTCATCTTGATAAAAAACGGGATAAGATTATCGCCTTTATTGCTGCCTTAATAGTAATGTCTTTACTCCTTGTACAACACATTCATTACACACTGGATGTATTGGCCGCTCCCGTAATAGTTTATTGCTGCTATCGTTTTGCCCGGGCTTTTGACCTGTAATTTTTAGGAATTATATTTTTCATGGAAATTTTATGTTTTATTTTTTAAATGCAACATAATTGCATTTAAAAAGAAATCGATTATATTTGCCTTAAACAATAAGCGATGGAAAAGAAATTACCGGTAACTGTGCTCAGTGGTTTTTTAGGCAGCGGCAAAACAACCCTCCTCAACCATATACTACATAACAAGCAAAACTTAAAAGTAGCCGTTATAGTGAATGATATGAGCGAGGTAAACATTGATGCGCAACTGGTGGCGAATCAAAAAACGTTATCCCGCACCGAAGAAAAACTGGTGGAAATGAGCAATGGGTGTATTTGCTGCACTTTGCGCGAGGATTTGATGATCGAGGTAGAGAAACTGGCCAAAGAAGGCAGATTTGATTATCTATTGATTGAAAGCACGGGTATTTCTGAACCTATCCCCATTGCCCAAACGTTTAATTTCGCGGATGAAGAAGCAGGGATCGATCTGAGCCGCTTTTCGCGATTGGATACCATGGTTACGGTGGTGGATTGTTTTAACTTTTATAAAGATTTTGGTAGCTCCGAGTTATTACTAAACCGCGACCTGGTGAACGACCCAAACGATCGCCGTACCATCGTTAACCTGCTTACCGATCAAATTGAATTTGCCGATGTGATCCTACTCAACAAAACCGATTTGGTTTTATCCAAAGAGGTAAAGGTATTAGAGGCAGTGATCACCAAACTAAACCCAGGCGCTAAAATATTGCATACCCAATTTGGACGGATAGATCCAGCCGAGATCCTGAACACCGGGCTATTTGATTTTGACAAAGCCTCACAATCTGCCGGATGGATAAAAGAATTGAACGGCGAACATACCCCCGAAACGGAAGAATATGGCATCAGCTCAACCGTTTTCAGATCTAAAAAACCATTCCACCCGGAAAGGTTTTACAATTACCTGCACCATGATTTTCCGCAAAACATTATCCGCTCCAAGGGCCTGTTCTGGATTGCTTCTGCACCTGATGATGCCTTAAATTTTTCGCAGGCTGGAGGTTCGTCGCGCCTGGAGAACGCCGGGGTTTGGTGGGCCAGCATGCCTTATCAAAAACGCATCAAATTTCACGACTTTGTAGAGAACCGCGAAATGATCGAAAAAAATTGGTCGAAAGAATTCGGCGACCGCCATAACGAACTAGTTTTTATAGGTGAGCATTTAAATAAAGAAGAATTAATACAAGAGTTAAACAGTTGCCTGATCACCGATGCCGAATTTCTGGATCTTTTAGCCGGAAAAACCTTCGTCGATCCTTTTAACCAATAAATACCCCTATTTAAATATCCAAATCATGCAGTCGGTGCATTGATTCCATGAGATCACGGTACAGCTTCTTAAATGTTGGAAATAATTTGCTGTACCGCTCATGGTTTTGAGCATTGGATTCAATAACTATTTGATTATCGATATGTGTAAGTTGATCATAACTTTCCGGGTGCAGCACTTGCATAGCCAGGTAAATAGCCCCAACGGCCGATGCATCTTCAGGTTGCAATACTACCAACTTTTTGCCAGTAATATCGGCCAGGATCTGTGTCCAGGTAGCCGAACTTACAAAGCCCCCGCTAATGTTTACCTGGGTAATATTTACCGAGGCATCCTCCACCGTTTTCAAGACATCATACAAGGCAAAACAAACGCCTTCCAAAGCTGCCCTTAAAAAATGGGCCCGGGTGTGCCCTGGTTTTATATTTAAAAACGCGCCACTGGTTTTAGTATCCCAAAGCGGTGCACGTTCACCATATAAATAAGGCAAAAAGATGAGACCATCACTTGCGGCAGAAATAGTATCGATCGTCGCGAACAGTTCGTCGTAATCTGCCGGTGTTAGTTTTTCTTTTTGCAGAAAGTTTTGCAGCAGCCAGTTAATGGCAATGCCACCATTATTTACCGCACCACCGCATACAAAAGTATCCTGGTTAAGCAAATAGTTAAAAGTCATGCCCTCAAAGTTATACACAGGCTGCGGACTGGTTATGCGTACCGCTCCGCTGGTACCAATAGTAAGCGCCGCGATACCAGGGCCGGTGGTATGACTACCCAAATTGGCGCAGCAGCCATCGCTCGCACCAATAACAAAACTGGTTTGCGGGGAGATATTCAGCA
>Ga0207671_10004479_pt1 | contig 13324 bp, 6 predicted proteins | sample KBSC24metaG_FD_184352 | JGI IMG/M metagenome (GOLD analysis project Ga0207671, IMG submission 184352) | Corn rhizosphere microbial communities from Kellogg Biological Station, Michigan, USA - KBS C2-4 metaG (SPAdes) (version 2) | ecosystem: Host-associated > Plants > Roots > Rhizosphere > Soil... | reverse complement strand
TCATTGCCTACGCCGATGGTTTCGAGGTGGAGAGTTTCATCCCAGGCGGCAGCCGCCTCAAGCTCTCCGGTACTTCCATGGCCTCGCCCGAAGTGGCCAATCTCGCCGCCAAGCTTTTTGCCCTCAAGCCCGAGCTCAAGCCAGCCGATGTTATTAATCTGATCAAGCAGGGACTCGATCAGAATCCGCAAAATTCACGCATCCTTCTTCTCAATCCAAAGAAAACGGTGGGTCTCCTGAAATGACCGGCTTCCCGGCAAAAGCGACTTGCTCTTCAGGCTGCTCCTCGATTGTTACAATTAGGTGACAATCGGAACCTGTTCGTCTAAAGGGTCTTGATGCCAAATCGACGACGAAAACAGCGCCCGAACAAGATCCGGTCCCTTTCCGCCAAGGAGGTCTCCGTTCTCGCCTGGATTCAGGACGCCTATGGCAATGTCCTGCTCGTCCAGCAAACCAGCGGCAGGCAATTGTGGTCGCTGCCCGGCGGCAAGGTCCGCGCTGCCGAGGCGCTCAAGCAGGCCCTGCGTCGAGAAATCAAGGAAGAGATCGGCCTTACCGTTGTCTCGGCCCGGGTGCTCGATTTGTTCGACCGCCCGCAAAAATCGGGCCTCGCCGTCCTCTTCCAGACCAAACTTCGCAAAGGCCGGCTTAAACTGGGTGAATCGGAAATCAAGAACGCCGCCTTCGTGGGCAAGCTGCCCCGCAATGCCACTCCTTCCGTGCGCTATTTCTGGCAGCGCCAGTTCCCCGCCATCAGCGCCCGGGGCAACACGCTCGATTTGTAATCAGCTCGGAGGTCTTGGACTAGTTTCGGGTGACGGCTGGAACAGTCCATTGGCCCTGGTTCGGATCGAAAGCAGCATCCTTGGCTCCTTCCACGATACAGGCAAGGGGATCTCCCTCGCCGTTGTAGATGACGCTCTTGAGAAAAACCTTTTCCTCAGCCGCGTTGTCCAAGGCCTCCTTGGTACCCACAGCCGCCGCCTTCCTATAAGTCTCTACCACTGATTGGAAACAATCGGCATCTCCGGCATATGCACCGAGGCAGGTAGCCGTTTTCTTCACGAGGGTATTATCCTTATAAGTGGCTGACAGCTTCAGCAGAAGATCCCTAAAGCGGCCCTGTGCCAGCAATTTCGGTTTATGCTGGGCCACCCCCAACGTCTCCATCACAAGGGAATATGTGGAAATGCTCTCGTTTGATTTCCCGTTTTCAGCAGCTTCCATCTTGGCCTGATAGGCTTCCAATGCATCGGGAATGCTGTCTTCAAGAGCGGGAAATCGCTGGACCGTTAGGTAGAACGTACTGATCATGTCGGCGCTGTATTTGCCGCTGTTCTTGGCGGCATCCTGAATAATAGAGGTCAATTTCGCCAGGAGGACCGGGTTTTTACTATTAACAACCATGTCGATCATGTTTCTGATATAGTTCTGCTTGTCTATCCGGGTGTATTCGTCGTCCTTTTTGGAAGCGCCTTCCTTGGAATCATCCTTGGGTCTTTCCGAGGTATCGACGAGAGACCGGCTTAGAGCACTGTCCCCGGATGTGGCTTTATCCTTGTCCTGGTCGGCTGCCTGCGACCCTGCCGAACCGAATTCGTCCATTTTCTTTGTGAGAAAAGCAATCACCTGATCGTTACCCATCCACTTGGAGAGATAATAGAGGTGGTTCGGATTTTCCTGGGCAGCCGCTTCGACCAAGGCGGGAATATCCTCTTCCTTAGCCTGCTTGGAGATGGTCTGCATGGCAATGGTTTGGAGATAGATGGCTTGGAAATTGGGTGTTGTGCTGGAGCGCCTCAACTCTGCTTGGGCCATGTCTTCAATTTTGAGCAAATTGGGCACTCCCACACTGGCCGCCTGCTGCAGCACCTCCGGAGTGGGGGTGATGCTCCCATTATTATGTGGCAGATGGGAGATGAGGCTGGAGATGTAATTACGCGCCTCCTCGGGTGACATACCCGGATTTCCGATGGAATTGTCACTGATATCGGACTGCCCGCGAACTCCCGGCCCCGTCAGGGCTGTGATCAAGCAAACACCTATCGCCAAGACGGAATAAAGCGTTGTTTTCATTATTAAAGGGATTTTCCTTCTTTAGCCGGTATTACCCCATCTGTCATGCCGAAGCTCGCGCTCCACTCTCCGCCCGGATGGCATTTCTAGATGAGTTACCCTATGCTGGAGGGATGAAGCAGGTCCATTCCCGGGAACTTTTCGAGGAGGCACTCCGCTGGATGCCCGGAGGTGTCAATTCACCCGTCCGCGCTTTCCGCGCTGTCGGCGGCACTCCCTTCTTCGCACAAAGGGCGCACGGATCCCGCGTGGAGGATGTCGACGGCAATTCTTACATCGATTACGTCTGCACCTGGGGACCTTCCATCCTCGGCCACGCGCACCCCGAAGTGATCGCCGCGGTGAAGGCTGCCGCCGATCGCGGCACCAGCTTCGGCATTCCCAACCCGCTCGAAGTCGATCTCGCGCGCAAGATTTGCGAATGGGTACCTTCCGTCCAAAAAGTGCGCATGACTAATAGCGGCACCGAAGCCACGATGAGCGCCATTCGGCTCGCCCGCGGATTCACCCGCCGCGACAAGATCATCAAGTTCGACGGCTGTTACCATGGCCACGTCGACTCGCTCCTCGTCAAGGCCGGGTCGGGCGCCCTCACGCTTGGCCAGCCTGACAGCGCGGGCATCCCTGCCGCCCTGGCTGCTCTCACCCTCGCCCTGCCCTTCAACGATGTCGAAGCGCTGCGTACCGCCTTTGCGCAAAATAAGAATGAAATCGCCGCCGTCATCGTCGAACCGATCCCGGCCAACGCCGGCCTGATCCCTCCTCAGCCCGGCTTCTTCGAAACCTTGCGGGAACTTTGCACCGCCCATGGCACTCTCCTCATCTTCGACGAAGTCATGACCGGCTTCCGCCTCGGTCGCGGCGGCGCGCAGGAACTTCTCGGCATCCGGCCCGATCTCTCCTGCTTCGGCAAGGTGATCGGCGGCGGCCTGCCCGTGGGTGCTTTCGGTGGCCGCGCCGACATCATGGATCAGCTCGCACCGCTCGGCCCTGTTTATCAGGCCGGGACGCTTTCCGGCAACCCGCTCGCCATGGCGGCGGGGCTGGCTCAGCTCCGGCTCCTGGAGGAAGGTGACGTCTTCGCGAAACTCGAAAAATTGGGCGCACAGTTCGAGGAGGAAACCCGCGACGCCCTTCGCTCGGCGAAACTCGATTACGTCTTTTACCGCTACGGATCGATGTTCTGCCTCTTCTTCACCGGACGTCCAATCCATTGCCTCGACGACGCCAAAACTGCGGACCTGAAACATTTCTCGCGCTTCTTCCACGCCTTGCTGGATCGCGGCATCTACATCGCACCATCCCAGTTCGAAACCGGCTTCATCAGCGCCGTCCACAGTGAAGATGATATCGAGCAGACCGCCCGTGCCGTGCGCGAAGCGCTGCAGTCCTGAAGATCAGGCCAACGCCAGGGCCGACTTCGCCCCCAGCAGAGCCAGGGCATTGGCATTAAGCTGGAGAATCGGCTCCATGTTGTTCTCGATCCGCGACAACGTCAGCGTACCCGCGTAATAGGCCACCAGGGAACGGGCCATCAGCGCGGGATTTCCGCCTTCCAGATCCCCCGTCAATCGCGCCTCAGCAATTGCTTCCTCGAAGTAACGGGTAAGGCCGGTCAAAATATCGTGCAGGCGCGCCGTGATCTGCTCGTCCTGAGTGCAAATTTCCGAACCAAGCGTAACGAGTGGGCAACCGAGCACCTGGCCATTGGCCTCGTAAGACTCGTTCTGGCGCTTGGCGATGAAATCGAAGTAGCCGCGTAAACGATCGAGCGGCGCCACTTCCGTACGGAACAAATTCTCGAGAACCGCTTTGCGTTCAATCCACCAGGCATCAATGGCAGCCACGGCCAGGTCCGACTTAGAATTGAAAAAGTAGTAAAAGCTCCCCTTCTTCACGCCCGCCCGCTCACAAATGGCATCAATCGTCACAGCCCCGTAACTGTACTCCCAGATCAGGTCATAAGCCGCATCCATCAAACGTTGACGGGCATCGCTCGTTCTTCCCATAGGTTTCATCACTGTAACCTAGTTTGGCTAAAGAACAAGCGCGTATCCCGCAGCCTCTCGGGTTCCTGTGATTTCCAGCGCCAAGCAACCCTCCACTAAAGACTTAACCCCGGCCCGCATGAGAGGTATACTCCGCCCACACCCGGCTCCCATAGCTTAACGGATAAAGCAACGGTCTTCTAAACCGTAGAGTGTTGGTTCGATTCCAACTGGGAGCACCCTTCTTCACGTTCGACGGAACGGAATCTCAGGCACTTAGGCCGTTTTCGGGAAAAGCGGCCTCATGCTCCTATCTGTGCTGAATCGGCCCGATTCGCGTTCCAATGAACAACCGGTGACAATTGGATTCCGGATCGAACGGGTCCCAGATTCCCTTACCAGGCCTACCGTCGGTGGATGAAGGTGTCTTGTAGTGGTTTGAAGCACCCGGTTTGAGAGGTAGAAACCTCGCTTTTCACCTTTTTCAAATTCTTCCCAAGGAATGCCTGACCTTAGAGCTGAGATTCCATCGGCAGCGGAGTCGCATCTGTTCCATTGAAGGAATCGGCAAGCCTGTTGTAAAAAGCTTCAGAGCCAGGGGCAGTCGCGCTTCTTACTCGTTTCGAGGATTAGGGCTGGGGGTGAAAGAACCTATAAGCTCGCCGGTTAACGAGAACGAGCACTGGATGGAGGAGGGCCCGTGTGTTGGAGCGTTCGGATGAATAGGGAAAGCTAATCTGCCTTTGTTGCAGGCCGTGACTACTAAGAAGCTGCCCTTGGATTTTTTACCTGCTACGCTGGCATTTCGCCTGCGTTGGTTGCCTCATTTGTTAATATGTCTTGAGTGAAGACATTGCCGCTGGAGTAACTTCATGGACTACTGATCCAGCGGGTGCAATCCCTGGCACTATTAACCAGATTCCGGTTTTTACATAAAGAAGAGGGCTTACCGCGACTACCTCTCTTTTCCTAAAAGTGCTTTATTCGCGACGATGGATTTACGGCATGGTCACGTTCAAGCGAATGAACATCCGAGAGTCACCTGACGTTTTAACTCCAAGTTGGACGATGGGGTCACCGGTGGTTGGGTCGGTGCCGATATTTTGCAGGAGGTAGGCCGGATCTGAAGAGCTTACCGTCGTCCAAGTCTGTAAATCAGTCGATGCTTGCAGGTTTACGGTGATTCCATTCTCGGCCGCGTTTTGACGGTAAGTCAGAGTGAGATACGGGTCTCCTTGAAATTCCGTCGTGCCGAAAACCGGAAGTGCCGCGTGGTCTGTGACGCTCATGGGAACGGACGGGTCGATATCGTAGAGGTATTTGAGCAGGTTGGGGACTCCGTCGTTCTGCGGCGTGGCCGTGGCGGAGTTCGAGAAGGAATAGCCCGTTTCCCACTGGCTGAAGGTTATTTTTACGATTGCCGCCGCGTAGGTGTCACCCGAACTGTCCGTCCAAGTGGGAGAGGTGAAACCCGTTGCGCCCTTGTCGTAAAAGACCGTGAAACCACCGGCGTCATAGTCAAAGACGCCCACTCCCATCATCGGGGCATTGCCGAGAAAAACAGCGCTGGCCAGATTGCCGCACAAAGCAACTGCATAGTCTCCCATGCTCGTCACGCTGGACGGAATCGTCACGCTGGTCAGTTTGCTGCAGAAGAGGAACGCATATTGTCCGATGCTGGTGACGTTGTTGGGTATCGCCACGCTGGTCAGACCAGTGCACCGGTAAAAAGCATTTTGCGCAATGCTGGTGATGCTGTTGGGAATCGTATAACCGCCGACTTTGGCGCCTGGGTATTGGACGAGAGTGGTCTGATTCTTGTCGAACAGGACACCGTCGCTGGTATTGCTATAGGCGGGATTGGATGCATCCACCGTTATGGCCGTCAAACTGGAACAGCCCGCGAAGGCAGCGGCTCCGATGGTGGTGACGCTGGCGCCGATCGTCACGCTGACCAGGTTATTGTTGTTCAGGAATGCATTGGCAGCGATGTCGGTGACGGGCAGGCTATTGATGGTACCGATAGTTATCGCGCCACCGGGACCGTTATATCCCGTGATCGTGACCTGACCGTTATCGGTGGTGATATTAAAGCACGGGAGGGCCGGATAGGAGTAGCCCGAATTGTCCGTCCAAGTCGGGGTGGCGAAACCGGTGGCATCATTGGGGTATATCACCTTAAAGCCGCTTGCGACGGAGCCAAAAACGCTCGTTCCCATCGTCGGGGCATTACCGATGAAAAACGCCCTGGTCAATTGGGAACATCCACTGAACGCGTAGTCCTCAATATGGGTGATGCTGTTGGGAAACTGTACGCTGGCCAAGCTGGAGCAATACGTGAAAGCAGAGGGCCCGATGTCGGCAAGGCCATTGCCGAGGCTCAAGTTCGCCAAGCTGTAGCAGTACGCAAACGTATTACTTCCGATGCTGGTGACACCGCTGCCGATTACCGCAGTGGTCAGACTGGTACAGCCGTAGAATACGTACCGTCCCATGCTGGTGACGCTGTTGGGAATTATCACGCTGGTCAAGGGGCAGGCCCCAAACGCATCGTCCCCAATACTGGTGACGCTATTGGGAATTGTCACGCTAGCCAGGTGACAGCCCTGAAATGCATTGTTTCCAATGCTGGCGACGCTGTTGCCGATCGTCACAGTTGCCAAGGCGGAGTTATTGAACGCATAGTCTCCAATCGTGGTGACATTGTTGGGAATCATCACGCTAGATAGGCTGCTGTAGCTAAACGCACTGCTTCCGATGCTGATGAGGCCGCCGGGCAGCATCACGCCGGCCAGATTGGTGCAGTACGAAAAAGCAGAGCTTGCGATGCCGGTGACGCTGGCGGGGACGGTATAGCTGCCGGTCTTGCCACCGGGATACTGGACCAGGGTGAGCTTGTTCTTGTCGAACAGGACACCATCACCACTGCTGCTATAGGCAGAATTGGATGAACTCACCGTTATGGCCGTCAACTTGCCACAGTCATCGAATGCCGCCGTTCCGATGCTGGTGACTCCGTTGCCAATTGTCACGCTAGCCAGGTTTATGCACTCAAAGAATGCGGATGCTCCAATGCTGATGACATTGTTGGGTATCGTCAAACTGGTCAGCGCGGGACAGAAAAAGAATGCCCATTGTCCGATGGTGGCCACCCCGCTGCCAAGCGTGATGTTGGTCAAACCCACACACCCATAGAACGCCGACTGCCCGATGCTGGTAACGCTGGCGGGAATGGTCACACCGGTCAAATTAGAGCAGGAATAGAAAGTGCGGTCTGCGATACTGGTGATTCCGCTGCCAAGCGTGATGTTGGCCACGCTGCTGTACGCAAACGCATTATCTCCCAGATTGGTGACATTGTCGGGAATCGTCACGCTGGTCAGACTACAGAAATAAAAGGCGTAGGACTGAATGCTGGTCACGCTGCTGGGAATCGTCACGCTGATTGGGTGGGTATCCATGAACGCATAGGTTCCGATGCCTGTAACTGGCAGTCCATTGATCGTGCCGGGGATGACGACGGCCCCATTGCCGGACCCCGTGTATCGGGTAATGATGAGTCCGCCATTGCCGTCTGATCGGGTGTTGAATTGGGCCTGCGCGGCGACGGAAAAAGCCACGAACAGGAGCAGAGCCAAGCCAGCCAACCGTAACGGCGCGTCCAAGAAAGCTCTGGTGAATGGTTTTCTCATTATTTGCGCTCAAAGGAGTGATCCGAGTCCCTCAAACTAGTCAAAACGAGTATGAGGTTTAGGATCAAGTTTGCAAGGCACTAGGGGAGTCCTGACTACATTTCCATCTGATGTCGTAGTAGAAGTCATCGGTGGTGAGACCCATGACAGCGGTCAAAAGCCGGTTCTGGGAGTCGTAGGTAAACGTGCCTAATCCGGTCGTCAGGTTGCCGTTGCTGTCGTAGCTCGGGCTGGTGGCTCCCACGGCCGTGTACTGGTTGAGGTTGTTGGCCGTGTAGCTGGTGGTGCTCCGACCGTTTCGAGGAGCACGCTGCGGTTAAGTTCGCCGGCTAACGAGGACGAGCACTGGATGGAGGAGGGCCCGTGTGTTGGAGCGTTCGGATGAATAAGGGAAAGTCAACCCACTTCGATGTGGCGGTGAGTACCAAGAAGCTGAGCCTGGAGTTGTTTACCTGCTACGCTGGTATTTCACCTGCGTTGCTTTGCCTCATTTTTTTGCAAACCGATCAATCCACATTTGTGCTCCTTTTATGCCAATAAAAATAGCCAAAGCTGGTCCTGCCATTGGAAAAATTTGAATTATTAGACAAAGAAGATAGGTCGTAACTGCAAATATAATAAAAAGAAAAAATTTAAAAATGGACCATACAAAATAAGTATGATGAATTTCATCAGAAAACTTTTGTTTTCTTCCATATAATTCTTTTACTTTTTCTACATCATTATAATTCATAATCGTCCTTTCAGGAACGCGATCATCCTAACGCACACCATGGACATAACTGACCAAGACGACGCTAGAACCGTCCGCTCTTCGATTAGGCTCTGTCCATTTAATATCGCGCTGCACTACGCGGCTGCGGTTATCATAGTAGAAGTCATCAGTGATGAACCCACAACAGCAGTGAGAAGTTGGTTCTGGGAATTATCCTATCTCAAAAACAAACAACTTTTTTGCAAGAGTGCTATTTGATGGTATTTATTTATTCTTTTTAGCCAAAATGCTTAGACAAACAACTCCAGAAAAGCAAAGAATTGTGCATGTAAATAATACGACATAATAGCTGAATTGATTCGCTGCATATAAAGCTAAAATAAAATGATGCGGTGCAGCAAGTTTGGGATCATTCAAATCCAATCCGCTCGCATTACTTATAATTTTTTCGACGATTTGAATTTCATTTTCAAAATTAGCTAATGGTCGTGTGCAAAAATTTATATAAGCTACGATAGAATAGGATAGTAGACCTGCTATTATTTGAATATATAATAATGCTTTCATCGCATTTTTAGTTTTTCTACCCTATTTTAGGTGGATATTGATTTGGAGGGCATCCTATATGATCATCAGGCAGTGGTCGTATGTCAGGAGAAGGCATATGTGGTGAAATTGGGGTATTATCTGGATCGATTGGAAGAGGACGCGGATCAGGAGATGGTGGTGGCGAAGGTGGTGGTTGTGGATTTTCATGGCCTGACTCTAATACCCCTTCTCTTACTTTTTTTAATGTTTCCTCCTTCGCTACGTCAAGCGCTATTTCATTTAGTTCCGTGCTGACAGTAAGAGGTCCTGTTGCAAGGGTATCCGGCATAGTAGTTGCAGCCTTTGCTGCATCTTGCAAAGTAGCGGCTAGTGCATCATTCGATTGATTTATAGCTTGTTGAGCCGCATCTGCCTGACCTGATGATATTGCATCATTTCTTGTTTGCAAGGAATCGCCATATTGTTGAGCTTGTTCATAATAATTGTTGAGAGCTTCGTAACCTTCATAAATAGCTACACCCGCAACAGCTACACCTAATATGATTAAGAGAGGGTTCTTTCCCTGAGGATCTATCAAGTTGATCGGACTATTCCCACAATAACGATAGATATTCACATCACCAGCACTAAAGCTCATCAAATCGGTCTGTAAAAACCGACCAATATCGGCGGAATAAACCCGACTACGATAGTCGTAGAGACCAATTTCAGCCAGATACTCCCTCCCAGTAAAGAGGAACCGGTTCCCATAAGCAGTGGCACTTAATGGCGTACCGGAACCATCGAAGAAGGATGGCTTGCCGAAAGCGTCGTACTTGTATTTTTCCACTACGCCGCCACTGGTATTGGTCAGGGCGATGACGTTGCCGAGGGCGTTGTGATGGTAGTAGACGGTGCTCGATGCGTCGGTCTTGCGGATGAGTTCGTCGACGCGGATTCCGTAGACATACGTAGCGAGGAGGGTTCCAGCACCATTGCGTTCCTCGATGAGGTTCCAGCTGTCGTAGATGAAGTAGGTGGGTGTGCCGTTGATGTCCCGTTCAACAACGCGGTTTTTGCTGTCGTAGAAGAAGTCGTCGGCGTAGAGGCCCGCGGCAGCCGAGGTGAGCCGGTTTTGCGAGTCGTAGGTGAAGGCGCCGGGACCGCTGACGAGGTTGCCGTTGGTGTCGTAGGTGGGCGTCATGACGCCGACGGCGGTATACTGGTTGAGGTTGTTGGCGGTATAGCTGGTGGTACCGGTGGTGGCTCCGACCGTTTCGAGGAGCAAGCTGCGGTTGCCCGCGTTGTCGTAGGTGTAGGCGGAAGTGCGGGCCGGGCTGGTGGGCGTGGTGTCAGGGTTGGTGGCGTCGTACTGGACGCTGGCGACCTGGTCGATGGCGTCATAGCTGTAGGCATCTCCTAAAGCGCTGTCGCGCTTTTCATAGGTGCGGCGGTTGACGTTGTCGTAGCCGTAGTCGAACCGAGCGAAGCTGGTGGACGACAGGGTGTGGTTGAGACTCGTCAGGCGGCTGGCGTTGTCATAGGTGGACGTAGCCACGGTGCCGTCGGCCAAGGTCTTGGTCAGCGGGTTGCCGTCGGCATCATAGGTATAGGTAGCGACGGTGGTGCCGCCGACGGTGATGGTGGCGACCTGATTGCGGTTGGTGTAGGTGTAGCCGATGACGGTGCCCGAGGGGTAGGTCGTTGTGGCCCGGTTGCCGTCGGAGTTATAGGTGTAGGAGACGGTGCGCGTCACGCCCGCCGAGACATCGGCCTGTGCTTCGCTGCTAAGCTGGTTAGCGAAGTCGTAGACGTAGGTCGAGGTGGAAACGCCGTTACCGGAGGTGAGGAGCTTTCCGGCATAGTCGTAGGTGCGCGTCACGCCGGGGGTGCTGTCGCTCCAAGTGTAGGCAGTTTCGCGATTACGGGAATCGTAGGTGCTGGTCTTGGTTTTGCCGCCCCGGGTGGTGTAGGTGTAGAGGTTACCCGCGGCGTCGTACGTGTACGATTCGACGGAGCCGCCAGGATAGGTGAGGCTGGTTTTGCGGTTGAGCAGGTCGTAGGTGTAGGTGTAGGTGTGGCTGTTCGGATCGGTCATGGTCAGCAGGTTGCCCGCGCCGTCATAGGTGTAGCTGGTGACTTGGCTCTTGGGGTCGGTGGTCTGCGTAAGCCGGTTCATGGTGTCGTAGACGTTGGTGGTGACGCCGCTGTCGGGCCGGGTGACGGTCAGGACGTTGTCGTTTGCATCGTAAGTGTACGAGGTGGTATGGCTCAGCGGGTCGGTCATGGTGAGCCGCCGGTTTTTGGTGTCGTAGGTGTAGCTGGTCACCTTGCTTCGGGGATCGGTGATGCTGGTGACGTTACCGACGTTGTCGTAGGCGTAGGTGGTGGTGGCCGCATCGGCTGTGCCGTAGCCGACCGTTTCGGTAATCTTGCGGAAGTTGGCGTCGAAGGTCCGGTTGATGATCTTGCCACTGGGGAGGATGGTCTGATCAGGTTCAGCTGTATAGGGAGTATTCCACGTGTAGTTTGTGGTGCGGCTCAGCGGGTCGGTCATCGACGTCATCTGCCGGTAGTTATTGTAGGTATAAGTCCATGTCTTTCCCAATTCGTTAGTCCTGGTCAGGCAGTTGCCGTAACTGTCGTAGGTGTAGCTGACGGTGGTGCTGTCGGCGTAGGTGACGAGGGTGACGAGGCCTTTTTCGTTGTACTGGTAGGCAGTGGTGTGGCTGAGGGGATCGGTGACGCTGGCCATCCGGTCGTGGCTGTCGTAGGTGTAAGTCCAGCTGTGACTTTCGGCGTCGGTTGTGCCGGTCATGAGGCCGGTGAGGCCATAGGTGAAGCTTTCGCTGCCGCCGTTGCGCAGGCGGTGGGTGAGGACTTCGTTGAAGCTGTTGTAGGTGTAGGTTTCGTAGCTGCTGTCAGGGTAATCGACGCGGGTAATGCGGTGGCTACCGTCGCGGGTGTAGGTCGTGGTGTGGCTCCGACCATCAACAAAGGTCAGTGGCAGATCGAGGCTGTCGCGGGTCCAACTGATGGCATCGCCGTTCGGTGCGGTCTTGGAAGTGGGATTGTCAAAAGCGCTCGGAACGCGGGCCCAGAGGTGGCCACGGCGATCGGTATGCGAGACCTCAAATCCTGACGTGCCGCTACTGTGATTGTAAGCAAATAAAACAGAATGGCCTGCGGCATCGGTCCAACCGACATGCTGGCCGGAAAGATTGTTCATGGAGTAATTCTCCGTCCGGCTGCCGGGATAAAGAACGGGAGAGGCGCCGTCGAAGCTGGCACCTGATGCCAGACCAGCGAGGAAATGACCGTCGCCAGTATCCACCTGACTGCTGATGTAGCCGAGGACCGGGGCGCCGCCGGTCATGTAAGTGTTTTTGACCGCCACGAAATTGCACTTGGGCGTGTAGCGCGGATCGGAAGCCGTCTCGACCAGCGGCGTCGTTCCGGGGTATTGCTGGGTGTAGGTATAGGAGGCGCTGGTGCTGTCACCGTAAGTCACACTGGTGAGGGTCTGGTAAACGTTGGGAATGCTCGGGTCGGTGAAAGAAGAGTAGTTGTAGGTAACGCTGCGTCCGTCACTGGAGGAGACTCCGGACATGGCCACGATGGTGCTGGGAAATTGGTTGTAGGCGATGAATTTGCCGCCACCATTGCTGCCGTACATGCGGGAGCCGTAGCCGGTGCGGCAGAGGAATTTGACCGAACCGATGACCGTGGCATTGCCCGCACCCAAATCGATGCCGACGAAGCTGCCCGAAGACACACTGCTGTCGAAGTAAGTCGCCGGGTTGCCATCCGTAGCCTTGGAGTAATCGGTGCTAGGCGACGCTGCCGGACCACCACCAATGGTCGTACCGGTGAGAAGCGTTCCGCCCGTGTTGTAAAATTGGACTTCCGCGATATCGCAATAGCCGAGATTCGGTCCTTGATACGTCAGGAACCGGAAGGCATGGGTATCCGTAACCGGGAGTGTGACCCAAACTCCGTCGGAAGGCAGAGCGGTGATTTTGGCGAGCTGATAGGCCGTGGAATTGGTAACCGAAAGCGTCGAGTAAGTGAGATCGAGATGACGTCCGCCCGGCTCCGTGACGCGAGTGACTCGACCATTCGTATTGTAAGTGACGTTGTAGACCGAGCCCATGTTGTCCGTGAAGCTATCCATGAGGAGCCAGCCGACCGAACCCATCGAAAAGTGATAGCGCCAACCGTCCTTGCGCTGAATGATGTAAGTGGCGCTACTGCCGCTGCCACTTTGAAAAATGACATCCCTTCCCAACAACCGGCATGAGGAGAAAGAAAAACTATGGCCA
>Ga0207671_10004476_pt1 | contig 13330 bp, 13 predicted proteins | sample KBSC24metaG_FD_184352 | JGI IMG/M metagenome (GOLD analysis project Ga0207671, IMG submission 184352) | Corn rhizosphere microbial communities from Kellogg Biological Station, Michigan, USA - KBS C2-4 metaG (SPAdes) (version 2) | ecosystem: Host-associated > Plants > Roots > Rhizosphere > Soil... | reverse complement strand
TATCTTAACCGCTGAAAATAGGGGTGTTCTATCAGGTCAAATACCAGCTCGGTAGGGATGCTGATAAAGCCATAAACAGGGTCGTTTATAATTTTCTTTTTATTCAAGTTGGATGTTTACGATGCAAAAATGTAAAACAAAGGTAAAATAAGCGCATGATGTTTGTTAATTTTTGTTAATACCTTTACTTATCAACAACAAATCGCTCCCTTTGAGGTTTATTGTTGTGAAACCGGAACTTTAGCATATTGAATTTCCCAAGTTTATACCCTGGTATAAATTAATGTTTTTTCAAGGATAAGGGCAGTTTTCAAAAACTGTCCGCCTCCGTAAACTCCGGTTTCAGACAAAATTTAAATACAGATACTACTATGCAAGACACCACCATTTTATGGGCCGATGACGAAATTGACCTTTTAAAGCCACATATACTTTTCCTGAACGAAAAAGGATACAAAGTAACTACCGTAACCAACGGCAACGACGCCGTTGACGCTTTTAAGCAGCATTATTTCGACCTGGTTTTCCTGGATGAGAACATGCCGGGCTTAACCGGTCTGGAAACCCTGCAGCAGATCAAAAATCTGAATAATGATGTACCCATTGTACTGATCACCAAGAACGAGGAAGAGTACCTGATGGAAGATGCCATCGGCTCCAAGATTGATGATTACCTGATTAAACCGGTGCACCCAAAACAGATTCTACTCACTATAAAAAAGCTGACCGAGAATAAACGCCTGGTTACCGAAAAAACAACCATGGCTTACCAGATGGATTTCCGGACGCTGGGCATGACGCTTAACGATAACCTGAGCCACCAGGAATGGGTTGATGTATACAAAAAACTGATATATTGGGAATTGGAGCTGGAAAAACTGGAAGATGCGGGCATGCACGAGATCCTCACTCTACAAAAAGCCGAAGCTAACGTACAATTCTGCAAGTTTGTAGAGCGTAATTATTTGAACTGGATCAAAAACCCGGAATTTGCACCAACCAGTTCGCCGCAGTTGTTTAAAAAGAAAGTGTTCCCTAAACTGGATGGCAATGGACCGCTGTTTTTTATCCTGATAGATAACCTGAGGTATGATCAGTTTAAGGTGATCAACCCTATTATATCTGAATATTTCCGGATGGAAGAGGAAGATACTTACTACAGTATTTTGCCTACCGCCACCCAATATGCCCGTAACTCCATATTCTCGGGCCTGATGCCTTTGGAGATGGAAAAACGCTACCCTACCATGTGGCAAAATGACGAGGATGAAGGTGGCAAGAATTTGTACGAGTCGGAATTTATTGCTGATCACTTGAAACGCGTACTACGCAAAGAGTGCAAATACTCCTACCACAAAATACTGAACATTGACGAAGGTCGTGCACTGAACGAATCTGTGAGCAACCTGATGAACAATGAGCTGAATGTAGTGGTGTACAACTTTGTGGATATGCTTTCACATGCCCGTACCGACATGCAGATGATCCGTGAGCTGGCAAGTGATGATGCCGCTTACCGTTCACTAACGTTATCCTGGTTTGAGCACTCACCCCTGTTTGATCTGTTAAAATTTTTGGCATCAAAACAAGTACGTGTAGTGATCACTACCGATCATGGTACCATCAGAGTTAAAAACCCAAGCAAAATTGTGGGCGACCGTAATACCAATACCAACCTGCGTTACAAACAAGGCAAAAACCTCAATTATAACGCCAAGGAAGTATTCCACATCCGCAACCCGCACGATGCCATGCTGCCAAAGCTGCACCTGAGCTCGAGCTTTGTATTTGCCAAGGAAGACAGCTATTTTGTATACCCGAACAACTACAATCACTTCGTGAATTTCTATAACGAAACCTTCCAGCACGGTGGGATATCGCTTGAGGAAATGATCATCCCGATAGTTACTTACGGGCCGAAATAGCCCCCGGCCCCCTAAAGGGGGCGCTTTTAAATAACAAAACAGCCATTACCTTTGGGGAGTAATGGCTGTTTTGTTATTTATCCAGTCATGCCGAATTTATTTCGGCATCCCACCCGCAAGGTTACACCATGCGGGTTAATTGTCCTATGAGATCCTGAAACAAGTTCAGGATGACCCGCGTTTTTTAATATTTATCCAACCAATCGCTTCACGATATCCTCTGTGCTCAGCTTCTCCTGTTCGCCGGTTTCCATATTCTTAAAGGCGAGCAAGCCACTTTGTATTTCCTCGCTGCCGATCACTACGGTGTAGGGAATATTTTTATTATTGGCATACTCCATCTGCTTTTTGATCTTGGCGCCGGCGGGATAAAGCTCGGCATTGATATTCTGGCGGCGTAGTTGTTGTAAGAGAGGCAGGCCATACAGTTCGCCTTCTTTATCAAAATTACAGATCAATACCTGTGTACTTTGATTAGCCGCAGCCGGGAATAAATTCAATTCTTCCAACACATCATAAATACGATCGGCACCAAAAGATATACCCACACCGGTTAAACCTTTAAGGCCGAACATACCGGTCAAGTCATCATAACGGCCACCGCCACCGATGCTGCCCATGTTTACCTCGTTGGTTTTTACTTCGAATATAGCGCCGGTATAATAGTTCAGTCCGCGGGCCAGGGTAATATCCAACTCCAGTTTAGCGGTTTGTAATGGGCATTTTTCGATATAGCCAAACACAGTTTCAATTTCGTCGCAACCCTTCAATCCAATTGCTGATGAAGCCAGTGCCTGGCGCAGGCTTTGCAGTTTTTCGGTGTTGGAGCCTTCTAGTAAAATAACCGGTTTTATCTTGTCGATATCCGCTTCGGTAAAGCCGCGTTCCAGCAGTTCTTTGATCACGCCATCCAACCCGATCTTATCCAGTTTATCTATGGCTACAGTTAAATCAATGATGTTATCAGCTTTATCTATAATTTGCGCGATGCCTGATAGAATTTTTCTATTATTGATTTTAATGCTGAAATCTTTCAACCCAAGTTTACTCAAAACCTCGTCATAGATCATCACAAACTCGGCTTCATTCAGTAAAGAATCAGAACCTACCACATCGGCATCGCATTGGTAAAACTCACGGTAACGACCGCGTTGCGGCCTGTCGGCACGCCAAACTGGTTGTACCTGGAACCGTTTGAATGGAAAGGTGATCTCGTTCTGGTGCTGTACCACGTAACGCGCGAAGGGCACGGTGAGGTCATAGCGGAGGGCTTTTTCGGAGATATCTGAAGCTACTGCGTTGGAATTAAGTGTTGCTAATTTTTCAGCACTCACCTTGGCCAGATAATCACCACTATTCAGGATCTTGAATATGAGTTTGTCACCCTCTTCACCATATTTACCCAGTAATGTTGATGAATTCTCCATTGTCGGTGTTTCTATCTGCTGATAGCCGTATTTACGGAACACACCTTTAATGGTATCAAAAATATAGTTACGTTTCACCATTTCGGTTGGTGAAAAATCACGAGTGCCTTTGGGTACAGATGGTTTGATGGATGCCATGCCGCAAATGTACAAAAAAGCAAATTATGGCTTTACTATAATCAAGTCCCTGTAACACGTCCGCTTCAAGCACCGTATTAACTTAAATGACACTCTTTTTACCTAAGCACATGCGGAAAAATATATTTTTGAGAACCATGAACATTATTGCTCAAACGCCGCGCTTGCTGATACGTGAATTTACTCCCGAAGACGAAACCCTTTTACTTGACCTTGATGCCGACGCGCGTTTAACCCGCTATGTAAAAAAACGCACCGAGCAGGAAAGCAAAAAAGTTTTTAAGGATACACTAAGGGATTATCAAAAGCAATCGGGTATGGGTCGTTGGGGCATCTTTAACCTGGCTGATAATGATTTTGTGGGTGTTTGCATACTCAACTATAGCGAATTTGACAGCAGCAGCATTGAATTGGGCTACCGCCTGCACCTCAAATACTGGGGATCGGGCATTGCCACGGAACTTGCCCAGGCATTGGTATCGTACGGTTTAAATGAAATTGGGCTTAAAGAGATCTGCGCGGTTACCCATCCCGAAAACAGGGCATCGCAAAAGGTTTTATTTAAAGCAGGTTTTCAGCCACATGGTCGTGCTTTTTGGTATGGCGAGGATCTTCCTTTTTTTAAGGTGAGTAAAATTATTTAGCTAACTCTTTAATAATATCCTTGCAACCACCTTCAATCAGTTCAAAAACGGGTTCAAACTGGTTATCATCGTAATAAGGATCAGGAACTACTTTATCCCCCAGTAACAGCTTTACTTTTTGGGCCTCATCATCATTACGGGCCATGTTCAACACATCGTTTAGATTGTTTTTATCCATCACAAAAATATGATCAAAACGGTCAAAATCTTTTGTTTTAAACTGACGGCAAACTTGCTTGCTAATGTCGACGCCGTGGTTACGGGCTGCACGAACAGAGCGCTTGTCGGGTCCTTCGCCCACATGCCAGCTACCGGTACCAGCCGAATCGACTGTCCAGTTTAAACCCTGCTCATCACTCAGGTGCTGCATAATGCCTTCTGCCAGCGGCGAACGGCATATATTGCCCAGGCAAACCATTAGTATCCTCATATTTTTAAGGGAGTGGTTGATTGTTTTGATTAAATGAGTGGTTATGGAGTTTTTTAACCACTCTCCACTCACTTAATCAACTACTCACCAATTATCCAAATATCTTATTCAATACACCGGCAAGGCGCACGCCAGCTTTCAGCATTTGATGATTCAATATGTCGATGTATTTAAAATTGTATTTATAGCTCAGGCTATCTCCTGTTTTGGTATCGGCATATAATTTTTCGGCAAGCTGATTGCTTTCGAATAACCATTCGCTTATCGGGGCGCTTTGCAGTTTGACCCGCTCTGCCGCGGTGGTATGATTGATCATGGCTGCATATTCGGTATAGCTCAGCTGCTGAATATCGATCAGCCCGCTATCCCAAACCGAATGCAGATTGCTTTCCTTACCAAACCATTGTACTTTAACATCGTTACCACCCTTGTCGCTGGTATGGCCGGTATGCAGTGGCTGATGTACATCCTCTACAATATGGATCAGCATGTGCAGGTAAACCAACTTATTAGCCTTGCTCAAACTTGGCTTTTTCAACTCGGCTATCAAAAAATTCAGCTTAGTATAGGCATCGGTAGCAGTATCTGCTTTTAAATAAGCCTGTAGCTCCGGATAGGTATAACCTTTGTCCAGGTCAATAAAATGCCAGGTATATAAGTAGTTATAGGCCGGATCTGATTTAATAAAATCGGCCCAGTTGCTGCCAATAGCAATCGACTCGTAGCCTAAAATAGCCTGTATGGCTTTGCGCGCTTTGGGGGTCAAATAACTATCTGCTATCTGCCCGCAAACACGGTGACCGGTAGGTCCCCAGGCCATACTTTGCAATGGAATATAAAATATGGCAATAAGCAGGATGATCTTTTTGAAAAATTGGGTTTTCATTGTTACAATGGTTTTGGTGTGCAACTTGTTCGTTTAATTAAGTGGGCGTTGATGGGTATAACGTTGGATGTGCTCGCAAATTGGATAAGCGAGTCTGTTTTTTGTTTCACCTTAAAATATTCTTCATAATCGCCGGAGCGGAAACAGCCTTTCTCATCTTTATAACTGCCATCGGCATTGCAAAACTCCCCTTTCAGGTGCAGGGTGTCCTGCCGCTGGGTATAGGTTCCTTTGATATATTCTGCCCAATGACCGCTGTTCATGCAACTATCGGCGCCGTAGTTTACCTTACTATAAGAACTGATCTTGACAAAGAACGAATCGCAGCTGAATTTAAGATCATAAAGCGAATAAGAAACCAATCGTTTTTGCGCTGGTACAGAATCCTGTCGCCATTCGCCCTGAACATATTTTTCACCGGGCTTTTGCTTATCGGGGTTCATGGTACAAGAGTAGAAAGCCAAAAGCAGAAGACTTAAAGCTAAAAGCTTAAAGCGCGGGGTGGAGGATGAAAAGTAAAAGCTAAAAGGCTTTGACATACAAATTTGCTATAAAAGCAGTAAATAAAAAGCCCCTCTCCTTCAGGAGAGGGGTTTGGGGTGAGGTTCTTATTTTAATGAACCTATCATATCTTCGGGCCTTACCCATTGGTCAAACTGCTCGTTGGTTAACAAGCCTAAACCGATGGCGGCTTCACGCAGTGATGTGCCTTCTTTTAAGGCTGTTTTGGCAATTTTGGCCGCATTTTCATAACCAATGTGTGGGTTAAGCGCGGTAACCAGCATCAATGAGTTTTCCAGGTGTTTTTTGATGCCTTCGTAGTTGGGTTCAATACCCACCGCGCAATGATCATTAAAGGAAACACAGGCATCGCCAATTAAACGTGCTGATTGTAAAAAGTTGGCAGCCATTAACGGTTTAAATACATTGAGCTCGTAATGTCCGTTTGATCCGCCGATGGATATGGCCACATCGTTACCCATTACCTGGGCTGCTACCATAGTAACTGCCTCGTTTTGGGTTGGATTAACCTTCCCTGGCATGATAGATGATCCCGGTTCGTTATCAGGGATATGGATCTCCCCAATACCAGAACGCGGACCAGAAGCCAGCATCCGGATATCGTTAGCTATTTTCATTAGAGATACCGCTATCTGTTTCAATGCGCCATGGCTTTCCACAATGGCGTCATGAGCTGCAAGGGCCTCAAATTTATTTTCGGCTGTAATAAATGGCAAGCCCGTAAACTTGGCAATGTATTCGGCCACTTTTACATCATAACCTTTAGGGGTGTTGATGCCAGTACCTACAGCTGTCCCACCCAAAGCCAATTCAGACAGGTGATCCAGCGTGTTACGCAATGCCTTAAGACCGTGATTTAATTGCGATACATAACCAGAAAATTCCTGGCCTAAGGTTAAAGGTGTAGCATCCATCAGGTGCGTACGACCAATTTTTACCACGTTTTTAAATGCCTCAACTTTAGCCTGCAGGGTATCGCGCAGCTTTTCAATACCGGGGATGGTTACATCGATCAGTATTTTATAGGCCGCGATGTGCATGGCGGTTGGGTAGGTGTCGTTTGATGATTGCGATTTGTTTACATCATCATTGGGGTGGATAAAGGTTTTACCTTCACCCAGTTTATTTCCCTGGAGTACGTGCGAGCGGTTAGCCACTACCTCGTTCACGTTCATGTTTGATTGTGTGCCCGAGCCGGTTTGCCAGATCACCAGCGGAAATTCGCTGGCTAAAGCACCGGTTAATATTTCGTCGCAAACCTGTGCTATCAGGTCGCGTTTTTCGGCGGGCAATACGCCCAGATCAGTATTGGTATAAGCGGCAGCTTTTTTCAGATAGGCGAACGCATCAATGATCTCCTTGGGCATGGATGCCTCCGGACCAATTTTAAAGTTATTGCGTGAACGCTCTGTTTGTGCTCCCCAGTATTTATCGGCAGGTACCTGTACCTCGCCCATGGTATCGTGTTCGGTTCTGAAACTCATGGTAGTATTAAAATTTTAGCAGGGCAAAGTTATGGTTTTATATGATGTAAGGGAATGGCTAAGCGTAATCTTTTTAATACAGAGCTAGATGCTATTTCCAACTTACAATTTCGGAGAATTACGAAGTTTTAAAACTTTCTTTCCACACCGGCTACCCATGCCTCCAATGCCTTGCGTTTATCCTCATTTTGCTGCAGCCATTGATTATCGGCGGCTTTATTGGCGCCCAGATCCATCAATCGGGCAAAGGCGGACATGTGTTCTGTCTGGGCCAGTTTGTAAAAGAAAGCCGTATAATAATTCCTGAAGAACTCGTTTCCAGTCTGTTTTTCGGATAGTTGGCCAATGGCTATAAATATGGCCTTCAATTGGGCTGCCAGCAGATCGGCCGGGGAGGCGTATCTCCTGTTATCAGTCGTAGACACCGCTGCTAACAGCGCTTTATTTAAAGCCGCGTTTGCTACATCAGTTTTCCCTTCAATTTTTAGCGCTCCTCCTTTTAAAATACTTTGCATATTGGTATAGGCCTCGGCAGATCGTGGACCATCGGGTTCCAGTAATAGAAAATTGCATAAGGCCAGCAGGGCGGGAGCCCGCTTATTCTGATGAAAAGTTACCAAACCATACAAACGCTGACTATTAGCGTGTTTAGGATCAAGCTTAATAGCTTCAATCGCAGCCAGTTCCGCGTCGGCATATTTACCGGACCTGAAATAGGCCAGCCCGATGTTAAAATACAAGGGCTGATAGTCTGGCTTAATCTTAATTCCGGCTTTATAAGCATCTATAGCTTGTTGTGGTTGCTTGGCCGCATCATAAATGCTCCCCAGGAGTTCGTAAGCCGGCCCTGTAAAATTATTGCTTGTTTTAACTACTTTATTTAAATAGGGAATTCCATCTGTACCCTTACCAGAAGAAAATAGTGAAAAAGCTATCTGGTAATTAGCCTGGATATTTTCCGGATCTGTGGTTAGCGCCTGCTTGTATTTTTCAATCGCGGCGGTATAGTTATGCGCATTATTAAGCTCAACCCCCTCTTTTACCAACGCGCTTACATCTGTATTTTGGGCGTACGTGGCAATCGGCAACAAAAAAAATAAAATAATGAGTTTGAGTTTTTTACTTAAATCCATACCTAAACATACAAAGAGAATCTACTTTAAAGAAAAAATTAAAACTTTAATTCGTACCTGCGTTATAATTTCTAATTTTCGCATTCGTTTAAGTTGAGAAATTCATTTATGAGATTAGTGTACCAAAGCATTTTAACCCTTACCGCCTCCCTGCTGATATTAACATCCTGTTCGTCAAAAAACAATGATAAAAATAAAAGTGTAAGTCCCGCCGAAAGCAAACCTTTAGATACCGCCACCCTGCTGGCCTATAACCCCAAAAACGCCGATAAAAAGATAGACGAGGTGATGAAAGAGCTTCATCGTACCCGCGGTTTTAACGGCAACGTACTGGTAGCCAAAAAAGGGAAGATAGTTTATGAAAATGCGATAGGCTGGGCCGACTACCTGCACCGCGACAGTCTGAAACTAAACTCACAATTTGAACTGGCATCGGTTACCAAAACCATGACCTCTACCGCCATTTTAATGCTGTTGGAGCGCGGCAAACTCACATTGGACGATGATGTAAAGAAGTTTTTCCCCGATTTTCCGTACGATGGCGTTACTATACGCCTGCTGCTTACGCATCGCTCTGGCATGATGAACTACGTATATTTTATTGATGACATATACCGTAAACAGCATCTGAATCAACGCAAGGGGCTAACCAATGCCGAGGCTATGAAAATGATAGCCGACTATAAGCCACGGCCATTCAACGTACCTAACAAACGTTTTCTGTATAACAACTCCAACTTTATGGTGCTGGGGGCTATTATTGAAAAAGTGAGCGGCCTAAGCTATGCCGATTTCATGAAACAGAATGTATTTGCCCCGGCCAGCATGGTGCATACCCATGTATACTCCAAGGCTGTGTACGACAAGATACCGGTTGACGTAGTAGGGCACGATCGCGGGCAATGGCGGTACTCGGTAGCACAAAACTTCCTGGATGGCCCTGTGGGTGATAAGGGTATTTACAGCACCGTTGGCGACCTGTTTTTATTTGATCGTGCTTTGCGGGCTGGTCGTTTATTAAAGCAGGCCACGCTTGATTCGGCTTATGTACCGCGCAACCCGATGGTGCATGGCCACTTTAGCTATGGTTATGGCTGGCGTACGTTTACCGCGCCAGGACAGCAGGTTATTTACCATACCGGCTGGTGGCACGGGTTCAGGCACATTTACTTGCGCGACATGAAAAACGATATCACCATCGTATTGTTAACTAATTTAGCCAATGGCAGTTTGTTAAAACTCGACGATCTGTTTAAGGCCGCGGGTATGCCTGTCGTGCGTAAAAGTGCTTATAGTGGCAACGGCGACACCACTGATGATTAATTTTTTTTGAGTGGTTGATTGAGTTGAATAAGTGAATGGTTAATTTTGTAAAACATCATCAACTCAACCAACTACTCACCTAATCAACTCAATCAACCACTCACTAAAATCAAAAAATATGTTTGATAAATTAATGGAAGCCCAGCAAAAGGCTGGCGAAGTAAAAAAACGCCTGGACGCCATCAGTGTGGCCGGCGTGGCCGAAGGTGGTAAGATCACTGTTACCGCGAATGCCAACAAGGTAATCCAATCCATCCATATTGATAGCGCTTTCCTTGCCGATGCCGATAAGGAAGAAATTGAAGAGCTATTGGTAGTAGCCATTAATAAGGCTCTGGAGCAAGCTGAAAATATAAGCCAGAGCGAAATGGCCGCCATGACCAAAAGCATGTTTGGCGACCTGGGCGGTATGTTTGGTCAATAAGCCCCCAAATTGGGTTTACATGGTTTACACTTTTTATGGTTAAAATTTTTATATTTAATTGATAATCAAATAATTAATAATTATTTGTGTTATTTTGTGGGTTTACACTGTAAACCATGTTTTAGGGCCTCCGCAAGAGATGTTGAGTAATAATCCATGATTAGGCATGGTGTATTAATAATATTACAAAATGTGGCTGTCTCCCTGAGCGCCGTCGAAGGGTTGAGCGCAGAGGCCTGCCCACGATGCTTCGACGGAAAGGCAAGGCGTATAGTTGACTCACCCGGTCTGTGCTTCGCTGAACCACCCTCTCTCCGGCTTCGCCGCAAAGAGGGTTGAAAAAAAAATAAAAATCCCCTCCATGCGCGAAGCGGAGAGAGGGGTGACGAGCGCAGCGATGTTGGGGTGAGTCTATATGCGTCTAATTTTCTCCTTTTATATTCATGTGCTGTTACCCTAAAGGAGAGCCTATCTTTGTAACTTTTCTGCCATGAGATACTTATGTGTTGCAACATTCAGTTATAAGTATTTAGCTTTGACCCATCAAAACAAATAACTACTGAAATGAAAACGACTTATTACGGACAATCGACCATTGAGATAGAAACCGGAGGCAAAAAGTTGCTGTTTGATCCTTTTATCACCCATAACGCATTGGCTAAAAATATTGACATCAATACCATTAAGCCAGATTATATCCTGGTATCTCACGGTCATGGCGACCACGTTGCTGACCTGATCGAGGTGCAAAAGAACAGCGGCGCAAAAGTGATCTGCATAGCCGAGATCGCTAATTGGTTGAACAGTAAAGGCATCGACAATGTACATGAGATGAACATTGGCGGTGGTTTTAATTTCGAATTCGGGCGGGTTAAAATGGTTAACGCCGTACATTCCAGCACCATGCCCGATGGCGCATCTGGAGGTAACCCTGCCGGCTTTGTGATCTATACCAATGAGGGTAAAAACATATATTTTGCTGGCGATACCGCGCTTACCTATGATATGAAATTGCTGGCCGACGATAACCTGGCCTGGGCTTATTTACCCATTGGCGATAACTATACCATGGGTGCCGATGATGCCATCAAAGCAAGCGGCTTTATTAACTGCAAAAACATTATCGGGATGCACTATGATACCTTCCCGGCGATTAAAATTGATAAAGACGAAGTGGCAGAGAAATTTATCAAAGCCGGTCTGAATCTTAAATTGCCTGCGGTAGGTGAAACTATCGAGTTGTAAGCTTTTTTGAATTATTTATAAAAATATGTCATTGCGAGCGTAGCGTGGCAATCTCCTCGCTTGGATATCGAACGCGATGAGATTGCTTCGTCGTTCCTCCTCGCAATGACATGAGGACGACAAGTCACGGGTAACATGGTGAAGCATCCGATCTGTTACATGTATATTTATGAATAGATCCTCTTCGTTCCTCAGGATGACTAACCTATTAAACAAAAAGGCCTCCTGATAGTATCAGGAGGCCTTTTTGTTGGTGAAAGGGGGTCACTACGCTTTCGTAGTATCCTTTTTAGTAGAATCTTTCTTTTCTTTTTTGTGTTTCCACTTTTTCTTGCTTTTTGTAGTATCAGTTTGCATGGTACTGTGTACGGTTTTTACCGGTACTCCATAAGCAAAAACGCTTCCGAAAGAAACCGCTGTTAGGGCGATTATACAAAGTGCCTTTTTCATAGTTGTTACGTTTTAATTAAATAGTTTTATTTATCTATAACAAATCAAGCACGGATTGTTTGTATTAATTTTTAATTAAATAATTGTTCCGTCTGGGATAACCGCGCGTTTTTTGATCACCACAATGCCATCCTGTACGGTGTGTGTGTCAAAATCACCATCAGGTAATGTTTTACCCATGTTTATTTTAACATCGTTACCGATGTAGGTGTTTTTATCAATAATGGCATTCCTGATCTGGCACCGTTCACCTATACCCATTATCGGCTCCTTGTTTAGTTTCAGTTCGGCTATCTGCTCCAGGGTTTGGTAACTGTCGTTACCCATTACATAGCAGTTTTCGATAATTGTTTCTACACCGATACGGGTACGAATCCCGATGAGCGAGCGTGTAATTCGCTTGGCATTAATGATACAACCATCGGCAATAATTGATTTTTCCATCGTTGTACCTGATATTTTTGATGGTGGCAGCATGCGTGCCCTGGTGTAAATATGATTTTCGCCAAACAGGTTAAACTTGGGTATATCATCTGTTAAATCCAGGTTGGCCTCAAAAAACGATGGAATAGTACCAATATCTGTCCAATAACCTTCATATTGAAAGCTTGCCACCTTGTATTCGTTGATGGATTGCGGGATGATCTCTTTCCCGAAATCGGTACGCTCGTTCCCTTCCAGCAGCTCATACAAAAGCTTACGGTTAAAAATATAAATACCCATCGAAGCCAGGTAAACCCTGCCTTCGGCTTTCATTTCATCGCTTACCTCTGATGCCCAGCTTTCAAAATCCGATTGTGGTTTTTCAATAAAGGCAGTTACCATGCTGTTTTCATCGGTTTTTAATATACCAAAACCCGGAACATCGGCAGCATCAACCGGAATGGTAGCTATGGAAATATCGGCTCCTGTATCAATATGATGATTGATCATTTCCTCAAAATCCATTTGGTACAACTGATCGCCCGACAGGATCAGCACATATTCAAATTCATGAACCGCTAAATGGTGCAAACTTTGCCTCACCGCGTCGGCTGTACCCTGAAACCAGGCTCCGCTTGTTGGCGTTTGTTCGGCTGCCAAAATATCAACAAAAGCATCGCTAAAGCTGCTAAAGTGATAGGTGTTTTTGATGTGCTTATTTAACGATGCCGAGTTAAATTGCGTTAATACATAAATACGGGTAATTCCCGAGTGCAGGCAGTTGGAGATAGGAATATCAACCAACCGGTATTTGCCGGCAATAGGAACTGCGGGTTTAGAGCGTGTTGCCGTAAGGGGGGATAAACGACTGCCCTG
>Ga0207671_10004475_pt1 | contig 13334 bp, 9 predicted proteins | sample KBSC24metaG_FD_184352 | JGI IMG/M metagenome (GOLD analysis project Ga0207671, IMG submission 184352) | Corn rhizosphere microbial communities from Kellogg Biological Station, Michigan, USA - KBS C2-4 metaG (SPAdes) (version 2) | ecosystem: Host-associated > Plants > Roots > Rhizosphere > Soil... | reverse complement strand
TCGCTGGTCAGCGCTATATTTACGGTGGCCATATTATGGCTGGTGATGTGGGTACTCTATATCAAAAAGATCTTTATTAAAATATAATCATGAAACGAAACCTTATTACAATTACCACATTACTATTTTTATCGATTAGCGGCCTCAGAGCCCAAACAACATCTTTAACGTTAGCTCCATCACATTTAAAGGCGGCAGAGACTTTTTTAAACACGATGGGTTTAAATGTCCAATTTGAAAGCATGACCCAAAAGATGATTACCGCTTCAAGTGCCCAAATGCCCGAACAACAGCGGGCTTCCTACATAAAAGTAATGGAAGCATTTATGCTAAAGTATTACACCTGGGATAAACTAAAGGATAGCTTTTGTAAAATATATGCAGAAGAGTTTACAGAAGATGAACTTACTCAATTAACCGCCTTTTACAACACTCCTCTTGGAAAAAAGGCAAGCTCTAAAATATCTTCATTAATGCAAAAAGGGATGGTCATAGGTCAGCAAATAATTGCCGATCATCGCCCGGAGCTGGAGCAAATGATGAAGGACGCGTTCCAGGCTGATGCGGCCCCGGCCCAAAAGAATAATTAACACTAAGTAACTTGTAACTAAGAATTTCGTTTTGCATCTTAGCATTTATATATCCCATTAATTACTATGAATTTAAACCTAAAGCTTTCTGCAGTTGCCCTGGCAGTGATCATCACCTCGGGAAGCGCCATAGCACAAGTAAAGAAAAAGCCGGTCGCGTCGGCAAAAAACAAACCCGCTACAGCACAAACGGCGACAAAGGCTAACACCTTACCCGTTGATGACCAGGTGATCATAGGCAAACTGCCTAATGGCTTAACCTATTACATCCGTAAAAACGTAGAGCCCAAGAACAAGGCCGAACTATACCTGGTGAATAAAGCCGGATCGGTTTTGGAAACTGACGACCAGCAGGGCCTGGCCCACTTTACCGAGCACATGGCTTTTAACGGCACCCGCGATTTCCCGAAGAACGCGATGGTTGATTATCTTCAAAAATCGGGTGTAAAATTTGGCGCCGATCTGAATGCTTACACCTCCTTTAACGAGACCGTGTATCAATTGCCTATCCCGTCAGATACCGTTAAGATATTTGAGAACGGCTTTAAAATACTGGCCAACTGGGCCGGCTATGTAAGCTTTGACCCCAGCGAAATTGATAAAGAACGTGGCGTAGTATTAGAGGAAGAACGCCTCCGCGGCAAAAACGCACAGGAACGCTTACAACTGCAAACCTTACCGGTATTGCTGAATAATTCGCGCTATGCCTTGCGTTTGCCTATAGGTAAAGAGGATATTCTGAAAAACTTCAAACCGGAGACTATCAAAAGTTTTTACCACGACTGGTATCGTCCCGACCTGCAGGCAGTTATAGCCGTGGGTGATTTTGACCCTAAGCGTGTAGAAGAACTGATCAAACAAAACTTTTCGCAACTGCAAAACCCTGCCGGCGAAAAAGCACGGACCAAATATACCGTACCGCCAACACCTGGCACCGCGGTTAAAATAGCTACTGATAAGGAATTTCCGTACACACTTGCCCAGATCATTGTAAAACATCCGGGAACACCTACCAAAACCACCACCGATTACATGCAGCAAATACGCGAGGGATTGTTTAACCAGATGCTAAACGCGCGTTTGGGTGAGTTGCTGCAAAAGCCTAATCCGCCGTTTTTATATGGGCGCTCAAGTTATGGTAATTTTATTGGCGAACAGGATGCGTTTACGTCCATCGCCGTATCCAAACCTGGTGAGTTGGAAGCCGCTGTTAAAGCTGTAGTTGCTGAAACCGAACGTGCACGCAAATTTGGCTTTACCCTTACCGAACTGGAACGCGCCAAACAGGATGCCCTGGTAGGTATAGGCAATGCTTATAAAGAACGCGACAAAACCCGCTCGGTAAATTTTGTACGCGAGTACCAGCAAAACTTTTTAACCGGCGAGGCTATACCAGGTATTGAATTTGAATACAATTTTTATGTAAACAACATTGGCAAAATAACCCTTGCCGAAATGAATGCCCTTGCCGGCAAATTCATCAGCGACCAAAATCGTGTGGTGATCGTAGAAGGACCGGATAAGGATAAGGACAAATTGCCCAATGAAAAAACCATTTTACAATGGATAGCTTCGGCAGGGCAGAATGTGACCGCCTATGTTGATAATGTATCGTCGGACCCATTGATCAGTAAGCTACCTGATGGTAGTGCTGTTACCAACGAAGTAAAGGATGAAGCCATCGGCACCACCACCCTTACCCTGGGCAACGGTGTAAAGGTTGTCTTAAAACCTACCGATTTCCGTAACGACCAGATCCTGATCAACGGTTACTCATTCGGTGGTACCTCATTGGCCAGTGACGAGGATTTTACTTCGGCAAATTTAGCTTCCCCTATCATAAGCAGCAGCGGCATCGCCCAGTTTAACCAGGGTCAGCTGGATAAAAAGCTTGCAGGTAAAAACGTAAATATATCACCTTACATTAGTGAGTATGCGCAGGGTATCAACGGTAATTCGTCACCGGCAGATTTTGAAACGGCTATGCAGCTTGTCTACCTGTACTTTACACAACCCCGTAAGGATAAAGATATCTGGCAATCACAAATCGACCAAACCCGGTCACTGCTGGCCAATCGCGGTCTCGACCCTGTAAATGTGTTCCAGGATACCGTGTCGGCAGTTTTGAGTAACCATAATTTCAGGTCGATGGTAACCACGATCGACAGGTTAAATAAAGCCACCCTGGATAAGGCTTACGCCTTTTACAAAAGCCGTTTTGCCGATGCCAGCGGTTTTATCTTTACCCTGGTTGGTAATTTTAATGTAGAAACCATTAAGCCATTCCTAACCCATTACCTGGGTGCTCTGCCATCAACCAACAGCAACGAAAACTATAAAAATCTCGAGATCCATCCGCCTGCAGGCATTATCAACACCACCGTGAATAAAGGTGTAGGCGAAAAAAGCAGTGTACAACTGGTTTTCAGCGGCGATTATGATTATAGTGATGCCAACAACCTGCAAATGGACGCGCTGGAAGAAGTGTTAAATATTAAATTGATAGAGCGTCTGCGTGAGCAAGAAAGCGGCGTTTATGCGCCGGGCGTACGTGCCTCCTATCGCAAAATTCCGGGAGGTCGTTACAGCATCAATATTTATTTTGGTTGCGCGCCCGAAAATGTGGATAAGCTGATCAATGCCACCATCGAAGAAATCGGCAAGATCAAACAAAACGGCGCCCAGCCAACAGACATCCAGAAATTTGTGGCCAAAGAAGCCCGTTCAACACAGGAGCAACTGAAAGAAAACTTCTTCTGGGCAAGCTACCTGGCCTCTTCATTACAAAACAAAGAGAACCCCGACCAAATCCTGACCCATGTGAGCAGCTTGGATCAGGTAACCGTTCAAAGCACTAAAGATGCCGCCAACAAATACCTGAGCGGTAAAAACTACATCAAACTGGTACTAATGCCCGAGAAAACAGAAAAGAAATAATTTTTCTCTCAGGAATATAAAATACAAACGCCCCGCCGGTAAATCAGGCGGGGCGTTTGTGTAACGTTATGTCACCCTGAACTTGTTTCAGGGTCTCACAGGACAATTATACATCATGTATAACCCTATTGATGGGATGCCGAAACAAGTTCGGCATGACTTGACATTATAGATTAGTTGAACAGGGTGTCACCCTGAGCTTCGTCGAAAGGTAGAGCGCAGAGGCCTGCCCACCATGCTTCGACGGCGCTCAGCATGACACCCTTAACCTCAATGCATATTAAAATAAGCGGCTGCCGTATCATGGGGCTGATGTACCACCACACCCACACATTTACCGGCGGCATCTATTTCAAAAGAGATCCCTTTATCCAGATCGGTATAAACCTGTACTTTGCCATTTTTATTTTGATAATCGCTGGTTGGTTTCAGGTTGAAGCTTTTCTTGATATCCTCAATGCTGCTGCCCACACCAATACCTTCGGCCGTCTTATATTCAGGCGAATTAACCAATATCTTCTGGATGCGGCTGATGATCTCGTCCTTATCACCCATTTTACGGTGCGCAAATACGCTGGTGCGGTAACCATCGGCCTTATGCCCGGCGTACCATACCATTAAGGAGCTGCCCATAGCCGCGTCCGAACTATCGGGCCGGCCCAGTAACTGGCTCACATTGGTTACGTCTTCACTCAATACAATGTCACCAATGCTCCTGCCCGGGGTGATCAGTTTATTGGCCACGGAGGTTTTGGCTTTAGCGGTATCCACCATATTTGCTGTGGTATCGGCGCCGTTTTGTTTTTGCGCCGGTTGTTTACAGGCAAACAGGGCGGCGCAGCATAATAATAGCAGAGTATTTTTCATCATATTTATCATAACGGTATTATATTTATTTTGTTGGGGAGCTTGATGAATGCATAATAAAATGTCGCGAAGCATGCTGTAAACGACTCACCCCGTCTGCGCTTCGCTGGACGACCCTCTCTCCCGCTTTGCGGCCAAGAGGGTGGGAAATTACCTATTTTTTCCTATTTTCAAATCCCCTCTTTCCGCCGCAGGCGAAGAGAGGGTGACCAAGCGCAGCGATGGTCGGGTGAGTCGACTGTACGACAAATTATTTTGCATCCTATTCCGATATACCTAACCAAATTAACATTAATTTGTTGAACAAATAATGATATCCAAAGGCCAACAGGTTATACAGCAATGGTACAGGCAAAAAAACTGGCAGCAGTTCCCTTTTCAGCAGGAAATGGAGGCAGCCTATCTTTCGGGCTATTCCGGTTTGCTCAATGCGCCTACAGGTAGTGGCAAAACCTTCGCGCTGTTCCTGCCATTTCTGGCCGGCTTTATCAATCAGCATCCCGATACCTACACTACGCAAAAAAATAATGGTTTGCTCATGCTGTGGATAACACCACTACGTGCGCTTACCAACGATATCCGCAAAGCCATGCAGGAAGCCTGCGACGAGATCGGCCTGCCCTGGCACATCGCCACCCGCACCGGCGATACACCCGCCGCCGAGAAACAGGCCCTCAAGAAAAAACTACCCGAAGTACTGCTCACCACCCCCGAAAGCCTGCACCTGATGCTGGCTCAAAAAGAGTATCCCAAAATGTTTAGTCAGTTGCAAGTTGTCGTGATCGATGAATGGCACGAGCTCCTGGGCACCAAACGCGGCGTACAGGTGGAGTTGGGGCTTTCCAAGTTGAAAGTCTTAAGTCGTGAGTCTGAAGCTCTAAGTAAAAATATAATTTCTGACTTTCGGCTTCAGGCTTCGGACTCCAGACTTAAAACTCCAGACTCCAGACTCAAAATTTGGGGTATCAGCGCAACCATTGGCAACCTGGAGCAGGCGGCCGAAGTTTTGCTGGGGAATGATTTTCCGCCGGAGCGTGTCAAAATGGTGCGGGCCAACCTGGATAAAAAGCTGGATATCCGGTCCATTATCCCGGAAAACGTCGAGAACTATTCCTGGGCGGGCCATATCGGTTTAAAACTGCTGCCCGAGGTGATGGAGATAGTAGCGCGCAGCAAAACCACGCTCATATTTACCAATACCCGATCACAGTCTGAGATCTGGTACCATGCCATCCTGGACAATTATCCCGAGTACGCGGGCATCATGGCCATGCACCACGGCTCGCTGGATAATGAACTGCGCAACTGGGTAGAGCAGGCCCTGCATGCCGAAGCTTTAAAACTGGTGGTATGCACTTCCAGTCTGGATCTGGGAGTCGATTTTCGCCCGGTTGACACCGTGGTGCAAGTGGGCAGTCCCAAAGGCGTGGCCCGTTTTATGCAGCGCGCCGGCCGCAGCGGTCATCACCCCGGCGCAGTATCCAGGGCCTATTTTGTGCCCACGCATTCACTGGAATTACTGGAAGGTGCCGCCCTGAAAGAGGCCATTAAAAAAGGCATTTTTGAAAGTCGCGACCCGATGTTGCTCACCATGGATGTGCTCACCCAATATATGGTTACCCTGGCTGTGTCCGACGGTTTCAGGGCCGAGAAATTGTTCGAAGAAGTAAAAACCACCTATGCCTTTGCCGATCTAACCCGAAACGAATTTGGCCAACTGCTCGATTTTATCACTACCGGCGGCAAAACCCTGGCGCAATACGATGAGTTTTTAAAGGTGGAAGTAGCCGATGGCCTGTACAAAGTAAACAACCGCCGCGTGGCCATGCGCCACCGCCTCAGCATCGGCACCATTACCAGCGAATTGAGCGTACGCGTAAAATGGCTCAGTGGCGGCAGCCTGGGTACTATCGAAGAATCATTTATATCCCGCTTAAAACCGGGCAACACGTTCTGGTTCGCGGGGCGCAGCCTGGAGTTTATCCGGGTAAAAGAAATGACGGCTTATGTCAAAAAATCAAACTCCACCAAAGGCATCATCCCCAGCTGGAACGGTGGCCGCATGCCCCTGTCGTCGCAATTGGCGGCGGTATTCAGAGATAAGCTGGATGAGGTAGCGCATGGGGTGGAAAAGGATGAAGAAGTGATCGCGCTGAAGCCCTTGTTCGATATGCAAAAGCAGCTTTCCCACCTCCCCCAAAGCCATGAGTTTTTGATCGAGTCATTTAAATCGCGCGAGGGGCACCACCTGTTATTTTACCCTTTTGAAGGGCGACTGGTACACGAGGGTATGGCCTCGCTATTGGCCTTCCGCATCAGCAAAATAAAATCAGCCAGCTTCTCCATCGCCATGAACGATTATGGTTTCGAACTGTTGACCGACGAAGATGTACCTATTGAACAAGTGCTGGAAGATGCCAGCTTCTTTTCGATCGATAACCTGCTCGATGATATCCAGCACAGCCTTAATGCCAATGAAATGGCCCGGAGAAGGTTTAGGGATATCGCCCATATCGGTGGACTGGTATTTACCGGTTACCCCGGTCAACAGGTAAAAAACAAACACCTGCAGGCATCCACTTCCTTGTTGTTTGAGGTATTTTCTGAGTATGAGCCTAACAACCTGCTGGTACGGCAGGCTTATAACGAAGCGCTTGCATTTCAGCTCGAAGAGTTCCGCTTGCGGGCGGCCTTGCAACGTATCGCCACACAAAATATCATTCTCAAAACCATCGAGCGACCGACACCATTCGCCTTCCCTATCATGGTTGACAGCCTGGGTCGGGAAAAACTCACCACCGAAACCCTCGAAGAACGCATTGCCAAAATGGCCCGCAGCTACGGCGCCGAAGGTTTCGCGGAACCTGCTGAACGCAAAACCCGCAAACCGGGAGTTACCAGGAAGAAAGGGTTTTAAAAGAGAGAGGTACCGAGGTAAAAAACTGCCTGTCATCCTGAGCTTGTCGAAGGATCGCGCGCAGAGGCCTCACTCCACCATGCTTCGACGAGCTCAGCATGACACCCTACTCAAACATGTACTAATCGACTCACCCTGGCGTTGCTTCGCTCGCCATCCCTCTCTTCACCTGCGGTGGAAAGAGGGAATTGAAAAATGTAAAAAATGGATCATTTTATTTTTGTCATCCTGAGGAACGAAGGATCTATCAAGCGACCAGTTGAAGAAGATGCTTCACTATGTTCAGCATGACAAAATATTTCTTCCAAACCCTCTTTCCGCAAAGCCGGAGAGAGGGTCGACAAGCGCAGCGATGTCGGGCTGAGTCGTCGCAAGTGTCCGGCCCCAACGCGTTTTCTTAACCAATAAATTTGTTACCACAACCCGCTTTACCAGCTTTAAACTAATGTGACTTTTCTGTATCTTATACCTAAAAAATTGAGCATTATGAAAACCTTAAAATTATATCACCTCATCATTGTTTTTAGCTTATTTCTGGCAGCCTGTTCGCCCATTACCTATGTAGGCGATACTTACCCGGCAACATCAAAAGCCGATGTTTATTATGATGCTAAAGACGTTAAGCAGGACTATAAAGTAATAGGCCATTTATCGATGGAGTTCAGCAACAATTCTGATCTTATTAAAAGCAAACTATCCGAAAAAGCGAGATCCCTGGGTGCGGATGGCATCATCATTTTGCAAACAACCGGTCACGATGATAAACAAACCGTAAAAGCGGACGCGATAAAATATAACGCGAAGGGCAACTGATATTGAATATTATTTGTCATCCTGAACGCAGTGAAGGATCTATTAACCGCTATTCCAGGCGCAGAACAGATCCTTCACTGCGTTCAGGATGACAACCTTTTTTAAGATATGTTTTTCCCGTCAGCAGATAAGCTTCGGGCGAAAGCGGGCAGAACAATGCTGGCCGGGTGCGGCTGTAAGGGCATAGCGAACATTACCTGAAGCGGGGATAATGAGCGAACGAAGTGGAGGTAAGGTTTAGCAGCCCGTGGTTCTGACCGCTTTGCAGCGTAAAGGCCTTGTGCGGCAAAGAAGCATTTCTGCTGACTTGATTTTTTGGTTACTTTTGTATCAAGACAAAAGTAACAGCCACAGCGGCAATTGAGCGCTCTGCTATGGAAAAGTTGTTTGTGAGGACACAAACAACGGCGGATGAGTAAAGGCCTTCCCGCGGCCAAGAGCGGATATACACCTGACTGAGCAGCTCTGTATAGCATAGAGATTGCTTCGTACCTCGCAATGACGTGTGGATTATTATTTCTCAATCCACACATCTACCATCCAAAATCTGCACATCTATTTTTACCTTTGTCGCTATGGATACGATTACCTGGCACGATTTTGAGCAAGTTGAACTCCGGATCGGGACCATCCTCGAAGCAGTAGAATTTCCCGAAGCCCGTAAACCGGCCTTTAAAGTGAAGGTTGATTTTGGCGAGTTTGGCATTAAATGGTCAAGCGCGCAGATCACCAAGCATTATACTTTGGACGAATTGCCCGGGCGCCAGATCGTCGGCGTGATCAATTTTCCCAAGAAACAGATCGGCAAATTTATGTCGGAGTTTTTGGTGACCGGCTTTGCCGATGAGAACGGGGATATTGTTTTAGCCGCTGTGGATAAACCTGTGCCCAACGGCAGCAAATTAATTTAGATGAGATACTTTAGTTTTGAGGACGAGCCAACGATCTCGCCGGATGAATTTTTTATGGGCGAAGCATTAAAGGAAGCCAAATATGCCCTGGAAGAAGACGAGATACCTATCGGCGCCATTGTGGTACATGGTGGCAAGATCATCGGCAGGGGCCATAACCTTACCGAGCGCCTGAATGATGTATCGGCCCATGCCGAAATGCAAGCGCTTACCGCCGCGGCCAACTCCATGGGTGGCAAGTACCTGCAGGGCTGCACGCTATACGTAACCATGGAACCCTGCGTCATGTGCGCCGGGGCATCGTACTGGTTCCAGGTAAGCCGGATAGTGTTTGGCGCTTATGATACCAAACTGGGTTTTGGCAGGCTCAACCAAAAAATAACCCATCCCAAAACCGTGATCACCGGCGGCATCCGCGAAAACGAATGCTCGGAGTTGGTGAAGAGTTTTTTTAAAGGGAAAAGAAGATAAGTCGTCTGAATCAGAATTTGCAGAATTAAAGAATTAACAAAATACATTGTATTGATCAGATAAATTCTGAAAATTCTTAAATCCTGTAAATTCTGATTCCAGACACAATCCTGACAATTTTTTTAGAACAAAAACTCAGTTCATCTCTTATATTTGTTACGTCACAACATTAAACTTTTAAACTTAATAAAATAACTATTATGGCATTTACACTACCGGCGTTATCCTACGCTACAGATGCATTGGAACCGCATATTGATAAACTGACTATGGAAATTCACCATGGCAAACATCACCAGGCTTACGTAACTAACTTAAACAAAGCTTTAGAAGGCAAGCCAGAGGCGGATAGCAATATCGACGATATCATCAAAAACATTTCTAAATTCCCGCCTGCTGTACGTAATAACGGTGGCGGTCATTATAACCACTCATTATTCTGGACATTGCTTTCTCCAAGCGGAGGCGGCGAGCCTACAGGCGCTTTAGCCGATGCTATCAACAGCACTTTCGGTTCATTTGCCGATTTCAAAACCAAAGTATCTGAGGCTGGTGCAACCCGTTTCGGATCGGGCTGGGCATGGTTAATTGTTACCGCCGATAAAAAACTGGCCGTAACTTCAACCCCTAACCAGGACAACCCATTAATGGACATCGCCGAAGTAAAAGGCACCCCAATTTTAGGTATCGACGTTTGGGAACACGCGTACTACCTGAAATACCAAAACCGTCGCCCGGATTACCTGGCAGCTATCTGGAACGTGATCAACTGGAAACACGTTGCCGAGCTTTACGCAAAAGCAACCGCTTAATTAAAAAATTAAGCACATAAAAAAGGGGCAGGTTCAAATGAACCTGCCCCTTTTTTAGTTAGTGAATTATTGAATTGGTTTCTATTAAACAAGCTTCCTTCCCGTCAGCAGATAAGCTTCGGGTGAAAGCGGGCAGAACATGATGGACTTGTGCGGCCGCAGGGGCATAGCAAGTTTTGCAGAAGCAGGAGATTGTGTGTGCGAAGCAGGGCAAATAATTGCAGCCCGTGGTTCTGTCTGGTTTGCCGGGCAAAGGCCGTGAGCGGCAAAGAAGCATTTCTGGTGACTTGATTTTTGGTTACTTTGTATCAAGACAAAGTAACAGCCTTAGCGGCAATTGAGCGCTCTACGACAGGCATCTTCGCCCTGTATAGCTTAGAGATCGCTGCTCAGGGTAAGTTAAACATCATGCTGTACACCTTACTTATGAGATGCCGAAACAAGTTCGGCATGACCTAAGAGCTGTTTTTTATTCTCTTCATTTTTTCGTATATTTACATATACAGCAGCCCGGTTTTCTAAAAAATAGAAAATTGGGCTGTTTAGTTAAGACCAAAACAAGGCCAAAAACCGACCACTTAACATGTAGTTATTTGACAATCAATAAATTAATACTTTTTAAACCTTTCAAAACCTATCAAAAATTTGTTAAAAAGTGTTAAAATCGATGGTTTTGAATGAGTTTTAAGAAGTTTTTGATGTGTTTTTGCTCTGTTTTCGACTAAAAAATTGTTAAAATTCTAACTTTAAAAAGTTTTAAGATAGATGTGCGGATATGCAGATGTGCAAATATGTAGATGGGATCCCAAAAGAAATCACTAATTCACTAAATCAGTAATTCAATAATTAAACCATGAAAGCCATCGTTTTAGAAGCCGCCGATAAACCACTAGTATGTAAAGAAGTTGAAAAACCAACGCTTGCCCCCGGTGAGGTTTTAGTCCATATCAAAGCCGCAGCCCTAAACCGCCGCGACTATTGGATAACCGTAGGCAAATATGCTGGCATCAAATACCCGAGTATATTGGGCTCAGACGGTGCCGGTGTAGTGGCCGAGGTAGGCAGCGAGGCTGACAAACATTGGCTCAATAAAGAAGTAGTGATCAATCCCAGCAATAACTACGGTAAAAGCGACGATTACCAGGGTACCGATTTTAAAATACTGGGCCTGCCGGATGATGGCACCTTTGCCGAATACGTAAAAACCAGGGTAGAATACCTGCATCCCAAACCAAATCACCTTACCTGGGAGCAGGCAGCCGCTATCCCGCTGGCAGGTTTAACCGCCTACAGGGCGCTATTTACCAAAGCCAAGGCAAAAAAGGGCGACAAGGTTTTGATATCGGGTGTAGGGGCGGGCACAGGTGTTTTTGCCTTACAATGGGCCGTTGCAGCGGGTTGCCAGGTGTTTGTAACATCGGGCAGTGGCGAAAAAATTGAACGTGCCAAAAAACTGGGTGCTGCGGCAGGTGTAAACTACAAAGCGCAAGACTGGGCCGAACAACTGAAACTGATGGCCCACGGCTTTGACATCATTATCGATAGTGCCCTGGGAGCTGGTTTTGCCAAATTTCCCGACCTCTGTAATCCCGGCGGCCGCATCGTAGTGTTCGGCGGAACGGCTGGCAATATCCCCCCGCTTGATGGACGTAAAATATTCTGGAAACAATTGCAACTATTGGGTACCACCATGGGAACCCATGATGATTTTACTGCAATGCTGGCTTTTGTAACCAAACACGAGTTAGTGCCGGTAGTTGATGAGGTGTATGATTTTAAAAATGCTCAAAAAGCCATCGACAAAATGGAGAAATCCTCACAGTTTGGTAAAATTGTATTGCAGAATTTATGGTGTTGATATATAAATATCTGTGGACTTTATTCAGACACTACCTGGTTACGATTAATAATTTGGTTGACAATTGGTTTAGTTATATATTTCACCTACGGTAAAAAGAACAGCGTTATACGCAAAAGGCTTGCAGCTAAACATGGATAGCTTTCATGAATGAGGATATACTAAAACTAAAAATTGAACGGATAAAGTGGGAAACAAAGGATACGGCCACTTTTTATTTGAGCAATGTTTCGGGCAAGCCTATCCCATATAAGGCTGGGCAGTTTGTTACCCTGATATTTAACCATCGTAACGAGGAGATCCGTAGGTCCTATTCTTTAGGTTCATCACCCGATGAGGATTTTTTATCGATCACCGTAAAGCGCATCACCAATGGCGAAATATCCCGCTTTATGCTGGCCAAAGAGCATCCCGGCGATGTTTTAACCGCCCTGGCTCCGGCAGGCAGGTTCACCATCACTCAATTTGAACAGGAAAAAGACATCTTGTTGTTTGCAGGGGGCACGGGTATTACTCCTATATTTTCGCAGATCAAATATGTATTAAAACGTCCCGGTAAAAGCAGGCTTACCCTTATATACAGCAACCAGGATGCTGATTCTATTGTATTTAAAGATGAGCTGGATAAACTGGCCGCACAACATCCCGGCAGGTTTAAAATTATTTACCTACTTAGCAGTGAAGCTAACCGGCTGAATAACGATAAGGTGGAAGCCCTTACCCGCCAGATAGTACAACAGGATAGGAATAAAGCGGAATTTTACCTGTGTGGGCCTTTTCCGTATATGCGCATGATCAGGTTTGCGCTGGTGTATATGGGAATCGATCCTAAACAGATCCGCCGGGAAAACTTTGTGATAGAGACGGTTTCAGTTACCAGTAGTATCCTGAATTTCCCGCCCCGGACGATTAGGATCCGGTTTAAAAATGAACTACATGACCTGGCCGTTGGCGAAAATCAATCCATACTGCAGGCAGCCCTGCAAAACAACGTACAGCTACCGTACAGTTGCCGGAATGGCGTATGCTCAACCTGTACTGCCCTGTGTACCAGCGGCAAGATTGAAATGGTAAAAAATGAGGTACTTACCGATGCAGATATCGCCGAAGGCTGGGTACTCACCTGTACCGGTCACCCGGTAAGTGATGATGTGGTGA
>Ga0207671_10004474_pt1 | contig 13342 bp, 11 predicted proteins | sample KBSC24metaG_FD_184352 | JGI IMG/M metagenome (GOLD analysis project Ga0207671, IMG submission 184352) | Corn rhizosphere microbial communities from Kellogg Biological Station, Michigan, USA - KBS C2-4 metaG (SPAdes) (version 2) | ecosystem: Host-associated > Plants > Roots > Rhizosphere > Soil... | reverse complement strand
TCAGGCCGATCGTGATCGCGACCGCGGTGTTCTTGATGGTGTTGAGAAACTCGGACGTCAGCGGCGGCAGGATGATGCGGAACGCGATCGGCAGCAGCACATAGGCATAGGCCTGCGTGGTGGTGAGCCCGAGCGCGGTCGCCGCCATCTTCTGGCCGCGCGGCAACGAGCCGATGCCGGCGCGCAACTGCTCGGCGACGCGTGCCGACATGAACAGGCCGATCCCGATGGCGGCCGTATAGAACGGCGCGTTCGGCATTTGCTTCAGCCACAGCCCCGCTTCGCGCGGCAACAGCTCGGGCAGCACGAAGAACCACAGGAACAGTTGCACCAGCAGCGGCATGTTGCGGAAGAATTCAACGTAACAAAAGCCGATCCACGACGCCAGTTTCGAGGGCAGCGTGCGCATCACGCCGATCATCGACCCGAACGCCAGCGCGATGATCCAGGCCAGCAGCCCGGTCTCGATCGTGAGCCACAGGCCAGACAGCAGCATGGTCAGATAGGTGCCGGTCCCGCTTGGGGCGGGCTCGAGGAAAATATGCCAGTTCCAGTGATAGTTCACGGCTGTCTTCAGTCTATCCGCGGATTGAGTTCACCTCTCCCCGGCGGGGAGAGGATTTGCTCCGGGCGATGCAAAGCATCGTCCGGTGCAAATCGGGTGAAAGGGCACGGCCTGAAGGATAGACCGTAACCCCTCACCCACCCCTCTCCCAAAGGGAGAGGGAGCGCACCTTCGTTGCCGATCTGGCGGTCGATCTCGTCCGCTCATGCAACGGGCTATGTCCATGACATGACCGTGTAGGCAAGAACCTCACATCGCCTTGTAGGCGTCCGGATCCGGCGAATCCGAGGGCTTGGCGAATTCCGCCTTCAGCTCGGCGCTGATCGGCGCATTGAGGTTCAGCCCCTTCGGCGGAATCTTCTGCATGAACCACTTGTCATAGAGCTTGCCGGCCTCGCCGCTGGTATAGAGCGCGGCGGTGGCGCCATCGACCACCTTCTTGAAGGCGGGATCATCCTTGCGCAGCATGATGCCGTAAGGCTCCGGCTTCGAGAACGCGTCCTTGGAAATGACGTAGGCGTCCGGCTCCTTCGAGCCGGCGACGAGGCTCGCGAGCAGGATATCGTCCATCACGAAGGCCACCGCGCGATCGGTCTCGACCATCAGGAAGGCCTCGGCGTGATCCTTGGCCGGGATGATGTTGACGCCGAGATTGCGCGCGGCATTGGCCTCGGTCAGCTGCTTGATGTTGGTGGTGCCCGACGTCGAGACCACCGACTTGCCCTTCAGATCCTCGATCGAATTGATCTTGCTCGCCTTCTTCGAGACAAAGCGGCTCGCGGTGAGGAAATGCGTGTTGGTGAAGGAAATCTGCTTTTGACGGTCGGCGTTGTTGGTCGTCGAGCCGCATTCCAGATCGATGGTGCCGTTGGCAAGCAGAGGAATCCGGGTCGAGGACGTCACCGGGTTGAGCTTGACCTCGAGCTTGTCGAGCTTCAATTCCTTCTTCACGGCATCGACGATTTTGTAGCAGATGTCCATGGCGAAGCCGACCGGCTTCTGGCTGTCGTCGAGATAGGAGAAGGGAATCGAGGAATCCCGGAAGCCGAGGGTGATCGCCCCGGTGTCCTTGATATTCTTCAGCGTTCCCGTCAAATCCTCGGCCTGGGCCTGCCCGGCGCAGAGCGCGGCGGCAAAGGCAAAGCCCAACACATGTACTCGTTTCATTCGTGGTCTCCTGGTCTGATGATTGCCCGGGATGCTTGCATAAACCGGGCGGGAATAGAATGTGACTTTTGGGAGCAACCGGCCCCGACGGCAAGCATCTCGGGCAGGGTCAATCCGGTTTCGGGGGCCGCTTCGTGGACTAGGGCGACAAACTCGACGCCCCGGGCGTCATTCCATGCGATGCCCCGCGCGTCCGGGTGCCAGCGCCCCTTGAGGACCGTTCATCGCCTGCTCCCCTTTTGCTCGGCACTATGCCTATGTAATTCGGACCAAAACAGGCTTAACGACCGCTCGCCATTGGTCCGATCCTTGAACGCGACCAGAGACAGGGGAAGCGCCCATTTGGAGCCCCCGATCGCCGTCAATCCCTTGCGCCCGTCCGCCGCGACCGTGCTCTCGGGCAGCCAGGCCACGCCGTGGCCGGTGAATGCCATATCGCGAAGCACGTCGGCCATATCGCTTTCGATGACCCTCGAACCGAACACCGGCGCATTCTCCAGGATCAGATCGACCAGACGCGCAAAGTACACGCCCGGCGAATACATCAGAAGCGGCGCCGGATGGTCGGCCTTGCCGGGGAGAGAGAAATTCCCCTTGGTCGCCAGCGACTGGTTCGCATACGGGCGGAGCAACTCGTTTCCGAGAACGACACGTTCGTAGCGATCCGGATCAAGATGGATCGGCTGTTGCGCATTATGATAGCAGATCATCAGGTCGACGCTCTTCGAGACCAACGACGTCACCAGGTCATGGATATTGCCGACCACGATGGAACAGCTCATGCGCCGTTCCCGAGACCAGGCCGGCCACCAGTGCGGCAGGCGGGCCGTCGCCATGGCGAACGGCAGCGCGATCCGGATGTGCTCCTGGCGGCGAAGCGGCTTGCCCCCCAGTTCCGTACGCGTCTCGAGCATCTGCCGCAACAGGTCGCTGGCGTGCTCCCGGAAACGCTCGCCCTGGGGCGTCAATTGGGTCGGATAGACGCTGCGGTCGATCAGATCGAAACCGAGCCAGGCCTCCAGCGACTTGATGCGCCGGCTGAACGCGGCCTGCGAGGTGTTGCGCCGCTCCGCCGCGCGCGTGAAATTGGCGGTCTCGGCCACCGTCAGGAAGTCCTGAAGCCAGCGCAGCTCCATCACGCACCCTGCCTTGAGAGCTGATGTCGGACGCCTCCTGAAGCCCGTTCCCGCCGCGATGGGGCGGCGGCGCACGTCGTCCGGCAGTTGCTGCGATAGGTGATTCCCCATGGGCCGCAACCTAGCGAAGCGACGCGCCGACTGGCCAATGCAGAGTTTGCATTGCGGGTCTCGACCATCTTTTGTCGTCCTCGCCTGCCGAATCCGATCGATTCGGACACGTGACCCCGCTCGCCTGCAAGACCGGCTGGCCGGTAGGCCACGTATCATGCAATTTTTGCATGATACGTATTCGGCATCAATAGCGACGTCGCGCCGCTTGGTTTCGCGCGTCGCTGATCTTGGCCTCAGAGCGGGGCAACCAGTTCGCCGAGATCCCAGAACAGGCCCGCCATCATGCCGAGCGCCTCTTCGGTGACGCCGAGCAGGATATGTTCATCTGGCGCATGCTGTGAGCAGCCCGGATAAGAATGCGGCACCCAGATCGTCGGCAGACCGAGCCCTTCCGCAAACACGTCGTTGGGCAGCGAGCCGCCGAAGTTGGGCAGGATCGCAGGCTGCTTGCCCGTGGTCTTCAGGATCGAGTCCGCCGCCCATTTGATCCATGGACTGTCGAGATCGGCGCGCGACGCGGCAAAGCTCTGCGCCGCGCTGACCGCGATCATCGGGAAACCATGGCCGTGCAGATGCGCACGCACGGCGTCGACGACCTCCTGATACCGGGTACCCACCACGAAACGCAGTTGCAGGACGGCGCGGGCCTGTCCGGGGATCGCATTGGCCGGTTTGTCGATATTGCCGGCCGACAGCGCCAGTACCTCCAGCGTGTTCCAGGCATAGAGCCGTTCGGCGGCCGAGAGCCCGTCTTCGCCCCAATTGTCCGACAACGCCGGCTCGCCTTCGGTGGGCTCGACCTTCACGTCGGCCAGGGCGGCGCGCATCTGGTTGGAGAGCCGTGGCGGCTTCAGGGCGTCGAGCCTCAAGCGTCCATGGCCGTCGACCAGGGTCGCGATGGCATTGGCGAGGATAACAGCGGGATTGGCCAGAACGCCGCCCCAATTGCCGGAATGATGCGCACCTTCTCGCAAGTCGACGTCGAGATGAATGCGGATGCCGCCGCGGCAGCCGAGGAAAATGGTCGGGCGATCCGCCGACAGCCGCGGTCCGTCGGAGGCCATGAACAGGTCGGCCTTCAGTTCGTCGCGCAGCGACCGGCACACTGCGCCGAGATCCGGCGAGCCGATCTCCTCCCCCATCTCGATGATGAATTTGGCATTGAAGCCGAGCTTGCCGCCACGCACCGCGCGCACGGCACCGAGCGCGGCCAGGTTGATGCTGTGCTGGCCCTTGTTGTCGGCGGTGCCGCGGCCGTAGAGGCGATTGTCGATCTGCGTGGTCCGCCACGGATCGAGGCCGCTGCGCCATTGTCCTTCCATGCCGTCGACGACGTCGCCATGCCCGTACATCAGCACGGTGGGCGCTTCCGGGCTTTCGCGGTGCTCGGCGACGAGAAACGGCGATTTGCCGCTGGGGGATTCCACCACGCGCGCGGTGAAATCGAGCGCGGCCAGCGCCGGGGTCAGTTCGTCCTCGAGATAGGCCCGCAACTCCCGCTCGCGTCCACCACTCTGGCTTTCCGTCCGGTAAGCGACCCTGCGGCCAAGATCGGCGAGAAACTCGCCGGATTGAAACAGCGCATGAGCCCGGGCGATGGCGTCGGTTCTGGTCATGGGGTCCTTGTCGGTCGGAAGACTTGGGAAGAAGACTTGGGAACATGACGTCATAGCGAGATACACGGCCCGCAGGAAGCGACTGGCGCGCGCCTCAGGCGGATTGACCTTGCCAAAGTCCGCCAGGGTGAAACAAGTTCTATGCCACAACTTTCTCATGCCAAGTCAGGCGCCCATCGGGCGAAGACCGGGACCCGCGCCATCTCAAGCCGAAGGCCATTCCTCATGACAAAACAAATCCGGCTCAATGCCTTTGCCATGAACTGCGTGGCGCACCAGTCGCCGGGGCTGTGGACCCATCCGCGCGACCGCACTGCCGACTACAACAAGCTGTCGTACTGGATCGATCTGGCGAAAACGCTGGAGCGCGGGCGGTTCGACGGCCTGTTCCTGGCTGACGTGCTCGGGGTCTATGACGTGTTCGGCAACAGCCCGGATGCGGCCTTGCGCAACGCGACGCAGACGCCGGCGAACGAGCCGATGATGCTGATCCCGGCGATGGCCGCGGTAACAGAGCATCTCGGCTTCGGCGTCACCAGCAACCTCTCCTTCGAACCGCCCTACCCGTTTGCGCGACGGATGTCGACGCTCGACCATCTCACCGGAGGGCGGGTCGGCTGGAATGTCGTCACCGGCTATCTCGACAGCGCCGCGCGCGGCGCCGGCAAGGACAAGCAGACCGCGCATGACGACCGCTACGACGTCGCCGACGAATATATGGAGGTGGTCTACAAGCTCTGGGAAGGCAGCTGGGAAGACGACGCGGTGCTGCGCGATCGGATCAGCGGCATCTTCGCCGACCCGTCCAAGGTCCACAAAGTCAACCATGAGGGAGCAAACTACCGCCTCAACGCGATCCATCTCAGCGAGCCGTCGCCGCAACGGACGCCGGTGCTGTATCAGGCCGGCACATCGCCGCGCGGCCGGCAGTTCGCCGCCGGGCATGCCGAATGCGTGTTCATGTCGGGACCTTCGGCCAAGGTGATCGCGCCGCGAGTGGCTGCGATCCGCGATGCCGCCGCGAAAGCCGGGCGCAACCCCGCCGACATCCTGATGTTCAGCATGTTCACCATCATTCTCGGCCGCACCGAGGCCGAGGCGCAAGCCAAATACGCCGATTACCGCAAGCACATCAGCGCCGAGGGGGCGCTGACCTTGATGTCGGGCTGGACCGGCGTCGACTTCTCCACCTATGCGCTCGACCAGCAGGTCCGCCACGTCCAGAACGACGCCGGCCGCAGCGCGATGGACAACATCACCCGCGCCGATCCGGATCGGGTCTGGACCGTGCGCGAGGTGGCCGAACATGTCGGCATCGGCGGCATCGGGCCGATCGCGGTCGGCACGCCAGAGAAAGTCGCCGACGACATCGAGGCCTGGTTCGAGCAGACCGACCTCGATGGCCTCAACGTCGCCTTTGCGGTCTCGCCCGGCGATTTCGAGGACATCGCCGACATGCTGGTGCCGGAACTGACGCGGCGCGGCCGCTATAAGCAGGCCTATGAGGCGGGAACGCTGCGCGAGAAGCTGTTCGGTGCCGGCCGCGCGCGCCTCACAGCGCCGCATCCGGCGGCGCGGTATCGGCGGGGACCGGCAAAGGTGGCGGTTTAGACCTTGCACCGTCATTCCGGGGCGATGCGAAGCATCGAACCCGGAATCTCGAGATTCCGGGTCTGGTCCTTCGGACCATCCCGGAATGACTGTGGCTACACCGTCCCATCCACCACGACCTCGATCAGCTTCGCGCCGGGTCGCGCGAACGCCGACGCCAATGTCGGCTTCAACTCCTTCGGATGGGTGATCCGCATCGCCTCCAGCCCAAGCGACGTCGCAAGTCCCGTAAAATCAACCTTGGGATCGGCGAAATCCATGCCGACGAAGTGGTCGTCGCCATGGAACGACAGTAGCCGCTGCTTGATGATGCGATAGCCGCCATTGTTGACGATGACCACGCTGAGCGGCAGCTTGTGATGCGCCGCGGTCCACAGCGCCTGGATCGAATACATCGCGCTGCCGTCGCCGGAATAGCAGACCACCGGACGATGCGGATTGGCCATGCTGACGCCGACCGAGGCCGGCAGGCCCCAGCCGATGCCACCCGAGGCGAGCGCGTGATAACAATAGCGATCGCGATAGGGCCACAGCGAAGTGATCGGCCGCGACGAGGTCAGTCCCTCATCCACCAGGATCGCGTTATCGGGCATCGCCTCGACCACGCTCAGCGCCAGGTAATCCGGATCAACCGGCGAACGATCCTTGGCCTTCGATATCTGCTCGATCAGGGTCGCGCGCCGCGCGGTCCAATTCTTCGAGGCGAGTTCGGCGATCTCCTGCTTGGCGCGCGCGTCCAGCGCGGCACCGCCGGCGGCCTTCAGCGCCGGCACCAGCGCCCGCAGCGTTTCCTTGACATCGGCCTTTAGCGCGATCTCGGCCCCGTAGTTCTTGGCCAGATCCCAGTCGACCAGGCCGATCTGCACGATCGGCATCCCCTCCGGCAGCGGCTCGACCTCGCTATGAACCGACATCCGCAGGGGATCGGTGCCGAGCGCGATCAGGAGATCGTGGGGCGCAAGGACCTCGCGCACCTGCTTCTGCGAGCGCGACAGCGCACCGATGAAACAGGGACTCTCGGACAGGAAATGCGCGCCATAGGGCGCCGACTGCTGATAGGCCGGGCAACCCAGCGCCTCGGCGAGCGCGGCAGCCTCTTGCAACGCGTCGCTCTTGACGATCTCGTCGCCCGCGATGATCACGGGCCGCTGCGCCTTCACCAGCCGCGCGGCCAGGGCCTGCAATGCTTCGTCTGAGGGTTTCACGCGCGCATCGACACGGGTCGAGCGGCCGAGATCGATCCCCGCCTCGGCATTGAGGATATCGCCCGGCAGCGAAATGAACACCGGCCCCGTCGGCGGCGTGGTCGCGATCTTGGCGGCGCGGCGCACGATGCGCGGCAGATCCTCGAGGCGCGTCACCTCGACGGCCCACTTCACCAGCGGCTCCGCCATCCGCACCAGGGGCCCGTAGAGCAGCGGCTCCATCAGGCCGTGGCCCTGCTCCTGCTGGCCGGCGGTGAGGATCATCGGCGTGCCCGTGAACTGTGCGTTGTAGAGCGAGCCCATCGCGTTGCCGAGGCCGGGCGCGACGTGGACGTTACAGGCCACCAGCCGGCCGGAGGCGCGGCTGAAGCCATCGGCAATCGCCACCACCAGGCTTTCCTGCATCGCCATCACGTAGGTGAGATCGGGATGATCCTTCAGCGCATGCATGATCGGCAATTCGGTGGTGCCGGGATTGCCGAACAGATGGGTGATGCCCTCGTCCTTGAGCAGCGCGAGAAAAGCCGAACGGCCGGTGATGCGATTTTTCATTGTTCCTCCACGCCCGGAGGTCGTTGCCGCCGGATCGATGCAACATGGCCGATCCCGCGCGGCGAGAGCAAGAAAGTGCGGTCATGGCTGCCCTGCGCCGCCGCCACCTGCGCTCTTGACGGCGCGCCTCATTTATGTAATCAATCGGTTACACATCATGTCCCGGATACGAGCCAAGACAGATGCCTTCCGCGCCATCGCCGATCCAACCCGGCGGGCGATCCTCGACCGCCTGCGCGCAGGACCGGCCAACGCCGGTACGCTCGCGGCCGATTTCCGGTCAAGCAGGCCCGCTGTTTCCAAGCATCTGCGGGTTCTGCGCGAGGCGCGGCTGGTGGTCGACACAAGGATCGGGCGCGAGCGGGTTTATGCCGTCAACCCGGTGCCGCTGCAGGCCGTGGCCGGCTGGCTCGAGGGATACCGCGCTTTCTGGCAGGCGAGTTTGACTCAACTGAAGCGTAACCTGGAGGCAACATGAGCGAGATCAAGACACACGCACGGGCGGTTTCGGATCTGGTCGATGGTCGCGTCGTGGCGTCGGTCGAACTGGCCGTCGGTCCGGAACGGGTATTTCAGGCGCTGGCTTCGCGAGACGTCGTCGACTGGTGGGTCAATCCGGGCGTGTTCGACACGCGGGAATGGACCGGCGATGTCCGGGTGGGCGGACGATGGCGAGCTTCCGGTGTTGCGCGAGGCACACCGTATACGCTGGAGGGCGAATTCCTCGAGGTCGACCCGCCAAGGAAACTGGTGCAGACGTGGCACAACACCGGCGCGCCGGGGACACCGTCGACGGTCACCTATCTGCTGGAGCCGATTGTGGGCGGCACCCGCCTGACGGTGCATCACGCAGGCCTCGGTGCCCCCGATCAGCGCAACAATGTCGGCGCCGGCTGGCGCAGCAGCCTCGATCGCCTCGCGGAAATCCTCCATCGCGAATAGGGCGCCATGGCCTACGACGAGGCAACGGCCGGACGGGTGCGCAAACTGCTGTCGCGCCGTCCGGACGTGACCGAGAAGAAGATGATGGGCGGCCTCTGCTTCATGGTGAAAGGCCGCATGTGCTGTTCGGTCAGCGGACGCGGCGGTCTTCTGGTCCGCGTCGGCGCCGAGGCGCAGCCGTCAGTGCTCGGCGAACCGCATGTCATGCCGATGGAGATGGGTCGACGCATGATGAAAGGTTTCGTGCGCATCGCTCCCGAGGGCTACCAGACCGAGGCCGCACTGAAGACGTGGATCAAGCGTGGCCTCGACTTCGTCGCGACGATGCCCGCCTCCTCGGCGCGAAAGGCGCCTCGACGTCAAGCGCCAAAGCGACAACGGACGAAATAGCGTTCACGCGTCCCTGAGTCCGAAAACCAAATCGATGGCGTGGGCCAAGCGCTCACCCGTCTTCGCGACCAAGTTCGAACGGATCCTCGCCAGTCCCGCGACGTTTCTTCTTGGAGCGCTGCCAGACTACGCCGGGAAAACCCTTCAGCGGCACCAGCGGCTCGCCGGTATAGGTCCATTCCTGCAACTCCTCGATCGCGATGTGATAGAGCGGCTGTCGCCCGGTTCGGCCCGAGAACAGCGCGCGGGAAATATTGATCATGTGGGGCGAGCGCGCCCGCTCGTAGAACAGCGGTGTGCCGCATTGCGAGCAGAAGCTGCGCACCGTCTTCGCCGCCTGGTCCTCATAGCGCGCAACGACGGATTGGCCCTTGGCGACTCGGAAGCGCTTGCGCCAACTGCCGACATAGGTGGCATAGGCCGCGCCATGGGCGCGGCGGCTCGATGCCGAATGATCGTGCCAAGCCCAGCGCGCCGGTACGTCGATCTCGAAGCACACTTTGCCGCACAGGCACTGGCCCTTGGAGATCCCGGCCGCGATCGTTGCTTTTGCCATTTGCGCATTCCGTAAAGTCGTCGTCATTCCGGGGCGATGCGAAGCATCGAACCCGGAATCTCGAGATTCCGCGTCTGATGCTAACGCACCATCCCGGAATGACGGAGTTCAAACGGTACCGTCCTACGATGCCGTCAAATGTCGCGCGACCCATTACGCCAGCGTCATCTCATCATAGACGGGATAGTCGGTATAGCCTCTCTCCTCGCCGCCATAGAACGTCGCACGGTCATACGGGGTGATCGGGAAGCCGCGTTGCAGCCGACGCGGCAGGTCCGGGTTCGAGATGAAGATCCGTCCGAACGCGATCGCATCGGCATGGCGTTCCGCGATCGCCGCCTCCGCGGTCTCGCCGGTGAAGCCGCCGGCCGAGATCAGGACGCCGCTCCAGAGTGGCCGGAACAGCGCCATGGCTGAAGGCACATTCTGGTGGTTGACCTCGGCGCGCCCGGCGCCGCTCGAGCGCGGCTCGATGAAATGCAGGTAGGCGAGGCCAAGCTTGTCGAGCGCCGTCACGACATAAGAGTAAAGCGGCATCGGGTCGGCCTCGCCTGAGCCGTTGGCGATGCCATAGGGCGTCAATCTGACGCCAACGCGATCGGCGCCCCACACCTCGATCGCCGCTTGCGTAACATCCATCAGCAGCCGCGCGCGATTCGCGATGGAGCCGCCATATCGGTCGGTGCGCAGATTGGAGCGCGACTGCAGGAACTGTTCGAGCAGGTAACCGTTGGCGCCATGAATCTCGACGCCGTCGAAGCCGGCGGCGAGCGCGTTGCGCGCGGCCTGCCGGAACGCTTCGACGACATCGGCGATTTCGCTGGTCTCCAGCGCACGCGGCGTCTCGTATGGCACGACCTTGCCGTCCGATGTCATCGCCATCATGCCCGTCCCCACGATCGGCACTGCCGAAGGCGCGACCGGCAACGCGCCGCCATGAAATGAGGAATGCGAGACACGCCCGACATGCCAGAGCTGCAGGAAGATCAGGCCGCCCTTGGCATGCACGGCATCGACCACAGTTCGCCACCCCTTGATCTGGGCATCCGTATAGATGCCGGGAGTCGCCGGATTGCCACGCCCGGCTGCCATCACGGGCGAGGCCTCCGCGATAATCAGGCCACCTTCGGTGGCGCGCTGGCCATAATATTCGGCGTTCAGGGTGCGCGGCGCAAAGCTGTCTCTCTCGGCCCGCATCCGCGTCAACGGCGCCATCACTACGCGGTGGTTGAGTTGAAAGGGACCGACCTCGAGCGGCGAAAACAACGACGGCAATATCATCTCTGTATCCAGATCTCTGTCGATGTTCGAACATGACAACGGGAGTGACATGGAAAGTCACTCCCGCAATTTTTCAAGGCCCGTCGCTGGTTCAGGCGGTCTTGATCCAGACCGCCTTGACGTTGAGATACTCCTCGACATGCTGCTTGCCGGATTCGCGGCCATAGCCGCTCATCTTGTAGCCGCCGAACGGCACCGCCGGATCCATCGCCTGATAGCAGTTGACCCAGACCGAGCCGGCCCGCAGCGCCTTGGCGACCCGATGCGCCTTGCTGACATCACGGGTCCAGACGCCGCTGCCGAGCCCGAAGCTGGTGGCGTTGGCGCGCTTGATCAGCTCATCGGAATCCTTGAAAGAGATCGCCGAGATCACCGGCCCGAAGATTTCCTCCTGCGCGATCCGCATATTGTCCTGGACATTGGCGAACACGGTGGGCGGCACGAAATAGCCCTTCGACAGCGGGCCTTCGGTGAGCCGCGCGCCGCCGGCGAGCGCCTTGGCGCCTTCCTTCTGGCCGATGTCGAGATAGCTGGAGACGCGGTCGAGCTGCTGCTGCGACACCAGGGGACCGATCTGCGTGTTGGGATCAAGCCCATTGCCGACCTGCAGCTTCCTGCCGAATTCGGCGACGCGGCCGACGAACTCGTCGTAGACCTTGTCCTCGACGAACAGCCGCGTCCCGGCGCTGCAGATCTGCCCCGAATTGGCGAACACCGCCATCGCCGCGCCCGGCACCGCCGCATCGAGATCGGCGTCCGCGAACACGATGTCCGGCGACTTGCCGCCAAGCTCAAGCGACACGCGCTTCAAATTGCCGGCGGACGCCTTGATGATCGATTGTCCGGTGACGTGCGAGCCGGTGAAGGCGACCTTGTCGACGTCGGGATGAGAGGCGAGCGCGGCCCCCGCGGTTTCGCCAAAGCCCGGCACCACGTTGATCACGCCCGCGGGAACGCCGGCCTCCATCGCGAGTTCGGCGACGCGCAACGATGTCAGCGGAGCTTCTTCGGCCGGCTTCAGGATCACCGTGCATCCGGTCGCAATCGCCGGGCCGATCTTCCAGATCGTTGCGGCCAGCGGACCGTTCCAGGGAATGATGGCCCCGACGACGCCGACCGGCTCCTTCAGCGTGTAGGAGAAGATTTCGCCGGGTAGCGAATTCTCGATGGTCTCGCCGTGCATCGCCGTCGCCTGCCCCGCGTAATAGCGCAGCATTCCGAGCACCCGCAGCTTGTTGCCGCGGGTGCGGCTGATCGGCGCCCCCATGTCGAGGGTGTCGAGCTGCGACAGCTCTTCGAAATTCTTCTCGACGAGATCGGCGAGTTTCAGCAGGAGAGCCTGGCGCTCGAATGGCCTGACCTTGCTCCAGGGGCCCTCGAAGGCGCGGCGAGCCGCCGCGACCGCCCGGTTGATGTCTTCGGCATCGCCCTCGGCAACGGTCGCGAGCAATTCCCCGGTGGCGGGATTGTGGGTCTCGAACCGCTTGCCGGAGGCGGCATCCACCCATTTGCCGTCGATCAGCATCTTCTTGTACGACCCGTCCGCAAACGGATGGCGCGTGATCGGAATTGCCTGTGTGACAGCCATGTTGCTCTCCCTGATGTCCAGTGATTGATTGCGCTGGGGATCTGTTGTGCGGGAGTCTACGGTGCCGAGACCGCACCGTAAAGCGCGCTGGCCTCGCCAAAGGAAGCGTGCAACGAAGATCACCCATGCGGGTTCGTGCGTGGTGGGCGCGTCATCCATTACGGGATATACTGGCAACGCCGCCAAGGAGATACTCGCGTGACCCATCCGGTACTGTCCACCGACATCGTCGCAGTGATCACGGGAGGCGCGTCCGGTATCGGGCTCGCTGCCGCCATGCGGTTTGCCAAGCTCGGCATGAAAGTCTGCGTCGCCGATATCGGCGCCGATCGCCTCAAGCAGGCCGCGACAGAATTGTCGGCCGTGGCGCCAGGTGGTAACGCCGACGTCATGACGGCCGTGGTCGACGTCAGCCGGATCGAAGAGGTGACGTCGCTGGAGAGCGCTGTGCGCGAGCGCTTCGGCGGCACCGATCTCCTGATGAACAACGCCGGGATTCAGCCCGGCAGCGCCATGTTCGGTCCCACCGACAACTGGCAGCGCGTTCTCGGAGTCAATCTGTGGGGTGTGATCCACGGCTCGCAGGTCTTTGCCCCACCGATGATCGCGCGCGGACGCC
>Ga0207671_10004472_pt1 | contig 13345 bp, 15 predicted proteins | sample KBSC24metaG_FD_184352 | JGI IMG/M metagenome (GOLD analysis project Ga0207671, IMG submission 184352) | Corn rhizosphere microbial communities from Kellogg Biological Station, Michigan, USA - KBS C2-4 metaG (SPAdes) (version 2) | ecosystem: Host-associated > Plants > Roots > Rhizosphere > Soil... | reverse complement strand
TGCAGGCATTCCAGGACTCGATCCCGCACCGGCCACGATTCCGGCGGCGGCGGCGGCCGCGCCGTTTGTCAGCCCAGCGGATGCACATATCACCGTCTCGTTGACCAACATCCCGTTGCGGGAAGCCCTAAAATACGTCGTCGGCTTGGCCAATCTTAAGTTCAAAGTTGAGCCTTACGCTGTTTCCGTGGTGCCGATGAGCGAAAACACGGAGGTTCTGGTCACCAAGGAGTGGAAAATTGCACCAGATCTGATTCCTCGGACGCCCGGTGCCGCCGGTGCTGCCGGCGGAGCCCTGGCGGCTCCCGCCTTCGGTGCTGGTGGTGCGACTCCAGCCGACGCTTCGAAGGGCGGAAGCGGTATCGCGGATCGCGAGTCGGCGAGGAACTGGCTGATTGCCAACGGCGTGACTTTCAACGGACAAGCCTCGGCGGTCTATATCGTGCGCAGCAGTCGCCTGATCGTTCGCAATACGCAAGACCAACTCGACCTCATTGAAACGATCATTTCAACAGGAGGCCAGGGTCAAGGCCCGGTCCAGGTGGATATCGAGGCAAAATTCGTCGAAATCACTCAGAATAACCTAAAGGAATTGGGTTTTGACTGGACGTTGGGTCAGGCCAATGTGCCAGGAAATCAAAACGTATTCTTCAGCGGGGGCACCACCGGATCGTCTGCGCTCAGTACGAGTGATTATCCCTTCTCGAACAACGGGACTGTCACCGGTTCAAACTCGGTGACCAGTGGGAATCGCACCGGCTCAGCGGCCATCACCTCGAACGCGATTGACGCGCTCCTTTCGGGGGTCACGGGCGGGACCAGCAGCGCGCCGGCGATCGCAGCCCTCGCCGGAGTCTTTACAGACCCTCAGTTTCAAGTTGTTATCCGCGCTTTGAATCAAAAGAAAGGGGTTGATTTACTTTCGGCGCCGAGAGTTACAACGAAGAGCGGTCAACGCGCTGTCATCGAAATCATCCGGGAATTCCGATATCCCACGGAATTCGACCCGCCGCAAATTCCGCAGACTTTCGGCAATACCGGCGTGACAACAGGCGTGACAACCAGTTCGTCGAATTCTTTCCCGGTGACTCCAACGACACCAACAGCCTTTGAAACGCGAAACACCGGAGTCACGCTCGAAGTTGAACCGGTCGTTGGCCCGGACGGCTATACGATCGATCTCAACCTCGTGCCCCAGGTCGTCGAGTTTGAAGGCTTCATCAATTACGGCAGCCCGATCCAAACCACCTCGACCAACGCCCTAACGGGCGCCACGTCCATCCAAGTCATCACGCCCAATGTGATCAACCAGCCGATCTTCAGCACACGCAAAGTTACGACCAGTGTTAGCGTCTTCGACGGGGCCACCGTAATGCTCGGTGGGCTCATGCGGGAGGACGTTCAAAAAGTGGAGGATAAAGTGCCATTGCTCGGCGACATCCCAATTTTGGGCCGCCTCTTTCGTTCGAGTGTCGATCAGCACCTTAAGCGCAACCTCATCATCTTTGTAACCCCAAGATTGATCACTCCGTCCGGTGATCCGGTCCGTCAGAACGACGAAACGGAGGACGTGGTCGAAACCATCGCACCTCCCCGTTTGCCTGCCCCTCTAGAGCTTCCGCTCATGCGGAAATAAGATTCCAGATGGAGCAGGCCGTGTTCGAGGCCGCAATTCCTCAGATGCATTTCGAGGCCGGACTTCGCCTTGACCGCTCCTGGACATTTTTCATGCATTCCATTCGGGCATTCACATTCGGTTTCGTGATTATGGTTGCCGGGCCGTTGAGAGCCCGATTATGGGTCAACCCAAGGTGCATCCACTTTTGCAAGCTGGCAAATCGCCGGGCGTCGGCGCAATGAAGAATGCCTATGCCAGACCTGAATGACGGTGAAACCCAGGAGATGCGCGGCTCCGGCGCGAAGCCGTATCTCTTGAAGAACACGGGCGGCGTCTACTCCTGCACTTGTCCCGCGTGGCGCAACCAATCCATCGCCATCGAGAAGCGCACGTGCAAACACCTCCGCCGGCTGCGCGGCGATGCCGCGGAGGAGGCCCGCACTGGCGGTGCGCTGCCGCAACGTCCGGCGGCGGCCAGGGCGGGTGCGGAAGGTGAAGCTGGGGAATCCGGTCCACCGCTGCTGCTCGCCGAGAGCTGGGACAACGCCGCCGATTTGTCGGACTGGTGGATGAGCGAGAAACTCGATGGCGTGCGCGCCTACTGGGATGGCAAACAGTTTCTCTCCCGGCAGGGAAACATCTATCACGCGCCGGATTGGTTCATCGAGGGATTGCCGGCGGTGCCGCTGGATGGCGAGTTGTGGATCGATCGAAAGAAATTCCAACGCACCGTGAGCATCGTGCGCCGGCAGGACAAAAATGACCTTTGGAACGAGGTGCGATTCGTCGTCTTCGATGCGCCCGCGGCCACGGGCGCTTTCGAGGAGCGCCTGGCTTTTCTGGCGAATGAATTTGCCTCAGGCGCCGCAAAGTTCGCCCGGCAGCTCCCGCACGAACGCTGCCGGGGCCTCGACGCCTTGCGAGCCGAACTGGCGCGCGTTGAAGCATTGGGCGGCGAAGGGTTGATGCTGCGCGAGCCAGGATCGGAGTATATTGCCGGCCGTTCGACGACGCTCTTGAAGGTGAAGACGTTTCACGATGCCGAGGCGGTCGTCGTCGGTCACCAGGCGGGTGCGGGCCGGCATCGCGGGCGCCTCGGCGCCTTGCTCGTGCGCCTGCCGAACGGAACCGATTTCGCCATCGGCACCGGCTTCAGCGATCGCGAGCGGGAGAATCCGGCCGCGATTGGATCGACGGTGACATTTCGTTACCAGGAGCTTTCCGAAGCCGGCGTCCCGCGCTTTCCAAGCTGGGTCGGCGTCCGCATTGATGTGGCGCCAATTGCGGTATCCGCTCCGGCGATATCCGCCATTTCCACCGCGCCCGCCATCCCGGCGCCAGCCGCCCCCGCGAACGTCATCACCACGAACGCCGGCAGTTCCTGCAACGCCGCAAGTGCGTCGGCGCCGCGCTACTTCGAGTTCGTGGAAGGCGCCTCGAGCAAGTTCTGGGAGGTTACCCAGGCGGGAAACGAGATGACCACGCGATGGGGCCGGATTGGTGCCAACGGCCAGTCCAAGAAAAAGAGCTTCGCGGATGAGCAAGCCACGGCAAACGCCGTGGCCCGGCTCATCGAGGAAAAGACGGGTGAGGGCTACACAGAGCGGGCGCGGTGAGTCGAGATCCTGTCGCTCGGAACACGCATCGATGGATCGCGTTCTCTCTCGCATGCGGGACGATGGGAAAAGAAATCGCGGATCCGCCGCCCATCTTTACCGTGGAAAATTGCCTTGAATGAACCACTCAACGGAGGCGCCCAGAACGTGGGCGCCCGATTGATCGTGGAGCTCGACTGCCACGCTGATCAGGGCGCGCCCCTTCGCCGTGAGATCGCTGTCCAGTCGAGCGAGTAATTCTGGCACGACACTGGCGCTCGCCGAAACTGACCCGGTCGCTGGCTTTCGAAATCTGGCCTCGATGCGGCGCACGACCGGGATGACTCCGGCGCCGGACCGTAAATGTCGAAGCAGAAATTCACCACTCGCAGCCTCCGCCAACGCCAGGAGGGCGCTGGCGTGGACCGTGCCAAGATGATTGAGATATCGCTCGCCCGAGGGCAGGCGAAGCAAGTGCTCCGCATCGGCCCCGACTTCGACGCCGATGAATTTGTTGAAGGGAAGTTCCGTGACGCTTTCCATAAACGCGATTGAAGGTTGGGTTGGCCGAGGATGCCGATGGCCGGCTCCGCAGGAGATGCAGTTTCTGCGATCGGATTTGTCCGCATAATACGACTCTGGGTGTGGACGTTACGAAGAATTTTTGGGAAAGTCCCGAAATGCCGGGAGCGAATGGGAAATTCTCCGCGGCGCTTGAGATGCGGCCTCGATCGCATTTAGTTCATGGTCGCCCCCCATGCCTGAATTTGAATCCAACGAAAGACGCTCGTTATTCGTGACGACCCAATGGTCCGTCGTGCTTGCGGCGCGAGATGGGGACGGCCGCTACGCCGCTGTGGCGATGGAAACCCTGTGCAAGACCTACTGGCGTGCTCTCTACGCCTACGCCCGGCGGTATGGGCTCTCAGCATCCGACGCGGAAGATGCGACCCAGGCGTTTTTCGAACGGCTCCTGGAGAAAGAGTATTTGAAATCCGTCCAGCCGGAACGCGGTCCGTTCCGGGCGTTCCTGCAAATGGCGTTCAAGCGCTTCCTGTCAAAGGAGCGCGAGCGTGAGTCCGCGTTGCGGCGCGGCGGCGAGGCCAGGCATCTGGAACTCGATTTTTTGGAGGCGGAATCGGTGTGCGTGGCTGATACCCCGCATTTAGCTGCCGATGAGATTTTTGAGGCCCAATGGGCAATGACCGCATTGCAGGCGGCGATGGCTTCGTTGCGGGCGGAGTTTCGTGCCGCCGAGAAGGAGGGGGAATTTAATATATTGAAGACCACGCTGAGTGCGTCCGGAGATGGAACCTCTTATGAGAAAATGGGGGCCGAGCTGCGTCTCTCGAACGGAGCCACGCGGATTGCGGTCCATCGCATGCGGAAGAGATTTCGCGAGCTCTTCCGGGCGGAAGTGGCGCAGACTGTTGCGAGCCACGAAGACCTCAACGAGGAGGTTCGGCACCTTGTGGCCGTTCTCGCGCGGGGTTGAGAAGGCGGAAATAATTTCGTAACGGGCGCTCTTTCGTCCGTATGAGGATCAAAGACATGGCCCATCTCAACGTTGCCAGAAACATTTGTCCTCAGTGCCACTCACCGATTGCCGTGCAAGCACCGGAAGGGCTGTGCTCTCGTTGTCTCGCCTCTTTGAATTTGTTGAGCGATAGCGGGTTCGGGAAATCGGATGGGGGCATCCCGCCTGCGCCGCATACCGCCGCGGAACTGGCGCCGCATTTTCCGCAGCTTGAAATCCTCGAGTGCCTCGGTCGGGGCGGAATGGGTGTGGTCTACAAGGCGCGTCAGATTCTTCTCAATCGTCTTGTCGCGTTGAAGCTCCTCGCCCCGGAACGGGTCACCGAGGCGGCGTTCGAGGAACGATTCGTGCAAGAGGCGCGAGCCCTGGCCGCGCTGAACCACCCCAATATTGTCACCGTCTACGAGTTTGGAGAAAGCGACGGACTCTATTTCTTGATGATGGAATTCGTCGACGGGGTGAACTTGCGCCAGGCGATGAAGCTTGGCCGGTTTACGCCCGAGCAGGCCCTCGCGATCGTCCCGCCGGTCTGCGAGGCCCTGCAGTACGCGCATGAGCACGGCATTGTGCACCGCGACATCAAGCCGGAGAATCTTCTCATTGATAAGAATGGCCGCGTGAAGATCGCCGACTTCGGCATCGCGAAGATGCTGAATCGATTACCCGAAGGCGGATCGGTCGAGGGCCGGGCCGCGGGCACGCCGCAATACATGGCTCCGGAACAAAAGACTTTTTCGGGGACGGACCACCGTGCGGATATCTACTCACTCGGCGTCGTGCTCTATGAATTGCTCACCGGCGACCTGCCGGACGACCAGATCAAACCGTCTTTGCACAAGGTCAATAACGATGTGGAGCTCAACGCCATTGTCAGTCGCGCGCTCCACGAGCGTCCCGAGTTGCGCTTTCAGTCCGCGGCGGACTTGCGCACGCAGGTCGAGACACTTCTCGTCTCGCCGGATTCGCCGCGGCCACGGCGAAAGCTCTCCACGACGAGCTGGTCCGGCGCCGACATCGACGGGCATCAATCCATCCGCCTGCGTCGCCGCCCGCTCAGTCGGCGGTTCGTCATCGCCGGTTCTGTCCTGCTGGCCGCCGCCCTCGCCTTCCTCTTCCTTCAACCACGCGCTCCAGCCATACCCGGCGATGTGGAATCGGTGGATTTCGATTCGGCGACACTCCCTGATTCCTTCGCCACGAATATGGTCTTCGGGAACAATCCTTACACGATTGCACCCATCGGCGTGAACGGCTCTCACGGCCTGGGGCTGGATGACAGCATGGCCACCGAGGGAACGCTCGTCTTCAAAAAGAAAAGTTACGATCTCTCCAAGCTTGCCACTTTGGAAATCTCCTGCCTGTTCCGCCGGCAGGCCATCGGCGCCGGAACGCACGCGATCAATCTCGGCCTGACGCGATCCACGGCGGGAAACCTCAGTGGCGTCAAAGGTGACGGGTGGGTGGGGTTGCGGCTCGCGGTGGAAGGTGAATCGCTGCGCATGGAGTTTCAGGCCAAGCAGACGGGAGTGGCGCGGCCCAAAGGCGGGCCACCCGGCGACGAAATCATCACCGAGGTGGGAAAATGGTATCAGTACAAAGTCACCTTCACGCGCGTCAACGACGAGGCTATCCGTGTGACCGGTGAAGTTCGGAACGTCAGTGATCGCGGAAAGGTCGGCTCGAAAGTGGGATATTTCCCGCCGATCAATTACTGGGTGAAAGACTTTCCTCTGGCGGATTTTCTCGCGGCTCACGAGGTGTGGGCCGCGCTGCGCGCGAACGGCGCGGGCGGAGCGGCCGCGGTCGATAACTTTCAGATCGTTTCGCGTTCGCTCAGGCACCCCATCACTCCCCCGCCATAACCAAATGTCATGAACAACGCGAGGCATATTCCGGCGGAAACGCTTGAAGCCGGATTGGATGTCTGTGCATCTCGTTGCGTTGCGGGAGAGTGCGTCAAACCGCTTTTATCAACGCCACGGCTTCGTGCAGGTGCGCGAAGAGGAATGGGACATTTACGATGTGCGCACGCCCCCAGCCAATGAACCCGAAAACGCATAACAGCATGTTACGCGCTCTGCCACCCGTCTCCTAGTTTCCACGATGTATATTCCACCCGCCTTCCGAGTTGAGGATGTCAGCAAGCTCGGACAGAATCGGTCGGCGGAGGACACCCAAGGAGTATTTAACGCGCTTTACCATTCCGCCGACGCCGACAGCCTGGCCCTCGCTCGAATGATGCTCACCGAATGCAATGTCAATGAAAACGCCCAACCGCCGACTGCACACAGGAGAGCCAACACTCCATTCACGTTCCAAGGGGCAAAACAGAAGTGATGCGTTCGTTCGTGCGATATTCGGCGGTGTATCGGGAGGGCTGCCTTGCCGTTTTCGACAGCAACGCGGACCGATACTTCGCCCCGTTCGAACGGGACCTTTTCGCCGAGTTCCTCGACGCTCGAGCGTTGTCGGAGCCGTTTTTTGTGGTGCTCGAATCGGAACGGGTGATCGGATGCGGCGGATACTATCGCCAGGACGGCACCATCTACCTGAACTGGGGAATGATTGAGCGGTCACAGCATGGAAGAGGGCATGGACGATTCCTGCTTGATCGGCGAATTGAGCAGATCCGAACCGAGTGCGTTGGCCAGCCCATCCGAATCGAGACGACACAGCACACGCAGGGATTTTTCCGGAAGAACGGCTTCGGCGAGATCTCTTGCGCTCCGGACGGCTTTGCTGCCGGTCTGGACAGGGTCGAAATGGAAAGAGAAGCCGAACGATGAACCAAACAACCTTTGATTCCTTTTGGCGCATGACCCATGACACCAAAGTGGTTTGACCCAATGTTAGGTCGCAAAACGCAAGTTTGAAATGTTTACCGAGACCGCACCGTTCTACGACGCGATATACAGTTTCAAGGATTACCGCGCGGAGTCGCAGCAGGTCGCAGCGTTGATCCGTCGGTCGAGACCAGAGGCACGCCGGGTTCTGGACGTGGCGTGCGGCACCGGCGAACACGCGCGGTGGCTCGTGGACGATTGGGGATTCCTCGTTGAGGGTATTGACCTCGACACCGGGCTGCTGGCCCTCGCTCGACAGAAGGTGCCGACGGGCCGCTTTGAACGCGCTGACATGGAAGCCTTCACCCTTGACCACCAATTCGATGCGGTCGTCTGTCTGTTCAGCGCGATCGCATACCTCGTGACCATCGAACGTGTTGCTAACGCGATCGAGTGCTTTCGGCGCCACGTCGAGCCGGGTGGCCTGCTCCTCGTCGAGCCATGGTTCGCGCCTGGCGTCATCGACCCGGCGCGAGTGTCTCGGCTGCGAGCGGAGCTGCCCCAGGGGCACGTGGAGCGTGTGAGTCAAATCGAAGTCGCCGGCCGTGTGTCTCGCATTCACTTTCGTTACAAGATCACAACCGACGCCGGCTCGTGGGAGACGTCGGAAATTCATGAGCTCGGGCTGTTCACGGTGGATGAAATGCAGATGGCATTCAAGAGAGCCGGTCTGACGGCGGCGTTCGAGCCTTCTGGCTTGGCCGGTCGAGGCTTGTGGGTGGCCACCAATGCGGCCTAGGCGGCACTGCAATGCACTGCGTCATCCACCTGGCTTCTTCCCCCGCAACGTCGAACTTGAGCAATCGCCAAATATGTTAGCGGCAGGAAAAGCAACACAATGAACGGCTTCCCAATCACCGACTCAAACACGATTGAATGGCGTAAATCAACGTTTGCCGAGGGTGTGGAAGTGAAAGATGTGGGCAAACAAAGCCAACGTGATGCCATGTCGCGGCACATGCCAGGCGCATCAACGAAGTCACCTTTGAGAATCCAATCATTCTCGCCAGCGAAGGCTGAGTCATGGACGGCGTGCACCGCATCTGCAACGTGCTCATTTTGGGATTGGATACGATCGGTGGGGTGCAATTGCCCCTCAACCCGGGGCCGACGAATGCGTGGACGGGGACCAATGAACACTCTCTGGAACACCCCCACTTACGACACCGAGCCGCCGACACATCCCATACCTCGATGAACGTACCTGATTCCGAAATCCGCGGCATAGCTCCAGTCAGCGTGCGCTTGCTTACTTCCACCGATGCCCAGGCATACCGTTCTGTGCGCTTACTTGCGCTTCACGAACAGCCGCCCGCTTTCGGCTCGCTCCCGGAGGACGAGCCGAACCTCTCCGAGACGGCCGACCGACTTGCAGCGAGCGATGAGCGTTGTTTTTTCGGGGCGTTTCAGGCCGAGCAGCTTATTGGTATCATCCGGCTTTCTCGCTATTCGGCCCGCAACGAGAAGCACCGTGCTTATCTTGCGGGGCTTTATGTCCTGCCGCCATTCCGTCGCAACGGCTGTGGGCGGGCACTCATCCGCGAGGCTTTGGCTAGGGCAGCGAACGCCGCAGGCATCAGGAGAGTCAACCTAACCGTCGTGCGCCAACAAGAAGCGGCCATTCGCCTTTATCAGTCGTTCGGCTTCCGCATCTACGGCACCGAGCAGGAGACCTTTTCGAGTGGCGGCAAATTCTACGACGAGCACTTTATGACTTTGGAATTCAACTCTGAAAATGACCGCAACGCCTGGAACGCGTCATGAACTTTTAGGGCGAACGCGGCTGGTTACGCCGAAGGCGTTCAATATGTCAGCCCAGCGGTTGTCTGTTGGAGACACACACATCCCGCATTGGACTCTATCTGGAACGCCTCCACCTACGATGCCGAGCGCCGTCGGCTCATCCCTTGCTTCGACGAGTTTTACGGCGTGGCGAGCGAACTCGTCGTTCGCTTCGGTGCTGATTCACCGCGTATTCTTGACCTCGGCGCAGGCAGGGGCATCCTCTCGGCGGCCATCGCTGAATGCGTGCCGATGGCTCAATTTCACCTGCTGCAGGCCATGACCATGCGCCTCATCCGCTACCAGCCCGAACACAAAGAGCCGATGCTGGCACTTCATCGCAGTGCCATCGAAGGATTCGTCTTGGGCATAAGTCAGCAGCAGGACGAAGCCGATCTCATGTCCGTCGAGGAAGTCTATTTGCACAGCCGTGGTGAGTTCCTTCTCGGTTTCATCGGCGAGCGACTTGTTGCCATGGGTGGTTTCAAACGAATGTCGGAAGGTTCGGCTGAGTTGCGGCGAATGCGGATTGCAGGTGACCTTCAAGGGCAAGGTTGCGGCACCCTTATGTTGTTGGAGCTGGAGCGGAGGGCATTTCAATCCGGCATTCGCACGCTTTGCCTGGAGACGGCAGAAAGGCGCCCGTTGACGTTGAAGTTCTATCGCAAACACGGCTATCGAGAGACAGGCCGCGGTTTTTACGGAGCAGTGGAGACGATTCAGTTCAGCAAGACTTTGGATTGAGAATGGACAAGCTCACGAAAGAAGAATTGCCTTATAGCTTCGGAAATAACATGAACCTAAAACCCCTGCTATGAAACTCGAAGGACTCAAAGGCTGTTATGAAAAGACCCGAGGCTTGTTCTACTTCGCGCGGATGTGCTCCAAGATTCGTCTGCACGCAATCGGCAAACTGCCGGAGGAATACCATGAGATGCTCGGACAGGGGTTCGACGGACGCACTTGCCGCTATCTGTCGGTTCATTACGAAGACGCCAAGGCACAGGTGCTCGGCGGGAAGAGTGACGAGGAGGTGCTCGATTGGTGCTTTGCCACTGGCCGTCGTCTCACTGATGAGCAGGTGCTCATCTACAACAGTTTTATGAGCAAGCGTGGCTGGCGGGACGATGAGACGGACGGCTTCATCCCCGACATGATCCGGCACTACGGGCTGAAGGACGACGGCAGCGTGATCACCGATTTTGACCTCATCGAGATGGACGAAGGCCGCTGGTATCCCGACATGTGGAGAGATGCCTGGAAATGAAGATCCTGCTGCAGCATCAACGCTCGACTAATTCAGGCATCCGGGCCGACGGCTCGCGCGATGAGGAAAAGCCCCACCGCGACGATCACGATTCCGATGCCGCGCGCGATCCGCTCGCCAGCCGGTGCGAGACGTTCGACGGTGATGGCGGCCGTCACGACAGCCATCGCACGCGGGTCCATGACCCCGATGACGAGGAGGATTACCGTCAGTCCGGCGCAGCAATAGCTGCAGTGGAGACCGAGGCGCAAGCCGTGTCGCCACGCGGTGCCAGTGTCCGCCGGTAGCGTCCCGACACACGCAAGACCCTCCCGGCAGCAGGCCAGATGTCGTGACTTCCATCTCGTGAATTGGAACGCGCCCGCGATCAATACCACCACCCCAAGCGCCATCGGGACGAGACGCGACAACGCTGGCAGCTCCATCTCAACTTCAGCAAGCGCGACGCCCAGCGAAAATGCCGCCGCCCCGAGCGCGGTCCACACGAAATAGTATCCCGCGCCCACCTGTGCGGTCAGCCAGTTCAGGCGTGTCTCGCTTGTTCTGCCGACGGCCTGCCGATATTGCCACAGCATGGGTACCAAGGAGGGCAGCATCATCGCCACCATCATCACGGCCCACATGCCGATGAATGACGCAGCGGCGCCGGGCCACGACTGGCCAGGCATCCGCATCCACACCATGGACATCGTCCATCCGCCGGGCATCGGCATCCCGTCCATCGCCGACATCGATCCGCACCACTCGATTGTCACTGCTGTACTGGCGGCGAAGAGCAGCGCCGAGACGGCGAGAAAGCCCCGGCCGGAAGCCGTGGGGCGTGACCTCTCGCGCCCCACGGTTTCGCCAATCAGGCTCGCGGCCGCGTTCATGGCTTTTCGTACTTGTCGCGGTGACGCCACCACATGCCCGTCTCGTTGCGGCCCTTGGGGGCGCGATCGAGCCACTGGTACATCCCCCACAGGCCGTCCAGCCCGCGCGCATAGGTGGAATAGGTGTGGTAAACCACGCCCTCCTCCAGCACGAACGCACTCATGCCCGGCCTCTCACGAATGTAAGTGGCCATGTCGGTTCCCACCATGGCTGCATTGTCAGCGACAGGGTTCCCCTCCATGCGGTTTGCCATCCCGCCGTCGTCACGGGTCTGCCAGGCCGGTTCGCGCCGATAGTTGTATTCGATGCCTCCTTCGCGCTGCTGCTCCTCCTCGCTGAAGGAGGCGCTGAAGTCGTGATTGAAGTCACCACCCTGCGACGACGCCCACGGGAAGCTCCAGCCCATCCGTTGCTTGTAGGCTTGCACCTTGTCCAACGGGGCGCGCGAGATGGCCCAGAGCATCACGTCATGATGCGCCAGATGAATCGCGAACCCATTGAATCCGTCCGCGATCGTCGAGCACGTCGCGCAGCCCGCCTTGAAGTCGGGACCGAACATGAAGTGATAGACGAGGAGCTGCGAGCGCCCCTGGAAGAGGTCCGCCAATGAGACCTTCCCCGCGGCCGTCTCGAGTTGATACTTCTTGTCGATGCGCACCCACGGCAGTTCCTGCCGCCGCCTCGCCAGCTCGTCGCCTCGCCGCGTGTGCTCCTTTTCCGCCGCGAGCAGGTCGAGCCGCGCGGCCAGCCATTCTTTGCGTGTTCCGGTGATATGTTTCGTCATGATGTTTTCTCCTTTGGATTTTTAGTTTGATCGGTTTTCGCAACGACGTGCTTGTTTGTCGTCGTGGGGCAACTTAGGACCGATGCGATGAATGCCGTGAGTAACAAGCGTGGCGGGAGTCAGAGCGACCCGGTGATCGCGACCGCGGCCCGCGCGCTCGCCGCGGGTGATCCCCTCGGCGCACTGAATTATGTCGCCCTCCGCGACGACGCTCCGGCGCTCGCGCTACGGGGCATCGCCCTGGCGCAACTCGGCGATCTCCCGCGCGCACGCATGCTCGTCCGCCGAGCCGCCCGCGCCTTCGGCGCCAAAGCGCCCATTGCCAAGGCACGCTGCCTCGTGGCCGAAGCCGAAATCGCGCTCGCTTCACGCGAATTGGGTTGGTCGGCCAAAGCGCTCGACGCCGCAAGGGCCACGCTCGAAGCCCATGGAGACCGCGTGAACGCGGCGCACGCGCTCTATCTCAGAGTTCGGCGCCTCCTGCTTCTCGGGCATCTCGACGAAGCCGAGCGAGCGCTCGCCAACCTCGACCCTGCTCCCTTTCCACCCGCACTGCACGCCGTCCACGAATTGGTCGTCGCGGGAATCGCCCTGCGTCGTATCCACACGAGGCCGGCCCGGATAGCGCTCGCCGGGGCCAGACATGCCGCGCAACGCGCCGGCATCCCCGGAAAGACCCATATGGCACTGGGCTTTCCGTCTCGATTTGGCGGCCACCGTGACCAGCCGCAACCAATCTAGAATGCCTGTGTATCGTTTTTTAGGAACGGAACCCGCAAGCACCCGCAAGTCGCAGGAGTTTCCATGGACCGAGGCGATCGACGAGCGAATTACAGCCGGATCAAACAACAACGTCTCAAATTGAAGATCACCCAGGAGGATTTGGCTGGTCGAGCCGGAGTCGATGTCCGGACGGTTCAAAGCATGGAAAGTGAGACGGACTTCAAACGCGGCAAGCGGTTTGATCCCGACAGCCTTGCGGCAGTGGCGACGGTGCTCCAATTGACAAAGGGTCAGGTTACATTTCGCGAAACTGTTGAGCAGGT